>Ga0116230_10002579_pt1 | contig 17484 bp, 11 predicted proteins | sample S1TSphfallax_3_FD_88678 | JGI IMG/M metagenome (GOLD analysis project Ga0116230, IMG submission 88678) | Host-associated microbial communities from peat moss isolated from Minnesota, USA - S1T2_Fd - Sphagnum fallax MG | ecosystem: Host-associated > Plants > Peat moss > Unclassified | place...
GCGGAGTGTTGGGCTGTTGCCACTTGGAGACGAAAGCCTCGTCAGCAAGCGTAGTTGAGAGGCCAGTTGCATGTCTGCCGCGTTAAAGAAAAGAGATCTCCTTTTTGAGGAACGTTTCTCTCCTTTCATTTTATTTGTTTATTACCGTGTTGGTCAGGTCTCAAGCCGCCGTGGCGGCTGCGTGGGCTGGTAGGTATTCAACCGCACATGAAACACTTGGAGAAATTCCCTATCATATTTGGAGGCGACCTTATATCCATGAATATGCCTAGTATATAAAAAGGAGGGACTTCAGGGTTTTGGGGGGGCTGGGGGCACTCAAAGAAATTTCTTAGTGAATTTGGATGATGTACATACATTTAGGCTCACCATAAAGTATCTTCAGAATTTTTCTAGTGCTTATGAAGGGCACTGTACTCTCAACGAAATTTGTGCCCAAATAGAGGATAGCACATTTACATGTAAAGTTCCTAAAAATGAGCGACACTACATTTCGGGAATGCTGCCACCATCGGACCTTGCAGTATACTGAAAACCTGTACATAAAGACCTGACCTAATTTTCCTTTGGATTTGAAAGTACCCTACAAAAGATAATCATCCTGCAAACCTCCAAGGGTAGGTCCCGTGGGGGCATGTTGTTCCATGACGACTGCCCTCGTTGTCATGCTTGTAATTTCCAAAGAACATAATCCCTCTGGACCGGGGACCTATCCTTCCCTTAGAGAGAAGCACTAACAACATTCTTGTGGTGCCCATGACATCATATCCTACAAGCAACACCTACTGCAACGTGTAGAGGAAAATTAGACACAAGTTGCTTGCCGTCCTTGCCAAACTTTTCATTTCATAGCCACATGCAGGGCTATACTATTGAATTGCAAATCCGTGTCACTTCGCCCAATTTAATATGATGCACATGTGGTTTCTACACCGGGAAGTCTTTATGCTGGAACTGCCCCACCTCTTCCAGACCAAATCGTTGACTTCAAAACCTTGCGAACTTCCTGGGGTCGCTTGCTATGCTGACTCAAACATGCAAATCTCACACATATACTAAGGCAGCTTCAACAAATGTTCGTTGAATAATTAATTAATTTTGAAGATTTCATGTCAAAAGAAAGTCTTGAATATTCCAAAAAAAATTATTTTTCCTTCACAAACATTTTGTTCTTAAGAAAAAATTGACATCTCTACAAATAATATAATTTGTGTGGAAACTGCCCGGCTAATGATGGCATGGCTAACGTTAGTAGTAGGTTCGTGTAGAGGAAACCAAGCTGGTTGGTCTAGTAATTGGGAACCGCCTTCGATATGGGCAGGCATCAAGGTCCCTAGCCTACATGCTGGTATGACCCAAGCCAATACTAGTCTTGCCCAACGATGACCTAATGCAATATCAGGCTCATCACCAATGCTCTACAAATCTTTTGAGGGCATGCAAGTTTCATAAGGGACGCAATGTCAGGACTCGGTGAGGAAAGCTGGAAATCCAATACCAGACAACCGCTTGTGTAAACGCGGAATGCTCATCCGAAACAAAAATGGCAAAAGAGACTGAGAGTTTGGGTGATCTAGCGGCTTTGCAAGTCTCCATGTGGCATTCTAGACAATGACGTGTTGCCGCGCAAGAAAGATTGCACAGAGTCGTCATGACCGGTGAAGTGGCCATGTGCCCGTAGACATTGCCAAGGAACCGTTAGCGGGTGACCGGGTGACTGGGTGCAGCCATCCATTAATCGCGTCTGCTTCCTTTCGAAGCTTTGCATCCTCAACTTAGAAATTTCTTTTTCTGTTCTGCAGATTGCTCGGGGAAGGTGGATGCTGGCTGCACTATCACTTGGGTCTCTTCTGCCTGTTTTCGTTTTCTCGCAGCCTTCGAAGAGCAGAAAAACTTGTTGGAGTTTTTTTTTAATGCCAGTCTTGTGTTGAATTCCCCAGGAATTATTTGGTATTTGCAGCTGATTAGGTTCACACCCAAATTGTATGGCCCGTTTTGGATTGCTGGCAGGAGTGGCCACTGCCGCTCTCGGAGCCCTTTGCAGCTACGAAGCGCGGGTTCTGCACTTGCACAGCGTCGTCCCCGGCGACACCTTTCAGGTATGAATTTTACCATGTGTAATGTTTGCTGTGAGCAGAGTCTTCTATTTTGGCTTCATCACACCGCACCAGAAGTCTTTGTTGTGTGCGCCAGAGTTTTACAGTTTTTCTATGAATACCGTTCCTGGTATGTTACGAAAGATATTCACGATTTGGTTTGGTTTGGTTTTCAGCAGTTTACCGAGGTTCTTGGTTGCGATGATGCCTGCCCCGGCTCGCAGTGCTCGCAGATCCAGAAGATGAGTGCAGAGGAGAGAGCTAGCGCGGGGCCACCTATCTTGGGATTCCGGTACAACGGACTCAACTCCTACGAGACACTGATCTTCGCACCAAGATACTGAGCATGGGCTATTGGTGGTGACCTAAACTCATTTATGGGCTCTTGCGCGAATTGATTCGGGAATCTGAAGGCCTGGAAGAAATGAGGCAGTGGGAAGGATTTTGGAGAAAGTTGTTATTCCCTGTGTTGACGATACTTATTGCCATCTATTACTTACTCTCTTTGGAACTATCAGTTGACTTGCTGATGAGCAATTGCAACATTTCTGTTGCTTGTAACACCACCGGAATGTGTGTACAGATTTGAGAGAATATCATGCAAATTGAATAGTGCTTCCCAATTTGATTTGGCCTCTGAATTGCCCATGGTCAATCAGGAAAACTTGGCTTGAACTGGCATACTTGAATGGAAGCGCCTCGAAATTTCAAGGATGCTTTGCCTGTCAGTTTTTTGTCTAATCCATTTGAAGATCATTTGTTTGTGTAATCAATGAACGAAAAAGGATATTGGAACTGGAATCCACTGCCTGTGTTCTGAGTATTTCCAACATCATCAGGCAGCTCCAATTCTACTGTCCATTTCACTTACAGAACCAAATTTCATTTTTCAAAATGCAGCAACACAAGAAAAAACTGTCTCAAAGACTTAAGGTAATGGGTTCCAACCATAGTCATTGATTTCTCAGAGCACAAATTCATTGGCACAGCAACATGAGAAAACTGTCAAGAAGACAAAGGTAATGCTTGTGCTTTGACCAAGTGATTTGTTGGTTGTAGTAAACTTAAAATTTTGTGCAGTACATTACTGTGAGCTTTCCATCTGATACTTGGCCACCTCAAACATCTCATGTCATGGAGATAATTGTCCAGTTGTCTAGGCAAACCTCCACTGTACAATTGTCATGCACAAGTCTGCAGGTGGCAATTGCTGGGCAATGAAATCATCTATCTCTACCCAGGGCCAAAATGAGCTCATTGCAAACATTCATCTTGGAACTGACCTGCCAAAAAAAATTGCACTAAGTGGTGAAGGAATCCTGGAAGATCTGTGAAGAAAAGTAGCAATTGATGGAAGCTGAAATGATCTGACACATCGAAGGTCTATAGTGCAGGTCTCAAGTCATATTCAGCTGCTCCAGAAATCAGCACATCTGCCATATTCAATAAGCTAAGTGATGTGAACTGATACCCAGTCTTTGAGATCAAACCTGACCTGACCTTAGTATTTCTACACAACAAACCCAGTTCTGACACATTATGCTCAGAGAGGATGTGTGGCCACTACAAAAATGCATAAAAGCCGAACATCTGAAACATGTTCCATATTTGAATGACAAGGGATATTCTCAAGGATTTAGGAAAATGAAAAACCTTTGCTACCTGGCAGACTGTGAGGTCTTGATATTCATTTGCTAGCATCAGAGAGACCTTGAAGATTGACTTACAAAAGAAAGGACTGTAAAATGGGAGCTTAATATTGTCAATGCTTGTGACTTCACTAGCCAAGGCTGTAATAAACAATTCATGCATACTCTCACCCATCCCCCAGCAAGGCTCACCAGAGCTTGTAAGTTTGGTTCTTTCTCAGATGCCCCTTATTCATGTTTTTCTAATTGATCAAGTTATGGAAGATGTAGCTGGAGTCAAGTTTTTGATATTTAGCAAGAATCCTTAAGGCACAAGGTTTTAAGATTTGAATTGAGCTAAGTTTTTCATTGTAAGAGTGAGTTGTGACCAAAATGTTAAAGCTTGCTTGAATTTGAACATTACATGTAATATGTGCATTGCTATTTCTATGTTTCCATATGAATTTTCTGAAGCCTATTGACAGGTTTTTTCTGCAACACTTCATGTTGAAGAGTGTTGTTCTAATCTTGGAGCTTTCCGAGGGTATGGATACCCTATGAATTCATGGTATGCTGCAGAACACCAGGCCCTGTTGAGTTCTCAAACATAGGTCCCCTCCTTCAATGCATCAAAGTATGGAGTTTTCAATGCCATGTCAATGACAACTTTAAGTGAAGTCTAGGGATGACAGTCATAGAGAAGCAGGCTTGCTTTCAGACCAATAGCAACTAGGTACTTTAGGGGGGCCTGTATGATTATGTCATGAGTTACAAATATGATTACTACAGTAGTGGGTCTAAGTTCTCATTGCAAATATTCAGTTCATCATCTGGGCATATGTTAAAACTTAAAACCAATGACTTAGACTGAGCCCCAAGTCAAGCTCATTGGCAGAGGGCTGGCAGGAGTTTCAAACCCAGTGGAGTGCATTCCACTGGGTTTGAATTCAGGACCATTTTTGAGGTCCAGGGTCCCAGAATGTGCTATACCGGTGAGCCAACACCCCTGGTGTTGAAGACTTCCAAGTTAACCTCTTGACACATATGGTCTGAGTGCATTCCTGCTCCCTGCTCTCACTGGTGATACCTGCAGCATACCTGCTGCCTAAGCATTGTTTGTGCAACCAGAGTAGAATGATGAGTTTCACTTACATTCAGTCATGTGGATATTTATATATTTCTCATTAGAATATGCATGCTTACTAAGATGGTGCATGGTTTGATATGCAGGATGATGTACTTGCAACACTAGTGGCACCTGCGCCATACCATACATGTGAAGTAAGTGCCCAAGATGCTTTTTAGAAGCTTAATCATCCTTGTGAGGAAATCATGGCTTATGTCTTCTGTGATTGTGAGATCTAGCACATGTTTGGCATCTAGGACCAGATATTGCTGATAGTACTCTAGGTTCCTTAGTTGTGAGGGGGCCATTAGAGCATGTCATTGATGTACAACTTGTGTTTGTACTTATCTAGGGCTCTTAATCAACCACTTAACTTGTCGCTTCTTGCCCAAGACTTTAGACTTTGAACAATTTCTCATTACTTCATAAGGACCTTTAACTTGTAAACAAGCCTAAACCCAATAACTTTCGGTGGCATCAAGTTCATATTGACATCACTATCGCCCTAGAAGCCTATTTAAGGAGTTGGGCCCTTGTTACGTTAATCATAGTTGTTAGGTATATAGTTGATTAACATCCATTCATTCTTGAAGCCTTTGCACGAGTCGACAACAACACATTTCCTTTCCAGCAACACCTCAAGGAGGCATGTGATCTTCTAGCACCTACAACCCGTGCATGTCCTCCTCCATTTGAACAATTCATTAGGCAACAAATGGCTCAACTTCAAGATTCCATCTTAGAGTGTCTACACCATTATACCCTCTCCAACATGCTCTCCGACAAGACAATTTGAAGCCCATCATGCTTGAATTTTATCATGTTCTTGCTCAAGGGCAAACATTTGGCTTACAACTCAACCAGTTTTTTCAACCTTTCAATTATCTTCCCTAGTTTTTTGCACAGCACTTCGTACATGATTTGAACTACCCCATCTTCAATTGTAAGCATCCTTCGATGTGTGTGCACACATCTCATCAACCTTATGGGTATCCCACCTCTTATGTTGTGTTCATAACAATGAATGCACTAGAACCCATGATGCAATTCGTGACATTTTTGCCACCATTGCGCAAGATGTTGGTTTCCACGTGGGATGAGAACAATTACATGTGTTTCCTTCAATCACATTCAACTCCTTTCGTCGACAAGTTGACATTGTGTTTACCAAAGTTGGCATTCACACCTTAGCCAACATTATCATTGTTGACCCAACACGAATGGATTTATTTCCCCAATCTTGCACAACTCAAAGATTTGCTACCTCCAATGCAACTTAAGCCAAACTAAAGAGCTATTGCAATCGACACCCCATTGATCAATTCCGCCCCTTAGTAATTGAAATATTTGGTTGCTTACACAAACATGCCAATGTGTTTTTACACAACTATGCCAATGCCATTTGGAGTTCAAAAAGGACAAAAAGCCCTCATATTTTTACCTTGGTCACTTTTCTTTATCAAATTTTTTTGATCATATTACAAAAAATGCAAGTGTTTTCCATCTTAAATCGAGCGATAGTCATAGGCTTAACTACTTCCCAACTTCCACACCTTCAAAACACACCTCCCATCACCATGGTCAATCTATTGCAAACCATCGATTTTTGACATATAAATATGGCCAACCATCCATATGTAGTCGGTTATGGACATGGAGAGATTTTCATAGTTATTTTGGACCAATTTGACATCTTGTCATTTCTCCATTTTCTTTTATTTTACTCCTTTATACATTTCCGTAATCTACGATATATTTTTAATTAACACTTTAAAGGTCTTTGATGAATTGTCACACAAATTGGCTAATTTAAGTACTTTTGGATGCTAAATTTTCCCAAACTCCCCACTAGTGCGTTTATGTTCTAATCTAGCCTAGCTTGTTAGGTTGGGTTTGTCATTGTGCTTCAAAAGATAAAAACTTGGAAATCTTTTATTGAACCTCTAGATAATTCACATGCATCCAAAAATGTTGAGGGGAAATTAACATTAAATTCTTCTTTCACTTGTGGATTGGATTGACCTAGCTACAAATTTGGATTGAAATTGTCTTTGAACACATATACTTCACCATGCAATATATTTCACATTATCTTGCCGAATGAATATGTTCCCAAAAACATGTTTACAATTTCTTGCAAAATAAAATAATGTAAGTATAACACGATAGTTAGAGCTTCAAGCTTCATACACATTTCTCATATTGGACATATAGGTTATCCAATGCTCTTCTTCAATAACCTCATGGTAAATCTCATGGAACTAGGACTTCAACCTCATTTGTGCAACACTTAAAAACCTCCAAGATTTTTCTTAGTGTATTTGGATATATGCTTCTAAAGCTAAAAATCTTGAAGGGCAATTTGGAAAATGAAACACCCCATTGACACGGGAATTCCATTTTCTGAAATGTCATGCATTTTTTTCTTATGTGATACCCAGCAAGTATGTGGGTATCCGCAAGGTATCAATGGATTTTTTTAATCAAAAATTTATGTGGATCTTTACACTTGGTATCACCTTTGGCACAAAAGACTTCTAGAAATAAGTGGCCCTTGGCTATGCCTCATGAAAGGCACTTACTTCTAGAGTTCCCCAATATTACCCTACACATGATCACAATTGGCATAAAAGGAATCAACTATTAGCTTATTAATGGCCAAAGTGAACCAGACCCCATGACTACACCAGTTGGCCACTATGTCCACACAGGATGGGCTGTGTTTTTCATCTGACTTTTTACCTTATGTTAACCAACATTTTATTACAATTAATCTTTTTTGGATATTAACCTTTGATCATTTTTTTCATTGCTAATTTTTTCCCAACCTTGACCTCCATTCTACCCTACCACCTAGCTACCTTACTGACTTACATCTTAACCTTGCCTACAAACTAACAACTAATCCCTTACCTAACTTTTATTTTTTGACGAAACATATATTTATTTCAGGCTAAACTCTTATCTTTTCTTGGGTTAAATTTTTATTTTCTTTTGGCTAAACTTTTATTTCGTGGCAAAACGTCTATATCTTATGTGTGTGTGTGTGTGTGTGTGTGTGTGTGTGTGTGAATACATAAATTCACCCTTAAAATATTCCATGAAATTAATATAAATGCGAGCAAAAAGGTTACCTTAACCCCAATGTCCCCCCAATTTATTTGAAGTGGATATTAGGCAAAAGTTTAGATGAGGGTAATGTAATATGAACATGGGTTAGTTGACGATGTGGGTATTGTAATTTGAGGGGCTTTATGAAAAACCTAATCCATTGACAATAAAAGATCAAGAGTTTATAGTACCCCCATAGACAAACTAGTCTTTGCACCAAGGGGTCATTTCATGAATGCATTCAATATAATTATATAAAAGTATTTCAATACATTTTGTCTTGAAGGTTATTGTGCATGTATTTCATGATAAAGATAATGAGAGTATTGTGTAGTTTGTCATTTGAATAATGACCTTCAACTTGCATTCATGAAGGTATTGCTTAAATGATTTAACATAGCCATAAAATATGTTAACCCTATTAGATGAAATTATTGTTGACTTGGTTTATGGGAAATGTAATCCATTTGTGGTGGCGGGGGCATTATGTGCAACATGGCATAAAGTGATCCCAAAATTAGATTTCAAAATAAAAACATTTGGATTGATACAAAAATGTTGAAATAACCACACTACAAAAATGATGGCGACAAAAAGATATCATGCCAAGTTAAACTATAATGGATCGATACAAAAATGGTAGGTGCATGCATTAAAGCCTCAGTAAAAGCTCAACTATAATGACATATTTATGATTATTCATATGAGGAAGATGAACTAAATGTAATGCTCATATTGGTGCAATAGTTTGTTGCAGTTATTGCATCTTTTGTTGCATGATGATGAGTGAACAATTGACGTTGTTCAAGCATAAGTTAAATTGCATTGGCCACAAAAACCTCCTTTGTTGTGCCTAAAAGCCTAACACACAAAAAATGTTAAAACTAGTTAGATTCCAATAAAAATATGTTAATAGAAAAAAAAACAATTTAAATACGCAAAATACCATCCATGAATCATTTTTGAATCATGATACTTTGATATTGCAATCATTTCTTTTGTTTAATTAACTTAATGGATTCCAATGTCCAATTTCAAGCACCCATGCAACTTTGAAAGGTTTTGCATAGGCAACTATGTTTGTTCAAATTGCCTCAACAAGGTTGTCATCTTTTTCAAGCCACACCCTTACACTTTATGGGATGAACGCCACTCCCCACGTTAGAATGCCAACGATGCCCAACAAAAAGTTAAAGGTTAAACATACCAACAAGGGCTACCATACCTCTCGAATTTGTTGTGCTTGAGTTTGAAGTTCATCCCATTTAAATTTTGCATTTTTTTACTTGATCAAAAGCCTTCTTTTCATTACATTTTCCCCTTGCATGTGTGGGTTGTTCAAAGTATAAACATTCATAGAAGTGTGTTCTTGTCACCTAAGATCCTTGGGATGAGTAGATGGACTTCCATATCTACTTAGCTGCATCTAAAGGCCATGTGTTTAGTCCAAGTGTTTATGAAACAACCACTTGTTCATCTTGCATTGGAGGAGGAACCTCTTCATGTGAACAATCTAGGTTTGGAACTGAATTTACAAAAAAATTCAGCAGGTTTAACATGACGAGGGTATTACACCCCATCTTTTTGAAATGACGAAAATATTTCATATCAAAACCCTTTTAGCAACACAAAAAAGATGACAATGAGCAATGCAACTACTCATCATTGTCTTTTGTACCAAGGCAACACAAAGAGGAAGACGACTACAAACAATTGCTTGTTGTTGTCTTCTATAACACAATGCAAAGTTTTTTTTTAAACTGACAAAAGGGGGTAGGGTGTGGAGTGTACATGGAGACATAAGCGATGGTGATGGCACAATGGAACTCATGTTAGGAAAAGTGATGACAATGGCACATTGGAGCTCACACTAGAATGAACGACAATGCTAGAGATGGAGCTGTGCATGTTGCTCCTAAAGACAATTGACACTAAAGTGTTGGGCCCACCAAAAATGTGGGAAGAGGAAGAGGAAAAGGGGTTGCATGCCCTAGAATGGGGTTAATACTTTTGTAAAATGGGTTTGGAAAAAAAAAGTTCAAAAAAAAGGACTCGGAGAGGTTTTTTTAAAAACCCGCCCAAAATGAAACTGTTGCAGGTGGTTGGCCAATCCAAAGTCAACTGGATGAATTGCTCTCCATCCAAAACGGGAATGGTGCAGTCATTGCTCTGGTTCACTCAAGCCCTGACTCATTAGGTCTGTGAATATTTTTGTAAACTCTTTTCTAAACAGACATAAATCTCCGCTCCAGTTTTGTCAGGATTTCCACAGTCCAACCGGGGTTGAGGATCACCCGGTAGGGCCTTACTTGGCAGAATCGGCCACACGGAGCCTGTTTCCTGGCATTAAAAGAATCGGTTTCTAGGATCCAGGCACTGCTGCCCTGCAGAATCGCCAGCAAATTGCGGCTTCTGCTTTGAGAGGCAGTCGGGATCCTAAACCCTAAATCTCTTAACTTCAACGTACTACCGAATGGACTGTCAACTGATTCTGCCAGTAGTGTCTTCACAGAACGGACTGTTAACTGCCGATTCTGCTACGTGCGCCCTCATCAGCCTGGTCTTCTCACCAGAATCCGTTGACCCGTTCCTTCGCGTCAACAGCAGGGGTCCTGCCGCAGAGTCGGCCCCAAGTCTCCGTTCTCCTTCTCAATTCTTGCAGCTGGGTGCATGTTAGCGAGTTGCTAAATATGCACCCCCGCTTTATAACAGGAGTATGTAGGAAACGCCTGGATGGATGTTGCAGCTGTGCTTTATTGCCTCCTAATGTGTAAAGCCTGAGGCCGTAGGCTTTACCAGAATTAAGGGCCCATGTGACTTGGAGCCAAGGCGCAGCTGATTCCAGTAAAGCTTGCAGCCAAAAGCTTTACTAAGTGTAAAGCCCCAGACAGATTTTTTTTTAAAAATTCTTGCAATACCAGGTATCTGCTGGGGATCACAGGAAACAAACAAAAGCAGGCATTTTGACAATTGAAACAGGCACAGCAGCGGGCATTACATTTTTCAAAATGTCTACCCTTTGCTGAGGAGAAATTCGATGCAGTAAGGCGCCCTCCAACAATACTACAGCAACCTGCCTGGTGCTTTATGCAATCATGCAATATTGTAAGAAATGTAAGAATATTCTTAACAGATATGTTTATGATTTTTGGATTTACCTAACCACCAATTTTGACACCAAATGTTGTGGGCATAAGTAATAAGATACTTGGTGTTTTCATCAACTAAATGAAAGTTTTAATGTATTATGTCATAACATGCTGGATAGTGATGGAATTCCTTTACTTAAGGAAATCATCCAACATATTGTCTATTTGGTGCCTCTTTGCAAAGGTCCATGGATGAATTGAATTCTTATAGAAGTGAACAGTAGACATGGGCAGTCTGTTTTGTGTTTATAGGTTTGGCAAGTTCTTCTCCTACTCTTTTGATCCCATTTGGAAAAGACTGCACCTTTGAGACCGGGATGGTAATGGTGACATAAGCATGCAAAGTCCATGGCCACTCTAATACAATCATGCCAAGGTACCCCTGAATTGTTGAAGCTTCCTTAGGCCTTGCTTGATTTTTGTCTTTGATCTAAGGAAGACACTTTGAACGTGCTTTAGCTCATGCTTTGGTGGGCATGCATAGCCATAAATTGGTGGCGTTGTACACACTAGGGTACTACTACTAGGTATATGAGAACAAAGCGATACATATGAAAGCACTGTGATTGCATACTCTTTTAGCTTGCAGTAAGTAGATGTTAATCATTCATATTACTAATTGGTATCCAAACTTAAAAATTATCACATTGTCAACTTTATCAGCCCTGTTGATGTCATGTTCTGTGTCAATTTTTCAGCTAATATCATTCAAATGTAATTACCTTTCAAGATATGTGCCAAATTTCCTCCTTTTATGTGGGCTTAGGGTTTATTTAGCCTAGATGTTTTAGAATCTTTACTTAAAATTCGCAAGTCCCTAGCTATCAAATAGGGAGAAGCATAACATGATTTTTTCATTATAGCAGATTGATTGGAAAAAGACCCATCTATCATGACGACATGCCATTTTGAAGAATGCTTCCACATTGTCCTCCATGTTAGGGACCATAGGGGCATACGAGACTCAACTTTTATTATACTAGATTGTTTTGAAGTTGGAGGAGGGATTGGAAAAACTTGTAATTGAACAAAGCTTTTCAAGCACAAGCTTTTGCTAGAAGTCCCTTTCTATCTCCCTTGATCTAGCATGATCATCTTGCCCAAAAATAATTTTAATTGACTTAAACACCCCTTGTTTTTAAGAACAGTAAAGGGTAGCAGGCATTTTCTCTGTCCCACCTAACCCACATTATTCATAATTTAAAGGTTGGATCACCTTCAAAACCTAATGTCAATTTTTGCAACAACACAGTTCAATCCAAAATCCATTTTTATGCATCTTATGTCATTCATCAAATTGCACCTCTTCTTATATTGATCATAGCAAATAAACTTAGTTAACATGAAGGTTGCTTATGTTTTTTTTGCATCACAATTTGTTCCGCCACATTTTTAACATAACACTAGAAGGTTACCACATTAGTGATTTGTTGAACCACCATAATTTGTTGTAGCTGGCCCATCAACCCCATGGGTATTAACTATTAACCTTGTCTATTGTGCCTGGGTGACAAACATAGGGCACATGGTACTATTTTGTATATTTTCAATACATGATACTATTTTGAGAAGTTGAATTTCAAGTTCCACACAATATCCTTCCTTCACCAAAAACTTCACTTGCTCCAAAGGTGTCAATATTATGTCTTCTATAAATGGCTGTATTACTGAAGTTTCCATACTCCCATGTTCAGTATCCATGCAAAAAGTAACAATTACAAAGATATCATGCAGAAAGGAAACAAATTATTGATACTAACATTCCCAGGTCAGGTCCTGTTCGTTCCTTTGGCAGTGGAAGATTTTTGAATGCATGCATAAAGAAATATGTTAACAACTTTTTGGATTTTTTTTCTGTAAGTAAAACATTGGTAAACAAACAAAAGGCCTGCAAATCCTTTTCTCAATCATTACCAATTCCATTAAGCGATGAGTTTCAATTAAATTGCAAAAATTGTTGGCTTTTTCTATGCTAGATCAAGGCATGGGAGTCAAGCTTGCTTTTGGTTATAATCCCTTTCTCAAGGACATGCCATCCACTAAAACTAGATCACTTCTTGTTTTTAATAGCATCACTAATACCAAGGTTCCCCTTTTTTTCTTTCTTTTGGATTATTTCCTAATATTTGATACAAAAATTCAAAATCCCTATATGACCTTTTAAGGGGAATGCACTTGTTTCTTGTGCTGTTCTGCTTTTGATGAGCTGCTTCAACAAGAGATTTGTACTACAGCAGCAGCAAAGTTGAAAGAGTGTGAGGGACAAGATGTCCACACATTTCAAATCTTTGGAACATGTCTAATTTTGTGGGACACTTTTCCTTATAGTGTGTAATCAGAAGAGGAGAAACTAGGGGGTTATAGTGGGAAATAGACTGCAAATTTTACATGATTTATTTCAGCTGGAACTAATGCCCACTTTGAACCAAAAACTATAGTGCCCATAACAAGGAATATTAAATTTTGTCACTGGAGTGAAAGGGCTTATGCAGTCAAAGATGACTTTACATTTACATAGATTCTTCCAAAGTCCCAAGAAGGGGGATTGTTCACATGGCAATGATTTGGAGCTACTATGGATAATGTTAGATAGTATGCCACGCATTTTAAAGTCCCATCTATATATTAAGACTTTCATAGCTCTATGCTACAGGGGCACAGTGCAAGTTCCTTTCTGTGTGGGTATAGGGGTAGAGAATAAAAAATAGGCTTGATGGATAAGGTTGCAAGTGTAAGTGTAAATTTTGTCTTTTTTTAAAGTTGTGTGAGGTGAAGTGGGGTGGAATGAGATTATTAAGTGAAAATTTAGGGAGAAGGGAGGGGGAGGGTTGGGTATTTAATTTCTTCCCTTCTCCAAAGGGCTTGTTCTTAAGTACAGGGGTTTGAGTATATATTAAAAATAGAAATTGTGTTCAACCAACACGATGAACCAATATGCACTTAGGAGGTTCATGGTTTTTTTTGGAGGGTATGGAGGGCTAGTGGGATTCTTGAATTTTTTTTGTTCATGCAGATCTTTCAAAAAGACAAAATATTGAAGGAGATATGCTAAATTGTGGTGATAAGAAAATACTTTACATATTATTTTAGGAAATGCAACATAAAATGGTGTTAATAGCATTATGTTTAGTCTCATTTCATTTGCCCAAAGTTGAACTTTCATCAATCTTATAAATGTGTGGTATGCCTTATAACTTTCATTCATTTAAAAATTATAATTTTATAATTAAAATAACTACTAGATTTTCTTTTCTTTGCTAATTTAGTTTAGTTTAGTTTATTTTGAGTTTATTAATCTATTTGCAACTGAAAGTTTTTCTTCTTCACCCAAAACAACCGGGTGGTCACAAGTGGTTTTTTTTTCTTTCATTCTTTTTAGTGATATAACTTTTTTTCTTTGTGATTGTGTGGTCATCAAGTGGTTTATTTGGTGATAGAATAATTTTTTTCTTTGAGACCCGAACCATATGGTGCTCACCATGTGAATTTTTTTGTACAATTTTTTTTTTCTTTTTTGCCACCAAAACCACACTTGAGGTGGGTTTTCTTTTCTTTTTTTCCTTTTTTTCCTTTTTTTTGAGACATAAACCAATTGGCAGCCACATTTTTTTTTCTTCACAATGAAAACCACCTAACTTATTTTAAACTAAATATGCCAAGCAACCAATAAATGGTGTGCTTGCATTGTGTGTATGTACCTTATGCATTACATTATATATATATATATATATATATTATAGGAACTTGATTAAAATCTTTCCCTTCTATTCCACGTTGTTTTTTGGGGAGGAAGGTTGGGGGAATAATATTATACATTTTTTCAGAAAATTTAAAAACGATATGTTTGTGAAACAAAACAAGAAGAAACAATGCAAAGTAAAAAATGGAAAACAATAAACATGTAATTTTGAAAATTTTGAGGTGAAAATTAATGGGAGTTTTTTTTATATATCAACCCTAGAACAATTATCAAATACATTGTGAAAGATTAATTTAGGAATTTAAAAAGATGTTGCAAAGGTTAAATATTGAAATAAAAGTCTTTGAATCATTTACAAAAAGTAAATAAGGTTTAACGATTTGTTGTGGGACATGAAGTGCATTCTTCAAACCCATGCCGTTATTTATTCCTTCCTTACCCCCAAAACCCCCCGAAAAAACCAAGCTTTCATATTGGTTGCATGATATTTTTATTTCAAAAATTATTTGTTCACCATTTTCAACCTAGGTCAATACCATTTCCTAAAATTATGAATACCCATTTAGAATATTAAAATGTAGAAAATTCACTGAACACCCCCTTATTTTGACCCCAATAGGTAGAGACTTTGGTCCCTTAGGTTTAGGGTTCGATATTTTGTTATGAGCCATGAGCTCCATTGTTAAAATTCATGTCATTAATTAGTTGTCAAGCCATGAATAGGGTTATTTATTACATTTTACTTTTACACTAGAATGTTTATTGTGAAGCCTTCCTTTTAATTTTCATTGTTTTTTTCACCTTTCAACATTCTTGCCTTGCTAGATTTAGTAAAACTTCCTTGTGTGATTTTGGCTTGTTGTCTTCAGGTTTTGTTGCATTTCTTTGTGTACACTTACATTGTTACTTGGCTTGCTTGTTTCCAAATTGATTGTGATAAGTTCTACTTGTTCTAATTTTTCCCAATGTCTATTATTTCAATCAAGGAAAGTAAAATGGTAGTTGCAATGAATGATTTAAAACGTGAAGTTGAGACGTTGCATTTGAAGCAAAGGGCATTTGATAGGTATGGCACCTTTGATCACATTTCCAACACAAGTTTGGAAGATACTTACTTGCACGTCATTTGTTAAATTAAACAACTTTGACCATAGTCACATTAGTGAAATCATTACATATAGAAATGCATGAACACCTTTTGCAAAGGGGCATGTATGTGGAGAACTTTGGCAAAAAAAATTCAAAAGCGGTTTTGAGAAATGTCATAACAACAAAGTCCATGATGATTATGTTTACAATTCCTTCGTTTGAATCATAATTGGTTCCAATTTTCTTTCACATAGATTCCATAAAGGAGTTCAAAACGTTAGTTCAATCTTGAGTTCTTGCCACCCATGTTGTCATTGTTATTGTTAATAAAGAAGGAGGAAATAATATGGGTGAAAAAAATTATTAATTGTTGATGGAAATAGATAATTTCACAAAGATATTCTTGCCATGAACAATAGTTTTAAAAAAGAATATGAATAGCTTTTCAAAGCATACAATGGAAACCAATGCACAATTGTATTAATCACAAATGTAACAACAACTTCCAAAGGAGATTGATTTTTGAGAGCACAAAATTACGCAATATTCAATAAGGTCATGGTTAAGGTGTTTGAGCTTGCCTTTTTTAATTGCACAACAAAATTTCACATAACCAAACCACATTGAAAAAATAACATTATTCTTTACCCTTTATTCCTTTTATTTCTTGAAGACATGTTAAAAAACAAAAACTATTTTTTTAAATCTCTATTTTTGGGTGTTTTTAATCATTTTTTGGTTTTTTCCTTAAAACCAAATTCTTGAAGAGAGAAACCTAGCAAACATTAATGCAAATTTGACCTAATGGCCACCAAGTGTGTTTAATCTTACACTCGGTGGTCACCAAGTGTTCATTTTTTCTTATTTCATGTCTTGTTTGTTTATGTATATTTATTAGGTAGCTAAAATGTTCTCCATATTGAGTTGCGTTTTACCTCCATTTTGGAAAGTATGTGGCAATTGCCATGGAGTAGACATCATCATGTCTCCAATTAGTGAGGTTCATTGTAATGTTTGTCATATGAAATCAAAGGTTCATAAATCAATTTAATTTCATGTTCTATTGTAATAAATGATGAACTTGTGTTGTTAACCATTGAAGGCCAATGGTTGGAAGCAATTGTGAAAATGTTAAGTATACATTCTTTAATTTGCATTGTCCAAAATACATGCAACATTTGATTACAATACACATTTATGGTAAATTCCAATTGTTACCCACATCTATCCTTATTGGCTTTTAAAAAAACATCCAATAGTTCATCCTATAAAGAGAATCTAATTTATGTGGTTAGGATTTGGTTGTGGCTATTAATGATGGTGCACACCATAATGTGAAATGCAAACATGATTTTAATGATTAGTTGAAATCAATTTCAAATTAGAAAACCACTTGAATGCTTCATGTGAGTGTTGATAATATTTTATTGTTAGTATAAATAGTTTGTATATGTCCAAAAACATTTTATGTCACAATTTTGGTTTGAATAGATCATATTATATAAGGCTTTTATTTTATTTTCCTAAAGAAAAGAAATGAACATATACACCAACTTCCATTGTATCCATAATAGTTTTATATATA
>Ga0116230_10002580_pt1 | contig 17483 bp, 13 predicted proteins | sample S1TSphfallax_3_FD_88678 | JGI IMG/M metagenome (GOLD analysis project Ga0116230, IMG submission 88678) | Host-associated microbial communities from peat moss isolated from Minnesota, USA - S1T2_Fd - Sphagnum fallax MG | ecosystem: Host-associated > Plants > Peat moss > Unclassified | place...
CCGCGGCTCACCACGGGCGGTCGTGGCGGAATTGGTAGACGCGCAGCGTTGAGGTCGCTGTGGGGCAACCCGTGGAAGTTCGAGTCTTCTCGACCGCACCAGTTGAAAATACGGGCCCCAAAACACGGGACCAGCCGATGATCCTCAACCACGGCCCGATGATGGACTTTGCGCTCGGCGAAACCGCCGATGCTATTCGCGAGACCACGTCGCGTTTCGCCGCTGATCATATCGCGCCCATCGCCGCGCGCATCGACACGGAGAATAGCTTCCCAAGAGAGCTCTGGCGGCCGATGGGCGATCTGGGTCTCCATGGGATCACGGTTGAGGAAGAGTTCGGCGGGCTGGGTCTCGGCTATCTCGAACATGTGATTGCCATGGAGGAGATCTCGCGCGCCTCAGCCTCCGTCGGGTTAAGCTATGGCGCCCATTCAAACCTTTGCGTCAATCAGATCCGCCGCTGGGGCACTGAGGAGCAGAAGCGTCGCTATCTGCCCAAGCTGATCAGTGGGGAGTGGGTAGGGGCGCTGGCCATGAGTGAGGTCGGCTCGGGATCCGATGTTATCTCCATGAGCCTGCGTGCTGATAGGTCGGGCGACAACTATATCCTGAACGGCGCCAAGTTCTGGATCACCAACGGGCCGCACGCCGACGTGGTGGTAGTCTATGCCAAGACCACGCCAGACGCGGATAGCCGGGGCGTTACGGCCTTTCTGGTGGAGAAGGGGTTCGCCGGCTTTTCCTGTTCGCGCAAGCTCGACAAGATCGGCATGCGCGGCTCCGACACCGGCGAGCTGGTGTTCGAGGACTGCGAGGTCCCAGAGGACAGCGTTATGGGCCCGGAAAATGGCGGGGCCGGGGTACTGATGAGTGGTCTCGACTATGAGCGGGCGGTTCTCGCCGCGGGGCCCCTCGGGATCATGCAGGCCTGCATGGACACTGTTCTTCCGTATGTGCGCGAGCGTCGGCAATTCGGAAAGCCCATCGGGACGTTCCAGCTGATGCAGGGCAAGGTCGCCGACATGTACGTCGCTCTCAATTCCGCGCGGGCCTATGTCTATGCCGTCGCCCGCGCCTGTGACGCTGGCCATACGACCCGCTTCGACGCGGCGGGGGCCATTCTTCTCGCCAGCGAGAACGCCGTTCGGGTCTCGCTCGAAGCCATCCAGGCCCTGGGTGGTTCGGGGTACCTCAAAGACTTCCCGGTGGAGCGTTACCTGCGCGACGCTAAGCTCTATGATATCGGCGCGGGGACCAATGAAATCCGTCGCTTTCTCATCGGTCGGGAGCTGGTTGGGGCGTAGGGCGCAGTCACGATCAAATCGCTTCGGCTTGTCTGACCGCCGCGCGAAAGCCCCATAAGACGAGAGCGAGCGCCAGGCAGGACAGGGCCGTGATGGCCGCGTCGACGAAGAGACCGCCCTGCAGGCCGTGGTCGGCGAATGCCGCGCCGTCGATCATCTGCATGTAGGTCAGGGGTACTGAGCTCGAAGCGAAAAGCAGCCCGAACTGGGTCGCGGCGAGGGGATTATCCTTGCCCAATGTGTTGAGCGCGATGATGTTGGACACGGCGAAGGCCGCCGCCTGGAATAGATTTTCGCCCAGCAGCGCAGCGCCGAACAGGGCCGGCGTTCTTGGAAGCCCGATCAGGAGGAAACTGAAAGCCGCACCCAGCAATCCGAGCAGAATGTAGCGAACGCGCGGTCGAAGGCCGCCGCCCAACCTGGGAACGAGAAGACTGCCCAGGATTCCGGCTAGGGTCACGCCTGTCCCGCCGAGCAGTCCAGCCATGGCCTCGCTTGTATGGAATTCTGCCGCGAAACCCGACAGCGAGTTGGTGAGGGCGAAAGCCGTGGCAGGCGAGATGAAGAGCAGCAGGGTCCACAAAACAATGGGTCTTTTGACGATCCGCCAGACATCTCGCGCAAACGCCGCGAATCCCTCCCGCGCCAAGCGGGCGTCGGCTGGCGGGCACGGGGTCGTTATCAACAGGGGAAGAGCGAGGAGATTGAGGCCCCCGAGCGCGATAGCGCCCAGAGGCGTGGGGAGATCTCGGAAAAGGGGGATGGCGACAATTGCGGCGAGACCGCCCGAGGCGATATTCACGGCGGCGAGCCAGGAACCCAACGCGCCCTGCTTTTCCCGCCCCACAAGTTCGCCGAACCAGCCTCCGCACGCCGCCGATACAAGATAGGCCCCGAGATTTGAGGCGAAGAAGAACCATGGAAGGAGACCCAGCCGGCTTACGAAGAGAAAGGCCGCCATGCTCCCAAGGCCGGTCGCCAAGGTGAAGATAACGGCCCAAGTCCGGCGGGACAGACCCCAATCCAGAAGCGGCGCCAAAAGGAAACTTATGAAGCCCGGAGCGAGCGCCATGGAGGTGATGGCCGCGATTCGCCCAGCCGGTGTGTGCTCCGCCGCCAGAAGCTGGGGCATGGTGATCAGGAGAAGCGCGCCGTTGACCCCCAGCGGCCAGAGGCCCAGGCCAAGAAGCCAAATCGGCGGATGCGGGGATCGGGGGGGCACGACCACGAAGTTGAACACGCGAAACCGCGGCGTAAAGGCTTAAAGGACGCCGCATATTTGAGGATGCATGTTTGGCGCCGGCTGCAGGGCTCGAACCCGCGACCTTCGCTTTACAAAAGCGCTGCTCTACCAACTGAGCTAAGCCGGCCTCGCGGCGAGCTTATGGCGCGAGGCGGGCAGGGGATGCAACCGCCCACTCGGGCGCCCTTGGGAAATAGAGGCCTGCAGGCCTATATCCGCCGCTCCCCGGGCCTCGGCCCCACACAGCGCGCGATATGTCAAAGATCCTCATCACCTCGGCCCTGCCCTACATCAACGGGATCAAGCACCTGGGCAACCTGGCCGGTTCGCAGTTGCCGGCTGATGTCTATGCGAGATTCCAGCGCGCCATGGGCCATGAGGTCCTCGCCATCTGCGCCACGGACGAGCATGGCACCCCTGCTGAATTGGCGGCCCAGGCGGCGGGCCAGGACGTGCGAACCTATTGCGACGAACAGCACCGTCAGCAGGCCGAGGTGGGCGCGCGCTTTGGGCTCTCCTGGGATTGGTTTGGCCGCTCCTCCTCACCCCAGAACGCGGTTCTGACGCAACATTTCTCGGATGTTCTCGAGGACCAGGGCTTCATTGAAGAGCGGGTGGATCGCCAGCTTTATTCGCTCGCCGACAAGCGCTTCCTGCCTGATCGGTACGTCGAGGGCATTTGCCCCGTTTGCGGATACCCCAAAGCGCGGGGCGACCAGTGCGACAATTGCGGCTCACTTCTCGATCCCCTGGATCTCAAGGAGCCCTATTCAGTCATATCCGGAAGTCGCGACCTGGAGGTTCGGGAAACTCGCCACCTCTATCTTCTCCAGACGAAACTGGCCGAGCGGATTCGGGCCTGGGTCAATACTCGCCAGGACTGGCCCGCGCTGGCGCGGTCCATCGCCCTTAAGCATCTCGATGAAGGTCTGATCGACCGGGGCATCACCCGTGATCTTTCTTGGGGCGTTCCGGTCACACGGCGCGGGCAGCCGCGTACGGGGATGGAGGGCAAGGTCTTCTATGTCTGGTTCGACGCCCCCATCGAATACATCGCCGCGACCCAGGAATGGGCCGACGCAAAGAGGGGGGACTGGTGGGGTTGGTGGCGCACCGACGCCGGCGCGGATAAGGTTCGCTACGTGGAATTCATGGGCAAGGACAATGTGGCTTTCCACAGCGTCAGCTTCCCCGCCACGATCCTGGGCTCAGGCGAGCCATGGAAGACGGTCGACACCCTCAAGGCCTTTAACTGGCTGAACTGGTATGGCGGAAAGTTTTCCACCTCCCAGGGCCGTGGGATCTTCATGGATTCCGCTCTGGAAATCCTGCCCGCTGATTGCTGGCGATGGTATCTGACGTCCAATTCGCCCGAACACTCAGACAGCGCCTTCACCTTCGAACAGCTGGTGGCGGCGGTGAACCGCGATCTGGCCGACGTGCTGGGTAATTTCGTCAATCGAATCCTGAAGTTCTGCGAAAGCCGCTTTGAAGGGGTCGTTCCGGCCGGGGGAGAGCCCGGCCCCTTGGAAGCCAAGCTCTGGTCCGACGTGGCGTCGGCCCTCGCGGATCTCACTGCCCAGTTTGAGGCCATTGAAGTTCGCAAGAGCGCCCAGGCCTTGCGGGCGCTCTGGGTGCTCGGAAACGAGTATCTTCAGGAGGCGGCGCCCTGGAGCGCCATCAAAACCGATCAGGTCCGCGCCGGTGTGATCGTTCGCACGGCGGTGAACCTCGTGGGCCTCTACGGTCGCATTAGCGCGCCCATCATTCCTTTTGCCGCCGAGGTCATGAGGCGCGCGGTGGGTGAAACCTCCGACGCATGGCCGGACATGGACATAACCGCCGAACTCTCGCGCATCCCCGACGGTCGCGCTGTCGCCACCCCACCGATCCTCTTCTACAAGATCGAGGATGCCCAGGTGGCAGCCTGGTCCGCGCGCTTTGGGGCCGCATAGCTCAGGCGAGGCTGAACCGTGCGCCCTCACGGTTCATTGAATTGCGCTTACGCATCAAAGGGGCCACATAAAAGGTAAGCCGCGAACATACGTGGCGCCCCCGGGAAGACGAGAGTGGCGAATAGATATCGCGACGGAGGAGACGTCATGGCCCATGTCCAAGCCTTGGACGCCCGACTGGGAAATGTCCTGCCCAGGGTGCGCCGCATTGACCAAGCTGACCTAAATTGGGCGCTTCGCGAAGGTTGGAAGGACTTTCGCGCGCGGCGGGGCGATGTTTTGCTTTTGCCCTTCATATATCCTCTGGCCGGTTTCGCAGCCGCGGCCCTAGCGTTCGATAAGAGCTTTCTCCCCATGCTCTTTCCCGCGGTGGCGGGGCTTTCCATTCTCGGGCCCGCGGTCGCCGCTGGTTTTTACGAGCTGGCGAGACGGCGCGAGGCGGGACTGGAGTCCAACTGGTCGCACTTTCTCGATCCGCTGCGCGGACGCGGGCGGGGTGCGTTGGGCGTGCTCACGGTTGGGTTGGTGGTGCTTTTCGCCGCCTGGTTGGGCGCGGCTTCGCTCATCTTCCATTCCACGATTGGCGCCTTGGGGCCGCTGTCCTTGAGCGCGTTTGTCCGACAGTTGCTCACCACTCCTGGCGGTTGGACCATGATCGTTGTGGGAAATCTGGTTGGTTTCGTCTTTGCCGTCGCAACACTTTCCCTGACCCTGGTGTCATTTCCGATGGTCATAGATCGCCCAGTTGGCGCTGCGACTGCCGTCGCCACGTCTTTGCGAGCCGCGGCTTACAACCCCGCAATCACTGCGCGTTGGGGACTGACGGTGGCGGCGCTTCTGTTGGTCGGGTGCCTACCCCTGTTCTTGGGGCTACCAATTATTCTTCCCGCGCTCGGTTACGCCACCTGGCATCTCTATACACGACTAGTCCCGCGTTAAGGCGTGGGGTCGGCCTCAAAAAGAATTTGGCCGCCTGTACGCCTGGTCTTCGGGGGTTGATGGCGTGGGGGGAAGGGGCTATCGCCATGCGACGTGGCCGACAGATGTAATGATTTTGTCCCGGTGACCCCGGTCATCCCGGCACGGGCGCGCCAAACGCCGTGGCGCTTCACCTTGGCCATGCGGGGCTGATCATGCCCACCGCCAAGGTTAATGGGATTGAGGTCCCCTTTGAAAGCGGGATGACCGTGCTGCAGGTGGCGGAACTCGCGGGGGAGGAGATTCCCCGGTTTTGCTACCATGAGCGCTTGTCGATCGCCGGCAACTGCCGGATGTGCCTGGTTGAAGTGAAGCCGGGGCCGCCCAAGCCGCAGGCCTCATGCGCGCTACCGGCCGCCGAGGGACAGGAGATCATCACCAATTCGCCCATGGTCAAGAAGGCCCGGGAAGGCGTGATGGAGTTCCTCCTGATCAATCACCCCCTGGACTGTCCGATCTGCGACCAAGGCGGGGAGTGTGATCTTCAGGACCAGTCCATGGGCTATGGCCGCGACGCGTCGCGCTACGCCGAAAACAAGCGCGCGGTGGAAGAGAAGTTCATGGGGCCGCTGATAAAGACGGTCATGACCCGCTGCATTCAATGCACCCGTTGCGTCCGCTTTGTCACCGAGGTTGCCGGCGTATCGGAAATCGGCATGATTTCCCGGGGCGAGGACGCGGAGATCACCACCTATCTGGATCAGGCGATCACCAGTGAGCTGTCGGCCAATGTCATCGACCTCTGCCCGGTGGGGGCGCTGACGTCCAAACCCTATGCTTTTAACGCCCGCTCATGGGAGCTCACCAAGACACCAAGCGTGGATGTGATGGACGCACTTGGCAGTGCGATTCGCGTCGATTCTCGGGGGCCGGCCGTGCTGCGGGTGCTGCCCCGCACACATGACGCAGTGAACGAGGAATGGATCAGCGACAAGACCCGCTACGCCTGTGACGGTCTCTCGCGCCAGCGTCTCGACAGGCCCATGGTACGTCTCAATGGCCGGTTGACACCAGTCAGCTGGGGCGAGGCGCTTGGCGCGGTGGCGGACAAGATAAAGGCGACGGCGCCAGATCGTATCGGTGTGATCGCCGGCGATTTGCAAGACGCGGAGTCGATGAAGGCGGCGCTTGATCTCTTTGGAGGTCTTGGCGTCAGCTCCCTGGACTGCCGTCCAGACTGTCTGGCTCTGGGAGAAGGCCCGCGCGAGAGCTGGCTTTTTAATAGCACCCTTGAGGGGCTGGAGCGCGCGGACACGATCCTGCTGATCGGCGCCCACCCGCGGATCGAGGCGGCCGTGTTCAATGCCCGCCTACGGAAGCTCTGGCTGAGCGGGCGAACACGCATCGCCGCCATCGGCGCACCGGTGGAGCATGGATTTGGTTGCGAACAGCTGGGCGTTGGCGTCGATGCGCTGGAGGCCGTCATTCGCGGCGAGGGTGACTTCGCCAAGGCTATGCAAGGCGCCGCTCGCCCGGCGATCATTTTGGGAACAGGGGCCCTGGCGCGCCTGGATGGGCTTGCCGTCCTGGCCGCGGCCGCCAAGCTCGGCGCGGCAATGAATGTTGTCCGCGAGGGTTGGAACGGCTGGAATGTCTTGCACACCGCGGCGGCCCGCGTCGGCGGTCTAGACCTTGGATTTGTTCCACGGCCTGGCGGCAAGGACGCGCGCGCGATGCTGATGAAGGGCGCGCTCGACCTCCTGGTCCTTATGGGGGTGGATGAGGTCGATGTCTCGGCCACGGATGCTTTCGTGGTTTATCTGGGGACCCACGGCGATGCGGGCGCCCATCGCGCCGATATGGTGCTTCCTGGCGCGGCCTACACCGAGAAGAGCGGCCTCTATGTTAATACAGAGGGCCGTGTACAGCGTGGCGAGCGCGCGGTATTTCCCAAGGGCGAGGCCCGGGAGGATTGGGCCATCTGGCGAGCCCTGTCGGCGGTTCTCGGCGCGCCGCTGCCCTATGACAGCTTGGATCAGCTTCGCGACCGGCTATTCTCTGACCATCCGACCTTTGGCCAAATCGACCACGCGCCTGGCACAATCGCCGCGCCGCTGGATCTGCTCCGCCTCGGCGTCGCTGGGGAGGCCAGCCCCGCGCCCTTCGCCAGCCCGATTACCGCGTTTCACCTCACCAATCCTATCTGCCGGGCCAGCGTGACCATGGCGGAATGCGCCGCCCTCGCTGGCGCCGCGACGCGGTTGGCGGCGGAGTAGGCGGATGTCGCCTTCAGGGTTCTTTGCAACGCCACTAGGATGGGGTGTGCTCACTGTCCTCCAAATCGCCGCAGTCCTGATTTGGCTTCTCATCTCCCAAGCCTTCTTCATGCTCGCGGACCGCAAGATCTGGGCCGGCGTGCAAATGCGCAAGGGGCCCAATGTCGTGGGCCCATTTGGTCTCTGGCAGTCCTTCGCCGACCTCATAAAGTTCATTCTCAAAGAGATCGTCATCCCCGCCGGGGCGGACAAGACGGTCTTTCTTCTGGCTCCCCTCATCACCTTCACCCTCGCGTTTGGCGCCTGGGCGGTCATGCCGCTGGCGCCGGGCTGGGTCGTTTCGAACATCAATGTCGGTGTGCTCTATCTTTTCGCCATCTCCTCGCTCGGCGTTTACGGCGTCATCATGGGGGGGTGGTCCTCCAACTCGAAATATCCCTTCCTGGGCAGCCTGAGATCCGCCGCTCAGATGGTCAGTTATGAAGTCTCCATCGGCTTTGTGATCGTCACGGTGATCCTCATTACCGGCTCCCTCAATCTCGTGACGATTGTCGACCATCAGGCGGGGTGGTTCTGGCATTGGAATGTGCTGGGCGGCGGCGGCTGGCGTTCTCTGCCCATGGCGCTGGTGATGATCCCCATGTCGGTGATCTTCTTCATCTCGGCCCTCGCCGAGACCAACCGGCCGCCCTTCGATCTGCCGGAAGCCGAGTCGGAATTGGTGGCGGGCTATCAGGTGGAGTATTCCTCGACCCCCTACCTGCTGTTCATGATCGGCGAATTGGCGAACATTCTCCTGATGTGCGCCCTTATCAGCGTGCTATTCTTTGGGGGCTGGCAGGCTCCGTTCCCCACGCCCTTCCTCTCATCGTGGAACCCTACGGCGGCCAGCTTCTTTGGCTTCATGTGGTTCTTCATGAAGATGATCTTTTTCTTCTACCTCTTCGCCATGGTGAAGGCGATTGTACCCCGATATCGCTATGATCAGTTGATGCGCCTGGGGTGGAAGATCTTCTTGCCGACGTCGATCGTGGCCGTCGTCGCCATCGCCGGTTGGCGCGTTTTTACCACCGGCTCGACCAGTTAGCTCATGACGATGTTCCAACGCATCGGCCAAGCGATCCGTGGCGCGGCTCTGATGGATTTCCTAGGCGCCTTTCGTCTTGGCATGAAGTACATGATCCGCCCCAAGGCCACTGTGCTTTATCCCAATGAGCGCAATCCCCAGTCGCCGCGGTTTCGCGGCGAGCACGCCCTGCGCCGCTATCCCAGCGGGGAGGAACGCTGCATCGCCTGCAAGCTGTGCGAGGCGATCTGTCCGGCACAGGCGATCACGATAGAGGCCGAAGCCCGCGCGGACGGATCGCGCCGCGCCACCCGCTACGACATTGATATGGTTAAGTGCATCTATTGCGGCCTGTGCCAGGAGGCTTGTCCGGTGGACGCCATTGTTGAGGGCCCCAATATCGAATTCGCCGTCGAGACGCGCGAGGAGCTCTATTTTGACAAGACGCGCCTGCTTGAGAACGGCGACCGCTGGGAGCGTGAGATCGCGAAGAACCTGGAACTGGACGCTCGCTATCGCTAAGACCCCCTGGCTCAAAGAACCGCCTCGCCCCAAACGCTGCTTCCGACAACTGATCCGTCTTTCGGCGGACTTTTAAAGCTCAACGCCATGCTGCCGCAGGCTATCGCCTTCTACGTGCTCGCCGCCGTCACGGTCTTTGGGGCTGTGTCGGTTATCTTCGCGCGCAATCCCGTTCATTCGGTGCTGTTCTTGATCACGGATTTCTTCTCGGCGGCTGGTCTGTTCGTTTTGATGGGCGCCGAGTTTCTCGCGATGATTCTATTGATCGTTTATGTGGGCGCCGTCGCGGTTCTCTTTCTTTTCGTGGTCATGATGCTGGACGTGGACTTCGCCACCCTGCGTCAGGGCTTCTCACGTTATCTGCCCTTGGGCGGCGCGATTGCGGTCATCCTGACGGTGGAGATGGCGTTCGTGGCGGCGAGTATCGCGCATACCGGCGCCGCGGCGACCTCAGCTGGCCCCCTTACGCAATTTGGCTCCGTAACAAATGCGGAAGCCATCGGCCGCGTGCTCTACACGGACTACGTCTACATCTTCCAGGCGGCGGGCATGGTGCTGCTCGTGGCCATGATCGGGGCCATCGTGCTGACTCTTAAACACAGGTCCGGGGCGAAGCGTCAGAACGTGGGGGATCAGACGGCTCGTACGGAGGCCAAGGGGATGCGCCTGGTGACGATCAAGTCGGGCGAGGGGATCGACGCATGACCATCGGCCTTTCGCATTACCTCGTCGTCGCGGCGATCCTTTTCACGATCGGGGTTTTCGGGATTTTCGTGAATCGCCGGAACATAATCGTGATCCTGATGTCCATCGAGCTGATCCTCTTGGCCGTGAACATCAATCTCGTAGCCTTTTCAGTGTTCCTGCACGACGTCGTTGGGCAGGTCTTCGCCCTCTTCGTCCTCACCGTGGCCGCCGCCGAGGCCGCCGTGGGCCTCGCCATCCTCGTCACCTTCTTCCGGTGGCGCGGGGATATCGCGGTGGACGACGCTGCGGTGATGAAGGGCTAATGTCGGTGATGATCCGCGCAAGGTTCACGGCGGAGGCCGCGGCGTGAGTCCCCAACTGCTGGTGATCCTGCTGGTTTTCCTCCCGTTGTTGGGGGCTATGACGGCGGGGCTTTGTGGCCGTCTGATCGGTGATCGCCTCGCCATGGCCGCGACCACGGGCCTTCTGCTCATCTCTTCCGCCCTCGCCTGGACGACGTTTTTGGGCGTCATCTGGGGCGGCTGGCCCCAAGCCTTCACCGTGGCGCTCGCGCCCTTCATCAATGTCGGCTCTTTCCACTCCACCTGGTCGATCCGAATCGATTCGCTGTCCGCTGTGATGCTGGTGGTCGTAACCACCGTTTCGGCGCTCGTTCACATCTATAGCTGGGGCTATATGCGCGAGGATCCATCCAAGCCGCGCTTCTTCGCCTATCTGTCGCTCTTCACCTTCGCTATGTTGGCCCTGGTGACGGCCGCGGACTTCATGCAGCTGTTCTTCGGCTGGGAGGGCGTGGGCCTCGCCAGCTATCTTCTGATCGGCTTCTGGTACGAAAGGCCCGCCGCCAACGCTGCGGCCATCAAGGCGTTCGTGGTCAACCGCGTTGGGGATGCGGGTTTCGCTCTGGGGATCATCACGGTCTATTGGGCCTTCGGGACGATTCGCTTTGCCGATATTTTCCCCCTCGTGCCCTCCCATTTGGCTCTGGCCTGGCGGTTTGGGAGCGGAACCTTCCCGCTCATGGACCTCGCCTGCGTGCTCTTGTTCATCGGCGCCATGGGCAAGTCGGCTCAGTTCTTGCTCCACACTTGGTTGCCCGACGCCATGGAGGGGCCAACGCCGGTTTCGGCGCTGATCCATGCCGCCACGATGGTGACGGCGGGCGTCTATATGGTCTGCCTCCTATCCCCCATGTTTGAGGCGGCGCCGGTGGCCAAGGCGCTGGTGACGATCGTGGGCGCCATCACCTGTCTCTTCGCCGCCACGATCGGCCTGGCTCAGAACGACGTCAAGCGGGTCATCGCCTACTCGACCTGCTCGCAGCTCGGCTACATGTTTTTTGCGGCGGGGGTGGGGGCCTACCCGGCCGCCATGTTTCACCTCTTCACCCATGCCTTCTTCAAGGCTCTGCTGTTCCTCTGCGCCGGCTCGGTGATCGAGGCCATGCACCACGAGCAGGACATGCGGAAGATGGGCGCGCTCTGGAACAAGGTTCCCGTCACCTATGTCGTGATGATCATCGGCACTCTTGCCATAACGGGTGTTGGTCTGCCTGGACTCGATATCGGTTTTGCCGGCTTCTACTCAAAGGATGCGATCATCGATTCGGCCTATGTCGCGGGCCAAACCAGCCAGACGGGGATGTTCGCCTTCGTCGCCGGCGTGATCGCGGCGGGCCTGACTTCATTCTATTCCTGGCGGCTGATCTTCATGACCTTCCACGGTCATGCCAAGTGGGGCGACCACGGCGCCCATGACACGCACGGCGAGCCTACCGATCACGCCCACGACGCGCCTCCGCATGAGAGCCCTGCCTCAATGGTGGGCCCACTCATCGTTCTGGCGGTGGGTGCGGCCTTTGCTGGCGCCGTCTTTGACGGCGTCTTTGTCGGCGCCGAGCGGGCGTCGTTCTGGCGCGGAACGCTTTCGACAATTACCAGTGGCCGGCTACTGACCGAGATAGATCATCTGCCAGTCTGGGTGGTCTGGGCGCCGTTGGGTGTGACCGCGATCGGATTTGCCGCTGCCTGGTATTACTACATCGCTCGCGAGGGGCTCGGCGCCCGCATCGCCGCGCGCCGAGGGCCGGTCTGGGCGTTCCTCTACAACAAGTGGTACTTCGACGAGCTTTATGATCTGACTTTCGTTCGCACCGCGCGGTGGCTTGGCGATCTCTTCTGGAAGACCGGCGATAAGACCCTGATTGATGGCTTTGGCCCGGACGGGGTCGCCGCGACGAGTAATGCTGTCGGCAAAGCCGCATCTCTATTTCAGAGCGGCTATCTCTATCACTATGCCTTCGTAATGTTGGTGGGTGTCGCCGGGCTGGTCTCCTATGCCCTGTGGGCGTTCAAATGACGGGCGTCCTGTCCCTCACGACTTTTGCGCCGCTGATTGGCGTGGCGGCCATCCTGGTCATCCGCGCCCTCGGCAAGGAAGGGGCGGCCACCGCCGCCGCGGCCCGTTGGATCGCGCTCGCGACAACGCTCGCCACCTTGGCTCTGGCGGTTCTCGTGGTCGTGAGCTTCAGGCCGAGCCTTGCCGGTTTCCAGCTTTTGGAGACCCACACGTGGTTCGCCGGACTGAACTATAGATTGGGAGTCGACGGCATTTCTGTGCTGTTTTTGCTTCTGACGGCTTTTCTCATGCCGATCTGCATCCTCGCCTCCTGGCGATCGGTTCATGAGCGGGTGATCGAATATATGATCGCCTTTCTGATCCTCGAATGTCTGGTGATCGGGGTGTTTTGCGCCCTTGATCTGTTGGTGTTCTATCTGTTCTTCGAGGGGCAGCTCGTTCCGATGTTCCTGATTATCGGGATTTGGGGCGGCGCGAACCGGGTCTATGCGGCCTTCAAATTCTTCCTCTACACCCTGCTCGGTTCGGTGCTGATGCTGGCGGCGATCCTGGCCATGATCTCGATCGCCCACACCTCCAGCATCCCCGAGCTAATGACCTATCATTTCGCCCCCGGCGTTCAGACTTGGCTCTGGCTGGCCTTTTTCGCCTCCTTCGCGGTGAAAATGCCCATGTGGCCGGTGCATACGTGGCTTCCGGACGCGCACGTAGAGGCGCCCACGGCGGGCTCGGTGATCCTGGCGGGGATCCTGCTGAAGATGGGCGGCTATGGATTCATGCGCTTTTCCCTGCCCATGTTCCCCAATGCCAGTCTGGCCTTCACGCCCTTGATCTTCGCTCTGTCGGTGATCGCCATCGTCTACACCTCCCTAGTGGCGTTCCGTCAGACCGACATGAAGAAGCTGATCGCCTACTCGTCCGTGGCCCATATGGGCCTGGTCACTTTGGGAATTTTCTCAGGGAATCTGCAGGGAGAGCAGGGGGCTCTCTTCCTAATGCTAAGCCACGGGGTGATTTCCGGCGCGCTCTTCCTCTGTGTGGGCGTTGTCTATGACCGCATGCATACGCGCGAGATCGCCTTCTATGGCGGTCTTGCGGCCAAGATGCCGATCTATGCGGCGATTTTCATGTTGTTCAACATGGGCAATGTCGGCCTTCCTGGGACCAGTGGCTTCGTCGGCGAAATCCTGACGCTGACCGGGACCTATGGGGCGGCGACCTGGCCCGCGATTATCGGCGTCTCGGGGATCATTCTGTCGGCGGTCTACGCCCTCTCACTCTATCGCCGGGTGATCTTTGGGCAGATGACCAATCCCGCATTGTCATCGATATCCGATCTGGCGAACCGCGAAATGCTGATCTTCGCGCCTCTTATCATCGCCACCCTGGCGCTCGGCTTCCAGCCTGGACTGATCTTCGGCGTCACCGACGCCGCCAGCGCGCACCTGGTTCAGGCCTTCCACGCCGCGACGGGACGGTGAGCTTCAAATGAGCCCCCTTCATCTTCTCGCACTGGCCGCCCCACAGGTTCTTCTGGCGGCTGCCGCCCTGCTGCTGCTGGTGTGGGGGGCCTTTCAGCCCCGCGCCGGACGTCTTTTTGTTTTTGCCGCGGCCGCGGTCCTGGTGGCCGCCGCGGTGGCCGCGGTCATCGAGCCCCTCGGACGCGCCTTCCTGGGCGGCCTCATTGTCGACAAGGCCGCTGTTTTCGCTGAGGTCATCATCTATGCGGCCAGCGCCGTGGCGATTGTGCTGGGCGAGCCCTGGTTCGCCCGGCGCGGGATCAAGCGCTTCGAATACCCCGTTCTGGTGATCATCGCGGCCCTGGGCATGGGCATGATGTGCCGCGCTGGCGACCTCATTTCGCTGTTTGTCGCCATCGAGCTGCAATCCCTGCCGCTCTACATTCTGGCGGCCTTCTCCCGGGATGACGGCAAGTCAGCCGAGGCTGGTCTGAAATACTTCGTCCTGGGCGCGCTCTCCTCGGGGATCCTGCTCTATGGGGCCTCGCTGATCTATGGGTTCGCCGGCTCAACGCGCTTTGACGCCATTGCCGGCGCGATGTCCCACGGGATCGGCGGCGGGGTCGTTCTCGGCCTGGTTTTCCTGATCTGCGGGATTGCTTTCAAGGTCTCGGCCGCGCCGTTCCATATGTGGACTCCAGATGTCTATGAGGGAGCGCCGACCCCTGTGGTGGGCTTTTTTGTGGGCGCGCCGAAATTGGCGGCCATGGTGATCCTGGCCCGGGTCCTGATTGAGAGCTTCGGGGCGCAGATATTTCAGTGGCGCCAGATCCTTGTGGCCATGGCGATTCTATCTGTTGCAGTGGGGGCGTTCGCGGGCCTGCGACAGAAAAACCTCAAGCGACTGTGGGCCTATTCGTCCATTGCCAATGTCGGCTATGCCCTGGTGGGCTTGGCGGCCGGAGGCGAGGCCGGCGTGCAATCGATGCTCATCTATATGAGCCTCTATGTGGTGGATGTGACCGGTTTCTTCGCCTGCCTCATGGCCCTCTCGCGTGGTGGGAAATCGATGGAGACCATGGCGGACTTCTCCGGCCTGGTCCGCGAGCGGCCGGGCCTCGCCGTGGCCATGACCATTTTCGCTCTGTCTGGCCTTGGTATGCCGCCCTTCAGCGGCCTGTGGGGCAAATATTTTGTGTTTAAGGCGGCCATGGGCGCGGGCCTGGCGCCCGTGGCGGTGATCGCTCTCATCGGAAGCGTGGTGGCCGCCTATTACTATCTGCGGCTGATCAAGGTCATGTGGATGGACCCCACCGCGGGCCCCACCGACGCCCCGCCAATAGAGGCGACCGCTGTCACCTATGCCGCGGCGGTGTTCGCTTTCCCCGCCGTGCTCGTCGCCCTGGTTTTCATCGATCCGCTCTCCCACTCGGCGGCCGTGGGCCTGATTCAGAGATAGGCGCCGCCGCTCTGGTCAAGCCGCGCGCGAGGGGAGTATCGGGCTGGAGTTCGGCCATTCGCCGCGCCGAGATTTGAGCAGGAGCAAGCCGTGAGCCTTACCCGACGCGAACTGGCGGCTGGTCTTCCGGCGGGCGCCGCCCTGATCGCCGCCGCAGGCGCAGCCCATGCGGCCGGATCGGTTGAACAGTTTCGCGCTCTGGCTGACGCGGAATGGACCTGGCGCCTGCAGCAGTTCGCCGATGACGAAGATTCTCGCCGGGGTGTGCAGGCGTCGCTGCCGGATGTGGGGCCAGAAGCGCAGGCCGCGCGGCTTGCGCGCTGGCGCGATGTTCAAGTCCAGTTGGCGAGCTTTGATCCAGCCAGTTTCAGCCCCGCCGAACGCATCAATTTCGAGGTCTATAAGGGTCAAATCGACGCCCTTGTGGCCTCGCAGGCGTTTGGCGACTGGCAGGCCCCGTTCAACAGCGACTCGTCCTTCTGGGACAATCTGGCTGGCGCGCCCCGCCGCACCTTCCGCACCGAAACCGATTATCGCCACTACCTCAGCCAAATGGGTCAGACACGGCGCTATTTCGACCAGCAGATCGCCGCCATGCGCCTAGGGCTGGCGCGGGGATTCACTCCACCGAAGGCCACCCTCACCGGGCGGGACAAATCCGTCTCGGCGGTCAGCGAGGCTCAGCCCCGCGAGACGGTATTCTTCGAGCCCTTCACGAAGTTTCCGGCCAGCTTCAGCCCCGCCTTACGAGCGGAACTGACGGCCAAAGGCGAGGCGGTGATCCGCTATCAGGTGATCCCGGCCCACGCGGCGCTCTACGTCTTCCTGAGCCAAGTCTATATCCCGGGCGCTCGGACGACCCTGGCGGCCTATGACCTGCCCGACGGCAAGGCCTATTATCAATCGAAGATCAGGGAATTCACCACCCTCAACCTGCCTCCGGACGAGATCCATGCCCTTGGCCTATCCGAGATCGAAAAGATCCGGGGCGAGATGCTGGCGGTCATGGCTGAGGTAAAGTTCTCAGGCAATCTTCCGGCCTTCCTCGCATTCTTAAGGACTGATCCCCGGTTCTATGTGACCACGCCGCAGGCTTTGCTCGACCGGGCCGCCTGGATTGCTAAGACCTTCGATGGCAAGGCCGCGGACTGGTTTGGACGTCTGCCGCGCAGTCGCTTCGCCATCAAGCCAGTGCCCGCCGCCATCGCGCCCTTTTATACCGCAGGGCGGGGCGGGCCGGGGGTCTATCTCGTCAATACCTACGATCTTCCTTCGCGCTCGCTCTATGCTCTCCCCGCGCTCACGCTTCATGAGTCCGCGCCTGGCCATGCGTTCCAGATGCCGCTCGCGGCTGAACAGCACGATCAGCCGGCCTTCCGGCGCAAGAGCTACATCTCGGCCTTCGGCGAAGGATGGGCCCTCTATTGCGAGCGCCTCGGCGTGGACATGGGGATGTATGAGACGCCCTATGATCTGTTTGGCATGCTGAGCTACCAAGCTTGGCGCGCCGCCCGCCTGGTCGTTGATACTGGGGTTCACACCATGGGCTGGTCCCGGCCGCAGGCGATAGCCTATCTGGCGGCCAATACCGCCTTGGCCCAGCATGAGATTGAGACCGAGGTCGACCGATATATCAGCTGGCCCGGCCAATCCCTGTCCTATTACCTTGGTGAGAAGGCCATCCTGGCGGCGCGTGCCAAGGCCACGGCCGCGCTGGGGGCGAAGTTCGATATCCGCGCCTTCCACGACACGGTGCTGCAGCTCGGATGCGTGCCGCTGCCGATTCTTGCCGCGCGCATAGACCAGTTCATTGCTGAAGGGGGCCCCTCGCCCTATCCGCCAACCGATGTCTGAAGGCCCCCCGGTCCTCGCCTTCGCGGAGATCGACTCCACCAATATTGAGGCTAGGCGTCAGATGGCCGCCGGGGCGAACGCGCCGCTGTGGATCACGGCGGGGCGTCAGACCGCGGGGCGTGGCCGCCGGGGGCGTCAGTGGCACACCGAAGAGGGCAACCTCGCCGCCACCTTGCTCCTGACGACCGATAAGCCGCCCATTGAGGCGGCGCAGATCGCCTTTGTCGCGGCCCTGGCGGTGGCCGATCTATCAAGCGCCTATCTCCCGGCGTCCCTGGTGACCCTGAAATGGCCGAATGACACCCTAATCGGAGGGCATAAGGTCTCAGGTATTCTGGTGGAATCCAGCGCCCATCCGGC
>Ga0116230_10002581_pt1 | contig 17478 bp, 17 predicted proteins | sample S1TSphfallax_3_FD_88678 | JGI IMG/M metagenome (GOLD analysis project Ga0116230, IMG submission 88678) | Host-associated microbial communities from peat moss isolated from Minnesota, USA - S1T2_Fd - Sphagnum fallax MG | ecosystem: Host-associated > Plants > Peat moss > Unclassified | place...
CGCTGGTCCGCGCCGTGACCCGCATGGCCGGAGGAGGTCCGCATCAAGGCGGATCGACGATCACGATGCAACTCGCGCGGCTGATCTATCACTTGAACACCCGTTCGGTGCACGGGAAGCTCGAGCAAATGGCCGCCGCGACCTGGCTCGAGCTGCGCTATTCCAAGCGCGAGATCCTGGAGGCGCATATCAACCTGACGCCCTATGGACACAATGTGCAGGGCATAGGCGCGGCGAGCCTGATCTATCTCGACAAGTCCGCAGCCCAGCTTACGTTCGCCGAGGCGCTCGCACTCGCGCTGATCCCACAGTCGCCCAACCTGCGCGATCCGGACGGCGCGGAGTCCCCGGCTTTGAAGGCGGCGCGCATCGATCTCGCCCGACTCTGGGCCACGCAGCATCCGCTGTCGGAGGCCTCCCTCGCGTCGGCCGGCAAGACGCTGCATTTCCGTGGATTGCATCAGTTGCCGTTCGAGGCGCCGCATCTGGTGTCGGAGCTTTTGGCTGCGCACGCCACGAGCCACGAGATTCATGCGACGATCGATCTGCGTCTACAACACCTCGTGGAACGCACGCTGCAGCAATACATCGCCACACAGCGCACGCTCGGCGTCACCAATGCCGCGGCTATGCTCGTGGACTATCGCTCGATGCAGGTCAAGGCGCTCGTGGGCTCGGCGGATTTCTTCGATGCCTCGATCATGGGCCAGGTCAACGGCACGACGGCAAAGCGCTCACCGGGCTCAGCGCTCAAGCCGTTCATCTATGCACTCGCGATGGACCAGGGACTGATCCACACCCAGAGCATGCTCAAAGATGCGCCGACCGCGTTCGGTGCCTATGCGCCGGAGAACTTCGATGGCGCATTCGTCGGACCGATATCGGCGCATGACGCACTGATCACTTCGCGTAACGTGCCCGCGGTCAGTCTTGCGGCCAAGCTCGCGCAACCCGACCTGTATGAGTTCCTGCGCAATGCCGGAATCTCCCACCTCGCGAGCGAGCGCCACTATGGCCTCGCGCTCAGCTTAGGTGGCGGCGAAGTGACCATGGAGGAACTCGTCACGCTCTACGCGATGCTCGGCAATCACGGCATGCTCGCCCCGCTGCAGTACACGCTGCCGGAAGCCCCCCGCACGCCAAACCGCGTCTTGTCCGACGCCGCGGCGTTCATGGTCCTCAGTATCTTGAAGGACAATCCGCGGCCGGATGGCCTCGCGAATACGCGCCCGCAGGTCGCCTGGAAGACCGGCACGTCGTGGGGATTTCGCGATGCCTGGTCCGTCGGACTCTTCGGTCCTTATGTACTCGCCGTCTGGGTCGGTAATTTCGATGGCAGCAGCAATACCGCGCTCGTCGGCGTGCAGACGGCGGCGCCGTTGCTGTTTCACATCGTCGACGGTATGCGCGCAACCAACTCGAGGATACCGGAAGTGCCGGATGCTCCGCCCGCGAGCGTCAGCGCCGTCGACGTCTGCGCGGGCTCCGGCGATCTGCCGAATGCCGAGTGCCCGCATCGGATCAAGGCTTGGTTCATCCCGGGGAAATCGCCGATCGGCGTCAGCACCGTGCATCGGCGCATCCTCATCGATACCCGAACCGGTCTACGCGCCTGCGCCGATACGCCGCCCCGCTACACCCGCGCCGACGTGTTCGAGGCCTGGCCGTCCGACATTCAGCGACTCTATGCGCTCGCCGGCATGCCCCGCCGGCCGATCCCCGCCGATCGCTGCGGCAGCAATCCGCTGCCGCAAGGACAAGTCACACCCGCGATCCTCTATCCGCGCTCCGGAGCAACCTATCAGCTGCATGCGGCCGAACTCGGCCGCGAGTCGCTGCAGTTGCGCGCCACGGCCGGACCCGATATCACGGCGCTTTATTGGTTTGCGGATGGAGCCTACGTAGGTTCCAGCCCACCGAGCACCGCGCTCGCTTGGGCGCCGACGCATACCGGTGACGTGGACTTGAGCGTCGTCGACGACCATGGAGAGTCGGCGTATAGACATATTCGGGTGGGAGTGATGCCGTATTAAAATTGCCTGACAGCCGCTGCACGGATGGCAGCCCCAGCGCGACGCATTCAGTGCAACGGAGTTACAACAAAGATGCGAGCCGGGCCGCATTTCGCCCGAGGCGACGGTGTCGTTGCGTGTCGGCTCGGTGCTCTCGGACGGCGCGACACTTCTTGCCCGCATACGGTGCGCCGCAAGACCTGCGTGCACCATCGGCCCATGCCGTATTTCGTCGTTTGCAAATTTTTTTTAGTGCTAGTATCAACTTTGCAAAACTTAACCGAGCTATACAGCACGCCTAAGTTGTTGGGATGCGGTTGCGTCAATAACAGGGGCGGCAATATGACAGTTGATGTTTTTGCCAACCACTCGAGTCACGCGGTCAGCTCGCACCGGTCCTACGATCCCGGGGATTCGCACTGGCTGAGCGCCACCGAACAGCTGTACGTCGTGCGCGCCATAGGCATTTGCGCGAGCATTCGCACGGTCGAGGAATATTCAGCCTGGCTGAGCGAAGATCTCGATTCGCTCTTGCATCATCGCGGCTGGGCTTGTGGCTTGGGAAGCTTGCAGGCGGAGGCTTACACGGCGACGCATTGGCTCGCTTCCCGCGGGCTCAACGATCAACTGCCGACGGTGCAGATTATGTCGAAGACCGTGGTTTGTCCGCTGTTGACGAGTTGGCTGAAATCGCGGCGCCCTCAGGTGTACGTGCGCGCGCCGGACCAGGATAACGACCGGCTTGTGGGAAACCTGTTTGCGCCGGGGCAGTTGGACAACGCAGTCGTTCACTGTCAAATGGATCCCGGCAACAAGTGGACCAGCTTGTTTTCCTTCAACAACCTGGTGGAAAGGCCCGGCTATCGCCAGCGTCTGCTGCTCGACCTGCTGGTCCCGCAGATGCACGCCACGTTCTGTCGCGTGGTGGCCGAGCAAATGCGCACTCACGATAGATCGACCGGTGCGTCCGCAAAGCTCACCTCACGAGAACTCAAGATCCTCCACTACATCAGCCTGGGCCGCACCAACGCGGAGATCGCGAAGTTGATGCACAAGAGTGTCTTCACGGTCAACAATCAAGTTGTCCGGGTTCTCGCCAAACTGACCGCGAAGAATCGTACTCAAGCCGTGGTCGTGGCGCGGGAAATGGGCTTGTTGACGCCCTGATTGATCGCGTCGATGCCGGGAAGCTCACGCGTCGTTCGCGCCGTTCGCCCCGCTTGCGCCGTTTGCGCCGCCGCGGCTAGTTAATTGTCACTATACGTCTGAATCAATCCTCACTAGGTCGTTGAGTTAATCCTCACTATTCATAGTTCCTGCAGAAACTGCGACTCTGATCACGGCACGGTGCAGTCATTTTGTGATTGCAGCGTTCATTCCGAGCGGATATTTCCCAACGGGTAACTCAAGGAGATCGCATGAAAATCCTGCAAACACGCAAGCGACAGCTCGGTCAAGGCATGACCGAATACATCATCATCGTGGCTCTCGTCGCCATCGGTGCAATCGGCGTTTACAAGTATTTCGGTCAGGCCGTGAACGCCACAACCGCGGTCGCCGCCGAAAGTCTCGCCGGGCAGACGCAGGCGACTTCGCGCGGCAATGCGAAGAGCGCTTCCGGCAAAGCACAGCAGAACGCTCAAACGGCCAGCACGATGGGAACTTTCGAACAGAACGCGAATTGATGATCGGCTGAACTCATGGGTCCTGCCCCGCGCGGGACCCTTTAGCCTTCGGGAACGGAGCAGCTGGTCGGGAAGAGTGGGGGTCAGATGCGGCGTGCAACAGTCCGGCAAACAGGCCAATCCGCGGTTCTTTTCCTGGCATTCCTCGCTGCCATGGTGGGTGCGCTGATCGTCGTTTTCAATGTGGGACAGACGACCAATGCGAAAATGAGAGCCATGAATGCCGCCGATGCAGCTGCTTATAGCGGTGCCCTGTGGGAAGCGCGGACATTGAATCTTCAGGCCTATTTGAACCGGGCGATGGTCGCCAACGAAGTGGCGATCGCTCAATCGGTGAGCCTGCGTTCCTGGATTGATTATCTAAAGCGTTTCATCAACAACATCGACGACGTTTCTTTCTGGATCCCCGGGTGGGGCGAGGTCGCCACGGCGATTGCCGACGCGCTGACGGAAACCGATGTGGTGACTCAGGAAGTGCTGCCGGTTGCGGAATCGGCGCTGCGATTGCTGGATACGGCCACATTCGACGCCGAGGTGGTCGTCAATGCGTCCGGATCCGTCGTTGCGGCCAACCTGGCGAGCGGTGTGGCCAAGTCGAACGGCGCTCAATTGTCCGCCGGGGGTGACGCACTGATGGTGCGCAACGCGCTGCAATGGACCAACTTCACCCAAACCTACAGCAAGTCCACGGGCGTCGTTCCGAGTGACGGGCGCACCCGATTGCGGGCAGTCACGCTGGACTCTCGTGATGGGTTTACCCAGACGCGCGATTTCAAAGTGGGAGGCCCTTGGGTCGAGTTCGAATTCAAGAAACAAGGCGGCACGGATCTGTTGGGGTTCGATTCGTGGAAGGGGTTGGACTCGAGCCAGCTCGACACCGTGTACATACCCATCAAAGGTTGGAAGGTCAAAGTCCCGATTGGCTGGGGCGGCGCCCAGGCGTATAGCACCGAGCAACTCGGATACGGTCAAAACGGCACCGGTAACGACTGGACGTCGATCGACGGCAAGCTTGCGGTCAAAGTCTCCGACACGTCACCCAACGCGGCAGCATTCGACGGCGCGGCTTCGGCGACCGCGTTCCCCAACTACCGCGACATCGCGAATATGAATCAATTGCCCGCGCCGAAGCGCGTGGCCGATGTGCACCTGCCGTTCGCGGTCGAGGTGCTGATCAACAAGGCCGCGGTCAATACGTCGGACAACATGGGCGCGGACTCCATGCAGCACCCCACCACCGTATTGCCGGATGGCACGGTGATCGATCATCATTCCAATTTCGCTTCCGGCGACAAAGGCGTGTTTGCCCTGGCGCAGGCGTGCGTCCGATTCTCGCGCCCTTACGGTGCGACGCGCATCGGCGGCCTTGAATATCCGAGTCTGTTCAATCCGTATTGGCGCGCGTCCCTGGCGACGACCAGCAAGGCGGATCGCCTCTACGTGGACTCTTTCAAGGGCATCCCGGAGTCCGCGATCTTGGAGGGGACCGGCACGTGCACCTGAAGTCAGCGCGTTTTTGGTGCTGTGTCGTGGCCGGTCTCGTTTCCGGGTGCGGCTCGCGACAGGCGCCGGCGGCCGACAATTCCGCGGCCGCCTACGAGTTGGTGCTGGTGCAGCGGCCGGACTCCGCGGAGAACTTCGCCAAGGTGGAGCGCGGCGTCCACGACCTTTGCGTCGCCTCCGCGCAAGTCGCTCACACGACCGCGAAACCGTTTCCGCCGCTGCCCTCGGCATTGGGCACGACCCGCTCGACCTATCTGATCCGTGGCCGCGACCGGGTGGTCCGCGAGGAGGTGCTGGCGGCTTTGGACACGTCGAAGGATACGCCGGAGCACCAGTGCGAAGTGGACATCACGCCGAGCCGCACGCTGCACGTCGATCTCGTGGTCGGCATGACGCACACGTCGATCGACTCCGATAAAACCGTGCACACGGAAGATATCTCGGATCTACGCCGCGCCGAGGCGACCTCCCATGCTCCATCGACGGCCCGATACACGCAAGCGCTTACCGTGAACGGCGTGGAACTGCGTTGTCTGCCGAGCGGCAAGCCGCCGGTCGACGGCGACCTCATGCAGCAACTCTGTGTTTACGCGCATGACGGAGTTCTCGTGGAACCCGATGGCAAACCGATCGTACTCGCATCCCGCGTACGAATAACGCCCACGGCTGCCGTCACCATCAAGGAACCGCTGTCGCTGCGCACCGTCGAGCATCCCGACGCCGCTTTATTCAACGCGGCGAGCTATACGCGATGAGATCCCCAAGGCACGCTGAGCGAGGCCAAGCCCTGGCGGAATTCTGCGTCATCAGCGGCGCGATGGTCTCGCTGCTCCTCGGTATCTGGTACATCGGCAAGTACCATGACATTCAAGCTTCCGCGATCCAGGCGGCGCGCTACGCCGCCTGGGAGCGCACAGCCCACCCGACCAGTTTCGCGGACAGTCAAATTCAGAATCAGGCACGCGCGCGAGTGTTCCAATGGGACGGCAAGCCGCTTGCGGCAACCGATGGGATCAGCGGGAATGGATGGAGCACCCAGACGGCGATGTGGCGCGCCCACGACGACAGCAAATCTCTGGTCGACAAGCCAGGGGATGTGACCGTCACGACTCAAGCTGGGGCGCTGCCAGGATCGGCTGCCAACGCCATGAGTGTCGCCATTGCATCGATCACGAAGCTGTTGGGAGCGGTGTCGGGAGGCGAAGCGCTCAATCAAGGAGGCTATTACACCAGTCATGTGAGCGTTCAGATCGCCAACATCGCTTCGCTGCCGGACCCATTGAACAATCTCGGGCTGATCCTGCACGAAAGCAGTTCCCTGGCCACCGACAGCTGGGATGCCAGCGGTCCAAAACAAGCCGCGCTGCGCACGCGAGATTTCACCTTGACCAGCGTGTTCGACCGGGTCACGCCGCTCCTGCTGCCTCTGAAGCTCGTGGTGTCGCCGATCGAACCCGCGTTCGCAAAGTTCGATCCCGGTCAAATCTGCCCGGACATCGTCCCGGCGGATCGGCTGGATCCCGGCGTGTCCAAGCTGCCTGTGTACCAGGGAGGTGGAAGTTGCTACTGAACCTCGTCGTTTGCCGCTGCGCCACGTTCGCATTGGTGTGCGCGGGCGCTCTCTTGGTATCCGGAACCGCAATGGCCGGCTGGCAGGGCGCACCCGAAAGCCTGCGCATGCAGAGTGTCGGAGATGACATACGCGTCAACGGCACGCCGATGTCAGTCCGCCGATTTGAGGCCGACCAGCCGATCGAGGCGGTCCTCGGCTATTTCGCGCACGAGTGGTCCACTGAGCCCTCGGCGCAGCCCGTGAAACGTTCGCAGCTCGGGACATGGACGGTGTTGAATCAGAACATCGGCGATCGGCATCGCAGTGTTCAAGTACGCGAGCAGGGACCCGGAACGATCGAGGGTCTGCTGGCCGTGACCTCGCCGGCCATGCATCGCGAACCCGTGCTCGCGATCCGATTACCCGCGGACTTTTCGATCGTCTCCGTCGTGGATTCGAACGATCAAGGCCGCGCGGCGCAGCAGATCATGGCGAAATCCAGGCAGTCGTTGACGAACATCGAAAACGCCATCGAGGCGCAATTGCGTTCCTCGGGCTGGAGTTCGCCCCAGCGTCGCAAGACCGCGACCGCCCTGATGTTGTCCGCCAATCGTGGCGATGCGCAATTCGACGCCGTCTTCAACGTCAAAGCCGGCGGCGCCATCGGTGTATTCAATGTCGTCGGAGGTGCGCGACCGTGATCATGCTGAACGGACGGAAAACACAGGCGGGCCAGATCGCGGCGGAATACGCGGTGGTCCTCACTGCAATCATTGCGGCCATGTTCGTGCCCGTCGCGAACGGACAATCGGCGATCCAGATGCTGGCGACGGCAATCCGCGATTTTTTCCTGAACTTGAGCTTCATGGTGTCCGTGTTATGAACAAATCCAAGTTGCCGCGACTTCAGTTCGCGCCGAGAATGTCGCAGACATCCGTGCTGTTTGGCGGCGCGGTCGTTCTCGGGATCGCATTTTTCTTCGGCGCCCAGCATTACCTGCGGTCATACCTCTCCTCGGCGGAACAGAAGCTCGCCGGCCAATACGCGCCGAAGCGCATCGTCGTTGCGGCCACCGACCTGCAAGCCGGAGATTCGGTCAGCATGGCGAATGTGGCGGCGCGTACCGTGCCGAGTCGCTTCGTATCCAGCAACTCCGTACAGCCGGAGGACTTCGATTCGATCGACGGGCAAAAACTGGTCGTGGCGCTGCACGCAGGCGATCCGATCGAGCGTGGCCAGCTCGAACGGCCGGACCGACCGGCTTTTTCGGCGACTCTCGCGTCGGGCGAGCGCGCCATCACATTTCCGGTCGACGAAATCAGTTCCATCTCGGGGATGCTCGTGCCCGGGGACATCATCGACCTGATGTACACGGGTCCGGGGATCACGCAGAACTCGTATGGAGCCAGAGATCCAGGCAGCTCCGGCTCCAAGGATCTGCTGCACGTGCGGCCGATCATGCAGGCGGTGCCGGTCTTGGCCACCGGCAAGACGACTCAAAAGCGGGTCATACCCACCGACGACGGCGGATCGAAGGAAGTCAACGTGGACTTCACCACGGTCACGCTGCAGGTACAGCCAAACCAGGCTGAACAGATTCTCATCGCGCAGAAGCTGGGCACGTTGACCGCGGTGCTGCGCAATCCGACCGATTCCAAGACCGCAGGGCTCGATCCCCTGGACGAGACCCAGTTCAAACGGGTTTCAGCCGGTCCCCGGTCCAGCGGCCCAGCCCGGCCCGCCGACTATGTGGAGATCATCACGGGTGGCTCTGGACAGGGCGCGCAACGCTACCGTGCCGCCTTGGAGCAGTCGCCCCTGGCCGGGTTGCTGGGCATGAGCCCACGGCCAGCGTCTGCGCCTGTCGCGCCGGCGGCCGCGCCCAACGCCTACGACGCCAGAGCGCGCATGGGAATCAGCGAATCGGCGCCCGCGACTCGTATCACGGGCTTTCAACCCATCTTCAGTACGCACTAACCTTTGATCATAGGCGACGCTCAATCTTGAACACACATTCATTCCGCTTGCCGCTGTTGTTGACTTTCATGCTGACCTGGCTGTGGGCTCTGGTGCTGACTCAGACGTGCCGCGCCGCGACGCGCGCGGAGCGTACCGACTCCGACGTCGAGATGTTCACGGGCGAGGCCCGTGTGTTCGAGTACGACACCACACGAATCGCGGTGGGCAACGGCCACGTGATCTCCGTCTCCACGCTCACCAACCATCAACTATTGCTCCTTGCCGAGAGCACGGGCACCTCCAGCCTGCACTTGTGGCTGCGTGACGGCAGCGAGCACGAACTGACGGTCACCGTGATCAACTCCAACATGAAGCACACGCTCTCCGACGTATCGCGACTGCTCGAGGGGGTCGACAATGTCACAGCCCGAATCGCCGGCACGAAGATCGTCTTGGAAGGCGAGATGGTGAGCGATGCGAACCAAGCTCGCGTTCAAGACATCGTCAACATGTATCCCGAGTTGGTCGTGAATTTCGTCGGCAAGGTCGGCTGGGAGAAGATGATCACCCTCGACGTCAGAGTGCTGGACCTGACCGATACGGCGGCGAAAAATCTTGGCGTCGATTGGGCATCGGCGATCAACGGACCGGCCGCCGGCGTGCTCACGGACCTCGCCAGCAATTCCTTGTATCGCTACGTTCCCGACCTGAGTTCCTCCGGCGTCACGGTAACGGGCACCCTGCCCAATCGCATCTGGCCGCCCAAGGGATTTCTCACCCTGGGGACCGCCATCACGTCGCAAATCAACCTGATGATTCAAGAGGGTCAGGCGAATCTCCTAGCCTCGCCCAGCTTGACCACTCGCAGCGGCGGCAAAGCCAAGTTCGTCGCCGGCGGGGAGATTCCGATTCCGGTGAGCAGCGGCTTCGGCCAGGTGACGGTCGACTACAAGGAGTACGGCGTCATCATGAACGTGACACCGGTCGCGGACAAGAACGGCAACATCTATGCCAAGGTGGAAATCGAAGTGAGCAACATCGACCCTTCGGTCACCGTCCAGGGATACCCCGCACTCTTGAAGCGCGAATCCAATTCCGAATTCAACGCGCGCGATGGAGATGCCATCGTACTGAGCGGGCTTTACTCGTATACCGGCACGAGCACCGTGAACAAGTTTCCGGGACTGGGCAGCGTGCCGGTCCTCGGTGCGCTGTTCCGCAACACCAACAAGAACGACCAGCGGCGGCAAATCGCCGTGGTCATCACGCCACGGATCACGACGGCCACGCCAACGTTGGACCGGTTGCCGCCCGATCCCAACACGCAGCGCCTCAATGAGATCGACCGCAACACGCGCACGCGCACGCCGCTGCAGCCGCCCATCCCTCACTTGTCCGTGACGGAGTAGCTCACCGTGATCGTCCTCGAATCGTCGACACCCGACGGGCGGCTTGCCGAACACGCAATCCGCACGGACACACTGCTCGGCAGTCACGCAGGCTCCCCGATTGCGCTGTCGCGGGCTGCAGGGCCGCGGGCCGTGCGGCTGATGTTTGACCGGGTGGGACAACCGTCGATCGTCGACATGGGCTGCGCGGCAGGCGTGTTTGTCAACAACGAGCGCATCGTGCGTTACGGCCCGCTGCGTCAAAACGACACCATCGTCATTGCGGGCCAGTCGCTCGTGGTGAAATCGGTCGGCGACTCGCGCGCCGAGTCCGCCACCGCCCGCTCCGGAACGGAGTTCGGCGGCGCCAAGGCGGCGCCCGTCTCTGGCGCTGCCGGTCCATCGAAGCGCGTCGGCGGTGAAGCGGCGGCCGGACCGGCCGTATCTGTCCCCGAGGCGGCATCGCCCGTCAAGGAACGGTCCGTCGAATTGGCGGCGCTCGCCATTTTTTCGGGGCACGCCGCGGCAATTCATGCGGAGCTGATCCGCGTGCTCGATCTGCGGCGGCTCGACGTGACTCGCATGGCGGACGCCGAATTGCGCACCGTCATGAACAAGTTGATTGCCGAGCTGATGGCCGCCGCGGCACTCCCCCCCGGGGTGGACCGCGAAGCACTCGCATTATTCGTTCTGAATGAGGCCGTCGGTCTCGGCATCCTCGAAGCCCTGCTCGGCGACGATTCCGTGACGGAAATCATGGTGAACGGCGTCCACGATATCTTCGTGGAACGGGACGGGCAATCGCGGCGGGCCAACTTGGCGTTCAGCAGCGAAAAAGCGCTCATGGGCGTCATCGAGCGGATCGTGTCGCCGATCGGCCGACGCGTCGATGAATCATCGCCGCTCTGCGACGCGCGACTCAAGGACGGCTCCCGGGTCAATATCGTCATCCGACCGGTCGCCTTGAAGGGACCGACGATTTCCATCCGTAAGTTCGCGAAGCGCCGACTTCAAGTGGATGACCTCGTCAAGTATGGTTCGGTGGACGCGGGCATGGTGGAATTTCTCAACGTTTGTGTCGAGCAGAAAAAGAATATCGTGATCTCCGGCGGCACCGGCTCCGGGAAGACCACGCTACTCAATATCATCTCCAATTTGATTCCACCGTTCGAACGCATCGTCACGATCGAAGATGCCGCTGAACTGAAGCTCTACCATGACAATCTCGTGACATTGGAGGCGCGCCCCGCCAATGTCGAGGGTCGCGGTCACATCAGTATCCGTGATTTGGTCAAGAATGCCCTGCGCATGCGGCCCGATCGCATCGTGGTCGGCGAGTGTCGCGGCGGCGAGGCCTTGGACATGTTGCAGGCGATGAACACGGGCCATGACGGGTCGCTCACGACCGCGCATGCGAATTCACCGCGCGACATGCTGGCACGCCTCGAAACCATGGTGTTGATGGCCGGCATGGATCTGCCGGTCACGGCGATTCGCGAACAGGTGGCATCCGCGGTCCAAATCATCGTTCAGCAGACGCGCTTTGCCTGTGGCACGAGGAAAATCACGAGTATCACCGAGGTCACGGGCATGGAACAAGGCGTGATTCAAATGCAGGAAATCTTCCGCTTCCAACGCACCGGCTTTCAGGAAAACGGCAAGGTGCAAGGGTACTTCACCGGTTGTGGCAGCGTACCCACGTTCTATGAGGAACTTCGGCGGCTGGGCCTCAAGGTGAACCTCGCGGCCTTCGATGAGCGGACGTACTCCGACCCGGCGGTGCGCTTCGACGGTAGTCGGGTGGCGTGATGACTGCACTGGCACCCATCGTCATTGCGGCGGGCATTGCCTTGAGCTTGGCGCTGATCAGCGTTGCAGCAGCGCTCAGCGTTCGCAGCCTCGGAGCCCGCTACCGCGACACCGTGCTGGAATCGGCGACCGTCGCGTTCTCCGATCTGTTCATTTTCCTCGATCGCGGTCGTTTGATGATGATGAGCGCCGTCGCGACCGTCTTGTTCTCGGCGCTGATGTATCTTCTGACCCGCAACGCACTGGTCGCTGCCGGTGTGGCGGTTGCCTGTCTGTTCGGTCCCACGGTCGCGCATCGCCAATTGGGGATCCGACGCCGCAACAAACTGGTGCAGCAACTCCCCGACAGTCTCGATGCGCTCGTCGGCGCGCTACGCTCGGGACTCAGTCTTGCGCAGGCGCTGTCATTGCTCGCGGAGCAGTTGCCGGAACCGTCCAACCAGGAGTTCGGGCTGGTGATCCGCAAACTGCGCCTGGGTTTGGGCATCGACGAAGTGCTGGTCGAGTTCGAACAGCGGATCCCGACTCAAGAACACATCATGTTTACGACGTGTATGCGCATATCCCGCGAGATCGGCGGCAATTTGACCGAGGCCTTGGAGCGCCTGGCGGACACGATCCGCAAGAAAATCGCGATGGAAGGCAAGATCGCGGCGCTCACTTCCCAGGGAAAGCTGCAGGGCATCGTCGTCGCCTGCCTTCCCCTGTTTGTCATGTGGGCATTGGATTCCATCGAGCCGGAAGCCATGCACCCCTTGTTCAACACCTGGCTCGGGATTGGCGTGCTGACCGTGATCGCAGCGCTCGAAGTGCTGGGTTTCGTGCTGATCCGAAAAATCGTGCGCATCGATGTCTAACTTCATGGTGACCATTGTGTTTCCGCTGTTGTTCGCGCTGGCCGTGCTGGGTCTGATCGCGACTATCTATAATGTCGTCCATGCGGTGCCGGCGGAAGATCGCACTTTCTCCGACAAACCTCCGCCCCTGATCCGTCGAGTCTGGCTCCCGATTCAGTTGGTTGCGCATTACGTCGGCCCTTATCTGTCGATTCAATTCCGCGAGAGGACCATCAAGCGATTACGCCGCGCGGAACTCGACTACTCCTTGAGCCCCCAACAGTGGGTGGCGACAAAGATCGTCTACGCCATCGTGGTCGGCTGCCTCTTCAAGTTGGTTGCCAAGGAGCTGGAAGCCACAGGATTGGTCTGGCCGGTCACCGGTGCAGTGCTGGGGACCCTGTATCTCGACCTATGGATGCGCGATCGGATCAAGTTGATCGAATTGCAAATCATCAAGAGCCTGCCGAACTTTCTCGACATGCTCACGTTGTCCGTCGAGTCCGGTTGCAACCTCACCGTGGGCATCGGGATTGCCGTGGAGAAGTCGCCGGACAGCCCCCTGCGTCGCGGCTTCCAGCGACTGCTGCGCGAAATTCGTTCCGGCAGATCCCGCGTCGATGCGCTGCGGGCGCTCGAGAGCCGGCTCGACCTGAGTGCGATTACCTCGCTCGTGACGGCGATGGTGCAGGCCGAGAAAACGGGAGCGAGTCTCGGCGGCGTGCTGAGAGCGCAGTCCACACAGCGCACCAACGAACGCTTTGCGCGCGCCGAAAAAATGGCCATGGAAGCCCCCGTCAAGATGCTGGGTCCTCTGATCCTGTGTATTTTTCCCTGCACTTTCATCGTCATTGGCTTCCCGATCGCCATGAAGCTGATGAATACCTTTTAGACGCGGAGATATTTCATGAACGCAGGTCAAGTCTTACTGCTGGGTGTTGCTGCATCTTGCCTCTGGGGATGCGCGCACAACGCGCCCCGGCCACCGCGCAATGCAACTGCCGCCACCACCGCGACGCCGGGCAACGATTCGGCCGCACAGGCGGCACGTTTGTTACAGGCGGCGGAGGCGGCGAAGGCCGCCGGCGATCGCACATCTGCCACCAAGCTCTTCACCGAGGCGGTGAACCTGGAGCCCGCGGATGGGCTGGCGTGGTTCGGTCTCGGCACCAACTACTTGCGACAGGACAATTTCGATCTCGCCGTGGCGGCACTGCGTGAAGCGGTCAGTCGCGAGCCCACGATGCAAAAGGCTTGGTCCAATCTGGCCCTTGCGCATTTGGAACAGTTTCGCGTCGCAGCGCGGAACGCGCTCGATGGAGCGCAGGTGACTGCGGCGAACCGAGATGCGCTCGCCTCCATGCTCGCCGATGCGGATCGGACCTTGGGCCCAATCCCGCCCTCGACCATCGGACCCTGACGGAGCGCCGCCTTGAACCGTGCAAGCAAGCGACACTCGCAGCGCGGAGCCGCCACGGTCGAATTCTACGTCGTCGGCTTCTTCGTCCTCATCCCGTTGATCATGGCGATCATGCAAATGGGCATGTACATGGTGGCGAAAGACACCGTCAACCTCGCCGCATTGGCCGCAGCGCGGGTCGGTGCCGCGGGCGGCACCAAGTCCGACATGCGCAACCAGTTTGCCAAGGCCATTGCACCGCTCTATCCCACCGGCGCGACGCCCGTCACCGCCGGTAATTACGCCATTGCGATGGGCTCCGCCTACGCAAAGGCAACGGTCGACGCGGTCAACCCCGTATTTACTTCGATCTCCGTGCTGAACCCGACCCAGCAGTCGTTCAATGACTTTGGGATCGCCGGATCGAATGGCTCCCGGGTGATTCCCACGACCAACCTACTCACCGACACACGCGTGGGCTCCCAGTCGCGGCAGTCACGTGCCGATGCGCTGTTACTCAAGGTGCAAGTGCGCTATTGCTATCCGATGATCTTTCCCGTCATCGACAAGCTGGTCACGGCGATGCTTCTGTTGGCTCCGGGATCCGCCTCTGACGCAGCCTGTTATGTCGCGGACCGCGTTCCCATCGTGGCGTATGCCATCGTACGGATCACGGAACCCCCGATGGCGAGCAATCTGCTATGAGAGCTTGAGTGCTCAAAATCACCGTGGCTGCCACTTTTGCGGATCGCAGCCGCGGTCTGCTCGGTCGGGCGAGTCTCGAGCCCGATCACGGCCTGTTGATCGTTCCGTGTTCGAGTATCCACACGATGTTCATGCGATTCCCCATTGACGCTGTTTTTGTCGACAAATCGGGTCTCATCACCAGCGTGGCCGTGCATCTTCGCGCCTGGCGTGTCGCGGTCGGCGGCCGGGGCAATTCCTGTTTGGAACTCGCCGCCAACGGCGCGGCACGCCACGGATTCAAGGTAGGGGACCGACACGCCCAGTTAGCACGCGCCGCCCTGGCCGAGCGCCGCACGATCGATTTATTTTCCGCGGCCGGCCAGTGAGCGCGCCGATTCCATTGCAGCACCGAGCAAGAGCAGCGCCGAACAGAGGAGGATGACCGGCAGGTCGCCGGCTCGAGCATAGGGGGTCAGCCCGTTGCGCAATTCGACCTTTCCATCGAGCACCGCCGCAACATCCTGCGCCAGCGCATCGACGACGTCTCCCTGATCATCGATCAGTGCCGTAATCCCTGAATTGGCCACGCGTGCTGTCCATCGCCCGGTCTCCAGGGAGCGCATTCTGATCGCGTCCAAGTCCTCATCGGCCGCCCAGGTTCCGGCAAACCAGCCGAAATTGCTGATATTCACGAGCAGATTGGCGTCACGCGCACGGGCCGCATTTACGTCTCCGAACAGGCCTTCGAAGCAGATCGTGGCCGCAATGCGCGCCGGACCGACGTCCAACACGTGATACGCGCCGGCCCCGGAACTCAAACTCGAATAGGCGACGTTCAAACGCTTTCCCAACCAAGTGAGGCTCGCCGGCAGGTACTCACCCATGAAAACCAGATGGTTCTTCACGTACCGATCATCGAAGCTTGGCTCGCTCGATTCACCGGTCGCAGGCGGCACACCGGGTCGAATCAGCAGCAAGTCATTCGTCATCGAACCGGACGGCTCCTGCACCAGTGCTCCGAGCAGCACGGTCGTCTGCTGCTCGGTCGCGAACCGTCGGATGTGATGCCGGAGTTCAATCGGCAAGGCCTCCCAGGTCATCGGAAATGCGGTCTCGGGCAGAATCGTGAGTTCCGCATCGGAGTTCGCGATGGCGGCGCCATACACCTCTGCGGCGCGCCGCAAGCCCTCGAGACTGAACTTTTCATCCTGCGGCAGATTGCCCTGCGCCAACCTCACGTTCATCACGCCCGTCGGCTGTGTCCACCGGGTTTTCTTCAACACGACGCTGCCGCCGAATAGGACGCCAACCCACAGAGCCGACAAGAGGACTTGGCGTCGATTCCAGGGTGCTCGAGTGCATGCGGAAATCATTTCTGCGAGGCCCGCGGCCCCGAGGAGCGCGACGAACTCCACCAAGTGACCACCGCCTATCGGCGCCCAACTCGAGAGCGGCCCCGCGATCTGGCCCGCGCCCACCGACATCCACGGCAAGCCGCCGAAGAGCGTCGCGCGCAGCCAAGCAGTGCTCGTCCAGCCGGCGGCGATCATGAACCAGCGTGCCGGCCACGATATGCCGGACCCCAGCATGCCGATCAACAACCCGGCAATGGCGGGAAAGCAGCTCAAGTAGATTACCAGCAGAGTCGTGATCGCGACCGCGCCGACAGCGCCCGCCGCGGTGAATCTCCACAGCCCGGCCGCAAGCCACCAACCTCCGGCAGTGAACCAGCCAACCCCGAATGCAAAGCCCAACCCTAGATTTTGCAGGTGCCGCCGCGGCCGGATCGTCAACAACCAGCCGGCGAGACAGCCGAGTGCAAACCACCACGCATGAATCGGCCCGTGCGCCAACGTCGATAAACCACCGAACAGGAGTGCGGTCGCAAGTCTCCAGGGGAACGCGGGCAAGACGGAGTCTTCGCTCATCGGCGGAATGTTACTTGTTTAAATAGGACTCGCGGCCGGAATTCCAGGCGTCGCCAACGGCAAACCAATCGTGTCCGCTTACGCCTTGCATGTGCTGCTCGAAGCGAACGAGCGCGGAGAAGCCGTGCCCGTTGATCTGCTGGCCGCGGGTAAGCCGTGCCTGTTCCGGCTCGCGCGTCGTGATGGCGATAAGCTCAGCGATGAGTGCACCTCGGCCTATGCGATTTATCTGCTCGCGCGTCAGGGGGTCGTCGTTGCCAACGAGGCGGCGGTCCGTGGGTACTATCTCGTCAACCAATCCGGCTTCGATCGGGCGCCGACGACCCAGACCTTGAGCCAGGGATTCGAGATCGTCCGCGAGTTCCTGACGGCCGAAGGCAAGCCGGCCGAATCGATGCGACGGGCGTCACCCGCGGGTGCCTCTGTGACTGGCTCGTGTCCCGGCCGCGGAATTTTCCGGACTATGCGGACCTGCGCGAAGATCGCGTCTTGCTCTACGGGCAGGCCACGGACTAGATCCAGGAATTCGGCTACCGGATCAAGGCGACCAATGCCGGCAGCTACGTCATGCCGGCCTCGTATGGCGAGTCCATGTACAACCCCTCGATCCGGGCGCGATCGGCCGCCGGACATCTGGTCGTCGCTTCGCCGTGAAGCGGCGCCTCGCAATCGGGGCGGGTGCCGTGGCGGCCGGTGCGGCGCTTGTTCTGATCCTGCTGC
>Ga0116230_10002582_pt1 | contig 17471 bp, 19 predicted proteins | sample S1TSphfallax_3_FD_88678 | JGI IMG/M metagenome (GOLD analysis project Ga0116230, IMG submission 88678) | Host-associated microbial communities from peat moss isolated from Minnesota, USA - S1T2_Fd - Sphagnum fallax MG | ecosystem: Host-associated > Plants > Peat moss > Unclassified | place...
CCGGCTTCGACCCGGCGCGTCTCGAAGGCAAGGCCCCGCCGCTGCCCGCGCGCTACGCGGAAATCCCCGACGCCACGGTCGACACGATCCCGCCCGACGACAACCAGGGCTGCAAAATGATTGGCATCACGCCCACGGATATCGCGCAAGGCATCCAGACCAACATCCCCGCCGACTTCAACCCCCGCCCAAAAACCGACCCGACACCAACCCCGTAGGATGAAAAACGCGCGGCGCCGGGCGCCACGCGTCTCCGATCAATCAACAACCATTTCCCCGTCATGCCTGGCAAAGCCGGGCATCCACGGCTTCCTGAAATCACCCGGCCTCGCGCAAAACCTCCAGCTCCAGCCACCGCTCTTCGGAAGCCGCCAATTTCTCCCGCGCCTCCTCCAACGCATTGCTCGCGGCACGAAACGCCTTGACATCCCGATTATACAACCCCGGCTCCGCCAGCACCGCCTCATGCCGCGCGATCTCGGCCTGCAGCCTTTCAATCTCCGCCGTCAAAGTCTTCAACTCATGCACCTGCTTGAACGATAACCCGGCCGCCGCGGTCCGCGGCAATGCCGCCGCCCGCGGCGCTGTCTTCGGCTTCACCGCCTCGGCCACCGCCTCGCCGCATTGCGCCAGCATGTCGGAGTAGCCCCCCGCGTACTCCACCCATCGCCCGCCGCCCTCCGCCGCCAGCGTGTACGTCGCCACCCGGTCCAGAAAATCCCGGTCATGGCTCACCAACAGAATTGTCCCCGGATACTCCCCCAGCATCTCCTGCAACAAATCCAGCGTCTCGAGATCGAGGTCGTTGGTCGGCTCGTCCAGGATCAACAGATTGGAAGGCTTGGCCATCGCCGCCGCCAGCAGCAGCCGGCCGCGCTCGCCGCCGGACAGCGTGCCCACCGGGGTGCGCGCCTGCTCCGGCTTGAACAGAAAATCTTTCATGTACCCAATCACGTGGCGGCTCTGCTCGCCAATCCGCACCATGTCCGTCTTGCCGCCGGTCAGCGTATTCGCCAGCGTCACCGCCGGATCCAGCGCCGCCCGCTGCTGGTCCAGCGTGATCGTACTCAAATTCGTCCCCAGCTTCACAATCCCCGAATCAGGCGTCTCCGCCCCGGTAAACAGTTTCAGCAGCGTCGACTTCCCCGCCCCGTTCGGCCCGACAATGCCCAGCCGGTCCCCGCGCAGCACCCGCGTCGTCAACCCGGACACGATCGGCCGCCCGTCATAGGATTTCGAAACATCCTCGGCGACCACAACCAGCTTTCCGGACATCCCGGCGTCGCTCGCCGCCATCTTCGCCGCCGCCCCTTGCGCGTTGTGCTCCCGCTTCGCCCGCCGCAGCGCCGCCAGATCCGCCACCCGCTTCACGTTGCGCTTGCGCCGCGCCGTCACGCCATAGCGCAGCCAGTCCTCCTCCCGCGCGATCTTCCGGCCCAGCTTGTGGAACTCCTGCTCCTCCTGCTCCAGCACCTCGTCCCGCCACGCCTCGAAATGCGCGAACCCCCGGTCCAGCCGCCGCGTCTGCCCGCGGTCCAGCCAGACGATGCTCCGCGTCACAGTCTCCAACAGCCGCCGGTCATGGCTGATCAGCACGATCCCGGCGGACAGCGACCGCAACTCGGACTCCAGCCACTCGATCGCCGGCAAATCCAGATGGTTGGTCGGCTCGTCCAGCAGCAACAAATCCGGCGCCGGCGCCAGTGTGCGCGCGAGCGCCGCCCGCCGCGCCTCGCCGCCCGACAAATTCCCGGTCTTCTCCGCCCCGCTCAGCCCCAGCTGCTCCAGCAGATACCGCGCCCGGTAGTGATCGTCGTTCGGCCCCAGCCCGGCCTCCACATACTCCATGGTCGTCGCGAACGCGGTCAGATCGGGCTCCTGCGGCAGATACCGCATCGTCGTCCCCGGCTGCAGAAACCGCGTGCCGCCGTCGAACGCGATCTCGCCCGACGCGATTTTCAACAGCGTGCTCTTGCCGGACCCGTTGCGCCCGACCAGGCAGATCCGCTCCCCCGCGGCAACGCCGATCGAGGCGCCGTCCAGCAGCGGCACGGAGCCCAAAGTCACACGAATATCGGTCAGCAGCAGCAGCGGGGGAGAGGCCATGCCCGGCTTGTGGCGGATCGCCGCGGCACCGGCAACCGGGCATTGACACAAGCCGCGTTTGCCTCAAGCAATCACCCCAAAATCAGGAGGTTTCCATGGCGAATTTCGTATTGATGCACGGCGCCTGGCACTGGGGCGGCTGCTTCCGGAAGGTCGCGAACGAGCTGCTGGTCCTCGGCCACAACGTCGCCATGCCGGACCTCGCCACCCACGGCTTCGACACCACCCCAGCCGGCACCGTCGCGGACATGGCGCAATACACCGCCCCGGCGCGCCGGCTGATCGAGGCGTCGTCGGAACCGGTGATCCTGCTCGGCCACAGCATGGGTGGTGCGAGCTGCACCTATCTCGGCGAACAAATCCCGGAAAAAATCGCCGCCCTGGTATACCTCACGGCCTTCCTGGTCCCGAACGGCAAGGTCCCGAACGACTACATCATGTCGGAAACCGCGCTGGCGAACCCGAAAACCGCCGAGCTGATGCAGTTGCTCTCACCCACCGCGACCGGCCTGCAGCTTGACGTGAACAAGCCGGACCTGATCAAGGCGGCGTTCTACGCCGACTGCACGGACCACGACATCGCCATCGCGATGCGCAACAACATCCCGATCCAGTCCTTCATCCCGATCATCACCCCGGCCGAGACGACCGAGAACCGCTTCGGCAGCCTGCGCCGGGTCTTTATCGAGTGCACCGAGGACAAGGCGATCGCGATCGAGACCCAGCGCCAGATGCAGGCGGACAGCCCCGGCACCGAAGTGCTGACCATGGAGACCAGCCACTCCCCCTTCTTCTCCGCCCCCGCGGCCCTCGCCCGCCTCCTCGCCGGCCTCGTGTAATCCCCCGGCGCCGGTAATCCGTGGGTCGGGTCAGCGCGGCGCGCAGCGCCACGCCAACCAACCGATGAACCTCAACCTACGGGCAATGGTGGGTGCTGTAGGGATCGAACCTACGACAAGCTGATTAAGAGTCAGCTGCTCTACCAACTGAGCTAAGCACCCTCCGGCCCGCGTGTAGCAAGCCGCCGCCGCCCTGGCAAACCGCCGCCTGTGCCCAAAACAAGCATTGACCGCCACGCAAGGGTCGTATCCATTAGGCGCATGGTAACCGGCGCGTAAGGATTCGGTCATGGCGTATGCCCTTCAGCAACTGGTCAACGGCATCACGCTCGGCATGATCTATGGCCTCATCGCCGTCGGCTACACCATGGTCTACGGCATCATCGGCATGATCAATTTCGCCCATGGCGACGTCTTCATGGTCGGCGCCTTCATCGGCATCATCGTCCTCACCGCCCTCGCGGGCGTCACCTCGGTCCCGCTCGGCATCCTGGTCGCCCTCATTCTCGCCGCCGCCCTCTGCGGCCTGTACGGCTTCTCGATCGAGCGGGTGGCCTACCGCCCGCTCCGCGGCTCGTTCCGCCTTGCCCCGCTGATCTCCGCCATCGGCATGTCGATCCTCTTGGAAAACTACGTCCAGACCAGCCAGGGCGCCTTGGAGCGCGCGATCCCGGCGGCGATCCCGGGCGGCATCGTCCTGATGCGGCAGAACGGCTTCATCGTGCAGCTCTCCTGGATGCAGATGGCGATCGTCGTCGTCACCCTCGTCACCCTCGCCATCTTCACTTACATCGTCACCAAAACCCCGCTCGGCCGCGCCATGCGCGCGGTCGAGCAGGACGCGAAAATGGCCGCCCTGCTCGGCATCGATACCAACCGGACGATCAGCTACACGTTCATCATCGGCTCCGCCCTCGCGGCGGTCGCCGGCGTCATGTTCCTGCTCTATTACGGGGTCATCGATTTCTATATCGGCTTCAACGCCGGCATCAAAGCCTTCACCGCCGCCGTCCTCGGCGGCATCGGCTCGCTTCCCGGCGCGGTCCTCGGCGGCCTCCTGATCGGCCTGATCGAGGCGTTCTGGTCCGGCTACGCCACCGTCGCCTACAAGGACGTCGCGGTCTACTCCATCCTCGCCATCGTGCTGATGTTCATGCCGACCGGCCTGCTCGGCCGTAACGAGATCGAAAAGGTCTGAGCGTGAAGGAGCTCACCCATAATCTCAAGGACGCCGCCGCCGTCGCGTTCGTCGCCTTCCTGCTGTTCGGCCCGTTCCTCGGCCTGCAACTGGGCGACAGTCCGCAAGGCAACCTCACCCTCTCGCCCCGCCCCGCGTTGCTCGCCATCGCCGTCGGCCTCACCTTCATCGCCCGCCTGTTGATGCTGTTCTGGCACGACGCCAGAGGCCGCGCGAAACCCAAACTCAAAGTCGCCGCCGCGATGCAGAAAAGCGGCAAATTCATCGCCCCCGCGCTGCTGGTGTTCGCCGTGCTGCTTCCCATTCTCCCCGGTATCGACAATTCCTATATCGATCTCGGCGTCCTCATCATGACCTACGTCATGCTCGGCTGGGGCCTCAACATCGTCGTCGGCCTCGCCGGCCTGCTCGACCTCGGCTACGTCGCCTTCTATGCCGTCGGCGCCTATTCCTTCGCCCTGCTCTCGGAAAACTACGGCCTGAGTTTTTGGGAGTGCCTGCCGATCTGCGGCCTCCTCGCCGCCGCCTGGGGCATCTTTCTCGGCTTCCCGGTCCTGCGCCTGCGCGGCGACTACCTCGCCATCGTCACCCTCGCCTTCGGCGAGATCATCCGCCTGGTCATCACCAACTGGGTCGCCCTGACCGGCGGCCCGAACGGGATCGACGACATTCCCCACCCCACTTTGTTCGGCCTGTCCTTCAGCATGGCCGGCGGCCCCGGCACCTTCGCCGGCTTCTTCAACATCACCCCCTCGCCCTGGCAGCGCGACGCCTATCTCTACTACATCATCCTGTTCCTCGCCCTGATGACCAACTGGGTGACGCTGCGCCTGCGCAAACAGCCCCTCGGCCGCGCCTGGGAGGCGCTGCGCGAGGACGAAATCGCCTGCCGCTCGCTCGGCATCAACCTGCGCAACACCAAACTGACCGCGTTCGCGATCGGCGCGATGTTCGGCGGCTTCGCCGGCTGCTTCTTCTCCACGCGCGAGGGCTTCATCTCGCCGGACAGTTTCACCTTCATCGAATCCGCCACCGTGCTCGCCATCGTGGTGCTCGGCGGCGCCGGCAGCCAGCTCGGCATCGTGCTGGCGGCGATGGTGATGATCGGCGTGCCGGAACTGCTGCAATCGCTGCAGATCTACCGAATGCTGATCTTCGGCATCGCGCTCGTCACCATCATGGTGGTCCGCCCGCGCGGCTTCATCTCCACCCGCCGCCCCACCGTTTCGCTGGGCAAACCGAAAATCATCGCCGCCGAACTGGTTGCCGAGGGCCGCGGCTGATGACCGACACGCTGTTGCGCCTGAACGACCTGACCATGCGGTTCGGCGGCCTCACCGCCGTCAACGCGCTCAGCTTCGAGGCGAAGCGCGGCGACATCACCGCCGTGATCGGCCCGAACGGCGCCGGCAAGACCACCGCCTTCAACTGCATCACCGGCTTCTACAAGCCGAGCGCCGGCAGCGTCACCATCGCCCACGCGCCCGGCCGGGAATTGCTGCTCAACAAACTGCCCGGCCATTCCATCGCCAAAAAAGGCCGCGTCGCCCGCACCTTCCAGAACATCCGGCTGTTCGGCGGCATGACCGTGCTGGAAAACCTGATGGTCGCCCAGCATAACGAACTGCAGGCCGCCACCGGCTTCGGCGTGCTCGCCATCCTCGGCATCGGCCGCTACCGCGCCGCCGAAGCCGCGGCGATCGAACGCGCGAAACACTGGCTGAACGAAACCAACCTGATCGACCGCGCGGACGACCCGGCCGCCTCGCTCCCCTACGGCGCCCAGCGCCGCCTGGAAATCGCCCGCGCCATGTGCACGGACCCGGTCCTGCTCTGCCTGGACGAGCCCGCCGCCGGCCTGAACCCGCGCGAGAGCATCGCGCTCAACGAACTGCTTCTGAAAATCCGCGCCGGCGGCTGCTCGCTGCTGCTGATCGAGCACGACATGGGCGTCGTGATGAAAATCTCCGACCACATCATCGTTCTCGACCACGGCAAAAAAATCGCCGACGGCACGCCGATCGAGATCCGCAACGACCCGACCGTCATCGCCGCCTATCTCGGCGAAGGCGACGAAGACGACCCCGACGCCCCGATCGCCGAGAGTTTTGCGGACTCCACCGTGGTCCCGATGGAAGACGCCTCTTGAGCGCGGTTCTCAGCCTCTCCGGCGTCAACACCTTCTACGGCCAGATCCAGGCGCTCCGCGACGTCAGCCTGGAGGTGAACGAGGGCGAGATCGTCACGCTGATCGGCGCCAACGGCGCCGGCAAATCCACGCTGATGATGACCATCTGCGGCAACCCGCGCGCCAGATCCGGCAAGATCGTCTATCGCGGCGAGGACATCACCAATTTGCCGATGCACGAAATCGCCCGCCGCGACATCGCCCAGTCGCCGGAGGGCCGCCGCATCTTCGCCCGCATGAGCGTCGAGGAAAATCTCCTCATGGGCGCGCAGCTGAAAAAATTCGCCGACTACGACACCCAGCTCGGCCTGATGTTCGACCTGTTCCCGCGCCTGAAGGAGCGTTTCTCGCAGCGCGGCGGCACGCTGTCCGGCGGCGAACAGCAGATGCTGGCGATCGCCCGCGCGCTGATGAGCAAACCGAAATTGTTGCTGCTGGACGAACCCTCGCTCGGCCTCGCCCCCTTGGTGATCAAGCAGATTTTCGGTGCGATCCGGCAACTGAACCGTGAAACCGGGCTGACCGTGTTGCTGGTGGAACAGAACGCCAACCAGGCGCTGCGCCTCGCCCATCGCGGCTACGTCCTGGTCAACGGCGCCATCACCATGGCGGGCACGGGTGCCGAATTACTCGCCAGACCCGAGATTCGCGCCGCCTATCTTGAGGGCGGGCATTGATGAACTGCCCCTTTTACGCGCATAATAACGCGCGCGATCATAATTTTTTAACAAGGAGATCAGCTTTGCGAAAAATCCTATTAAGTGCGGTCGCGACCGCTGCCCTCGGCATCGGCGTCGCGGGCGTCGCGCAGGCGCAAATCAAAATCGGCGTCGCCGGCCCCCTCACCGGCTCTAACGCCGCGTTCGGCGTCCAGTTGAAGACCGGCGCGGACCAGGCGGTCGCCGACATCAACGCCGCCGGCGGCGTGCTCGGCAAACAGGTCCAGGAAATCCCGGCGGATGACGCCTGCGACCCGAAGCAGGCGGTCTCCGCCGCCAACACGCTGGTCTCGGACGGTGTGGTGATGGTGGACGGGCATTTCTGCTCGGCCTCATCGATCCCGGCCAGCAAGGTCTACGCGGATAACGGAATCCTGCAGATCTCCCCCGCCTCGACCAACCCGAAATACACCGATGACGGCTCCCCCTTCACCTTCCGCACCTGCGGCCGTGACGACCAGCAGGGCAAGGTCGCCGCGGACTACATCGCCACCCATTTCAAGGGTGCGAAAATCGCCGTGCTGGACGACAATTCCACCTACGGCAAGGGCATCGCCGACCAGGTGCGGATGAACCTTGCCAAGCTTGGCGTGACGGTCGCCTACAACACCTCCTACACCGCCGGCGACAAGGACTATTCGGCGCTGATCAGCCGCATGAAGCAGGCCGGCATCACGCTGGTCTATATCGGCGGCTACTACAGCGATTCCGGCCTGATCATGCGGGAAGGCGCGCAACAGGGCTTTACCCCGCAATACTTCTCGGAAGACGCCGCCGCCACCTCGGCCCTCTGGCAGATCGCCGGCAGCTCGGCGGAAGGAGCCCTTCTGACCTTCCCGCCGCCGGCCGAAAAAGACCCCGCCGCCGCGAAAGTGGTTGCGGAGCTGAAAGCGAAGAACGAAGACCCGACCGGCTACGTGCTTTATTCCTACGCGACCATCCAGGTCTGGGCGGAAGCGGCGGCCAAGGCGCACAGCACCTCGCCGATCCTGGTCGCCAACACGCTGAAGGCGGACGGCCCCTGGCCGACCGTTCTGGGCCCGGTCAAATTCGACAGCAAGGGCGACGTCGTCAACGCCGCCTACGCCATCTACAAATGGCACGACGGCAACTACACCGTCTTCGCAATGAAGTAATCTAAAGCTGGTCGGTGGGTTACGCGGCGCGTAACCCACCGATGAACACGCTCCAATCCAACAGCGTGTCTACCCCGGCCGTCTCATATCGAACCGCGACTCCGGCCTGATCTCCGCATACGCCGAAGGCCCGCCGCCGCGGAGAATAATCCCGGCGCCGAACGTATCGAACACCCCGTCCTTCAACAAATGCGCCTTGATGTGCACGGCGACCACCTCGCCCAGCACCAGCCAGGACTCCGCCGGCGCGCCGGCATGGCCCTTCAGCTGCACGATATCGCTGACCTTGCACTCGAAATTCACCCCCGCCTCCGCGACGCGCGGCGGCGCCACCAGCCGGGACGGCGCCTTCGTCAGTCCCGCCAGTTCGAACTCGTCCGTCCCATACGGCACCGCGGCGCAGGACGTATTCATCTCGGTCGCCAGATCGCGGGTCGACAAATTCCAGACGAACTCCCCGGTCTCCTGCACGTTCCGCAACGAATCCTTGGCCGTCACCGAGGCAAACCCGATGATCGGCGGCTTATAGTTGAAGGCATTGAAGAAACTGTACGGCGCCAGATTGACGCTGCCATCCCGCCCCTGCGTCGAGACCCAGCCGATAGGCCGCGGCCCCACGATCGCGTTGAACGGATCATGCGGCAGCCCATGCCCCTTGGCCGGCTCGTAATAATGATCTCCCATACCCGCGACCCCCTTCTCTCGCCGCAGGATATTGCGCCACTTGCAAAGTGATCAATGGTCCGCCGCTTCGCTTTCGCCGATTGGGTGGCAGGCAACGCGGTTCCGGCCGGCATCCTTGGCGGCGTACAACGCCCGGTCGGCCCGCTCCACAAGCTCGATCGCGCTCGGCGCCGGACCCTCCCCCGGCGCAAGCACGGCGACGCCGCAACTGGCGGTGACCCGCCCTTCCGGGCTGCCCAGATGCGAAATGTTCAGCTCATGCACCACGGCGGCGATCCGCGCCGCCAGCGCCTTGGCACCCGCCAGATTCGTCCTCGGCAGCAGCACCACGATCTCCTCGCCGCCGTAGCGCGCCACCAGATCGCCCGGCCGCCGCGCCGCCGCGGCGATCGCCGCCGCCACCTTGCGCAGGCATTCATCCCCCGCCGGATGCCCGTAAATGTCGTTGAACGGCTTGAAATGGTCGAGATCGACCATGACCAGGCCGAGTGTTATGCCATCCCGCACGGCACGCCGGAATTCCACGCCCAGCGCCGCGTCGAAATGGCGGCGGTTCGGCAGGCCGGTCAACGAATCCGCCAGCGCCAGCTCCTGCAGCGCCCGGTTCGCCGTGGCGGCCGCGAGATTGGCGGCCCGCAGCCGGTCCTCGGTCACCTTCTGCTCGGTCAGGTCAAGCAGCACGCCGAAAATCGAGATGACCGCCCCGGTCTCGGAGAACTGCACGACCCCGCGCGACAGCACATGGCGGATCTCGCCGTCCGGCCGGATCAGCCGCGCGGAGAATTCATATTTCGGCTTGCCCGCCGCCGCCCGCTCGATCGCCTGGGTCACAATCTGCCGGTCGTCCGGATGGTACCGGTCGATCGACATCTCCAGATCCGGCGTGAAGGCGCTGCGCGAGAGCCCGTGAATCCGGTAGATGCCGTCCGACCAGAATAGTTGATGGTCGGGAAAGCCGATCCGCCAGTGCCCGACATTGGCGACCTCTTCCGCCATCAGCAGCCAGTGCCGCGCCTCCGCGGCCCGCGCCTCCGCCAGCCTCAGCCGGCGCCGGATTTGTTCGTCCAGCGTCAGGTTCAGCCGCCGCTTCACGTAATTCAAAAACGGCCACAGGCTGAGCGACACCGCCAGCAGACACAACGCCGCGAACAGGCCCACATCATGGGCCAGGGCCGGCGACCCAAACCGCCAGACGCCAAGCAGCCCCGCCTGCAATACCGCCATGCCCGCCAGCAGAACGACGATGAGCCACCGTTTGGCCCCCAGCATGGCCGTCTGACGCTCCTGAAACAGCCGCGCGAGCGAAATCGCCAGCAGGGCGTACGCACAAGTCCTGATCAGCTCAGCGAGACCCGTCTGCCAAATCATCCCCGGCGCCCTCGTACGACCCCAATTAATTCTATCTTAAATAGAACTAATTAATAAATCGTACAACCCGGATCAAACCTCCGGTTCACCTGAGATGATCACGTTGGCAAACGCATACGGGTACTCGTCGGTCAGCGACAGCGCGATGCTCGCCCGGTGGCCCGCCGGCGTGATCGCGAAAAGCCGCGCCGCGGCACCACCATGCAGGGACAAAGTCGGCTGACCCGAGGGCAGATTGACCACCCGCAGATCCATGAAGAACACGCCGCGCCGAAAGCCGGTGCCCAGCGCCTTCGCGCAGGCCTCCTTGGCGGCAAACCGCTTCGCGTAGGTGGCGGCCCGCGCATGCGGCCGCCGCTCCGCCCGCGCCCGCTCCTCCGCCGTGAACAGCCGCTCGGTGAATCGTTCCCCGAACCGCTCCAGCGATTTCTCGATCCGGCGAATATCGCACAGATCGGAGCCAAGCCCGATGATCACGTCTTCGCCCGCTCAACCTGAGCAATCCCGGCCGCCCCCCGCAGCCCGGCGATCACCTGGCCGAGATGCCGGACATCCTTCACCTCGACATCCACCAGCGCCTCGAAAAAATCCTGCTGCCGGTGCACGATCTTCAGGTTGGCGATCGCCCCCTCCTGCTTGGCGACGGCGTTCGCCAGGGTCGCCAGCGCCGCCGGGCTGTTGTTGGAAATCACGCTGACCCGGCCGATGAAGGATTTATCGCCCGGCCGGTTGATATTGTCCGGGTTCCAGTCGACGTCGATGAACCGCTCCGGCGTGGCCGCAAACGTCTCCAGCGTCGCGCAATCCTTGGTGTGCACGGTCACCCCCTTGCCGGTCGCGACGATGCCGACGATCTTGTCGCCCGGCAGCGGATGGCAGCAACCGGCATAGTGGACGTCCATGCCGGAAACCAGACCGGTCAGCGGCAGCCCGGTATCGCCGCGCGCCGGCAGGTGGCGGGGCGACCGCGCGGTCAGCCCAGCCCCCATGAACGCCGGCATCATGCGCGGCGCCCGCGCCTCCCGCAGCTGCGGATAGGCGGCGTACACCACCTCTTTCGGCCCGACGGTGCCGGTGCCGACCGCGACGTACAGATCGTCCAGGGACGCCTGCTTCAACGCCTTGATCGTCGTCTCCAGCACCTTCTCGGAGCCGTCCACCCCCTCCTGGCGGAACGCCTTCGCCAGATTGGACTTGCCGGTATCCCGGTGCTGCTCGCGCATCTGTTGGGTCAAAAACCGCCGGATCCGGGCGCGCGCCTTGCCGGTGACGACAAACCGCTCCCACGCCGGCGACGGCGTGCCGCCGCGCGCGGTCAAAATCTCCACCTGGTCGCCGTTCTGCAGCTCATAGCGCAGCGGCATCAGCCGGCCGTTGATCCGCGCGCCCACGCAGGTATCGCCAATCTGGCTATGCACCGCATAGGCAAAATCGACCGAGGTCGCACCCCGCGGCAGCTGGATCAGCTGCCCCTTCGGCGTGAAGCAGAACACCTGGTCCTGATAGAGTTCGAGCTTGGTGTTCTCCAGAAAATCGTCCGGCGCGGATGAGTTTTCCAGAATTTCCAAGAGATCCTGGACCCAGCGGAACTGTTTCAAATCCGCCGGGGAGGCGTCCGCCTGCTTGTACAGCCAATGCGCCGCGACCCCGTTTTCCGCGATCATCTGCATCTCCGGCGTGCGGATCTGCAGCTCGATCTTCTGGTTGCGCGGATGCCGCAGCGTGACCCCGGTATGCAGCGACTGGTAGCCGTTCGCCTTCGGCGTGGAGATATAGTCCTTGAACCGCCCGGCGATCACCGGATAGGCGGCGTGGATCGCGCCGAGCGCCATGTAGCAGCTGCCGCGCGTCGGCACCAGGATGCGGAACGCCATGATGTCGGACAGCTGCTCGAACGCAACATTGCGGCGCTGCATCTTTTCCCAGATCGAATACGGCGATTTCTCGCGGCCCGCGATCTCGATCACCTCGACATCCGCCGCCTTGCAGACCCGCAACAGCTCCTGCCGCACCTCCTCGATGACATCGGCCCCCTGCCCCCGCAAGAAGTTCAACCGCGCCTGAATGGTGTCGAACGCCTCCGGGTCGGTCTCCGCGAAAGATCGTGTCTGCAGCTCGGTCTTCACCGATTCCATGCCGATCCGCTCGGCCAGCGGCGCGTAGATCTCCATGGTTTCGCGGGCGATACGGCTCCGCCGCTCCGGATTCGTCACCGCGCCGATGGTGCGCATGTTGTGCAGCCGGTCGGCGAGCTTCACGATCAGCACGCGAATGTCCTTGCTCATCGCCAGCACCAGCTTGCGGAAATTTTCCGCCTGCTTGGTCCGGTCGGATTGCAGCTCAAGCCGCGTCAGCTTGGTCACGCCATCCACCAGCCCCGCCACCTCGGCGCCGAACCGTTTCTGGACCGAGGCCAGGGTGACCGCGGTATCCTCCACCACGTCATGCAGCAGCGCGGTGACGATCGACGCCGAATCGAGCCGGTATCCCGCCAGAATGTTTGCAACCGCGAGCGGGTGCGTGATGTACGGCTCGCCATTGTCCCGCTTCTGCGCCGCGTGCGCCTCCGCCGCGATGCCGTAGGCGGCGTCGATCACGCCGGGGTCCGCCTTGCCGTCATACGCCGCGATCCGCGCCAGCAGAAACCGTAATTCCGGATGCGTCGTCCCGCCGGCCAGACCCTCGGGCGCCGATAGCGGGTGAGGCAGAGGCAGGAACCTACTCATCGTGACCCGCGCCACCGCGGCCGGCTAGAGCAATATGGCTTGACGTCGAGTCGCACAGCGACCCGACCGAGCCATGACATTGCTCGACAAACTATGGCTGGAGCATGATGAGAGAAAACTCGTCATGCTCTACTGAAACGCGCGGGCGACGGCCACGACAATCCGCCAGGCTCCGTAATCCCGTCGCCGACCTTCGCTTGCCTTGATCGCGTCATCGGCTTCGATCAGGCTGGCGCGCTCTGCATCGAAATCGAACCTGTCCGCATGTTCGCTGAAAGCGTCCATCATGCTCGTTCATAGCATAATCCCGAGCCAAGTATCCAGGAGATAGTCAGGGGCCGGAAATCAGCTTGAAACCGGCCGCGATCGCCGCAACCAGGGCGGCCGCGGCCGTTACCCCATCAGCGCCGGCTCTTGCCGCCCAGCTCCGCCTCGATCGCCGCCTGGATGTCTTCCGGGGTCATCTCCTCGGCCTCGGCCGCCAGCGCGGCGGCCTCCTCCTCGGCAGAGACGTCCTGCAGGCCGAAAATGTTCTGGTCGGTCGGGATCAGGTCCAGAACCTCCTCGTCCACCGGCTCCGGCTCCGGCACGCGCGAGAGCGACTTCACCAAATCCTGCTCCAGATCCGACAGCGCCAGGGTCTCCTCGGCGATCTCCCGCAGCGCCACCACCGGGTTCTTGTCGTTGTCCCGGTCGATGGTCAGTTGCTCGCCACGGCTGATATTGCGGGCGCGCTGGGCCGCCAGCAGCACCAGCTCGAACCGGTTCGGGACTTTCAGAACGCAATCTTCAACGGTGACGCGGGCCATCCGGGCAACTCCAGGCAAAAATTGATCCGGTCAAATACGCCGCAGGGTGCCCCATTGCAAGGCAGCGGTTGACCCTAAGCCTCAAACCAGGGCTCAATCCCCTGCGGCGCCAGCTCCGCCAGCAGCGCGGACACCCCCATCCGCAGCGCCGGATGCCGCCAGCCGGGGGCCACATCCAGGATCGGCCGCAGCACGAAGGCCCGCAGATGCGCTCGCGGATGCGGCAAAATCGGCGCCGGCGTCGCCCGGATCGCCCCGTTCAGGTCGATGATGTCGAGATCGAGCGTCCGCGCCCCGTTCAGCGCCCCGCGAACCCGGCCGAACCGCGTCTCGATTTCCTGCAGCGCCGCCAGCAGCGCGGCCGGCGCCATCTCGCCCTCCAGCCGGATCATACCGTTGCAGTAATCCGGCTGGTCGGATTTCGGGATCGCCGTGGTCCGGTACCACGGCGAGAGATCGGTCCGCCGCAGCCCAGGGATCGCCCCCACCGCCGCGACCGCCGCTATGCACGTGTCGATCGGGGCCGCCCCGTCCGGCCCGGGCAGATTGGCGCCAACAGAAATAAGAATCATGACCTGCGGAACATTGGGTACGGGTTTCCGGCGCCGGGGCTTTCAGGATGGTCGCGCTTTGGCTAAGGCTTAAAGACATCCGGAGTTATAATGCCGGTCGCGTCCCGATTTTAGGCCTACTTCGTTACAAAAGGGAATAACATTATGCGGTTTGCCGCCAACGAGAAGACCGCGCTGTTCATCGACGGCGCCAATCTCTACGCCGCCACGCGCAGCCTGGGCTTCGACATCGACTATCGCCGCCTGCTCGATTATTTTGGCGCAAGAATGAATTTGGTCAGGGCCTATTACTATTCGGCCCTGCTGGAAACCGAGGAATACTCGCCGTTAAAACCACTGACGGACTGGCTGGCCTATAACGGCTACAGCCTGGTCACCAAGCCCGCCAAGGAATTCACGGACGCGCTGGGCCGCCGCCGGATCAAGGGCAACATGGACATCGAACTCGCGATCGACATGCTGGAGCTCGCCCCGAAACTCGACCACGCCGTGCTGTTCTCCGGCGACTCGGATTTTCGCCGCCTGGTCGAGGCGGTGCAGCGCAAGGGGGTGCGCGTCTCCGTCGTCTCCTCGATCAAGACCAGCCCGCCGATGATCGCGGACGAGCTGCGCCGCCAGGCCGACCAGTACATCGAGCTCGCGGACATCGCCCCGGAATTCACCCGCAAGCCGGTGGAACACCGCGTGCGCGCCAGCACCGCGCGGGACGACGACTACGAATGATCCCGGCCCCCGGTCCGGACTGCCCGCGCTGTCCGCGCCTTGCCGCGTATCGGGCGGAAAACCGGGCCAAGGAGCCCGGCTGGCACAACGCGCCGGTCCCGAGTTTCGGAGATCTTGACGCCGCCCTGCTGGTCGTCGGCCTCGCCCCCGGCGTGCGCGGCGCCAACCGCACCGGCCGCCCGTTCACCGGCGACTTTGCTGGCCACCTGCTCTACACCACCCTGCTAAAGTACGGTTTTGCCACCGGCGCCTACGGCGAACGGCCGGACGACGGTTTGCGTCTGGTGAATTGCCGCATCACCAACGCGGTCCGCTGCGTGCCGCCGCAAAACCTGCCCACGCCGGCGGAAGACAAAACCTGCAACGAATTCCTGTCCGCCGAGCTCGCCGCCATGCCGAACCTGCGCGCCATCCTCTCCCTTGGCACCGTCGCCCACCTGATGACCCTGCGCGCCCTCGGGGCAAAACCCGCCGCATTCAAATTCGCCCACGGCGCAACCCACCACCCCAAACCCGGCCTGCTGCTCGCCAACAGCTATCACGTCTCGCGTTACAATACGAGTACGAAACGATTAACCGGCCCGATGTTCGAATCCGTCGTCAGCGCCATCCGGGACCGGCTCAATGATACCAAAAGAGACTTTCACACCAAGGCTCATTCTCAATGACCCTTGATATGAGCAATGAATTTCTTGCCTCATTGCGCGCCAAGGCCGGCTGCCACCAGGGCAGCGGCATCAACCACGAGGCGCAAAATTTCACCGGCACCCTGGTCATCCGCGACAGCTTCGGCGGCGCGCTGATCTGGTTCCGCGCGCAAGGCGAAACCGGCGAGATATTTCACGAGGAGATCGTCTTGATCGGCGCCGCAGTCTCCGGCGGCCTGACCATGACCAGCCTGAACACCAACATCCAAGCCGCCCAGCACTTCGTCAGCGAAACCGCAACCGCAACATCTTGCAGCTTCGTCTCCGGCGATCTCGCCAACCGCCAAATCTTCCGCGAACGCGTAACAATCAGCCTCAAAGACTCCGCAATAACCTACGCCTTCGCCTGGGGCCTGCCCGGCCAGACCCTCGAAGACCGCAGCACAGCCACCATGCGCCCCATCACCACCCATCCCGCCGGCTGCCCGATTCTTTCAAACTAACGCACGCCCGTAGGGTGGGTTACGCGCCGCGTAATCCACCGATGAACCCACTCACCGATGAATCGGATCGATCCACGCCACATCCTCCGGCGCCTCCGCCGGCTCGATGTCCAGATTCACCACCACCGCCTCGTTATCGGACCGGATCACCACGCATTCCAGCTTTTCGCTGCTCGACGCATTGATCTCCTGATGCGGCACGAATGGCGGGATGAAAATGAAATCGCCGGGATCGGCCTCCGCGGTGTACTGCAGATGCTCGCCCCAGCGCATCCGCGCCCGCCCCCGCACCACGTAGATCACGCTCTCCAACTCGCCGTGATGGTGCGCGCCGGTCTTCGCGTTCGCCTCGATGTTCACGGTTCCCGCCCAAATTTTCTGCGCCCCCACCCGCGCCGCGTTGATCGCGGCGGCGCGCTGCATCCCTGGCGTTTGCGCGGTGTTCGGGTCCAGCGTCCCCGCCTTGATCACCTGCACGCCGTTATGCTTCCAGTGGTCGTGTTTGTGTTCGCTCATCTCAGCCTCCCCGGTTGCGCAGCAGCCGCGCCTTGTCGCGTTGCCAGTCCCGCGCCGCGATCGCCTGCCGCTTGTCGTGCTTCTGCCGCCCCTCGGCAATCCCCAGCGTCACCTTCGCCAGGCCGCGCGGGTTGAAATGAATATCCAACGGCACCACGGTCGCTCCCTCGCGGGCGATCGCGCCAAACAATTCGTTGCGCTCCTTCGCCTTCACCAGCAGCTTGCGCGGCCCCCGCACGTCGAAGCGCGACAGGACCCCGCCCTGGTATTCCGGGATATAGGCGTTGAACAGATAAAGCTCGCCGTCCCGCTCACCCGCCCAGGCCTCGGACAGCGTCGCCCGGCCCAGCCGAAGTGACTTCACCTCCACCCCCTTCAGCACCAGCCCGGCCTCGACCGTGGAGAGAATCTTATAATCGAACCGCGCCTTGCGATTCTGTGCCGCGATGCCGTGGGAAATATAGCCGGACTTGCTCTTCGCCGGCGCCTCCGTCTTCGCGGTCAATTCAACAGACCCAACTCGACCATCGCCGCCCGCATCCGCGCCGCCGTCGCCGGCGCGATCGGCGCCAGCGGCAGCCGGCAGGTCGCACTCCCGTAGCCCAGCAGCGACGCCGCGTATTTCACCGGCCCCGGATTGCTCTCGGCGAACATCACGTCGTGCAGCGGCACCAGCCGCGCCTGGATCGCCATCGCCTGCCCCACATCCCCCGCCGCCCAGGCATTATGCAGCGCCG
>Ga0116230_10002584_pt1 | contig 17450 bp, 10 predicted proteins | sample S1TSphfallax_3_FD_88678 | JGI IMG/M metagenome (GOLD analysis project Ga0116230, IMG submission 88678) | Host-associated microbial communities from peat moss isolated from Minnesota, USA - S1T2_Fd - Sphagnum fallax MG | ecosystem: Host-associated > Plants > Peat moss > Unclassified | place...
TCATTTGTGCGTAATTTTCTAAACTTTCAATAGTTCAGTTTCTTTATGCATGTTTTTGTAGTCTCTTGCTCCAAATGTTCATTGCATATCAAGGTGTTTTGGAGTGCAACTTTGCAAGTTTTTATTTCAAATGTTTTTCAAAAGTTGCATCAAGTCCTTATGTGCTTCACTTGTGATGTAAGCTCATTTGATTTTCTACAATTTGAACATTCATTAGTATTTTTCATATTTCTTTTTAGGATCATATTTTTCTCTTTGCCATGAGGCCTTTACAAATTGTTCTACTAGCATTATTTATTTAGCTTGTCGTATAAATGCAAAATCTTCTAGTACTCGGCTATGCTTTCACATCACCTACTAACTTTCATGATTTTGAATCCTTTATCGAAATTGACGAAATGGATAGTAACTTTGCTTTCATGGAGATGCAAATTATTTCAATCCTTAATTAATATCGATTATCTTGTATTTTTTATCTTTTAGAAAGCCAAGACTTAGGGGATTGGGCCCAAGCAAGATCCACTACTTGGTATTCACAATTTTTGGTTACTCAATGTGATGATCGATGTAGGATAGAACATTTCAAAGTCTATAAAAGTTTTGGGGACCAATTAACAAATAAACTCAAACACTTGATGGAAAAGAAAAACACAAGGCATCGTTGTGATGTTCTAGTTGGTATTCAAGTGGCTTGTTCTTTATATAAATTGGTACATGTAGCTGAATATTTGCATTGCTCAAAGTTGCCACTATAGAGAAATTAACTATGTATTTAATGTTAAGAGAGTTTGTGCATGTTGTAAATGTTGTGTTCAAGAATTTCATTCAATGGCCAAAAGGTCATGACATTACCTATGTGATAGATGGTTTCAAAGATTTGAGTGGTCTCCCAATCAAGTCACTCAAGTTCACATTCAAAAGCCAAAAGGTCAAATATTTGTTGTTGATTATTATTTTTTCAAAAGTAAGTTTTATAGTCTTCAAATGCAAGTGGTGGTGGACCATGAAAAACAATTTTGCGATGTTTTCGTGGGCATGCTATGGAGCATGAATGACTCAAAATTTTGAGACTTTCAACTCTTTACAATCAAATGACCTACAAAGATCTATTCCACCTTAAATGTGGTTAGGAAGGCATGAAACCATACATTATTGGGGACAAGGGGTTCCCCCTCTTGCCTTGGTTGATCATTCCACACAAGTAAATTGGAATGTGACATATAATTCTATAATCGAATTGTACAAAAACAACTATGTCATGGAAGAGTAGTGGTCAAAATTTTCTTTCGCATTCTCAAAAAAACATTTTGAAAACTCTTGATAAAAAATAACCTTCATATTTTGTTCACCCTCATGTCATCATTTGTTGTTGTATACTTAGTGCAAGGAATTCATTTGTCAATGCATTGATCACACAACTTAAAATATAAAATGCAAAAGATCGAAATGCAAATGTGGGGGAAGCTAAGGGTGAACATGGATTCAAATGGATGTTGCAATAGATCATGACCTTGAACAAGTAGGATTTCAAGTTGGAGATTATTAAGTAATGAACAACAAACTTTACTTGAACAATATCTAGGAAACCGCAAACCTCATGATCAAAAAAGATGAATTATTATAGCTTTACTATATTTCCTAAATGCTTGAATACACAAAAAACAACTTGGAGAAAAATGAAGGTCAAGATCAATTATAGCTTGAAATTCAATTAACGAACTCTGAAATTATTGACAGGATTGTGCAACATTTAGCTAAACAATGATAGTAACTATACTTTTTGAAATTGTTTCAACATGACAATGTAATGGCGATAATTATACATTATAGTGGCCAAATTTTTTATAAAATTATTTCCACATGATTGAATATTGACTGAAAAATGACTACATAGTTAATTTTCAAATTACTTATGTGAAATTGTTAAATGTAATTAGGTGTAATTGCTAAAAAATGATAGTAATTAATTCTAAAATTGTCTACATGATAATCCAAAAAATGAATGTTGAACTAATCTTCAACAATGTCAATGGCATCTTCAAAATGTTTATCATATGAAGAGTCTGAAGTCAAATTCAAAAGTGAAAGAATTAACTTTTTGTCTTGAATAAAAGTGTGGCACATGGTTGTGCTCAAGTTGGCCAACACATTCACCACATTCTTGTTTGTCTTCAACATTTTCTTGTCTCTTGATTTGAGATAAGTTAAATGTTGTTTTGCAATGCGTTCATGGGTTTTACTTCAATAATCTTCAATTTTGATCTAAGTAACATTTGTTCTATCTATCGCCTCAACGAACTTTTTTTTTAAAAAATTGTTGCATCTATCACTAGTGAAAACACACTTAACCTCTTACATTTATGTCATGTGTTCTTTAATACTATCAGTGTTGTTGGTGGCATTCCAAGATTTCTTGCGGATGGAAACTTTGCTGTAGATCCTACTAGAAGATATGAAATAACCACGAAATTTGAAGGGCATGGCAAAAAAAAATTAAAAATTCATCAAAATTCATGACATGAGGGAATTAAAATTTGGTTTCTCCTTGTTGATCATGTTGTTGAACACCTCTTGAATTTTGTCCAAAAACATAATCATCACATAAGTATTCCATGAAAAAACAATGTGGTTGACTTTATGTTTCATCCTCTTGATCTTGTTCTTCATGTGGTGCAATAAAACACCATTTCCATCAACATGCACATCTCTCATGTGTAGAAGTGCATTGATAATCCTCTCCTCTTGGAAAGCTTCTATTGCAATATAATAATTGAAATGATGTGGAAAACAATGTTTATCACATTCCTCTCTTAATAGTTCTCAATATGAAGTGCCCTATCCCCTTATGATAATTAGACAATTTTTCGAAATCAAAATTCAACCCATTCCACTTATCTTTAAACATCTTCGTGTTTTTTAGAGTCCTTGAATTTGTTAGCTTCTACAATTCATCTAGAATCTTATTCCATTTATGCATTGAAAGTAACATATGAGATATTGGGTCCACTAGGTTTTAATTGAGTGCAGAACGCTTCGTATGCTTACATTCGATATAAGCACCAAAACTTCCATGGTCCCAATTTCCATGATGTTAACAAATCAATGATCCCCCCTTTCATTCTTTTTCATTGAACTTTTTGCTCCTCCTAGTTGTGCATCTATCTTTGTGTTATCCACCATCACCACGTAAGTGAATTTGTGCAAGGAGGCACAAAAAATAGAATGCACACTATTAAAATTCCAGGTTTTTCAAACCACATTTTATGGTTGATAAACCCCCAAAATGATAAGCATAAAAAAAAAACCCATTGGTTTTATCAGACAAGTCAATTTTAACAAGTACAATACAAATTGGATGGGGTTTTTACCAACCTTAAGGTGGTGCCTTTGACCAAAGTTTTTGACAAATATTTTTTTTGACTAATGGTCAAATGATACACCACTTATGATCATTTCAATGCCCCATTTGTCATCATTTGATTTATGTTTTGTTAATCAAATGGGTGTCTAATTTATTTGACTACTAATTAGTTTAGTAGTTTGAAAATACCCATGTTCCATCAACCATGTGTCACCAAATGTTAAGTTCATTGAATGCCATGTGTCATTATTAGAGTGGATGGAAGTTTTTCAATTTGACGATTAGCTAATTTGACTAATAATCAATTAAACAATCATATTATACCATTGCAAGGACTAAATAGTGGCAAACACATGTCACTGGCTTGATGAATTGACATGTGGTAATTTGACTAATAATCAATTAAACAATCATATTATACCATTGCAAGGACTAAATAGTGGCAAACACATGTCACTGGCTTGTTGAATTGACATGTGGTATTAATGCGGCATAGGATGCTGACATGTGTCGAATTCAAACTGGTTGCTAAGTTGTCTTTTAATTTAATTTGTTCCCATAATGTCCAATTTATTTGATTAACTAATTTGAAGGAATTGGATTAAAATGGGTTTGGTTTTATTGATTAATAATGGACAAGTATTACCTTATGTTATTTGTATCAATTAACTAATTTCAATATGGAACCATTATTCTTTTAATTGGTTCTCTGGTGATAGGGAATGGTCCTTTCTACCAACCTATACAATTATTTGGATTTTTTTACTAACATAATACCATATGAACCTAAAAAAATATGCATTATTTGCATTGATTTTTGTACAAGCTATAAACATTTACAAAAGAACAACACACATGTAGGGAACTAAAATGGTGTAGTGATAATACCAAAATACGATTAGCATGGAAAGGTAGCAAATAGAGTTTCAAAAGTTCTACCATCGAAGAAAGTTTCTTCCTACCTCATTATTTGGGCACAACATCCTTTATGTGCCACATCACAACATAGTTGTCTAGGCCTCTCATGAACTTTGATGGTAGTTTACTTGGAAATGGCATTTTAGTTGTAAGGTTCCTAATGCTTATAAGTCATATTGTGCAACTACCACATGCAATTTCTTTTTCGTGGTATTTTCCTACCCACCAAGTTAACTATGAATCTTGAACCACAAACCATTCACTCTTTTGGATCCATGAAGTCCACATTCATTATCAGTTTCAACCAAACCGACAAGCATGTCATGTAATATTTTACAATATGTGGGTGTTGATTTTGAAGGCATACAAATCAAGTTGAATGAACATGAAATAAATAAATAATTGGGGCATTTAATTCAACTTACATGTGAGCTTGCAAATCTAAGCATGTAGTTGGGAGATCCATGGCTCCTTTCCTTGGACATGGTGTTTGTGACCTATATCAATCCCAATTATACATCCGATAGTACCATTTAGAAGAATTAAAAATGTGGAAATTGAGTTAGACAAAATCAAAATACAAATTCCATGCTTAATTAGTCTAACACATCATGGCATGACATACATGTTGTACAAAGTTGTGCTTCCAAATACATGATTTGAAATATAAAATGAAAGTATTTGGGCCAATAAAGACCTCAATTAATCATGTGTTGAAGCTCAATCAAACATAACCAAATTATTTTTGGGAAGTGTAAAAATATATATTACACCTCTATGGCAATCCTTTTGCTTGGAAACTTCTGCTTGTTGCAATTGTCCTAACTTGTTTACACTCGTGCCGCTAATTAGTTTGATTAGCCCACCTTTTAGTCCCACTAATGTGCATTGAACATTATCATGATTATGTAATTCCTTGTCAACATCACATGCAACTTGTAGACACGTATTGAAACATCAACCCCCAACCAAGGTTCATATCTATCCATGATTGTATTTAAATTATGAACATTGCAAATCATTTGAAAAGGAATAGGCATAGGTAAATGGTTGGTAATCATGTCTACTTTTTTGCATTGTACATTACCACCCTTGAAAGACATTAAATGCAAAACCAAATACACTTACCTAGAAAGGACTACAATTGACCAAGGGCCCTTTATCAAGACTTGCAACTTCAATTGTTGGCTTAGATGTGCCCAAGACAACTAGAGCATTTTACACAAAATAAAAAATCCTTATTATGCCCAATTGTAACAAATTACCATAATGAAGGTTACATTAAATTTTTTTGATATAAAATATCAACTTGGAAGAACCATGTGCTTGCTTATTACCATTATCAAACAAGGATGCTTGGGAATTTGCATTTTCAGATGTAGACTTGGGTAGGGCAACCACGATATTCCCTTCGGCCTACACACAACACACATAAAGTCCACCAAATAGTTTAGCATCAATACAAAGCATGCCCATTTATTCCAAATCCTCCCAATTTCTAGTCTTTATCAACACAAAAAAATAGCTCAAAAAAAATATTTGCATGCTTATGGTTGTCATCAAGCAAAGACACTTCTTGGGTAGTTGCATTTTCAAAAATGGATTTAAAAAGGTCCATCTCATTTCCAACATCCTACACATAACACACAAAAATAAGTCAAATTTTGCACACTGCAAATTAGGCTCATTTATGATGCCCATCTTTTAACTTCGTCAAATTTCAAAACACTAGGAACTAAAAAAAAGGTTACTTATGGCTACTATTGAACTACAAGGAACAAATCCAAATTTGCATTTAAATAGTAGGCCCATTATGCCATGCCCTTCATCCTTCCCAACACAAAAATTATATTAGTAGGGTGTCATTAAAAATCATGCCCAATCACTAAAGAGTATTAAAATTTACTACTAGTTGACCCAATTGTGAATTGGCCACATTATGTGGAAACAAGTCATCAGTCACCGAACTTATATCATCAACCTAATGTGTTATTTTGTTCCAATTTCTTGCACAAGTAATAACCTAATCAACATCCCAAACAAGATTTAACAATAAGTTTAAACTATGAACCATAACATCATTATAATTTATTGACATTTTTTTTGAATGATAAGAATCTAGTTACACCTAACCAAAATAGTTGTTAAATTGGATTTTTTTTTACAAAATAAAAGATTATGTTGCAGAATGGTTAGGCCTTTCTAGATTTTAAGGAGCAATAATTCAAACTTTGGCATTTAACACTTTCTTGTTGTTGTGAACAAACAAGCTTTTGCATAACTCCAAGTTATTGTCCATCAAAAGGTAGTTGCCATTTAGGGTTATGAAATACATTGGGTAGGATCTTATTTTTAGCCTTGAATTATTCAAAGGATTTTTAAAAACAAAAGAACCTCGGTTCAATATTTTGTTTGTATTGGTCTACAAGCTCATTGCACTCAAACTACATGAACAAATTAAGGTCTAAGTCCAAAAACCTACCAAGTATTCATTTGATTTCATAAATTCATGCCTTGATCTCCCACATAATGCAATCACTTTGAGAAATTATGTTCATCAAAACCACATTACCTTGCAACTAAAGCTAAAAAAAATTCATATGCAACTATTATGTAACTACCCCTTGGGTATTACAACTAGTGTGCAACTATCCCTTTGAAATATGAAGAATTAAAAAATAGATTGCCATGTCAAAAAATCAATTAGATCTATTATAGTTGTAAGTGAATTGAAAATGGGTCTTCTATACAATAATTTGTACATAATGTATATACATCTATAGTCAACCATGTTGGATTTTTGAAAGAGTTGCACTATAATTGCATGCGACAACTATTTTAGAACTATTATAAATTAACCATTAACACAACAACTATGTTGCATTTAGTTGTCTTTTCCATTTTTAGAGATTTAAAATGTTATAGAATTGCCTTTTCAAGCTCTACAAATAATCTTTGAAATGTAAGGCCAAGGGACTAGCCAAAAAAAAAGTTGTAAATAATTTTATTTTACAAATCACAAAATGTTTTTTTCAATCTTTTTCATTTTGACCCCTCCTACTTTCAAACCTCGCAACTTTTTTATTACTTATTAATTTTGAACAATTTAAAATGTTACAAGAATGCCACCTTAAGTTCTACAAATCATCTTTGAAATGCAAAGTCAAAGGACCAGCCAAAAAAAAGTTGTAAAGATAATACATTTTTTTCAAATTGCAAAAGGTGTTTTTTTTTTCATTTTGACCCCTCTTACTTTCAAACCTCATAACTTTTTTTATTTCTTATTCATTTTAAACAATTTAAACTATTATAGGACCGCCACCTAAAGTTTTACAAATTGTCTTATAACTTTAATAACAACAAAGCAACATACAAGGAATGTTTTGGGTGTTCAAGAATCGGCTTTTGTAACATTCAATGGTTTGTTTTTTTGAGTTCTTGACCCCCTTTACTTTTGGGGGGCCATAACTTTCTCAATTCTATTCCATTTTATGACGATTTTTAATGTGCCTTATGCACCAATAAGAGCGATTCAAGTTTTTTTTGGACACTAAAAACAACAAAGCCCTCTACTTGGATCTTGCTTGCCACGAGTGTAAATGTTTAATCAATAACCAGTTTACCTTATGTTGTTATAACTCAAAGTATTAGCATTGTCAAAAGCGCATTGTCATAAGTGTTGAATATCCAACTACATTATCTACCATGGCAACAACCTTCATGTAACATTGTTAAAAATATGGTCATTTGCAACTCATCCTTGTGTAATTATGTGCAACCAAATGTCGCATGTGATTACAAATGGTTATTCATGCAATTATTTTTCAAATTTGGATGAAGTTTGGTCTTCTTTTCAACTAGGTTGCAATTATGACCTATTTCATCCTTAAATTATGTTATTTTTTATAAGATTTTTGTATTTTTATAACATTATATATACATTTAGCAACAAATGTAACCAAAATAGTCCCATGCTAATTATATATGATATTTAAGCTACCTAGATAATAAGGACGTACCTAGATATATATATACCTACCTACTTACTTATTAAGTACCTACCTACCTATAAGCCTAGGCCACATGGTACCTAACCTAAATTTAATGACATGTGACATTGCTTACGAGGTCTACATATGCCTACAGATGACATGTGGAACATAGGTTTAGCCTAGGCCATGTCACGTGACACTTATGCTAGGCCTAAGCCATGCCACATGGCATCTATGTTAGATTTAGGCCATGCTATGTGGCACTTAGCCTAGGCTATGACATGTCACATGACATATATGCTAGGCCTAGGCCATGCCATGTGGCACATAGACTAGGTCTAAACCATCCCACATGGCATTTAGGCATGGCATATGACATGCCACATGGCACCTATGCTAGGCCTAGGATATGCCACATGACACATAGGCTAAGTTATGACATGCCACATAACACATATGTTAGGTCTAAGCCATGCCATGCGACATTTAAGCAAGGCATAGAACATACCACATATGCTAGGCCTAGGCCATGCCATGTGGCACACATGCTAGGTCGAAGCCATCCCACATGGCATAGGACATACCATTTGCCACATATGTTAGGCCTAAGCCATGCCATATGGAACCTATGACATGGCACATTGCACTTATCTTAGCCTAGGCCATGCCATGTGGCACCTAGGCTAGGCTAAAACATGCCACATGGCATTTAAACTAAACTAAAACATGCCACATGGCACTTAAGCTAAGATAAGACATGTCGCATGACACATATGCTAAACCTAGGCCATGTCATGTGGCACTTGGGTTAGGCCTATGCCATGTCACGTGGCATCAAGGCTAGAATTATCCATGCCGCATGGCACTTAGGTTAGGCTTATGCCATGCCACGCATCACCTAGGCTAGGCTATGCCATGTCACATGGCACATAAGTTAGGCCTATCCATGCCATATGACACCTAAACTATGCTTAGCCATGCCATGTGGCACATATGCTAGGTCTAGGATATGCCATATGGCAACTAAGCAAGGTTTAGGCCATGCCATGTGGTAACTATATATGATGTGCCACATGGCACCTAGGCTATGCTAGAACATGGCACATGGCACATAGGCTAAGCTTAAGCCATGCAACATGGCATTTAATTAACTTTTTTTTCCATGCCACATGGCAACACGATTAGACTAGGTGCCACATCATAAAATGTGCTAATTAATAGGTTGGGTTAGTAAGTTGTAAGTTAGGTTAGAAGTAGTCATTAGTAACCCAAGTAGTTACATGATTAGTTGTAACTACAAAATTAATCCCATATTTTTCCTTCCCATTTTAATTTTTTCAACTGCATAAGGAGGTGCCTTAGGAGCACAATGTACAAATTAAAATGCAATTGCATTTTGGGATGAACTAATAAAAAAGGTTCAACTTTAATTAAACCCAAAAAGAAATATGATATTTGTAATAAATGCCATGTGGCTTAAGTCTAGGCCTAGCCTAAATGGTGTAGGTCTAGACCTAGCCTAGGGGCCACATGGCCTAAGTTTAGGCCTAACTAGGTGACTACCAAGACTAGGCCTAAAAGTGGCACATGGCATATGTGTAGATCTAAATAAGTTAGGTGCCACGTGGCATATGTTTAGACCTAGGTGTCACATGGACTATGTCTAAACCTATGTGCCATATAAGCTATATAGGTGCCATGTGACGTAGGTCTAAGTGTGTGCCATGTGGCATAATGCAAATGATCACCAATGTAATTACAATTTTAGTTGGAAGATCGTTGATGTATACACTATATGATAACCATATACATATTCGATGAAAAAATGTTTCATCCATTGTATGCAATTGGTTTTCGCATGCAACTTGTCGTTTGTTATTACAACCAATTTAGTTGTAAATGTTGCTTGTGACTAAAAATTAGTTGCAAATGATAATTGCATGCAATTGTTTTTTTCCATGCAATTTGTCATTTGTTATTACAACCAATTAGTTGCAAATGTTGCTTGTGACTAAAAACTAATTGCAAATGACAATCACATGTGATGGTATTTCCACTAGTGTAATTAATCTTGTTATAAGATAATGACCTAATGGCAGGTTGTTAATAGTTAACAATGACCATTTGTTGTCACATAATTTTTTAGGAATTAATTCAATTCATAGAGCCATTACAACTCTTAAGGTATTTAATTGGACCCTCATTGAAAAAAATTCTATATTTTTACAACTTTACCTTCTTACTATAATTTAATTATATATGGTAATAAAATAGGTGGGGTACAATAATAAGATTTATAATGTCGATACATTGTTTAGACTCCAAAGATTATTGGGATTAATGACTATAGAAAAACTCAATATGACATCATATAATGTAAAATGTTTGTTGGTGTTAAACCTAGGAAGAGTATCCAACAATAATGCTTGGAAGTTTTGCATCTCTAGTTTATTGCAAAGGGATGAGTTGATCAATCTAGTTGAACCCAATTCCAACAGTGATTTCAAAACGAAAGACAAAAAAATTGTAAACAATTTTAAGCATTAAAAGAAGAAGTATCTAGCATTCATGAAGTTATTAATGAAAGATGAAATCATATTGCATATTGAAAAAATCACAAATTTAACAATTATGTAACAAACATTGAAAAACTTGTTTGAACAACAAAGTGGAGCAAGATGCCTCCATCTAAAGATTGAACTCACCAACCTTTAACTAGAGGAAAGGGGCTCTATGATTAAACTTTAACCCAAATGATGGAAATCATCAATCAACTAGCCAATATTAAAATGTCATTGTTGAAAAAAAATTGATTCTTTTCCAAAGAATATGGAATCATTGTCAACTACTTTAATGTATTATTTTGATTTTCCTACTTTGAATGATTAGACAATCCAATATTTTTACATGATGAAGCAAAGAAGGAGTTGAAGGGAAAGAAAACTGAAAATGGAATTTTTATAATCAAGTCCAAGTTCAACAAAGTTAAATTACATCAATATGACAAGAACAATGCAAGGGTTGGCCACTAAAGATGAAGGAAACTATAACTTCTATGGAAATCCAAATTATACGAACATGTAGTAGAGACATTGTAAATGAATTATACAAGTTTTTTGTAACTCATGAACTTCTATGTAATTTAGTAGTAAGTACTAGTGACTTCATTCTTCTATTGCATCAACATTGGAACATTTGAATGTCCAAAACCTACATCTACTATTTCTAAAAGGTCTAGCAACTAGCATGCCAAACATTTCTATTAAAAGCCAATTTTGTCAAGCTTGCACTTTAGGTAAACATAACATAGAAAAAACTCTAAAAACAATTTACATGGCATGAAAACACAATTTGACTTGGTGCACACAAATGTGTGCAACCAAATTACCACCACCTTTTTGTCTATTGTTCACTATGTTTTTACATTCACTGACAATTATAATTGGTTTAGTTGGGTTTTTTTCTCAAAGAAAAGTATGAGTTTTTTCTTCAGTTCAAACAATTCAAAGCAAAGATTGAACTATAGTTTGGGAACCTTAAACCCCATTAACACCTTAAGCTTTAATAAGGGAAGAGAATATATCTCTACTGGTTTTATGAACTTTTGTAAAAATCATGATATAATTTAATAGTTTTCACATTCTAACACCCCCCACCAAAATGGTGTTGCAAAGAGATGAAACAAAACCCTTGTTGAATGAACAAGGAATCTTACTTTTGGCACAAACATTCTTCCTTGCTTATGGATAGAAACTATTAGCATTGCCATTATCTAATCAATCTATCTCCTATTGGGGTGAATAGTGGGATCATCCCCCACCAACAATTTTTTGGGTTACTTCCAAATTTTTGTCATTTAAAGGTTTTTGGGTGTGTTTTATTTGTCCACATGAACACCTACATAATCAAATAGTCATCAAATCTATACATTATGTGTTTGTTGGTTATGACCTTGTGTTTAAAAAGTATATATTTTTTGTATAAAACATTTATTGTTTTTAAGGATGTCATATTTTATGAAGATCATGTTGGGTTCTCACCAACCATTATGGTCAAAGCAATCGCAACAACTATTGAAACACACATGAATTTTCCAACACCTAAAGATCTTACACCAATGAAATCAAATGTTCCAAATAAAATATTAACACCTCCCACTGAAGTTGAAGCTTTCAAGGACCTTACACTACTCAAACAAGGCCATTCACATGATTTTGAAATAGGTATAGATCCTATTTCAATCCCTATCTATTCAGTTCACAACTTAAAAGTAATGATTTAATTGGATATGTGACATAAAAGGTTGTAGATGGGTCGTGCACACAATTGTGAAAACCTTGGGTTTTGTCTACCTACTCCTTGAAATCCATTGGCAAAAGGAAGGCATGCAAATAATATGTGCACATGCACACATAGTCTACACACCTTTTTAGCTTTTCCATCTAATTTTCTGTCCTTACTTTATAAGGAATCAACAAATTCCATACATGGGAAACACCTATCCTAGTAGCTTGTCTTAAAAAAAAACACAATAGGATAAAACATGTAAGGAATGCCAATTGGGTGGCACCAACATGCCCAAAGGATGTTTCCTATTTTTTTGAAGAGGTGAGCTAATAAGGTGGGACAAACATGTCCTCAAGGGATGTTTCTTATCATTTTGAAGGGGGGGGGGGGTTTGATTGCCCATCAAGTTCCTAAATAATCCCCATCAAATTCCTCTTGTTCCCATTAAGTTCCCATCAAATTATTTTTGTTTCCATCAAAATCCTTAAGTTCCCATCAGATCCTTTTGTTCCCATCAAGTTCCCATAAATATTTTTTTGTTATCATCAAGTTCCTATCAAATTCCTCTTGTTCCCATCAATAACCCATAAAAATCCTTTTTGTTTTCATCAAGTTCCCCAACAACTCCCATCAAATTCTTTTTGTTCCCATGAAGATCCTATCAAAATCCTTATGTTCCCATGGCTATGGAGGATAGGTACATGAACATCAATGAGTAAGAAGGTGAATGGTCAGACTCATGAAAGATTCGGACAATGCTAAACAAAGCGCCATAGTTTGTGGGGAGGATGGAAAAGGGAGCTATAGTGGTGAATATATGTCTATTGTGTGCGGTAAAAAAAAAGGTTGAGTTTTTTTTACTTACTAGGTTTTGTAAAAAAATCACAGGTAGATTAGCTTTTCATGCGATTATCTACCATCTTTGTTCCTTCATGTGTGCAACCCAACTTAATAAGAAGATCATACTAAAGCTTAAACAACTCTTTTTGAACTAGCTTATAACATTCACAAAGTTGTAAACAAACATATCCTTACATTGTGCAAATTTTATCAACATATGCACACCCAACCTCACTCTTTGTAAATTCAACATGCGTCTTAACAATCAAATGGTGATATTCATAACACCCTAAGGTTCAACATATGCACACATTCAAACAAAAGTAGAATACAAAAAATAATCCTAGAATGAGTTCATCATCACATAATGAATTCAAATTTTTCAAAGCAACCCCACTCTTTGTAAATTCAACATGCGTCTTAACAATCAAATGGTGATATTTATAATGCCCTAGGGTTCAACATATGCACACACTCAAACAAATGTAAAATACAAGATAACCCAAGAATGAGTTCAACATCACATAATGAATTCAAATTTTTCAAAGCAACCTAACTCTTTAAAAATTCAACATGTGTCTTAACAATCAAATGGTGATATTTATAACGCCCTAGGGTTCAACATATGCACACTTGAACACATTCAAGCAAAAGTAGAATACAAAAAAAATCCTAGAATGAGTTCAATATCACATAATGAATTCAAATTTTTCAAAGCAACCTCACTCTTTGTAAATTCAACATGCGTCTTAACAATCAAATGGTGATGTTATTCATAACGCCCTAGGGTTCTTCTCCTAGGCACATACGATCAGTCAAAAATACTATTTACTGGGCTGATTTTATTCAAAAGAAAAATCATGTCTAGAGACAGGGAACCAGAAGAAACCAACCGAAAAAGAGAGAGAGAGAGAAAGGATTATGTGAAGTGACACAGCCGGCCATGCTATTTTAGGGCTTGCCATGTGTCTCAAGTACCTACAGGCTACTACCCTACCACGCCTTGATGTCTGTGTTTTGAGAACGTCTCGGTTTGCTTCCATTTTGTTGTTGTTGTTGTTGTTGCAGATCGTGGTTGCCATAACATAGGTTCTCTGATCGAGGTTTTCTAATCAATTTTCTCATACACACTCGTGCACTTGCAGACTCAAATGGTTTTTTCTTGCAAGACTTAGTGTTTCTAAGTTGTAGATCTGGTTTTTTTCTTTTGGTTCCGTTGTTTTTTTTGTTATTTTTTGTCCGTTGAGGAGTTGTGGATTGGCTTTGTGAATACAGATCTGTGAGAGTAGGTAGAAGGTGTTTGTCAGTGTTTTTTTTTTTTTTGTTTTTTGTTTTTTTGGCTTTTGGATTTTGTTTTGCAGACGATGGCTGATTTGGTTGTGGATCGGAAGGAGACTCGCAGGGTGATAACAGGGGCTGACGGCTTCGGCTTGCCATTACAAGCTGCGTTGGTGGAGCATTTGCGGCAAAAGGGTTACGAGGTGGTGGATTTAGGCGTGGACAAGTATTACAGTGTTGCGACGGAGGTTGGCAAGCGACTGGCCGATGAGAAGAAGCAGTCACCGGACGGACCTTTGTCGCGGGGACTTCTAGTGTGCGGCACTGGCGTCGGAGTGAGCATCTTTGCCAACAAGTTTGGTGGCGTGTACGCAGTCAATTGCAGGTCGACTGATGACGCCATAAATGCACGCTCCATCAACAACTCCAATGTGATCACTCTTGGATCTCAGGCGGTAAATATCTACCATGGCACAAAGACTGTCTTTGCCGATGAGAGAACCATAGAAGCTGTAACAAATGACCATGAGGCCATGACGTAAGCTCCTGTAACAAACACATGCAGGTGTATCACATAAGCATCTGGATTCTCCATAAAATTGTCCACATGAGTTCACCATATGCATTGGAGTGTAGTACAAAAATATTGCTACTGGTCTTTCAACATAAATCAAGTGTTGTTGCAGCATCAAGCATGTATCCTGACTGATCTGTGCAGACCTAAATTGGGGGATTCATCTCTCCCTTGAATGTCACTGTTCTTGGTTAATGGTCTGAGTGTGATTGTACTTCTTGTCAAATAATGTATGTATGTGTACCTTTGAGGTTTTTCTGATTTACAGTTGTGGTACTAGAGTTCTGTGGAGGAAGGCAAGAAGATTTTGGACACTTGGTTGGAAACTCCGTTCAAGGCGCCATGCCCAGCTAGTGATGGCCGTCCCTGGAATGATGAAATTGGGCAATTTTTAGACTCGTCCATTGGGGAAATGGAGAAGATCTCTGAGCCTGCTTTAGATAATAACGGTGCATCTTTGGAGAAAGCCCAGGAGGGCTCTGCTCAAAATGTGTTGAATGGTAGCACACAAGACGTGACAGTTCAGGAAGAGAGTTCTAAAACCACACCCTCCCCTGTTGAAGTTTTGGAGAAAATGCTTCACTTGACAAATCTTTCTGCAGACTTGCCACCAGCCAAAGAAAGTGATGGTATGTTCCTGGGGCTTTCTTATCTTTGCTAAATACTACGAGGGTCCTCATCCAAGATTGTGTTGTCATATGTGTTAACTTTTGATAGGTGATGTTGCCCTTTCATGCACAGTGGCTGAAATATCTAAAAAATGCAGTTCACAGGTTAATGGTTAACAAAAGTCATCTCTCCAATGGCCTTTCCTCTTGAAATTGCCAGTTTCTGTTATAGGGTTCTCTTGAATTTCTTTTTAGAACACCCTTTAGTTGGACTTGTTGAATGGCTTTGGACAGTGCATATTTTGTGGGTTTATACTTTATACTGAGCTTGGGTTAGATGGGCATTGACATGGTTGTATGTTGTGAGAGAATCATTTTTTGACTCTGAATTGGTAGGATAAAGTACTTCTGTCCAATGAAGGAATTCAGGCAGAGGCATTCTTTTCTGCCTGATCTAAGATTTAGTATAGCTATTGTTGTCCTGTCTTGATGATGCATGACACAAGTGACTGGTAACATCAAGAGTACGAAGTAAGCTTTCCAGTGCTATTTTGTACATTGCAAAATAACTTTTTCTTTTTGGTTTCTTTCAATGCAAATAGACATCTTAGTCAATTCTGTTATTCTTCCTGTTTGATCATTACTTGGAAAATTTTCATGCATAAGTTGTGGTCTCTTCAGGAAATTGTACAAAACCAAATATCAGTTTTTTTGTCAGGCCTAAGATCAAACAACCAATTTGATCTTAAAATTGTAGAGACAACTGAGCAGCCCTGGCCCCGGTGACTTTTTGGAGGCCATATATCAAAGAGTAATATTTGCTCAAAGGACATGTATGAGGTCAAAAGTTCAAGCTTTGGTGGTAGTAAATGACCAATGTCTTGAGTATGCTTGATTCTTATGCAGTTTCTTTTCTTCTGCAGGACTGGAGGCTGCAGCAAGAGCAGGTGTTGGAGAGGGGCTGATACCTGTTTATGCACCAATAGCTTCAGAGACTCTGTTTGAGGAGAGGGCAGGAGTGGGACCAGGACTTACAGCCATACATGCTCCAATCTCACATCTCTCAACAGTTTCCACCATAGACAGCACATTTGGTTCTGAACTTGCTGATGAAACCACAACAGATAAAGATATTCTGTATGAGCAAGATCTCAACGACAAGGAGCTTGACAAAGGAGATCTCAATGGAGTGGGACCTGGGCAAGGAACACACGGTTGTGCAATTTGTTCACTTGCAAACAAGAGGGAATTTGAGAATGTAGCTATTATGCCTGGTGGGTCCTGGAGAATTGTGAGAGAAGATCCTACTTCTGCAGTTGTGAAATTCAAGGCTGGGAGTCTTGAACCTGCACACCACCATACATTTGGGCATGATCTAATAGTAACAAGTGGTACAAAGACTGTTTGGAATCTCTCAACCAATGAGAGGTTTGATCTTGGCCCTGGGGACTTCTTGTACACCCCAGCAGGTGATGTTCACCGTGTTCAGTACCATGAAGACACTGAGTTTTTCATTAGGTGGGATGGTCATTGGGACATTTTACTTGATGAGGATCTTGACACTGCTGCTGCTGCTGTCAAGGCTGCCCACA
>Ga0116230_10002585_pt1 | contig 17446 bp, 15 predicted proteins | sample S1TSphfallax_3_FD_88678 | JGI IMG/M metagenome (GOLD analysis project Ga0116230, IMG submission 88678) | Host-associated microbial communities from peat moss isolated from Minnesota, USA - S1T2_Fd - Sphagnum fallax MG | ecosystem: Host-associated > Plants > Peat moss > Unclassified | place...
ACGCTGCTGTATTAAAGCGGGGGATCCTCGCCATTTCACCTACCTAAGGAATTTGAAAAAAAAAAAACCCTATTATACAGGGTTTGCTTTCTTTCAATTTTTGTGATTAGTTATCCCACAAAGAGGATTTAGCCAAATTAGGATATAGATCATATAAATGACAGTGAATAAAACACTTAAGAATATTTATGCTTTATATGTATTTGGCGAATTTAAATGATTTTTTCTAAATTTGGCGATTAGGGCCATTCCTTTTCACAAAAAATGTTAGAATGTGTAGAAAAAATAAATTTCAGGTTGAAACAATGAAAATAAATTCCCCCAAAAAGGACTTAGCAATGTGATATATAGAGAGGTTTTGGAAATGTAGTTTGTAATTGTAATTTTGTAATATGTACTGTCCAATACACACACACCTGTGCATTAGGCACGGGGTTCCAACTAGTTTTTATACATTGTATTTCTAACTCATGTCTGACCAATTGTTAGGCTGGGCACATGCACAGCTCAAAAGGACAAATGGGGGCTAGAGCAGCAACCTCCCCCTTTGCCCCTTGCTGAAGCCCCTGGCGTGGATGTGATGCCTCACGGGCTGTGGCTCACAGCCTAGGCTGCAGCGCCTGCTGCGGTTGCGCCCCAGATTTTTTAAGTACAGCAATGGGTAAAAACCAGTATTGGGCGGTTCTCGAATCGTGACTCAGTTTTGACCCAGTTCTCAGACCGGCTCTCATCGTGACCGGTTGACATAGCTGCTTGTGAAAACCAGATTGACAACCGACTTTCAGTTCTCACATGAACGAAAATCAATTGGGAAAACCAGTTCCGGTTCTCACATGAACGAAAATCGATTATGAAAATTGGTTCCTTTTTTGAAGAAGGACTGGACAGGTTCTCTCATAGAACTTCCATCCGGTTCTCAATAGTTTATGGTTCCTAAATAGTTGCCACCACCTAGGGAGGCAAGACATTGTTTAGGGTTAGGGATATAGGAACTATATAAAAATGAAGCTCAAGCTTCATTTCTCTTCACAATGATTTTTTTTTGGTGTGGTAGTGTTGTTGTTGGTTATGCTCTTTGTGTGCTCTTGTTGGTTATGTTTATCTTGTGCTACTCTTGTTGTTCTTCTCGTGTTGCCCTTGTTGTTCTTCTCACACTGTTATTGTTACTCACAATGCCTTCTCACATTATTGTTGTTGTTCATGCTACATGTTCGCATTATCGTTGCTATTCGTGTTGCCTTTTCACACTACCTTCTCATAGTTTTGTTGCTACTATTCTCGTGTTGTTACTATTGTTGTTGTTTTTCTCACTTTGTCATTGCTATTCTTCTCGGGTTGCCTTCTCACATTGCCCTTTTTAGTTTTCTTGTGATGCCATTGTCGCTTTTTTCACACTACCCCTATTGCTCTTGTTGTGTTGTCATTGCAGCTCTTCCTTCACTATTGCTCTTCTTTCACTTCAAGTACTTATTAGCCCAACTATTATTGTTTTTCTTACATTGTTGCCACTATGTTTCCTTGGTTGATATGGTACTTCCCCTTCCCTTGCTATGTGCAAGTTGGAGCTTGAAGCTTTAACACCAACTCTCAAGCATTAAAGGTGAATTATTTTCATTTTTTTAGTTTTTTTAATTTTTAGTTTTGAGTTTTTTTGAGTTATTTATTTTCATAATGTGTCAATTTATTTTTTCTTTTTTATTGAATTTTGTGGGATTTTCTAAACTTACATATAAACTATAAACTTTTTCTTGCCTATAAACCCCATAACTTTTTTTTGAAAGTTTAGAAAATATATGTATCTTGTTGTTTACAAGGTAGATTGCATTGTGTAATTGCTTGTATGTGTAAATTTTTTATTTTTTATAAAATCATTTATTTAAAAAATCAATACTCATTAGGGTAATAATTTTTAATCTCAAATCAAATTAAAGATGGAACAATATTCTAAAAATGAGAATTCATGTGATGTATTTATGAATGAAATAAAGATGGAAGATGAACCTTTGCCAAAACCTAAAGAAAATGGAAGTTTTCAAACAAAAGGAAGTAGGAATTCAAAAAATGAATGATAATAATTTAAAGAAGTTGCATGCATAAAAAGTATTTTGGAGAACAAACAACAAAAATGCATTGTGTTAGACATTTTATTGTGTTAATGATAACAAAAAGGTTGATGTAACAATTCTTCAAACTATGCGTTGTATTTTTTGTCATAGTAATTCAATACTAAATGTAATAAAAAAACTCAAGCTAGGAAAGGATTAATTATATATAAAACAACTAATGTTATAAATGTATTGAAAAAACATGTTAATTCAAATCATTGTAATAGTTTTAAGAAGGTTGACGAAGAAGTTAATTGTCCTTGGAGGGAAAATGAAAGACAACCTTCCAAAAAGAAACCAAACATTTCTTCTAACTCCATCTCTAGTTTTTTTGCTACAAAAGAATAGCAAAAGCAATTTTTAAAAGACTTAGGTCTTTTAATTGTCAAAAACCATCTTCTTTTACAATTTGTGAAAAGTAGTTGGTTGAAAAGGTTTAGTATGCATTTGTGTCCAAAATTATTTATTTTTTCCAAAAAAAAAATTTAATGAATTATTGCCCAAATTAGTGGGAAAAACTAAACATTTATATGTTTTACCAACTTTAACATATGGTTGAAAAGGTTTAGTATGCATTTGTGTCCAAAATTATTTATTTTTTCCAAAAAAAAATTTAATGAATTATTGCCCAAATTAGTGGGAAAAACTAAACATTTATATGTTTTACCAACTTTAACATAATGTTGTTTTGCAATTGCAAGCTTTGATATGTGAATGTCAAAGTTGGACATGGTATTTTTGTGTTCGTGATCAACTTTAACAATGAAAGCACATTACCCTTGGTCTTTTTGAGCCAATAGATACTATTGGACAGACCTTAGCTATAAAATTGACAAAATTGTTAGATAGTTATGCATTGAGGAGATAAATTATTACTTATGTCAAGGATGAGGGATTTAATCTTAACACTATGACTATAACCTTAAAATCAATTGTAAGTTGTGATATGTTGGGTTTGGAAGAAAGTTTTTAAGGCATTTATATGGTCATGCATTTTTTAAAGCTTTCCAATATGCTATACAAAGGAAAAAGTTTGCAAAGATTTACGATATGTGTCAATCAAAGCTGCTTAAGAAGATTTACAAAAATTCATAATTTGGTTCAAAAAATCTGGAAAGGGTAAGCAAAAATGGAAAAAGGCAAGTGTGAATTAAAGTCTTCCCCAAAGGAAATTGAATACTCTAATGAAGACAACGAAAAAAAACTTTTTTTAAAAAAATTTTATGTGCACATTTTTTTCAATTTTTACTTTGCATACTCCATCATTTTCTTCAAAAAATAATTCAACTTTTATTGTCCATATTCTAACATTTTCTTTTGTTGTTGTAGATTTGCGATCAAAGTTATCATCTTTTAGGAAGCTTTTCCATTCAAAGGAATAATTATATTATGTTACAACAAGCAAAATTTTGTGAGGAAGAATGCAAGAATACCACCTCCTTTGACATGGCACATACGTTGCATTATTGTTCATTATCTTTGCCATGTTGTGTTAGCTCGTATTTTGAATCAATTTAGGGGTCATTGGTTGTTAAGTGATACATTAAATTTTGTCCATGAGTCTAAAATTCATGGATGAAATTGATTCTTCAACCTCAACCTTTGACAATTTAATGGAAAAAAATGGAAATGTTGTTTATGAATTATCATGTTTGGCCTCCAAAATAAGAAGAATATGTTCAAGTTTTGGATTATTTTCTTTCTTTCTTAAAAAGCATGAAAGAAAAAAAGTCCATAATATGTTTTCTTTAATGTTGGACCCTAGGTTTAAAACTCTTCATCTTGTGTCCTCACTTATTGGTTGTGAACAAGGTAAAAAAATTGTTGAAGAATATGATCGAATTTTTTAATTTCCTATGCTTCTTAAATGTTATTATCATTGTCATCCATTGGTTGAATATGAAAGGGTGTTGTTGATCAAAAGGTTGAAGAGGACATGAGTTTGGATATCTTTGAAATGACAACAACTAGCACAAGGGAGCCAACAATAGAATTGGTCAATAAAGAGCTTCTGATTTTCAAGCGTTATTAAGTGGATGTTAAAAACATCAAGTGTCCATTGCAATGGTGGGAAAAACATGAAAGCATGTTTCCTATAGTTGGTTTATGTGCTAAACAAATCTTAGGAATAGTTGGATCTCAAATTGAGACCCAAAAAAAAAATTCATTAGCTAGAATCTTTATTAGTAAATGTTGTTTACAATCAAAAAAATTGGACAAATTGATCTTTGTCAAAAAATTGGCCCAATTTATCCAAACTAGTAGGGGATGTCAAAGATTTTCTGACAAAGATCAATCTGTCCAAACTAGTAGGGGATTTACAACCCATCCATTTTTGGGGAAGAAAATTAAAATATGTGAAATGACAATGTTTGATTTCATTATGATCGATACAAAATTGACAACAACATAAAATCTTTTTAAACCTTGTGGATAGAAGGAATCTATGCCTTTTAGGCAAGGCACAATCTCTTTAAATTCATTCCACTTGTATTTGTTGTACTTTGATCCTTGTCACCATCTTAGTGGAAGTTCTTCCTTTTTTGTTTTTACACATTGCACATTTGTAGTTTTGTTTTGTTTAGTGTTGTTATAAGAATGAAAAATTCTAAAATTGATGTTATATATGTGAAGTTTGTTGGTCCAGTTAATACACCAAGGGGAAACTTTGCATGTTTGTACATTGAATTACAACACCTTCCCCTAGGTTACCATGAACCTCAATGGGTGGAAAGGTAAACAAGTGGGCATGGCTTCCACATGCATCGTTCATATGTTGTCATTCATGGGGTCCAAACATGGTAAATTAGACTAAAAAATACCATTGCTTAAAATTCCATTTTAAAATATGAAAAATTTCTACAAAAACACTAGAAAGTATATTAGAACATTTTTTATGTTTCATTTTGAAAACATCTATGCCTCCATTAGCCTTATGGTAAGTTGAGTGTAAATTTTGAAGAACTTTAGTATAATAAAGTTAGGTGACAAGTATGTTTTAAATTGATCAGCAAATATTTTTTTCAAACCTACTTTTACCCTCCAAGTTAAATATATTTTGATTAAGATGTGAAAAAGATGAAAAACCATTTAGGGCCCCTTTAATTTAACAAAATAAAAATGTAATATTTCATCTACTTACAACCTACTTAAAGGCTATAAAATATATTGTGAGCTTTGCTTGAATTTTCATGAATCTATTTAAACCTACTTTAAATATGTAATTTTAATTTAAAATTTTAACAAATATGAAAAAAAATGTTCAGATTAATCCTTGAACTAAATAATATTTTTAAGTTCAACAAATCAAAGCCTACTTGTTGGCTACTTTTCATTTATGTTGTAAAGAACATTTGTGATTTAATTTACCATGCTTGGACCCCGTGCTTGAAATTACCCGACTTTCTAAATGGCGAATGTAATTGATTTGGAGAAGAAATGTCATTTGTTTCAAAGAAATGTATGTCAATTCCTCTTGGTTCATTTGAAGTGCCTAGAATCAATAATTGTTTCACAATGTTTTCATATCATTGTGCATGTGGACCTAAGGACAAACATGTGGAAAATCCGGGAGTGGATTGGGTAAGAAGCTAGCCCTAAGAAATGCAAAACAAGCACACGAAGAATCCATCAAAATTGGTTATCAATGTGGCTTTAGGGTTGGGCACTTGACCTTGGACCTATTATTGCATGGAGCATGTTGACAACCAAGGTGCTCCTTGTCACAACTATCAAGCCACGTGTTTAAGGGTATGCGCCTAGAATATGTGCCACAATTGGGGCAAGCCATGAAAGATTGGATCATGGATAATGTTAGGCTTGGTCTATCCATTGCACAAATCATGGTGAAGCATGAGTGACACTGCTTTGATGAAGATCCCACCAAATAATCATAAACTCATAGTCATTTTGTCCTTCCACATGATATTTGCAATGCTATGGATTTGTATGTTAATTTGGAATACAAATGCCATAGGGACGTCACAACTAGTGTCAAGCTCTAAGTGAATGCAAATCTCAAAAACTTTTTTTTTCTAATAATAACCACTTGGTTCGGAATTTTTTGACCTCGAATTTATTTTCAACATTTAGATTTTTTACTAAATAAAACTAATGTTGGATCTTAGGTATGAAAATGTTGATGTTGTGATGCAACTTTTGGAACAAATGACAAGAAGGTATTGTTGAAATGTTTTTTGTCAATGCGTCATCTTTTCAGGATCAACATGGTCTTCATAGTTATTAACATTTTGTTTGTCACAAATCTTGTTGTATATGCTCATGGTCTTCCAAGAATGACAAAATGGAATTCTTGTGGCTTAAACCATATTCGTTTGGAACAAGAATGTGGACATTTAGCAATGGTTAATAGCATCAAAGGCCAAAATCCAACATGATTTTCTTGAATGGAATCCAAATGTGTTTATTGTTCATGACATTAGTGCAGAAATAAACACAATTTAGTAAATATAACTCCTACATATCCTTGTGATGATTATGAAGAGGGGTGGATGTTCCTCCCCTGAGAAAGCAATATATGTATTGAAATGAACTCCCATGGGGAAAGTAATTATAGGTATTTATCCGTTAGTGTTCCCAAAAATTCCTGAAGATATAGTTCACCACCATCCTCTCCCCCGTGATTCCATTTTCTACCCCCAAGGGGAAAGTTCCCATAAATGTAATCCAAGGAGTTAGGTTCCAAGGATAGAACTCCAAAGGAGTAGGGGTTGGGTAAATTCAATCTAGCGAGGAAAATCAATTTTGCAAGGAAATGAATGGCAAGGTTCAATTTTCTTTGGAAGTTTCAAATGGTCCCAAGGATAATGCTTGGTCATTTTCATGTGCAAGGCATGTTTTCCACATTCAACTATGTTCTTTTAGCTTTGGCACATTTGTTGAACTTGGATAAGCATTATTTCAAGAAAGTTATTGACCCCATGGTTTGTTCGCAAGCCTTTGCCGAAATGGGGGATGTCATGTATCTAAAAAGGGTTTCAATACACATGAAAGCATGTCTAACACAAGACAAAGTTGAAAGAGAGGCCTTGCATAAGATTTGCCAACTCCACACTAAGTATCTATCAACTAAGCCATTTTTTGATTACATCAATGCATATTGGGCGCCAAAAGTTGGTATGTGGTGCATAGGTGTGAGGAATATATGGTATGCCAACAAACACATTAATGCAACTATAGAGGCTTATCATGGAAACTTGAAGGAAAGGTTGAAAAACATGATGTGTAGGTTGGAAGGTTGGAGATTAGACTAGTTGATTTCACCAATTGGTCTCCAATGTGGTTGTTCTATGTGGGCATGTGTAAACTGGGAGGTCAATTAACGCTTAGAAAAGTACTTGTCTAACGCATGGTGGTTGGCGTAAAGAACCCCATGTTCGCACATCCATCTCCCCATGTCCGAGAACACAAAACTAACAAATGTGTGGTCATAGTCGCACAAAGGTATATAATATACAATTAGGAATCCCCACTCTAAATGGATGTCTTGTGATTACCCAATATGCGAACACCATATTGTTGTGCTCATGAACATGAGGCCTAACCTTCTACTTGAAACTATTATTTTGACATGTAGTTCACGACTTGGGACAATGGGAGGTGGTCTTGTTACATTATGAGGCATTCTTTTTTCCCAAGCCCACAACAAAACTAATAAGGGATTTAGCGTCCCCTAGGCATCCAAGGCATCAAAAAGTCTCATCATACACACACCATCAATTCCTTCAACCCCTTTGTGATCTATCCCTAGTGAAATCCTACAAGTTATTGGTGTTATATTTGATGTTGTGGGAAATAATGACTAAATGCAATTTCAAAATTTGGCAAAATTCAAACACATATGTGGAAAGATGGAAGCCTTGAAGTTTTGATTAGAGGTTGGCATGTGCCACTCCCTTGACCAGTCTTTCAATACATTGTCACAAGTCAAAGTTCCCTTGGCCTCAAATGGAAATGTGACTTTGTTGATGGCGTGAAATTGAAACTTGCAACCCCACACATTTTAACCAACATTAAACTTTCAGTTATGAATAAGAACCCCCCCAAGGAAAACATATTCAACCTCTTGAGGGAATGGTTGTACGTTCCTCTAATAAACAATTCATTTTGAAAGCTTAATTTGGCATATCGAGGAACAAGACATATATTGACCTAAAGAACCATTTTCATTCCTAAGGGAAATACGAAAACATTCCTCAAGGAATTCTTGTTGTTACCCAAGCAGAATTGATTGTTTTCCTCATGAAATTATTGCCATTCCCTAAGGAACACATCATAGAAACAATGTTCCAAGCTTTCCTCAAATAATGTCAATAATTTTTCAAAGAAACACTACTACAAAAATGGGGCGTAGTTCATTAGCCTAAATAATTATAGGACCTTAAAAGTGAAATAATTTCACTACATTGTAGTGATTTCGCCCTAGTTAAAATAATTTCACTATAATATTACCATGTAAACATTGTGTTTCACTAATAGTTGACATAATTCATTGTGGTAAATAGGTTTATTTTTATGTTGTTTTAAATACCTTATATATGTTATTTTATGATATATTTTGTATTATTTTAGGTTACCTTACTTAATATAAATTATACCCTACACTATTATAAATTATTATGGGTTATTATAAATTATTATAAAATAATATACGTTATTATACCTTAAAGTATCCTAACTAGCTTATTATAGGTTTTAAAGTTATTTTAAATTAAATTATTCAATTAACCTTAGGCTATACTTAAAATTATTTTATTTTAAGTTAATATATGTTATTTCAAGTCACACTTTTTGGTTATTCAATATCATTTTATTTTATGTTATTATAAGTTATTTTATCTTAAGTATAATAACTTAAAATAATCTAAAATATAATATAATGAACTAAGGTAAAATAACCTAAAATAACCAATAATAGCATATGAAAATAATAGAATAACTTATAATAAAATAACTACCAATAACCTAAGATAATATAAATTAAAATATCTAACAATAATTTATAGTAAAATAATAATCAATAATTGTAATATAACTTTAAAAAACCAACAATAACCTACAATTGCCAATAATGAAATAACCTTCAACAACAACAAAAAAAAACCAACAATAGCTTCATTAAATTGAAAATAGCCTATCGTGAAACAATTTAGAATAATAAAAAATAACTTATAATAGTCACAAATAACCTAAAATGAAATATCATATAATAGCCAAAAAAACTTACAATAGCCAAAAATAGCCTAAGATGAAATAAGCTAAAATAATCAAAAGTAATTTAGAATAAAAAAAATAACCTATGGTGGAAATAGGTTTAAATAACCAAAGATAATTTAAAATAACCATTTTTTTATAGAATAACCATAAATAGTTGTAAATAATGTAGGGTCAAATAATTTTGATTAATGGAAAGGAGCCCCATAATAGCTAAAAGTAGCTTAACATAGGTAATAATAAATTAGCAAAACATTTATCCATTTATTTTTTTAAAAAATCCCCAAATGAATGGTCATTGAAATGTTATTGAATAGTGATTTTTTTTTAAAAAATGTTCAAATGATTTTACATTTTCAAAATGAAATAAATGTAATTATGTACATTATTGAATTTAAAAAAAAAAGTAAACTCGAATCATTTCACTTGGACAAAATTTTAATAAGATATAAATTTTAAAGTTTATGTTTTTGTAACGTTTAAAATGAAATATTTGATAAATAAAATGCAATGTAATATATTATCACAACAAATGAGGTGGCTTGATGGTAAGGTTGTTTGCTTCCATTCTAAGGGTCAAAGGATCAAACATCACAAATGGTGTGTGCATGGTTAACAATGGTAAATTGATCAATTTTTTTCCTATCTATTTCCCTATAGTAAGCCTATGTTGATTACGTGGCCTACAACGTAACCTAACCTAGGTAGTGACATGTGTCAATAACTTATACGTTGAAAATCATGAAATACAATAATATTATATATTAAATAATTTAAATTTAATCGATTTTCATGATGCCTAATTAATTAATTAACAAGTGAATGGCTAGTTCACCTATTTGTAACAACTGGTCCTCGTTCATTAGGGGGTTGACTAGTTTCACCATGGTAAAAATGTTCAAATTCATTCAAAATCTAATGAAACCCATAGTGAACTATGACACATTTTGGTGTAGTGAAAACTTCGAGCTCTCCCTAAAGAATGCCAAAAGTTATTTCAAGAAGGGCTTTTAAGCTCACCTTGAAGAATGCCAAAAATTCCCTAAGAAGGTTTTAAACTTTCCCCAAAGAAAACCAATAGTTCCTTGAGGAGTGCTTTCAACTCTCCTAGGGAATGCCAAAAGTCCCCTAAGGATGGATTTTAGTTTTCCTCAATGAATGCTAGGAGTTGTTTGAAAAAGGCTTTCAACTTTTTTCAAAGAACTTTTGGCATTCCGCATGGAAAACTTAAGACCTCCCTAGGATCTCTTGGCATTCCCTAGGGAGAACTGAGAGTTTTCCCTGAACAACTCTTAACATTTCTTGATGAGAGTTGAGAACCCTCCTCAAGAAAGTCTTGGTCACCCTTCAAGAGGATTGATAATCTTCTTGAGGGAACTTTTTGCTTTCTTTGGAAAGACTTGAAAACCTTCTTGACAAACTTTTAACGTTCCTCAGGGAGAACTAAAAGCTCTCCTTTGGGAAGTTTTGGTTTTTTTTTAAAGAGGACTAAGAACCCTCCCAAGGGAACTTTTGGCAATCCCCAATAAGACTTGAAAACCTTCTCGATGAACTTTTAGCAATGCCTAAGGAAAGCTTAGATCCCTCCTTGACGAATCATTGGTTTTCCTTGGGAGAATTTAAAGCCCTCGTCAAGGAACTATTAACATTCCCAAAGGAGAGTTGAAAGCCTTCCCCAAGGTACTTTTGTCCTTCCTATGGGAGAGTTCAAAAGTCAGAACATGCATATTATCAAATTACATGTTGAAACATAAGTGGAAGTTCAATGTAGTAAGCTTGACATTAACATTAAAAAAACCTTAAGTATGGTTGCCTCCCCACTTACAAATGCTTAGAAAAATTGCTTAGAACCTCTCTTTGACAACATGTTAGGTGTGTGTCATAAAAAAAGTCACATGCAAAGAACAAGAACAAGTTTGTAGAAGGGAGAACAATTTGTTTTTAAAAAAAAAAAAAAATTCACAAACAAGGTACATAATGGTGCTCCCAATGTGGGTGCACATTTCAATGGAAAATTTTAGAAGTATAAATCTACTATTAAATTTGAAGGGAGCCTAATGTCTTTCATCACAGGAAAAAAAATTCCACTTTTTCATCACTTCCTCCTTTATGAGAGCATAAATTATCACATGTAATTTTTTTACATCTTTCCTTTTATATCATTACCCCCCACCCCCATATTACATTTAGGTGGTGTCCTTGGGAATATCGTTGGGTACATTCAAAACCATTTCCCTAAGTCTCTTCTCCTCAGTCCTCTCAATAATAATTTGCACAACCTTCCCCCCAATTGTATCCCCAACCATCTACTTAGTTATTTTCCTAATTGTCTCCCCAACTATTTCCCCAATTGTTTATTTATTGTTATTTTTTTCAATTCATTCCCCGACCATTTCCTTGAAGTTGTTCTCCCTAACCATCTCCCTAACACTTTCCTAGGTGTTGTTTTTTTTACACTTTCCCTGGCATTCTTTTCCTCGACCATGTCTTCAGCACCTTTGTCCTTGCCCATCTCTTCAACTCTTTCTATAGTGCTTTTGTCCTCAGTCGTCTCCCTAGCTTTTTCCATGGTGTTCCTCTCCTTGGCCTCTCCCCAATTGTTTCCTTGACATTATTTTCCCTAATTCCTTCCTTTGCTAGCTCCCCAAGTTTGTTGGGAACCTCCTTCTAAGCAACGTTCCCATCAACTCCCAAAAAACTGCTAAAAAATGTGCCCGTGATTTCTTTAAACCCTAGTAACTCTTCCACTATATAATAGTGCTTAAATGGAACATATTGTCATGTTGGAAATATATGTTATTTTTCCACGTCCCTAGTCCCACAATAATCCCTTGTCTTATTTGCTAATGTGGATGTTGATAGTGTTCATGTTGCAACATTCAACACATCTAGGATGCACGTGCCCTATAGATTAGATTCAAACAATTTTGAAAGCAGGTAAGTATTTTTAACAACTTCAATTGTTGTAGTCTTTCCAACTCAAATCACAATCATGATGGTGTCATTGATGCTCTCATTGGTGTCCACCATGACCACATCTCTTGTTAGGGGTAAAACAATGCGTTCCATCTTGATGTCCTTTCCACCATCCATGTCGACATTGGTAGAGAAATGTTCTTTGTTACCACTCTCTTCGACTCCCATGTGAGGATTCACTTCCCTAGGGTAATTTTTTGTCCGAATAGGTAGATCTAGAATTTTGATGATTCAGGGTTGTATGTGAAAGTCTTCCTTGGAAGGAGATAATTGATGTGATGCACAATCCCCAACTTCTTGGCCTTGCATATCAATTGCCATCGCATTATTGCTAGCTTCAACGTCATGTCCATCTTGCCCTTGGCCGAGTAACCCAAAATGTCATTGCTAAAAATGGACCATTCACCTTGGTTTAACTCTTGGAATAAGGCAATGTATGGGTTTATTTCAAGGTGAGATGATGCAAGATGCGAATCTTGTAACTAAAAGCATGGTGATTGTGGTGGGGTTTTCAATTCACACACATTTTCATCCATCTCCATAAGATGACTAAAAATCATGGTCATGATAGCAATGAGGGTGTTCATTCCATCCCATATGTAGTGTTGCAAATGGCATCAAACTTTTTGAAAATAATATAAGTCTTTGGGTTATTACAATGCAAATATATTTTTGAAGTCAAATTGCTTGAGTAATGAAGGTTAACAACTTATTGTCGAATGCAAACATGTGGCACAAATCTAGATTTCCTCTTTCAACCATGACCTTCTTTAAGGATTTTGCAACCATGGCTTGATCCTCAAATGGTTTCCTTGACCACAAAATGCACCACGTGTCTTTGTGTTGTCATGCCCATTGCCAAATTGCTTGTAGTTGGATTAAACAAAAAAACAATTCCATTCACTCCCACTATAGTTTCCTTGCATATGATTATAATTTGATGATTGTGGAAAACCATCGTAAATTAACAACAAAGTCCACATGATCTCTACACCTACCAAAAGTTGCAAGGGTGTTTGGCTTGTAGCAATTGGAACGTAATCGGAGTCATTATACCAAAACATTTTACCCCCACATAATCGAATTCATCCCAAGGGTCTGTCATTGCTTTAGAATCCAATTGCTTCAAAATTATTGCCATCATAAAATGAGTTTCCAATGGAGGCATTTGGAGGAATGTTTCAAGGAGTAAATGAAGTCACCCATCAAGGTCTTTGTGATTTTTCAAGAGTCCTAGAAATTTTGACCCATGGAATAAAGTGGGTTCACCCATTTTTCATCCTCAATTTGTATGTTGTGAAATGTAGTCCTTGGTACTTTTGAAGTTATAGGAGGCAAGGCACAAGGGAATATCATGAATGTCCCATTCAAGTAATTTCTTGACCAACATAACTTTAGCTAGGCCAGACATCTATCCATTTCTTCTTGTAGTCTAATTAAAATACGCCATGAATATCATGTTTGATAAACATATGCGATATCCTCAACAATGTAGTGGAACTCTTATGCCCAATACTATGAAAACGAACAAGATCACATTGAACACAAACAAATATATTTAATCCAAACATTTGATTCCCCCATAAACATCTTAGGTCTCCCATAAGGAATTGTTTTCCTCCATGGGGTAGCTTTGGGCAAGAAACAATTCCCCGTGGCATCACAACAAATGTCTCCCTAGGGAATTATTTTCCTCCTCGTGGTAGTTCTGATAAAGAAATAGTCCTTTAGGGTATCATAGGAAATGTCTCCCTTGGGAACTATTTTCCTCCTTGGGGTAGCTCCGGGGAGGAAACAATTCCTTAATGCATCACAAGATATGTTTCCCTAAGGAACTGTTTTCCTCCCCATGGTAGCTCCAAGGAGGAAACAATTCCCCAAGGCATCATAATAGATGTCTCCCCAAGGAACTATTTTCCTCCTTGAAACTACTTCGAGGACAAAAAACAATTCCTTGATGCATCACTATAGATATTTCCCCAGGAAGAACCTTATAGCTATACCTTTTTTTCCTCAGGAAAAGAAACTCCAATAGCTTTAAATGCCTAAAACCCATGACAATCCAACATGATAACCCATTTTCTCCTTAGGGGTCTTAATAACACAAGCTTTCCAAGGGAAATGCTAGTTTTCACGAAAGTTTTTTGGAATCCAACCTAGAATCAGGAACTAAGGACTTATTAACCAATTATCAACAATGACCTCAAATTCATCACAATTGGTTTTTCCAATGGGTAAGTTTTTGAATGTCTACACCCACTAGTGTTCAAATGCAATGTAAACCCTAGGATATTGTTGTAGTTGTTTCCAACTCTATCCCACACCTACCATCACAAGGAGAATTTCAAACTACAATCTTTCCTTCCCATGCCAATTAAGCTAATCAAAAGAAGGATTATATTAAAACTCCTCTTCTTGTATGAACCAAGAAAGGACCTATGGACGACATCTTCAATTTGTCGCATGCATTGTGGACAATAATCAAGGTCTAAGCTTTCAAAACTCTTTGCATTAGAAGTTTGTGGCAAACATTTCGTCTCTATCAGTAAGGAGTTTGACATTGGAACAATAGCTTATTAGTGATATGACATTGTTGCACAAATGCAAATGATTTTGTAACTTGTGTGTTTTCCTTTGACAATTGAACAATGTTGGGATGAAACAAAGTTCTATGTGTGGTAGGTTGGGCTACAATGCCAAAGTCAAAACTACTTTTTGAACATCACATGCGGGCATCGAATGAACCTTGAATGGTTGTAATTGGTGGGGACACACCTTGTTTTAGTTTGAAAACGCAAACAACACATTTTCCCTGGGGGTTGTTGGGTACAAATGTTTAAATATTTGTCACCCCAAACATGTTTGTAATTTGCAATGCTTTCACAACATGGGGCCATGACTTGTGATCATCAATAACCCTCACACTTGGGGCATGGTGTTACCAAGAAGTGTCGATTTAACTTAAGTTTGTTTCCCCACATATTTTCACAACATGGGTATTTGTATTTGGGATGGCGCTTGCCCTTCAACAATGTAGATTGTGCCTTTAACAACCCATTGATTTTAACAACTTTATATGCCCACTCCTTTATAGTATACCAAAAAAAAAACCATGTAAATGAAAACATTGTTTTGCCCTTTTCCTTTTCGCGCACCTCGTGCCACCATCACAACATTCCTTTTTATGGTAGTGGTGGAATCAATTCACAAAGGCTGCAAACCATTGACAACTCACCCCCATCACTTCATGTGTTTCTGAAATGAATTCCTCATTAGACATGGGTTTAGTGATGGAAAATGATGTTGAAATTGAACAAGATGAAATAACACACGTTGCAAACCAAGAAATTTTGACTTGGTGTCCTTAGGCATGGACGAGAAGGCAAAACGTCCCTAGGCATATGACATGTGTAATCATGCCTTTTCCAAGCTTGAATTGTTCAAATCCTTGGGTAACATTAAAAATACATCAACCAGGAAGGTGAACATTAGTTATGGATCATACAAACTTTAAACCAAAAGGGCACCAAAACAAGTTAGGCAAATTCTGCTCATGTCATCATCATATGTTATTGTAATTAGTCAAATAATGTGGTGTTGAATCTAATGATTGTAGCCTAATGAAATTTTTTCACAAGCTTGTTGATTCGATTTAGATCAATGACATGGAATTATAACCCTAAACCCCTATTGATCACAAACATTACCTCTTTAAACGAATTCAAAAACTCATGAAAATTCATAAAAATCCTAATTCATAGTACCGCCAAGGAGGGTAGGATGTGTTGACAAAAAGATGTGTTCCTTGGGATGGATAATGGTAGGGGAAAAGGTGGGCCTAAGGAATTTTTGAAGCCCAAGGAAGAGATAGGGTTGAGGAGAAGATGCGGATTAGGAAGAAGATGCTCCCTAAAGAGAAAGTGGGCTCAAGGAAATGATGGGGCCCTAGGAGAAGATGTTATTTGGGAAGAAGGTGGGCTTGGGGAAATGATGGGGCCTAGGGAGAAGATATGTCTTTGAAGATAGACAATGGTCAAAGAGAATGTGTGTTCGGGGAGAAGATGTGTCCCCAAGGGGGTAGATGCAAACTATGGTGGTTCATTTTTGTGACGAAACAATGTTTTTGCCCTAGGCACCATGTATTCAAATGCATATGGTGATTAATATATCCTTTAAAGGACTTGGATTTAGACTAATAATTTCATTATGAAGTTCATTATGAGGATAATTGTGTGGTTATTTATTGATTAAAAAAATCATTTGTTTATAGAATGGAATTTTGAAGTTGCAAACTATGGATTGGTCGTTGAATGAAACATCAAAAAGTTAAAAAAATTATATTGATTCACATTTTTTATTACTGGGACTCAATATATAATGTGGTACAAGATGATAAATTCATATGAAAGATCTTTTCTTTGAAAACCTTAATCGTTAATAACTAGGAACTTTTGAATGGTTAAAATTTGATCATATTTTCATAAGTCCATATGAGTTGTAATTTTTGTTTTTTTGAAATTTTTTGTCCCAAAATCATATTTTTTGAAATTTTTAGATAGGGCATTGTTTTTATGGACTTTGTGGGTTTTCCTTTTAAGACTTCCAAATTAAAAAATGACATCAATTACATTTGAATACAAGTTTTCACATAGATTTCGGAAGGCTTGTAGGGGATTGAACATGTATTATTCAAAGAATAATATTTTAAAAAACAAAAACCATGGTCATTTAAATCATTTAAAAAAATCTTGTATGAACTTGTAAGGAGTGTAAAAATTGCCAAAAATGAGCCACTTGATTGTGCATCAACCCAAGGAAAAGGTGTGGTTCAAGGGTGAAAAATGGGCCAAGGAGGATGATTTAGCCTCAAAGAGAAGGTGCATCTTGGGAACTAGGGAAAGGGATTTGGAATTATGGGTAAGAGGGGAAAAATTATCTTTGGGGGAGTTAGGGTGGGGTTGGGTTTTGGCGTAAGAACTTGCAGAAATGGTGGGTGGGTTTCATGTGGTGGTGGTGGGGGGGGGGGGGGGGGGAGGCCCTGGCTGTTTTTATCAACGCCGGGGGTCTTGTAAACTACAACAGCCGGACCGCACAACAACACATACATACGTGCACAGTCCTTGAGAAACTCA
>Ga0116230_10002586_pt1 | contig 17445 bp, 17 predicted proteins | sample S1TSphfallax_3_FD_88678 | JGI IMG/M metagenome (GOLD analysis project Ga0116230, IMG submission 88678) | Host-associated microbial communities from peat moss isolated from Minnesota, USA - S1T2_Fd - Sphagnum fallax MG | ecosystem: Host-associated > Plants > Peat moss > Unclassified | place...
CGTGGACGGCTGCCAACCTGCGCGGCACTGGTCGGGGTGGCTGCTGAGGTCGAGGCAGCAATCGTGGCAGCGGTCGGTGTTGCTGGCGCGGAAGCTTTCTGGAATGCGCCGAGCCGCATCAAGGCGTATCGAGCCTCACGGAACAACGTGGTCCGACTTGCAGCTTCGCCAGTCTGACACTGTACGGTGGCGGGCATGGCATACTCCCTGCCAGCCCGACACCGGACGTCGATTAGCGGGGGCAGCACCCCCGGCCTAATGGTAACGCGAATGGTAAGGGCACGGCGGCGAGCTAAAACCTCGCTATTTCTCGGGGAAAACCGGCGGGTTCGATTCCCCCCGGCTCCACCATTTGAAAAGCCCACGTAAGGACGAGGGCTTTAGAGGCACGATGACTCGGATCGAGGTCCCCAATTCGTCTCTGCGGCGCAGGCCGAGCCGCGTTAAGCGCACTTTTTGGCTGCTCGTGCTGTTGGGTTTGCTCGGTGCGGCGGCGTGGACCTGGGTGTCGCTGAATTTTGCCTACTCCGAAGGCGATCGTGCCGGCATCCTGCAAAAATTCGACCGACGCGGTTGGCTGTGCAAAACGCAGGAGGGCGAATTGGTGCTCTACATGATGCCCGGCACGGCGATTGCCGGCATCCAGCCCCAGGTTTGGGATTTCAGCGTGCGCGACGGCGATATCGCCACTGCGGCGGAGCTGTCGAAGGCGGTCGGCCACAAGGTGCAAATGCACTATACCGAGCATCGCGGCGTGCCTTCGGCGTGCTTCGGGGAAACCCGCTTCTTCGTCGACAGCGTGCGTGTGGTCGACGATCCCGTCTCGGCGCCGAAGTGACCGGTTCGGATCCCGCAAGTCTTTGAGTCGGGCGCGAACCTAGTCGGGCGCGAACCTAGGCGGGCGCGAACTGGCGCAGCGAGGCCTCGACCTGCTCGGTGATGCTGATCGCGGTGCGCAGCGCCAGCAACCCGTCCGCGCCCGTGACCGCCGCGTTACGCTCGCCCGCCGCCGCCTGCAAGAAGGCCTCGATCTCGGTTCGCAGCGCGTCGCCCTGCTCGTAATTTCGCTCCTCGATGGCAACCTGCGGCATGCCGTCGGCGCTCGCCCCCGCGCCTTTGCGAATCACCGTCAGGAGCTTGTTGTGGAGATCCACCGACAGGTAGGCGTCGTCCTGGAACAGGCGCAGTTTGCGCTCGGTTTTCAGGCTCACTCGGCTCGCCGTCGCATTGGCGACGCAGCCGTTGGCAAACCGTAGACGCGCGTTCGCGATGTCGATTTCCTTGGAAAATACGCTGCTGCCGATCGCATCCACGGCGACGACCGGCGAGCGTACGATCGACAATATCAGGTCGATGTCGTGAATCATCAGATCGAGCACGACGTCCACGTCGGTGCCGCGCTGCTTGAACGGCGCGAGACGCGCCGACTCGATGAAACGCGGCAGATTCAGGATCGGTTGGACCGCCAGCAGCGCGGCATTGAATCGCTCCAAATGACCTACCTGCAAGACTCGACCGGCGCGCTCCGCGGCGGCGATCAGGCTCTCACCCTCTGCGACCGTGACCGTCATCGGTTTTTCGACCAGCACGTGCGCACCCGCTTCGAGAAAGTCCCGCGCGATCGCGTGGTGCGTGGGCGTCGGAGTGACCACACTGACGGCATCGACTCGCCCGAGCAGCTCACGATAATCCGTGTACGCAGGCACGCCCAACTCGGCGCCGACCGCGGCGCCGGCGCTTGGATTCGGATCGGCGATCGCGATCAGCTCCGAACCCGGCAGCGTCGCGTACTTTTGCGCATGGAATCTTCCGAGATAGCCGACGCCGATAACCGCGGTGCGCATCAACGCCGACCCTCGCGCCGCCACTTGCTCGCCGCGCGGTAAGTCTGGCGGGTCTGCAAAATCGCGGCTCCGGCGATCGCGGCGGCCGCGCCGACGAAGCAGCCGAAGCCTCGCCAAACCGTCCAGAGGCCGTCGGCGAGCGACCAGAGCATTGCACCGATCGACAGGACCGCGCCGACGCCTAGCAAAACCCAGGGTGTCGCCGCGTAGAGCGGTTGCGGTGTCCAGATCTTCATGACCGAAGTCTACAGTGCCCGGGAGACGGGTGACGGGTTTCGTCTACAATGCGCGTTCTATGGCATCCAAAGCACGCAGGGGCGCGACCGGCGCCGGCAAGATCGTCAAGCAACTGGGCATAGCCGGCATCGCGCTGGTTTGCGGGCTGGGAGTGCTCCCACCCTTGATCTACCTCGCGGGCACGTCGGCTTTGGGAGCCTACGAGGGCGCGAGCATCGAGACGCTCTACCGTTCGGTGCTGCAAGGCCTGAACGACGGCTCGGTTGCCGCCTGGACCGTGGTACTGGGTCCCTATGCGCTTTTCTTGCTATTACAGCTCTTACGCCGGTGGTGGCGCGCGGGAACCTGACAGCCGTTTCGCTCCTCGCGTTAAAGTTTTCCCCTATTCGGACGCTAGCTCTCCCTATCCGGCGCAAATCTTTCGCGTCGCCGGTCCGTGGAGAGCATGAATGAATCCCGAGATCGAAGCTCAGTTGCGCTTATCGGCGAATTTCCCCTCGCCGCCGGGGGTCGCGAGCCATATCATCGAACTCGCCCAAGACCCTGAAATCGAGATGGGCAAGGTGGCGAAAGCCGTAAGCCTCGATGCTGCACTGACCACCAAGATTCTGCGCATTGCGAACTCGCCGCTCTATGCCCAGCGTCGCAAAAGCGAGAGTCTACGCCAGGCGCTCGTAGTGCTTGGTCTCAATGCGACCCTGACCCTGGCCTTGAGCTTCTCGCTGGTCAAGTCGCTGCGCGGCGGCACCGCGAACGGTCTCGACTACCCGCGCTACTGGCGCCGCTCGCTGCTGTGCGCAACGGCGGCGCGGGCGCTAGGCGACGCGCTGCGCCAACCTCGGGCCGAGGACTTCTTCCTCGCGGGTCTCTTGCAGGATGTCGGCATGCTCGCGCTCGATCGCGCATTCCCGGAAATTTACCAAAACACGCAGGAATTGCAGCTGGACCACGCCGCCCTCGCGCAGCATGAGATCAAGACGGCGCAACTGGATCACGCCGAGGTCGGTGCCTGGGCGATGCGCAAGTGGAACCTGCCGGTCAGGATTTGCAGCGCGATCGGCAACAGCCACATGATCGATCTCACGGCGAACCCCGACCCTGCCGCCATCATGGACCGCTGCGTCGCGCTCTCGGGCGACGTGGCGCAGTTATTTCTTGCCCAACCCGACCAACGGCAGTTCGCCGAGGTCGCTCTCGCAGTCGAACGCAGCCTCGCACTCGACAAGACCGCGTTTGGACAAGTGCTCGCGACGATCAGCGCCATCATCCCGGAAACCGAGGCGATTTTCGATGCGAGCATCGTCAGCAAACAGGATGCGGACCACATACTCGAGCAAGCGCGCGAAGTATTGCTCGTGCGCAGCCTGCAGGCGCTGCGCGACATCAATTCGTTCAAGGATGTTGCCGAGCGTTCGTACTCACGCGCGCTCGACCTCGAAGAGGAGAATCGCCGCGACGCACTGACCGGCACCTATAACCGCGCACATTTCGACCAGTTCATGCAACGCGCATTCGAGAACGCTCAGCGCCATGATCATCCGCTGAGCGTCGCGTTCGCGGATCTGGATAATTTCAAGGGCGTCAACGACACCTTTGGACATCAGGCCGGGGATCGGATCTTGCAAACCACCGCGCGACTGCTCCGGGAAAACACCCGCGAAACGGACTTCATTGCCCGCTACGGCGGCGAGGAGTTCATCGTCGTGCTCCCAGCAACGGATGCCGTGACGGCGCAGAGAATCTGCGAGCGCATCGTCGCCGCGCTGCAGTTGATGACCCACGAAGTCGGCGAGACTCGCGCGCGCGTGACCATTTCGATCGGCTGCTCGACGCACGAGCGAGGCAGCTCATTCGCGAACGCCACCGATCTCGTCAAAGCGGCCGACCAGGCGCTATATACCGCGAAGATGCGCGGCCGCAACCGCGCCGTGCCCTTCAATCGCGAACTCCCTAAGTCGCTCTCCCGCTTCGTTTGATCGGCCGACCGCAGCCCTAGGTCAGGACGCATCGGCGCGACGTCACAGCCTCGGGCCCGGGCGCCTAGTCACCGCTGTCGCGGCTACGTTCCCGTGCGGCGCGAAATTCACTCGCCGCAAACCAGTTGGGAAAGCGCCGGGTCTGGGACAAACGCAGCCCGACCCGGTAGTAGAGCGTAAGGTCCTCGATCGTGCCGCGCACGTCCCAGGCGTCCGAATATTGGTCCGACGTGCGCCGAAAGCGGTGCGCATAATAATCGTCGAGCTGCGCCTGTCCCCAGATCGGGCCGCGCGCCGAATCGTCTACCCCACCCATCGCCACGAGCGCCGGCACGCCCGCACTTGCGAAGCTGTAATTGTCGGCGCGGTAATAATCGCCCGCCTCCGGGTGCGGATCGGATTTCAGTTCGCGACCCTGCAGCGACGCCGTTTCGCGCAAATACCCCTCCAGCTCCGACTGCCCGAAACCGATCACGGTCACGTCGCGCGTCGGGCCACCGATATGCAGCCTGTCTAAATTGATGTCGGCGACGGTTTCCGCGAGCGGGATCAGCGGGTGCGCGACATAGAACTCGGAACCTACCAGTCCGGACTCCTCGCCGGTGAAGGCGAGGAACAGGATCGTGCGTTCCGGTGGCGGCAGCGTGTGTTTGAACGATTGCGCGATCGCGAGCAGGCCGGCTACGCCGGCGGCATCATCGGCGGCGCCCGGGTAGTAGGTATCCCCGCTCGCCCCCCCGATACGGCCCAAATGATCCCAGTGGGCGGAATAAATGATCGCATCGCGGCGCCGTCTGCTGCCAGGCAGCATCGCGACCACATTGGCCGAATTGAATCGGCGCAGCACCTGTGACAAGTGTACGTCCAGCTTCAGACCCAGCGGTTGCGGATGAAATCCCGGCCGGGCCGCTGCGCTCGCCAAACCGGCAAATTCTAATCCCGCATCTTTGAACAATCCTTTGGCAGCGTCGTTGCTGAGCCAACCTTCGATGGTCAGCTCGTTCACACCTTCGTTGGCCGTCGCCAGGGCTAACTGCGGCGAGGTGAGGCTGTTGGTCAAGACGTCCCAGGAAAGAGCGCCGGCGTCCGAGTCGTGGACCAGCAGAACGCCGCTCGCGCCGGCGCGCGCCGCGGCCTCGATCTTGTACTCTGGGCGTCCGTACGAGGTCATGGTCGGGCCTTTGAAAATCTTCGCGTCGGTGCCCAGTCGGCCCGGATCACCGACCAGCACGACCACCGTTTTGCCGCGCACGTCGACGCCGGCATAGTCGTTCCATTGGTATTCCGGTGCGACGATTCCATAGCCGACGAACACCAATTCGCTCTGCGAGAGCTCGGCCGCCGGTTCGGCTCGCTTCGTCCAGAGCAGGACGTCCTGTTTGTAGACCAGGGACCGCTCGGCGCCGCGCCCCGTTATCCGGCAAGTGGGGCTGTCGGTGATGGTCGATTCGACCACCGGAACCTGTTGCAGATAGCTATCGCCGTTGGCAGGTTTCAAGCCGATTTTGCGGAACTGCGCCACCAGAAAGGCTGTCGTTCGGTCTTCGCCGGGCGTGCCGGGTCGACGGCCTTCGAACTCGGCCGATGCCAGCACCCGGACGTCCTCGCGATAGCGATCCTCATCGACATCCGTGGTCGGCGGCGGCCCGCGCACATGCGTCGCGCAAGCGGCCAGCAAACCGGCGCAAACCGATACTACGATCCAGGCCCCCGGGGCGCTCCCCGTCGATTTGCTCATCCTCGCGCCTCCGCCGCTCATGCTCCGCGCGGCCAAAAATAAAAGAACACCCCGACCAGACAGGCGACCGTCACCAAATGTGCCCAGCGACGCCACTTGAGGCTGCGCAACTGACCGACGAAACTCCCGGCGCTGGTCGCGGTCAAAATGGTGAAGACGAATAGACTTACTCCGAGGCGCGGTTGTTCCACGGCGAGATCGGGCGCCAATTCCGGATGGATCCAGGTGATGATCCAGAACACGATCGCCACCGCCGCGAGTCCGAACGTGATCGAGGCGGCGGAGCCCAGCAGAATCCCGATCAGAACCGTGAACGGACGCATAATCCGAAGCTCATATACACTTGCGACGCAGGCAGGGTATCTCTAGCCTTGAAACGATTGAATACACAGTTTACAGGAGATCGCGTACGGTGATGACTATCAGGCCACTGGCCAAGCGCTCGCGCTGGATCACGGGATTGGCGATCTGTGCGAGCGCCGTAGGACTCGCCGCGCTGCTCGGCGCCGCCATGACCGCGCCGAGTGCCACCCCGGCGGCCGGGATCCTCGCGCCAACCGAACAGGAAGACTACGTCGCGCGCCGAGTCGCGGACATCGTCGCCCGCGAACACTACCGGCGCGCACCCCTCGACGACCGTCTGTCGAGCCTGATCCTCGATCGTTACCTCGACACCATCGACGGCGGCCGCAGCTACTTCTACGCGAGCGACATCGCGGAGTTCGAAAAATACCGCTACGAACTCGACGATGCGATCAAAGCAGGCGACATGGAGCCGGCATTCGTGATCTTTCGACGCTTCCAGCAACGCAATCGGGAGCGGATGAATTACGCGGTGGAGCTGCTCGCGAAGAAACCGGACTTCGACGTCGACGAGTCGTTCAATTTCGACCGCGAGAAGGATCCGTGGCCGGCCAACAGCGCCGAAATGAACGAACTTTGGCGCAAGCGCGTCAAAAATGACGCACTCTCGCTCGTGATCGCCGGCAAACAATGGCCGGACGTCGCGGACGTTTTGCGCAAGCGCTACGAGCACCTTGCCAAGCGCATGGACCAAAGCAAGCCCGAGGACGTCTTCGAGATGTTCATGAACGCCTACGTTCTGTCGCTCGACCCGCACTCGAACTATTTCTCGCCGCGCAACTCCGAGGAATACAACATCCAGATGAGTCTCAGCTACGAGGGTATCGGCGCATCCCTCAATTTGACCGACGACTACGTGACCGTCGTGGACGTGATCGCCGGTGGTCCCGCCGCTGCGAGCGGCAAGCTGGCGGCAAACGACCGCATCACCGCGGTCGGCGAGGGCAAGAGCGGCGAACTCGTCGACGTGATCGGCTGGCGTCTCGACGACGTCGTCCAGAAAATCCGCGGCCCGGGTGGAACCACGGTGCGGCTGCAGATCCTTGCTGCGGGCGCGGCGCCGGGTTCGACACAGAAAATCATCGAGTTCACGCGCAACAAGGTGTCTCTCGAAGCGCAGGCTTCGCACAAGGCGCTGCGCGTCATTCAGCGCAACGGTCGGGACGTCAAGGTCGGCATCATCACGGTGCCGAGCTTCTATCAGGACTACGACGCAAGCCGCGCGGGCGCGAAGGATTTTCGCAGCACCACGCGCGACGTCCAGCGGCTGATCGACGAGCTGCGCAAGGACGGCGCCGAGGTCATGATCATGGATCTGCGCGCCAATGGCGGCGGCTATCTTCCCGAGGCCGAATCGCTGACCGGTCTGTTCATCGATCGCGGTCCGGTGGTGCAGCTGCGCGACACGACCGGCCGGATCGAGGTGGATGACGATCCGGAGCCGTCGATTTTCTACTCGGGACCCCTGATCGTCCTCGTCGACCGCTTCAGCGCCTCGGCATCGGAGATTTTTGCAGGCGCCATCCAGGACTACGGTCGCGGTCTCATCATCGGCCAGCAAACCTACGGCAAGGGCACGGTGCAAAACGCGCATCCGCTCAACTACACGATCTTCGGCCGCAAGCCTGAGCTCGGCCAATTGAACGTGACAATCGGCAAGTATTACCGCATCACGGGTGAGAGCACGCAGGACCGCGGCGTGACGCCGGACATATCGCTGCCCTCATTGATCGATGCAAACGAGGTTGGCGAGAGTAACCGCGATCGCGCGTTGCCCTGGGATCACATCAGCCCGGCCGATTTCAAGGTCGAAGGCGATCTGAAGCCCGTGACGACGACGCTGCAGAAGCTGCATGATGAACGTACGAAAGGCAGCCCGGACTTCCTCTATCTCAAGGAGGACATCGCGGCCTTGGACGCGATGCGCGCGCAAAAGACCTTGTCGCTCTCGATCAAGGTGCGCGAAGCGGAGCGCGACCGCCAAGACAAGGACCGCCTGGCGCGCGAGAATGCGTTGCGGGCCGCGCGCAATTTACCGCCGCTCGCGTCGCTCGAAGATTTGAAGGATGATGCGGCCGCCGGCATCATCCTCGACGAAGCCTCGCAGATCGCGGCTGATTACGCGGTGCTGTCCTCGCATGCCCTGGCGCTGCCGACCCAGGCCAAGCGCCTCGAAGCGCATTGAGCGCCGTAACTCGCCCTCAACGCAGCAGCACGTTATAGAGATCCCAGTAATCCTCGGCCAGCACGTTCCAAGGCGAGGCCACGGTTCTCGTGGCCCGGGCCGGACCCGACGGCGAGTAAGCGAGGGAATCGGCCGTCGGTACCGTGTCGGCGGAATTGCGATACTCGCAGCTGGCGCGTAGTCGCTCGAGCTTGATTTTTACGGCGTTGTTGACCTGACGTTGGTTCACCACCGCGCTGATAGCCTTCTGCACGCGCTGCATGTAGCCCTCGCAGTCCGTGCGGCTGCCGAAATTCATTTCCTGGACCCGCCGCGCCATCACCTCCTTGGCGCGCACCGTCAGACCGAAGGCGTCGACATGTTCGCACACGAGTTCGGCATAGCCGATGATCGCAAGATTGATGTTGCGCCGTGCGTTCAGTGAAATACCAGGAAACGGCGGCAAGGTTTCGGCATCGATCGCGCGTCGCTCGGCGTGCAGGTGACCGACCACGGCTTCCGCGGTGAGCACCTCGTCGCGCGCTGCAACCAGGCTCTTGTGTAGCGCGCGGCGACGAAAGTAGTGCCAGAACGCGTTCAGACGCGCGTACTCGCCGACGACGCTGGTCAAACGTTCCCGCCTGGCATCGGCGTCCGCGGCTGCGGCGGCGAGGCGCGCGTCCGCCGCGCTGCGCCGACTGTCGCGCTCCGCTTCGCAGTCCGCCTGATGCTTGGCGGTCTCCCGCGACTCCTGCTGATTCGTCAAGTCCGTCGCGAACGCGGCGATACGCTGGTGGCAGATCTTCCACAGGGAGCGAAGCTGATAGAAAACGAGTGCGCCGTAACCCGTGGCAGGGTCGCCGAGCAACTCGCCCAGCGCATCGAGTTGTTCCTGAACGCGGATCGTCGCGCCTTCTTGTTGCTTGAGGCGATCCCGCAAGAGGTAGAATTCGTCCTTGAGGTCGGCATAGGCCTTTTTCAGGCCCGCACGGTTTTGAAAGAGCTGCATGAGGCGCTCTTCCTCCGCACTTGCGGCACCTCCGTCCAGCCCGACCTTCAAGAAACCAAGCTTATCGATCAATGTCCCGCCCCGGCGTAAAAACGAGCGCGTAGGACATCGGGCGGCGCCCAGCCCCTCTAGAAACGATGTCCTCGCTCAGCGCAGTATTCCAACCACTTATTTAACATCATGTTTCTTGCCCAGCGCTGATCCAGTTCACGCTTGAGCCGCGATTGGAGCCTGGCGAGATGGGGATGTCGCTGAATACCGCGGAAACTGCGAACTTCCGCAAGTCTTGCGTCGTGATAGACGCAAACCTCGATATCCGGATCCCGGATCCTTGCGTCGTCGCCATCGAATTCATAGGTCAGCCGGAACACACTCGTGTAACGGCTGGACTCGACCGGGATGAGATACAGATCGCAATCCGTGGCTACGCTCGAGACGGCCGGGTTGACGACATCGCGCAAGTCCGCGAGCAGCCAGCCGAGGCGGACGAAATTGGATTCGTACAGCGTCATGAGACTGACGAAACTGCCGGCTTGCGCCCGCCATGAGCCAACACATGACTGGTCCGCTATCATGGAACCGACTATACCACGCACGCCGCTATTTTCAGGGTCGCAAACGTCGCTCGACACCGGTGCTGTCCAGGATGCGGCTGGAGATTTCCTCGATCGAACATTCGGTCGCATCGAGGAATGGCAGGCCGTTGCGCGCAAACAAGGATTCGGCCGCCCGCACCTCGAATGCGACCTGCTGGGCGGAGGCATAACGGCTGTTGGGCTTGCGTTCATTACGGATCTGTTGCAGCCGGTCCGGCTTGATCGTCAGGCCGAATAGTTTGCGCGCATGCGCCTCCAAGGCGCCCGGCAGTTTGCGCGACTCGAGATCCTCGTCGGTCAAAGGATAATTCGCCGCAAAAATGCCGTACTGCATCGCGAGGTACAGGCAGGTCGGCGTTTTCCCGGAACGTGACACACCGACCAAAATCACGTCGGCGCGGTCGTAATCGCGCACGACCGAGCCATCGTCATTTGCCAGGGCGAAATTCGTCGCATCGATGCGCATCGCGTAGGAGTGTGTATCGGCCATGCGATGCGCGCGCCCGGTCACTTGGTGCGATTGCGTCTTCAGCTCGAGTTCGAGGGGCGCAAGGAACGGATCGAAAAAATCGAGAAAAAACCCCTTGCTCTTACGCACGACGTTCCTGACATCTTCCTGGACCAGCGTGCTGAACACGATCGGCCTCACGCCCTCCTGCTCGGCGACGAGATCGATTTTGCGCACCGCCTCGTTCGCCTTGTCAACCGTGGCGATAAATGGCACAGTCAGCTGGCGAAAATCGATGCCGTCGAATTGCGTCATTAGACTGTGTCCCATTGTCTCGGCGGTGACACCCGTCTGGTCGGAGACAAAAAACACCGTTCTCTTGTGCACGGGACACCTCGTTGATCTACAGCTTGCGGTTCGCTTGTGAGCGCGGCGCTGTGCGGGTCTGTCTCGGCGGCCGTCGACCCGCAACATCACGCAAGTGTTTCACTTAAGGCTCACGCAGACAAGAATTCATCCATGAAACCGTACATCCTCGCATTCGAAACCCTGAAGAATACCGACGTGGAACTCGTAGGGGGCAAGAATGCCTCGATCGGCGAGATGATCTCGGGCCTCGCACAACTCGGCGTATCGGTGCCCGGCGGCTTTGCTACTACTTCCCATGCGTACCGCGATTTTCTCGCTCAGGGCGGGCTCGATGCGCGTATCGCCAAGCGGCTCGCCGAACTCGACGTCGACGACATTGCACGGCTCACGGCGGTCGGCGCCGAGATTCGCGGCTGGATGCTCGCGACGCCCTTTCCGGAGAGGCTGCAACGGGAACTCGTGGAGGCTTGGCGCAAGATGGGCGACGGTCCGCAGTTCGCCGTGGCCGTCCGATCCTCGGCCACCGCGGAGGATCTGCCCGAGGCTTCGTTCGCGGGTCAACAGGAGACTTTTCTCAACGTGCGCGGCGAGGAACACCTCGTGCGTTGCGTGCACGAGGTCTACGCCTCGCTGTTCAACGATCGTGCGATCGCCTACCGCGTGCACAACCGCTTCGATCATTCGGCCGTCGCGCTTTCGGTCGGCGTACAACACATGGTTCGCAGCGACCTCGGCAGCTCGGGCGTGATGTTCACGCTCGACACCGACTCCGGTTTCCGCGACGTCGTTTTCATCACCTCGGCGTACGGACTCGGCGAGACGGTGGTGCAAGGCGCCGTGAATCCGGACGAGTTCTATGTCTACAAGCCCGCGCTGCGCGCCGGCCGGCCGGCGGTCCTGCGGCGTAATCTCGGCGGCAAGGCGATCAAGATGGTCTATGCGCAAGCCGGCTCGTCCGAGCGGGTGCGCACGATCGAAGTCGAGGCGCGCGACCGGCTGCGTTTCTCGCTCGAACCGGCCGACATCGAGAATCTCGCCAAACAGGCGCTGATCATCGAGCAGCACTACGGCACGCCCATGGACATCGAATGGGGCAAGGATGGAGATACTGGCAAGATCTACATTCTCCAAGCGCGACCCGAGACCGTGCAGAGTCGTGCGGGCCGCGTGATCCAGCGCTACACGCTCAAGGGCCGCTCCCGCTTGCTGGTCAGCGGCCGCAGCATCGGTCAGCGCATCGGCGCCGGGCATGCGCGCGTGATCAAGGACATCAAGGATATGGCGAGGGTCCGCGCGGGCGACGTGCTGGTCGCGGACATGACGGATCCGGACTGGGAACCGGTCATGAAGCGCGCGGCCGCGATCGTGACGAACCGCGGCGGGCGCACGTGTCACGCCGCGATCATCGCCCGCGAACTCGGCATTCCGGCCGTCGTCGGCTGCGGCACGGCCACGAGCGAGATCCACGAGGACCAGCCGATCACGGTATCCTGCGCCGAGGGCGACACCGGACACGTCTACGAAGGCATGCTCGAATTCGAGCAGCGCGAGATCGAAATGGACGCGTTGCCCGACATTCCCGTGAAGATCATGATGAACGTCGGCAATCCGGATCGCGCCTTCGACTTCGCCGGCATCCCGAACCGTGGCGTTGGTCTCGCGCGGCTCGAGTTCATCATCAATCGCATGATCGGCGTCCACCCGCGGGCCCTCCTGGAATTCGACAAACAGAGCGCTGAACTCAAGGACGCCATTGCCAAGCAGATCGCCGGCTACGCGGACCCGGTGTCGTTCTACGTCGAGAAGCTCGTCGAGGGCATCGCACAGATCGCCGCGGCTTTCGCCCCGGAGCCGGTGATCGTGCGGCTTTCGGACTTCAAGTCCAACGAATACGCGAACCTGATCGGTGGCAAGAGCTACGAGCCGCACGAGGAGAATCCGATGCTCGGATTCCGCGGCGCCTCCCGCTACATCGATCCGACTTTCCGTCCCTGCTTCGAACTGGAATGCCGGGCTCTGAAGCGGGTTCGCGACGAGATGGGGCTCACGAACGTCCAGGTCATGGTCCCCTTCGTGCGCACGCTCACCGAGGCGAAGATCGTCACGGATCTGCTCGCCGATAACGGCCTGCGCCGCGGCGAAAACGGACTCAAGCACATCATGATGTGCGAATTGCCGACCAACGCCCTGCTCGCCGATCGCTATCTCGAATATTTCGACGGCATGTCGATCGGCTCGAACGACATGACGCAGCTCGCGCTCGGACTCGATCGCGATTCGGCCGTGGTCGCGAAGCTCTTCGACGAGCGCGACGAGGCGGTAAAGATCCTGATGTCTCTCGCGATCAAGGCCTGCAAGGCACGCGGCAAGTACATCGGCATCTGCGGCCAGGGGCCCTCCGATCATCCCGAACTCGCGCTCTGGCTGCGCGATCAGGGCATCGACAGCCTGTCGCTGAACCCGGACACCGTCGTCGAGACCTGGATGTTCCTAGCGGGGGAACGGCCGGAGTAGATGCTCGCGGTAAAACCTCAGCTCACGGATCGACTCGCGCACATCGTCGAGCGCAAGATGGGTGCCGGTCTTCTGGAAGGCGGACGAGACCTGCGGGGCCCAGCGCTGCGCCAACTCCTTGAGCGTGCTCACGTCGAGATTGCGGTAATGAAAATACCGCTCGAGCTCGGGCATGAGTCGCGCCAGGAAGCGGCGATCTTGACAAATACTATTGCCGCACATGGGCGAGCGGCCCGGCTCGACCCACAGGCGGAGAAACTCGAGGGTTGAGACTTCGGCCTGGGCCGTATCGATCCGACTCGCCTGCACGCGCGCCGTGAGCCCTGAGCCGCCGTGCTGGCGCTGATTCCAGTCGTCCATCCGAGCGAGCACCGCTTCCTCCTGGTGCACGGCGATCACGGGCCCTTCGGCGAGCACCTCGAGGTGTTTGTCGGTTACGATCGTCGCGATTTCGATGATGGCATCGGTCTCCGGCTTCAAGCCGGTCATTTCGAGATCGATCCAGATGAGGTTTTCTGCGGATTTCACGAGCGACCCTACGGTGTTCTTTGCATGACGATCAACGCACGATGGTAACAGAGCCCGGCACTGCGCAAACACAGAGCGCGGGCACCGGCGTCGTGCTTGCAAGCTACGGCCGCGGCGCCTTGGTACAGGCCGGGACGCTGACCCTGCGCTGCGGACTCGTGGGCCGCAAGCTGCGCCTCGTATGCGGAGACCGGATCCGATGGCAGCATGCTTCGAGCGCCGATGGTCCGTCGGTCGAATCGCTCGAACCGCGGCGTAACGTCGTCGAACGCATCGATTCGCGAGGTCGGGCCGAGCCGGTCGCCGCCAATGTCGACCGGCTCGTGATCGTCATCGCCCCTGAACCCGCGCCGGACTGGTTCTTGGTCGACCGCTACTGGGCCGGCGCGCGCCACAAGGACATCGACGCGCTGCTGATCATCAACAAGCAAGACCTCGGTCTCGAGTCGCTCGCGGAGCCATTGGCTGTTTACCGCTCGCTCGGCCTCGCCTGCCTGGAGACCGGTTGCCGTGACGGTGCCGGTATCCCCGCACTGCTCAGCCTTCTTGCGGCCCGCGTGAACTTGTTCGTCGGACAATCGGGGGTGGGCAAATCCTCGTTGGTGAACGCGCTCGCACCCGAAGCGGCGGCGCAGACGGCCGAATTGACGCGGGATGCGGAGGGCCGGCACACGACGACGACGGCGCGCTGGTACCGGCTCGGTGCCGACGCCGCGATCATCGATGCGCCCGGCGTACGGGATTTCGCTCCTCCGGCACACATCGTGCGGGCCGCGGAACGCGGCTTCGTCGAGATCCACGCTGCGAGCGTCGACTGCCGGTTCAACGATTGCCGGCATTTCGACGAACCGGGCTGTGCGGTGCGGGCCGGGGTCGCGGCGGGACGCATCGCGCCGCGCCGTTACGAGAGCTATCGACGCCTCGCGCGACTCTACGAGGATCTAGCGTAGAGGACCCCTGCCTAAGAGACCGAGGTCCGCCCCGCGAGGGCATGCGCAAGCGTGCCGCCGTCTACGTATTCGAGTTCCCCGCCCACGGGCACGCCGTGCGCGATCCGCGAGGCCTTGATCCCGCGCCGCAGCGCCATCTCGCCGAGGTAGTGTGCGGTGGCCTCGCCCTCGACCGTGGGATTCGTCGCGAGAATCACCTCGGCGACCTCGCCGCCGGCGAGCACGGACTCGAACTCGTCGAGACCGAGTTCTGCGGGGCCGACGCCGTCGAGCGGCGACAGATGTCCCATGAGGACGAAATAGCGGCCGCGAAAACCACCGGATTGCTCGATAGCGACGACGTCGGCGGGCGACTCGACGACGCACAACAGCGCGACATTGCGCTGCGCGGACGCGCAAATCGGACACAGCTCGGTCTCCGACAACATGCGGCAGCGCCTGCAGTGGCCGACGTTCGCGATGGCCTCAGCCAGTGTCTGGCTGAGCAGACGCCCGCCCTGGCGATCGCGTTCGAGCAAGTGGAAGGCCATGCGCTGGGCCGACTTCGGTCCCACGCCCGGCAGGCAGCGCAGCGACTCGATCAAGCGCGCGAGCGCGGGCGTGTACTTCAAAACGGGAGCTTCATGCCGGGGGGCAGGTTGAGGCCGGACATCAAGCCCGAGTACTTCTCCTGGGTGCGCGCCGCAAGCTTGCGCGCCGCATCGTTGACGGCGGCGACCAACAAGTCCTCGAGCAAGCCGGCGTCCTCGGTGAGCAATTTCGGCTCGATCTTGCAGCTCTTGGCTTCATGCCGCCCGTTGACGACGAGTTTGACCATGCCGCCGCCGGCTTCGCCCGTGACCTCGAGGTCGGCGAGTTCCGCCTGAGCCTTCTGCATGGATTCCTGCATTTGCTGCGCCTGGCGCATCAGATTGCCGATTCCGCCTTTCATCATGATCTAAATCTCCTGGTTGAGGGGTTTCACGGAGGCGACGTCGACCTCCGCACCGAACCGTTCACGCAGGCCGCGTACCGCAGGATCCTCGTCGAACGCGGCCGCGGCGAGATTCACGCGATCCTGCTCGGCGAGGGCACGCTGCCTCGCCGGCGTGGGCAGCTCCGCCGCGGCGATCTCGATCGCGAGGCGAATGTCGCGGCCAAAGTATTTGGACAAAGCCTGCACGAGCTTGTCCTCGATTTGTTTGGTGCGCCGATCGGCGGCCGCTGCGTCGAGACGCAGGCTGAGTAGCCCCTGCTCGAAACCCGCGGGCACGCAGTTCAGCGCGAACTGACGCGTCATGCCGGTCAACTGGGCCGCCTCGACGACCGCCGGCCAGTGAGCGGAGTCCACGATCGAGATCGGCGCGGCACGCGCTTGCAGCGGCTCGGCGCGCTGTGGGACCGGCGCATTGCGCGCAGCGAGCGCCGCCACGCCGCGCGCGGGTGAGTCGGGTCGGGATGCCGGGCTCGCGCCGCTTCGTGCCGGTTCGCTCTCCGGGCGGAACGCGAGCATGCGCAACAAGCTCATCTCGAACCCGGAGCGCGGCTCCGGCGCCATCGCCAGATCGCGCCGACCCCCGAGCGCAATCTGATAGTAAAGCTGTACATCTTCGGGGTGCAGCGCCGCGGCGAGGCCGCGCAGTTCCTCGGCATCGAATTCCTCGTCGTGCGCCGCCGCCTCGGGTACGACCTGGACGATGGCAATGCGCTGCAGTAGCGCCGCCAATTCGATCAAGGCGCGATCGTAGTCCGGCGCGTCCCGGTCCAGTTCGGCGACCTCGGCGAGCAGCGCGGACCCATCCGCGCGGGCGAGTGCCGCAACGATGCGCCCGACGTGGCCGCGATCGATGGTGCCCAGCATGGAGCGAGCGTTTGCTTCGCTGAGCGCCCCTCCGCCGAAGGCGATGAGTTGATCGAGCAGACTCAGTCCGTCACGCATGCTGCCTTCGGCGGCGCGCGCCACGAGCGCGAGTGCGGCTGCTTCGAATTCGAGTTGCTCGGCGGCCGCAATGAACTTCAGGCGTTCGCCGATCAGATTCGTCGAAAGACGCTTGAGACTGAACTGCAGACAGCGCGACAGTACCGTTACCGGTAATTTTTGCGGATCCGTGGTCGCCAACAGAAACTTGACATGCGGCGGGGGTTCTTCCAGGGTCTTCAGCAATGCGTTAAACGAGTGTCCCGAGAGCATGTGCACTTCGTCGATCAAATACACCTTGTAGCGACCGCGCGTCGGTGCATATTGCACGTTGTCGAGCATCTCACGCGTATCGTCGACTTTCGTGCGCGACGCAGCATCGACTTCGATCAAGTCGACGAACCGCCCTGCGTCGATCTCGCGGCAGGCGGCGCAAACCCCGCAGGGGTTCGAGCTGACTCCGGCTTCGCAATTCAAAGACTTGGCGAGAATGCGGGCGACGGTCGTTTTGCCGACACCGCGCGTGCCGGTGAACAAGAACGCGTGATGCACCTTGCCGCTGTCGAGTGCAAACCCGAGCGCACGCAGCACGTGTTCCTGGCCGACCATTTCGGCGAATTTCTTCGGGCGCCATTTGCGCGCCAAAACGATGTAGCTCATTGGGCCAATCTTAGCCGGGAACCACTCTCGCGCGTGAGGTTTAGGAGGCGGCCCGCGCCAGCAGGACTTCGGCGCCCGACTTAAAGTCGCTACCGCTGCTCCCTTCCGGGCCTGACGGGGTTCGTGACCAGTCGTCGCGAAGATGCAAACGC
>Ga0116230_10002587_pt1 | contig 17440 bp, 17 predicted proteins | sample S1TSphfallax_3_FD_88678 | JGI IMG/M metagenome (GOLD analysis project Ga0116230, IMG submission 88678) | Host-associated microbial communities from peat moss isolated from Minnesota, USA - S1T2_Fd - Sphagnum fallax MG | ecosystem: Host-associated > Plants > Peat moss > Unclassified | place...
CATGGACATTATAGGTGACCGAAAGTTTGTCGAAGTGCCGGGCGGCAAGACGCATGAGCTTCCGCCGCTGCTGGTGAAAACCGTGCCCGACATGAAGCGCATGGACAAGATGATGTGTCTGGCTGCGGAGATCATCGAACAAGAACAGATGATCCCTATTACCGCCTTGCCCTTCGCCAGCGAAGAAATTCTGGAATCACGCAAAATGGATCTGGCCCTGAATCTGGTGGACCAGTACGTTGGATTGCTGAGCCACTGGCACTGGGGCGATGCCGTGATTGAATGGATTCGCCAGTGCGAAATCACCTTTGGCACGCGCCTGGAACTGCGCAATCTTCTGCGCAGCGACCTGTGGCCGCATGCCGGCCGCAGCAGCTTCGTCAAGCTCCTGGAAGACAAATCGGTCCAAACCGGTGCCGTTCATCTCGACAAAGCCGTCGGCATCCGCCTCGCCTATCGCCGCATGCCTCCCTTGGGCTGCTACACCGACCAGTTTTTGTTCTATCTCAGCGAGTCCGCGTTTTCAAATGTGTACCGCTCCTGGATGGGAATCACGCCCAGCGGCGACGCCTCGCTGCCGCCGGAGCGCTTTCACTTCGATGTCGTCAGCACGTCGGTCGAAATTGTTCATTAAAACGTTCTTCATCATCGCGCTCTGCGCGGTAAGCGCCCAAACTGATCGCCCTGAATTCGAAGTGGCATCGGTCAAGCCTAACCACTCCGGCTTTGGCAACTCGTCCACGAACGCGACCCAAGGGCGAATCACCATTGAGAATCAATCGCTCAAACAGCTGATTGAGCGAGCCTACAACGTTCGCGACTTCTCCTTCTCCGGTCCCGCATGGCTCGATAGCGAGCGTTTCGACATCGCCGCCAAGCCGCCGGACGGCACGCCGCCCAGCCAGTTCCTGCCGATGCTGCAAACTCTCCTAATCGAGCGTTTCCAACTGTCAACTCATCGCAAGCAGGAGACAAAGTCCGGTTACGCGCTCATGCTCGCCAAAGCGGACGCCAGGCTGGAGAAGGCTCCTGACGGCCAGTCGAGTTCCACCAGTTCCGGACGCGGCACCATGAAGGCCACCGCGACCTCCATGGCTTATTTCGCCGACATGCTCGCGCGTGAACTGAACCAGCCAGTGCAAGATAATACCGGTCTAACTGGAACCTATAACCTGAAGCTCGATTGGTCGCCCGACGCGCCGCCATCGGATTCCGCCAAGGATTTGCCATCCGGCCCCAGCCTCTTCACAGCCCTTCAGGAACAACTCGGCTTGAAATTGCATGCACAAAAGGTTGTGGTGGAAGTTCTCGTCGTAGAGAGCGCGCGCAAGGTCCCTACTGAAAATTGAGAAGCCGTTCTAGTCCTTGGTACCCGGCGCACTGGCCTCCGTTAGGATGCGGTCGTCGTGCAGGACCCTGCCGGGAACCTTTATTTGGCCAAGGGGAACGGTGGCGGCGGACCAGCCGCCTCCACCCGCGGCGACGTCCTGACCTTTACCCGCGTCATTCAGACGGCCAACTAAATTTTCAGCATCACTCGCTCAAACTTTGCCAGGGGCGCTATCGCCGCCAGCACGGACCTCGTCGTGACGTCATGGCTGATGCCGCCGCTCGGACTTTCCACCAGCACACATCGCTCGATGCGGCTCGCTCCCGTCCCTGCTGCAAAATAACCAGCTAACGCGGTCTCCAGTGGAGGCAGACTCGGATTGAACGCGGCGTTCTCAATATACGAACCCGCAAACACCCGGCCGCCCGATGTCAATAACGCCACGCCCGAAGGCGAATGGCTATACGGGCTATACGCGCCGCAAGCAGCTTTCCACGCCGCCAGCACCAGGTCATCCTTCGAACCGGAAGCGAGCACGCGATTCATGGTCCTCACCGGCAGCGCTCCCTGCTTCATTCCCAAATCCATGGGCCCGAACGCCCGCGGAAGAAGCGCCGAAAGCGGCATCGCCGGTAAGTTCGGCATCAGAATCGACATCTCCAGCGAAACCTCGCTCAAAAATTGCCGGCAATGCCCGCACGGAGCCGCCGTTACCGCAAGCGCCTTCACGCCCGCTTCGTCGGACATATAGGCATTGGCAATGGCCGACTGCTCGGCATGCACCGCCAGCCCGAGCATGTTCCCCGGAATCTCAATATTCTGCCCAAGATAAAGGCTGCCGCTCGCCCCCAGCGCCACCGCACCCACGAAATAATGCGAAAGCGGAGGATGCGCCCGGCTCTTGGCCACCGGCAACAGCTTCATCATCAATTCCGCCAGGCTCAGTTTCTCCGCGCTTCGCAAAGCATCCACCTGAGCCGCCGGAATCCGCCCGGCCAGTTTTGAATCAATCTCCGCGCGCATCGCTGCGCCAGCCGAGAGCGCCAGCACCACATCCCGCCTCGTTGTTGTCATGTCTTACTTGGGCCGAACCATATCAAACATAATCTCCGGCCGAATTTCGGCATAAGCCGTAGGGCCGCCTGCTCGCAAAATCGGATGCGCCGCCGCCGTATCATAAACGCCGTTCTTCAGTAAACTCCGGTCAATATGCACCATCACCACCTCACCCAAAACCAGCCAGCTCTTCACACTCACCCCGGCCGCCGTCTTCAACTGCACCACATCCGCCAGTTTGCATTCCATTGCCACGCGGCTTGCTCCAACCCGCGGCGGTCTCACAATGCTGCTGGCCATCGGCGCCAAACCCGCGAGTTGAAACTCATCCACTTCCGGACCAACCGTCGCCGCCGTGCTGTTCATCGCTTCGGCCAGCGCGCGCGTCGCCAGGTTCCACACAAACTCACCCGTCTGCTGAGCATTTCGAACGCTGTCCTTGTAACCGGACGAACTGAATCCGATAATCGGTGGCGTATAACAAAATGCATTGAAAAAACTATATGGCGCCAGATTCAAAATCCCGGCCGCGTCCATTGTCGAAATCCAGCCAATGGGCCGCGGCCCAATAATTGCGTTAAACGGATCATGCGGCAGCCCATGTCCCTGCCGCGGCTCATAGCTATAAAAGTCGGTCACTATCACAGTTTATGGTTAGAGAATGCTGCGAATTGTGGAGCGCCCGCGGCCTTGCTCGTATCTCCCGCGCGAACGCGCCTCGCTCGAAATCACTTTCGACCCGCGAGTCACCCCCGAATCCTACGGCGAGCTGCTGCGCCGCGGCTATCGAAGGTTTGGCTGGCAGCTATTCCGCCCGGTCTGCCAAAGCTGCAGCGCCTGCGTCAGCATCCGCGTGCTGGTCAATGAATATAAACTCAGCGCCGGCGACCGTCGCGTCCTGCGCCAAAACCAGAACATTCGCTGCGAACTGGCACCCGCCAGCGTCTCCCCGCAGCACGTCGACCTCTACAACCGCTATCAGGCTTTCATGCACGTCGAACGTGGCTGGGCTCTGCAAAGCCACTCTGCCGCCTCGTATTTCGAAGGTTTCGTTGCCGGTCCCGACCGCATCGGCTGGGAGTGGCGTTACTTCGATGGCGAAAAGCTGGTTGGCGTCTCATTGATGGATACCGCGCCTGGGGCCATTTCTCTGGTTTACTTTTTCTACGATCCAGCCTGGCGGCGGCACTCTCCGGGACGCTTCTCCATCCTCAATCAGTTGCTTTTCGCCCGCAGGCAAGACCTGCCTTACGCCTACCTTGGCTACTGGGTGGACGAATGCCCTTCGCTCAGTTACAAAAGCCGTTATCGCCCATTTGAGACATTAGATTCATATGTCTCGCTGGCGCAGGAACCTTCCTGGTCTCGCCATCAACCCTGAGGACTGGCAGTCGAGTTGCTGTTGCATTGATAAATGAATGACGCGATAGTAAATGCCTTGATGGGGGAAACAGTGGTTCATGCGAACCCGATTGCCACTGTAACCCGGAATTGTCTGGTCGTGCGGTACGATGCGCGGCGCGCCCAGGCCATCATTGCCCTGCAGAGTATCCGAGGCATGCGCAAGGTGAATTTCACCAATCCTGCCTTGCTCGTCATCGCCGCTGGATTGTTTACCATCGCCGCCGCTGCTTATGCCTCCCATGAAGGCTATGAGGTAAGCGGGACCCTCAGCGCCATTGGCTTACTGTTTCTTCTCGGTTACTTTCTCACCCGAAGGGCAACAGTTTTGTTTCTGCTCGAAAATCAGAACATCGAAAGTAAGAGAGGAAGTTACCGTGAAGCAACTTCCATCATTCGAGCCGTGCAGCGCCTAAACGCCGAGAAGGGATGACATTACCGAAATGAATGCGGACGATACCCCATCCACGGTAAAGTATTTATTACGCCAGTTGTGGAGGGACTAATTTCAGTGCTGGGAACTGCCGTAGTTGCCTTATTGCAGGCTCAAGTCGCGGCGTTGCCGGAACATCGCATCGCGGACATCATGAAGCCGCTAGCGAGTCCGGCTGAAGCGGAGAAGAACATTGCTCTTTTCTCTTTCGCTATTACCGGTGTTATTTTCGTCGTCGTTGCCGGTCTCATCTTCTTCACCCTTTGGAAATTTCGCCGCAAACACGATGAAGATGAATTCCGCGAACCCGCCCAGGTTTACGGCAGCAATCAGATTGAAGTGGCCTGGACTATCATCCCCGTTCTTATCGTTTTCATATTGATCGGAGTAACTGCCCGCGTCATTGCCGGAGTGGAAAATGCCAGCCCGCCCAAGAACGTGACTAAGATCACGATCATCGGTCATCAATGGTGGTGGGAAGTCAAGTATCCGGATTACGATATTGTGACTGCCAATGAAATTCACGTCCCCTCTTTGCCTGACGGTAAAGCGGCTAGCTATCTCAAGCTGGAAAGCGCCGACGTCATTCACAGCTTCTGGCTGCCGCAGCTTTCCGGCAAAACAGATCTGATTCCTAACCGCGACAATTTCATGTGGATCAATCCCAAAGAACCAGGCGTTTATTTCGGCAACTGCGCCGAATACTGCGGCACCCAGCACGCTAACATGCTGCTGCGCGTGATCGCCCAGACGCCTGATGACTTCAAGAAATGGGCGTCCGAACAGCAGCAGAATGCCGCTTCCGCCGCCGCAATGACACCGGAGCGCGCTGAATTCGAGGCGCTTTCCTGCGTCAATTGCCATGCCATCAAGGGCACCGTGGCAGTTGGCAAATTCGGCCCTGATTTGACACACTTAATGAGCAGACAAACATTGGGAGCGGGCGTCATCGATAACACGCCAGCCAATCTGAAAATCTGGGTGAATAACCCGCAGGATCCAAAACCGGGCTGTTTCATGCCAAGTTTAAAGCTGACTGATTCCGAACTGACTCAGGTGGTCGATTACCTGGGAAGTCTAAAGTAAGTGGAGGGTAACATGGCGACAATCGATTACCCGATTCATCAGAAGATAGAAAACGAAGAATTTTCATTCTCCGAAACTTTCTATAAGTGGGTTGCCACTGTCGATCACAAACGGCTCGGCCTGATGTATATCGTGACGGCTCTTGTTTTCCTGGTAGTAGCCGGTATTATGGCCGCTGTCATCCGTCTGCAACTGGCGTTTCCTAATGGCCAAGTGGTAGATCCCGACACCTATAATCGCCTGTTCACCATGCACGGCACCACCATGGTGTTTCTGGTTGGCATGCCCATGGTGGCGGGCTTTTCTAATTACCTTGTTCCTTTGATGATTGGCGCGCGCGACATGGCCTTTCCGCGGCTCAACTCTTTCGGTTTCTGGATCTTCCTGTTCGGCGGCTGCCTTCTCTATTTCAGCTACATCGGCGGCAACGGATTGAACGGCGCAGGCTCCGCTCCCGATGTCGGCTGGTTCGCCTACTCCCCGCTCACCGCCAAAGCTTTTTCGCGCGGCGCTTCCACCGATTATTGGATTCTCGGCATTCTGGTCGCGGGTATCGGCAGCATCGCCAGCGCGCTGAACGTAATCGTTACCTGCATCTCGATGCGCTGCCCTGGCATGACCATGAGCAAAATGCCGATGTTCGTCTGGGTAATGTTAATTGACTCCTGGCTCATCGTCATCGCTCTGCCGCCGCTCTCGGCCGCGCAGATCATGCTGCTCGTCGACCGTTTTCTGGGCGGGACATTCTTCAACACGCAAGCCGGCGGCTCAGCCGTGCTCTGGCAGCACTTTTTCTGGATCTTCGGGCATCCGGAAGTCTACATTCTCATCTTCCCGGCCTTCGCCATCCTGTCTGAAATCATTCCCGTCTTTTCGCGCAAGCCCATCTTCGGCAAACCAGCCATGGTGGGTGCGGTGGTCGCCATCGGTTTCATCAGCCTGGGCGTCTGGGCTCATCATATGTTCGCGGTTGGCATGTCCTCCTGGTCCAACACTTTCTTCACTGCCTCCACCATGCTGGTCGGCATCCCCACAGGCATCAAGATTTTCAACTGGACCGCCACCATGTACGGCGGCAAGCTGCGCTTTGACACGCCCATGCTTTTCTGCATCGCTTTCCTGCTGCAATTCCTGGTGGCCGGCCTCACAGGCATCATGCTCTCGGTTGCCCCATTCGACTGGCAACTGCACGATTCCTATTTCGTCGTCGGCCACTTCCACTTCACTCTGGTCGCCGGACTGCTCTTCGGCATCTTTGCCGGACTCTACTATTGGTTCCCTAAAGCCACCGGCCGGATGATGAACGAAAAATTAGGCAAGCTGCACTTCTGGCTTTTTGTTCTGGGCGTCAATGTGACTTTCATCCCCATGCACTTCCTGGGCTTCCTCGGGATGCCGCGCCGCATTTACACCTATGCGCCCAACCGCGGCTGGGAAGGTCTTAATCTGGTTACCTCCATTGGTGTCGCCATCCAGGCAGTGGCCATCGCCATCTTCGTCTACAACGTCCTTCACTCGGCTTTGAAAGGCGTCAGAGCCGGTGACGATCCCTGGGATGCCTGGACACTGGAGTGGGCCACTTCATCGCCTCCCCCCGAATACAACTTCGAAAAAGTTCCCGTGGTCCGCAGTGGCCGTCCGCTGTGGGATTTGAAGCACCCTGACGATCCCGATTGGAGATTTGAGTAGCCCCATGCAAGAGGTGATTACCGAAGATGCGCTGGAACTTTCCAGGAATTGGACGCTTCCAGATCGCGGCAAAGTCGGCATACTTTTCCTGATCATCACAGAGTCGGCGCTTTTCACCATTTTCGTCGTCGCGTATCTGGTGTACATCGGCAAGAGTCTCAGCGGCCCGCAGCCGAAAGACGTGCTGGAACTGCCTATCTTGTCCTCCATCTGCCTGTTGTCCAGCAGCGCCACCATCGTATTCGCTGAACGCGCCCTGCACAAAGGCGCCCTGGCCATGTTCAAGCTCTGGTGGGCCGTCACTATTTTGCTGGGCCTGGAATTTCTGGTTTCCACTGGCGTTGAGTGGTACAACCTTATCTACAAAGACGGCTTGACCATCAGCACCAATCTGTTCGGCACAACTTATTACTCGCTTGTTGGCTTGCATGCCAGCCACGTCATTGTCGGCATGGGCTTTCTCCTGCTGGTGATGGCGGTGTCGCTAGCTGGATTTCCCATTCAAACGCAGATGCGGCGGGTGATGTTCCTTTCCTGGTATTGGCACTTTGTGGATGCCATCTGGGTCATTGTATTCACCGTGGTTTACATCATAGGCAGATGATGAAGAGGACAAAATGTCAGTAGAGCTTTATCCGGGAGAAGCAGGCGAACAGACCAAGGAAACGCATATTCCCATGCCGGCGGGCAGCTTTTGGCCCATGGTGTTCGCCTTTGGACTCACCCTGATGGCCGCCGGTCTGGTCACTCATTGGGTCATTAGCGCGGTCGGCCTAGTGGTTTTCATTCGCGCTGGCGTCGGCTGGTGGCACAATGTCATCCCGCATGAAGAGCACGAAGCCATCGAAGTGAATATCGCACTCCGTCCCGCTCCCATTGAACTGGGAAAGCGTTCCGTTTCGCATCTGGCGCCGGGGCAGGGAGGTCACCGCGTCCGCGTTCCCGAAACCATCCACCCTTACTCTGCTGGCTTGTGGGGCGGTCTCGCGGGAGGTGCCGCCATGGCCGCCCTCGCCTGCCTTTATGGCTTAATCGCCCAGCACAGCATTTGGTATCCGGTGAACCTGCTCGCCGGTGTCGTTATCCCCGATATGGGCTCGTCGACGCTCGACCAGCTCCGCGCCTTCAACAGCACCGCATTTATTGCCGCCACAGTGGGTCATATCACCATCTCAATAATGATGGGAGTTGTCTATGCTGTCATGTTGCCGATGTTTCCGAAATACGCGCCGTTCTGGGCAGGCATTTTAATGCCCGTGATCTGGAGCGGCCTGGTGGCAACCACATTGAACATTTTGAATCCCGCGTTGAATTCACGCATAAACTGGCCCTGGTTTGTCGTTTGCCAGCTTGGTTTTGGTCTCGTCGGCGGCTTTTTCATTGCGCGCAGCACGAACATTCGCACGCTGCAATCCTGGAGCCTGGCAGACCGCGCATTCTTGCATGTCGGTAAACCCGGTGGTGAGGGTCCTAAGTGAACTCTGATCCTCGCCGGATTTTTGCCAGTCTTGGCATCATCGGCCTTCTCACTCTTCTCGCAGCCTGCGAGCCCCCCGGCAAACCCAGTCTGGCCGACGACGAACTCGCCGCGCCGACGGACTTCAAGACTATTTTCGCCCAGAACTGCTCTGGCTGCCACGGTGCCGACGGCCAGAAAGGTCCCGGCCGCGTCCTGAATAATCCGCTTTATCTGAAAGTCTCGACCAAAGAAAACATCCGCTCCATTCTTGTCAATGGACGGCCTGGAACCCTGATGCCGGCCTTCGCCAAAAGCAATGGCGGTCCTCTCACTGACAAACAGCTCGATGCATTGGTCAACGGCATGGAGAGCGAGTGGGTCAAACCATTCACTGCCTCCGATATCCCTTCTTATGACGGTGCCGGGTTCACCGGCGACGCCGACAACGGCCGCAAGTTATTCGCAAAATCCTGCTACGCCTGCCACGCCAAGGGCGGAGTCGCGGGCGCACTGCTCGACCCCAGTTACCTGTCGCTTTCTTCCAATCAAAACCTGCGCACGTCCATCATTGTCGGCCGGCCCGATTTTCCGGGTCTGCCAATGCCCGACTATCGAACCCTGAAAATGGGCCACGCGCTGGACAATCAGGATATCGCCGACCTGGTCGCATTCCTGTCATCCAAGCGGCCCGCTAATTCAGCGCTGGCGATGACGCTTATGCAGTCCGAAAAATAAGGAATTTTTTGAGATGAGTGAATCACATCACGACCCAGATAAACCCAAAGATCCAAACCTTCCTTCGCGCCGCCACTGGCTGTTGGCTCTCGGCGTCGGACTCAACGTTGTCGCCGGAGCCATGCTCTCCATCCCGCTGATCGGCTTTGTCATGTCGAGTTTCCTGGAAAAGAAAGACAATCGGGATTGGATCGCTCTTGGCCCGCTGGAAGGTTTTCCCGAAAAAACCACGCGTATCGCCACCTACCGCAATCCTTTTACGCGCCCGTGGGACGGCCAAACCGCCGACATCCCATGCTGGGTCCGCCATATCCAAGGCAACGCGTTTCAGGTTTTCGCCATCAACTGCACCCATCTGGGATGTCCGGTCCGCTGGTTTGAAGAATCCGGCCTGTTCCTTTGTCCCTGTCACGGCGGAGCCTATTACGAAGACGGCGAGAAGGCTGCCGGTCCTCCGCCGCGCGGTTTATTCCAGTACGATTACAAAGTCGAGAAAGGAAGGCTTTGGGTTCGCGGCGGCCAAATGCCGACGCTCTCCAATCCCGTCTAGCTTATGAACACACTTCGCAAAGCAGCCGTCTGGCTCGACGAACGCCTCCATCTGACAGCGCTCTATTCTTCCACCGCAGGTCATGAAGTGCCGGCTAGCGCCGGAAGCTGGTTCTACGTCTTCGGCAGCGCCACGCTGCTTTGTTTCATTATTCAGGTCATCACCGGCACCCTGCTGGCGTTCGTCTACGTGCCATCGACGAACGAAGCCTACACCAGCCTTGAATATCTAAACCACGTCCAGTTCTGGGGCTGGTATCTGCGCGCCGTCCACAACTGGGGCTCCAATTTCATGGTCGCCCTGATGACGCTGCACATGATTCAGGTCTTTCTCTTTGGCGCCTACAAATATCCGCGGGAACTCACCTGGGCCAGCGGCATCGTGTTAATGCTGGTCACACTTGGCATGGCCTTCACCGGCCAGGTTCTGCGCTTTGATCAGGACGCTTACTGGGGTCTCACCATCGGCGCATCCATCACAGGCCGCGTCCCGCTGATAGGAGGCCAGCTCGTCCATCTGCTTTTGGCCGGGCCTATAATCGCCGGAGAAACCCTATCGCGATTTTTCACGCTCCACGTATTCATCATTCCAGGAACCATCATCGCCGTCGTCAGCATGCACCTGCGCCTGGTGCTGACCAAAGGCATCAATGAATATCCGAAGCCCGGCAAAATCGTGCGCCGCTCCACCTATGACGCCGAATACGCAGAGATCATCCGCAAGGAAGGCGTCCCGTTCGTCCCCGATGCCATCGACAAAGATCTCATCTTTGCCGCACTCACCATCGTCGCCATCCTGACAGCCGCCTTCTTTTTTGGGCCCAAAGGCCCTGGCGGCCCGCCTAATCCAACGCTGGTAGATACCAACCCGCGTCCAGATTTCTACTTCCTCTCCATTTTTGCCGCCCTCGCGCTGCTGCCTGACTGGATGGAAGTGCTCATCCTCTTCATTGCGCCCGCGCTTGGCATCGGATTCCTCTTCGCTCTGCCCTTTATTTCCGGCACAGGCGAAAAAAGCGCCCAGCGCCGCCCGGTCGCCGTTCTTTCCGTCCTCTTCATCATGCTCACCATCGGCACCCTGACCTACATGGGCCAGACCTCCCCGTGGTCGCCAAAAATGAATGCCTGGAGCGGTGATCCCATCCCTGTTCAATACGTCCAGGGCCGCACTCCGACTGAATTGAAGGGCGCAATAGTCTTTCAAAACAAGCAATGCCGAAACTGCCATTCGCTGGGCGGTGAAGGCGGAGAGCGCGGTCCTGCACTGGACGCAGTTGCCACCCGTCTCACCAAGGATGAATTGGTCCGCCAAGTCATCCAGGGTGGCGGCAACATGCCCGCTTACGGAAAAAAACTCAGCCCTGCCGAAACCGAGGCGCTGGTGGAATTCATGGCCACGCTCCGGCCAAAAACTACACCGTCGGTGAAGCCGTCGGAAAAACCGTCTAACAAACTGCCGCACGACTTTGCCGTTCTCGTACCGCCGGCCCGCTAAGTGGACAACGCCGCTACCGCCGCTTTTGCCTCTTGGAGCTTCGATTGGAGTGCCGTCAGCATCCTGCTGGCGGCACTCCTTCTTTACATCCGGGGCTGGCTGCGCGGTCGCACCCTGATCCGCGATCAAAGCGACCCATCCCGCCTGCTAGCCTTCACAGCCGGCCTCTTCATCATCTTCCTCGCCATCGAATCCCCGCTCGACGCCTTTGACAGCCTCTTCCTCTCGGCCCATATGACCCAGCATCTGCTGCTCATGATGCTCGCGCCGCCCCTGCTATTGCTAGGGCGGCCATTCCTTCCGCTGCTTCGCGGGCTACCGAAATCCTTCGTGAAAGAAGGACTCGGCCCGTTCCTGGCCTGGCCAGTCTTCAAGAACACCGGCGCATTCCTCACCGCCCCGCCCGTCGCCTGGCTCATCTTCGCTTTCATGACGGTCGCCTGGCACCTGCCGTTCTGCTACGAACTGGCCCTGAAATCCTCCGCCTGGCATAGCGTCCAGCACGCCTGCTTCTTCTGGTCCGGAATCCTCTTCTGGTGGCCCATCCTCGACGAACATTCCAAGCGCCCAAGCTGGATCTTCATCCCCTACCTGCTGCTGGCCGACATGGTCAACACAGGCCTCTCCGCCTACTTCGTCTTTTCCGGTAAACTGCTCTACCCCACTTACGACCTTGTCCGCGTCAGCAATCTGAAAGCCGGAGACGACCAGATCCTGGCCGGACTCATCATGTGGGTTCCCGGTTCACTCATTTATCTCGTCCCGGCCTTCCTCCTCGCCATGCGCGTCTTCGCCGGATCGCGCGCCGAACAGGCTCCCAGCTTCGAACGAGTTCGCAATCGGCCGACATCCAAATTCTCCTGGACCTCATTCGTGGCCCGTCACCGCCGCTGGCCGCAAGTGGCCCTACTTCTAGTGGCTATCGCCGTTATGGCCGATGGGTGGTTCGGAAAACAAGTCACGCCCATGAACCTCGCCGGAACCCTCCCTTGGATCTACTGGCGCGGCCTTTCACTTTTGGCCCTGCTCACCGTCGGCAATCTCTTCTGCATGGCCTGCCCGTTTATCCTGGTGCGCGACCTGGGGCGCCGCATACTCCCCGCCAAATTAAAATGGCCCCGAGCCCTGCGCAATAAATGGCTCGCCAGCGCGCTTTTCGTCACCTATCTCTGGGCCTACGAAGCCCTCAACCTCTGGAACAGCCCCTGGCTCACCGCCTGGCTCATCGCCGGCTACTTCCTCACCGCACTGCTTATCGACGGCCTGTTCAAAGGTGCCAGCTTCTGCAAATACGTTTGCCCCATTGGCCAGTTCCACTTTGTCGTCTCCATGGTCTCCCCGCGCGAAATCGCCGTCAAAAGCCAGTCGGTCTGCCAAACTTGCAAAACCTTCGACTGCATTAAAGGCAACTCCCAAACCCGCGGCTGCGAACTCGACCTCTTCCAGCCCAAAAAACTCGGTAACCTCGACTGCACCTTCTGCCTCGACTGCGTCAAAGCCTGCCCGCAAGACAATGTCAGCCTCATCAACATCGCGCCCGCCAAAACCTTCCTCGCCGACACCTACCGCTCCTCCATCGGCCGCCTCACCAAACGCACCGACTGGCTGGTCATGATCCTGATCGTCACCTTCGGCGCCTTCGTCAACTCCGCCGCCATGACCGATCCGGTGATGATGCTGATTTTGCACCGCAAAGCGATCTTCATCATCGGCGGAACCATCCTCGTACCCGCACTGTTAATCGGAATCTGCGGCATGCTCTCGCCAGGCAAAGACGCCGTCACGAAATTCGCCATCCTCCTGGCCCCCCTGGGCATCGCCATGTGGGCCGCCCACGCCGCCTACCACGCCCTGGCGGCCTTCGTGCCCGACATCATGCCTCTGGAAATCCTGCTCCTCGACGCCGGAGTTCTGCTTTCCATCTACCTCATCTGGACCGCCGCGCAGGGTAAAATCCGTCTCGCCGCCCCATGGGCTACGCTGGCATTGGGACTCTATGCCGCCGGACTTTGGATCTTATTTCAACCCATGCAGATGCGAGGCATGATGTGAAGAAATTGTTTGTATTCGCGATTGCCGTTCTCGCCTGGGCCGACGGAGGAACCGTCCTCTTCCACAAACCCGCGGGCGACTTCGATATCACCGTTTTCAGCAAATCCGAAGCCGTCCGGGCCGGCGTCAACGACATTAGCGTCCTGGTCCAGCGTGGCGACCATTCCACCGTCATGGATGCCACCGTCCTGCTCCACCTGGAACAAAAACAAACCAGCGGCGACATCCTGCGCCTCACCGCCATCGCCACCCACGCCAAAGCTACAAACAAAACCCTCTACGCCGTCCCCTTCAATATCCCGGCCACCGGTGCCTGGCGACTCGAAGCTGACATCACTAGCCAAGGCAAAACCGGTTCTGCCACCGGTGAAATCAGCGTACTCCCTCCACTGCCGCCCGTCGCCAATTACTGGCCCTACGTCGCCATGGTCCCGGCCCTGGGAGTCGCCTTCCTCATCAACCGAAAACTAAGACAACGCTACCGGCCGCGCCTAAAGTAACTAGTGCTTAATTGCATAAGTTAATTATTGTATTGCGCAGTTGGCTTCCCTTCACGTCACGCTTGCGCCAATGGAATGGTTTCGGGTGCTGGTTGGTTCTGGCGACAAAAGCTTCGATGGCGGCTCGGAGTTCATCCTTGCTGGCGAAGCTGGCTCCACGCAGCGCTTTGCGGGTCAGCAGACTGAACCAGATTTCGATTTGATTCAGCCAACTGGCGGAAGTGGGCGTGAAATGAAACTGAACCCTGCCGTTGTACTTTTCCAGCCATTCGGAGTTTTTCTTGTGGGTGGAATAGTTGTCCAGAATGACGTGAATGTCTTTATCGGCGGGCAATTCGGCCACGACTTGATCCAGGAAACGCCGGAAGTCTTCGCGCTTCTTTTTTTCCGTGGTTTGGGCATGCACCTGTCCGCTGGCGATTTCCAGCGCTGCGAACAGATTCAGCGTGCCGTTCCGCTTGTACGTGCTTTTCATGGCTCGCACCACCTGGCCGCTGTCCGTTTCGACATAGCCAGAAGACCGCTCCAGGGCCTGGATGCTGGGCTTTTCATCCAGACTCAATACCAAGGCGTTCAGCGGCGGATTCAGGTAAAGACCAACTACTTCTGCCGCCTTGGGCGCAAACTCCGGGTCGGTGCTCACGCACCAGGTGCGGAGCCGTTGCAGATAAATTCCCTCGCGCCGCAACGTCCGCCACACCGCATGCACGCTGGCGCCCAGTTGTTTCGCCACGCTTGGGCCATCCCAATGCGACAGGCCCTCCGGCGGCGGCTGCTCCAGCAATGCCAGCACCCGGTCACGAAACGCAGAACCATACTGGGGCGGCTTTCCGGGCCGCGGTCGGTCGCGCAGACCTTCCAATCCAAGCTCGCGAAATTGCCGCCGCCACTTGGCAACTGTGGCCGTCGAAGTGCGCAGTTCCCGCGCCACCTGCTGTATCTCCTTTCCTTCTAAACAACGCAGGATTATACGCGCTCGCTCAACCGCCCGCGCTTCTTCAGTCCGACTCTGGCTGGTGGAAACCAGCTTCGCCTTTACTTCCGCCGAACACTCCAGGGACGGGGCATGTCTGGGCATCTTCCCAAACATTTTAATACAATTATGTATTATTGCAAGTAAGCACAGGCGGCCCGATGCCAACTCCGCGCGTCTACACGTCACCCAGGACCGCCATAGCCGCATTTCGCCCATTCACCCCAATCACACTCCCGCCCGGATGTGTCCCCGCCCCGCACAAATAAACCCCCTTCATCGGAGTCTCCGCGCTCAGCCTCCTGCTCCACATGAACTCCGGCAGACACTCCCCCTGAAAAATATGCCCGCCCGTCAGCCCCACCTTCTTCTCAATATCCGGCGGACCTAAAGCCTCCGCATCCAAAACCGCCCCCGGCATATTAGAGCAATATTTCGCCAAAGCATCCAAAGCCAAATCCAAAGCAGCCGGCCGCCATTCATCCCAGCTCCGCCCATCCGCAAACGCATACGGCACATACTGCGAAAAAACACTCATCGTATGCGTCCCATCTGGGCAAACACCCGCATCATGCACACTCTGAAAATACAGCTCCGTCCAAAGCCGCTTCGGCAAACAACCCGCCTTCGCCTCCGCATAACCGTCTCGCCATTCCGCCTTGCTCAAAGGCGTATTCACCTGCCCATAATGATGCGGCTCATTGAGCCCCGGCCGAGCCCGAAAATTCGGCAGCTCCTTCAGCCACACATTCACCTTCAGCGTGCAGCCGAGCATCGGAATCGCCTCCACCCGCTGCTTCCAAGCTTCATCCGCATGCTTCCCCAGTAAACGCAAAGTCACGCGCGGGTCCGCATTCGAAACCACCACCGGCGCATGAATCACCTCGCCGCCTTCCAGCACAACGCCTTCCGAAGGCAAAATCTCCGCCACCGGAACGCCCGTTCTCACCGCCGCGCCCGCCAGCCGAGCCGCATCCGCCAGATAGAACGAAACCATCCCCATACCGCCCCGAACATAGCCCCACGCGCCCGGCAATCCGCCCAGTCGCCCCGACGCATGATGAAACCGAATCGAAGCCGTGCCCGCATCGAACGGGCTCGCATTCGTCCCAATCACACCCTGCCCCAGATACGCCGTCTGCAGCCGCTCGTCTTCCAAATACCGCTCCACAAACTCCGCCATCGACCATTGAAACAGCAGCTTGCGCACTTCCTCGTCATTACCAATGCGCTCATCCATCGCCTCGGGCGAAGGCGCGGGCCCAATCCACATATCCTGATCATTTGCTGGCCGGATCGCATTCCGCGCCCGCCGAATCACATCACAAAGCGCCCGCCACCCCGCCACATCTCGCGGCGAAACACGCCGAATCTCGGAATCGCACCGATCATCGTCATCCCAAAGCTGCACGCCGTCGCCATCTTCGAACGGAACAAACAGCCCATTCGAAGCCGGCTTCCACTCATACCCGAACCCAGCCAGATTCAGCTCTTCAATCACCAACGGATGCAGCAGCCCCGCCAGATAAGCGCACGGCGACATACGCACGCCGGGAAACGGCTCCTCAATTGTGCATGCGCCGCCAATCCGGTCGCGCGCCTCTAGCACCAAAACCCTTTTCCCCGCCCGAGCCAAGTAAGCCGCGCAAGCCAGCCCGTTATGCCCCGCGCCCACCACCACGCAATCCCACTTTTGTTCCACCCAGCACCACCTCCAAACAATCCCGCACAAACCGCTCTTCGGAAAGCCCCGCCACCGCCTCATCCGGAAACTTCACGCACTCGCGAAACTTTTCGCCCAGCGCCTGAAACACCTCGATCCGGGGATTCGCCGCCAGTTCATCCCGCCGCACCACCGCCTCCATCGCCACCTGCGCCAGCCCCGCCGAAACACTCTGCCGCAGCCGCGCCGCCAAATGCGGATACTCCAAAAGCGAATTAAACTGCGCCGCATCGGGCGACGGAGGAATCATCGGCAAAACCAGCTTCTTCTGCCGGATCACCACCGTCCCGGCCACCATATCGCCCAAACGCTGGCAGCGTTTCGAAAGCACCAGCGCCACGCCGCCAACCAAATAAAGCAAAGGCAAACCATCCACGAACCGCAGCAAATTCCGCAGCGCAATCTGGCCAAAACTCAGCCGACGCCCGCCCGCATCCATTACGCGAAGCCCGAAAATCCGCTTGCCCACCGTCTGCCCGCGCCACATCCATTCCAGCGTGATCGGATACCCAATCGTCACCAAAAACAGCAAGATAACGAACACCGCCTGCACCAAATCTCTGTTCAGGAACTGCACATAATTCAGGCCGCGCCCGCAAACTCCGGCCGCCCCATAGATGACTAGGGCATCCATGAACCACGCCAGAAACCTTGTCGCCGGGCCCGCCAAAGCCAGATCAAACCGCACCCCTTCGGGCGTATGAATCGCCAGCTTGTTCACGCCGATCTGCCCGCCCGCCCCAGAAACAAGCACAGCGCTGCAAACTCCACCAGTCCAAACGCAATCTTCAAACTGTAAGGCAGCACTGGCGCATGATACTGCGAAAAAAACGACTCAATCATTCCCGCCCAAACCAGCATCACCGCCGCCCCGCCGGCCAGCGTCAAAACATCGTTCGTGCAAGCCCGCAGCCGCTCACTCCTCCGCGCGGAATCGCGAAAACCAATCAGCGCCGAAG
>Ga0116230_10002588_pt1 | contig 17440 bp, 15 predicted proteins | sample S1TSphfallax_3_FD_88678 | JGI IMG/M metagenome (GOLD analysis project Ga0116230, IMG submission 88678) | Host-associated microbial communities from peat moss isolated from Minnesota, USA - S1T2_Fd - Sphagnum fallax MG | ecosystem: Host-associated > Plants > Peat moss > Unclassified | place...
AAACAAACAACATGCAACATGTGCTTTCCACGCGCCTTTTTTTGCGGCACCGTTTGACGACTGTCTGGATGGAGCGAATTTGGCATGCCGGCTTTTCCGGAGTCGAGATTTTTGCCGCACGCCAGCATTTTGATTACAGAGACAAGGCGCAGATTGCGGAACTGGGACACTGGTTTCGGGATTCGACGCTGACAGTGTTTTCGCTGCATGCGCCGCAATTCAGCGACGACGTTTGGGGACGGTCCGGGCCGAATGCGGTGGTCGATATCACCGAGCCGGTGAAGGCCAAGCGGCTGGCGGCGGTGGATGAGACGAAACGCGCCATTGAAGTGGCCGAAGATGTTCCGTTTCGCTATCTGATTCTGCATCTGGGCGTGCTGGGGCAGGAGATGGAAGAGCGGCGCTGGGATTCGGGATTCTCGTCGCTGGAGGAATTGAAGGTGTTCGCCGGCCAGCGCGGCGTGGAACTGCTGCTGGAGAATATTCCGAATGCGCTGTCGCATGGCGAGCGGCTGAATGAGTTTCTGGCGGCGACGCATTTGCATCTTGGGTATTGCTTCGACGCGGGACACGCGCATTTGGGCCGCGGCATCAGCGCGGAATTCGATTTCATGAAAGACCGCGTGAAGTGCTGCAACATTCACGACAACGACGGGAAAGAGGACCAGCATCTTTTTCCGGGTTATGGGAATATTGACTGGTCGAAAACGATGGATTTGCTGCGCACGCGAGGAGACCAGTTCCCGCTGGTGCTGGAATTGAACGATGTGGCCAGCATGGAGCATCCGGTGGATGAGGCGCGGCGCGCGATGGCCAAATTGGAAGAGCTCAGCATTGAATATGAACGATGAATATCAGAATTAGCGAAGCACAGGCGCACGTTGGCGAATCGGTCACGCTGCATGGCTGGCTGTATAACCTTCGCAAGTCCGGCAAGATTGTATTTCCCATCATTCGCGATGGCAGCGGACTGATGCAGTGCGTGGCCGTAAAGAGCAGCATTTCGGAAGACCTGTTTGAAATGCTGAAAGGGCTGACGCAGGAGAGTTCGCTGAGCGTGACGGGCACGATTCGGGCGGAGGCGCGCGCGGCGGGCGGGTTCGAAATGGACGTGACGGATGCGCATGTCTATCAGAAAGTCAGCGAAGAGCATCCGTATCCGATTACGCCGAAGGATCATGGCACGGATTTTTTGATGGACCACCGGCACCTGTGGCTGCGCAGCAAGCGGCAGCATGCGGCCATTCGGGTGCGGCACGAAATTATCAAGGGAATTCGGGATTTCTTTGACTCCAACGGGTTCACTTTGGTGGACACGCCGATTTTTACTCCGGCCGCGTGCGAGGGAACGACGACGCTGTTTGAAGTGGATTACTTCGAAGATGAGAAGGTTTATTTAACGCAATCGGGCCAGCTTTATAACGAGGCGAATGCCATGGCGTTTGGCAAAGTTTATTGCTTTGGGCCGACGTTTCGGGCCGAAAAATCAAAGACGCGGCGGCATTTGACGGAGTTCTGGATGGTGGAGCCGGAGATGGCTTACGCGGATCTGGAAGACGTGAAATATGTTGCGGAGCAACTGGTGGTGTCGCTGGTGGACCGGGTGCTGGAGAACCGCAAGGAAGAGCTGAAGGCGCTGGAACGAGACACGTCGAAACTGGAGACGGTGAAGACTCCGTTTCCGCGCATGAGCTACGACGAAGCGGTGAGAATTCTGGCGGGCAAAGGCAGCGAGATTCAGTGGGGCGGCGATTTCGGTAACACGGATGAGACGCTGCTGACTCAGGATTATGACCGGCCGGTGATGGTGGACCGGTATCCGACGGAGATCAAGGCGTTCTATTTTCAGCCGGATGAAGTGCGGCCGGAAGTGGCACTCGGCGTGGATGTGATTGCGCCTGAAGGATATGGCGAGATTATTGGCGGCGGGCAGCGCATTCATGATCTGAGCCTGCTGGAAAAGCGGCTGGATGAGCATCAGTTGCCGCGCGAGGCGTTTAACTGGTATCTGGATTTGCGGCGCTTTGGAACGGTTCCGCATGGCGGGTTTGGGATGGGCGTGGAGCGGTTTGTGGCCTGGATGTGCGGTTTGGAGCATATTCGCGAGACGATTCCTTATCCGCGCATGCTTTACCGGACTCGTCCTTAATGAAGTTTTCCACCATCTGCATTCTGGGCGCTCCTATGGATTTTGGCGCGGGGCGGCGCGGCGTGGATATGGGGCCTTCGGCGTTGCGCAAGGCGGGGCTGCAGGGCAAGCTGACTGGACTTGGGTATCAGATTCAGGATCTGGGCAATGTGTTCGTGGATCAGCAGGAGAGCATGCCGGAGGGGGATTCGCGCGCGAAGTTTCTGGAATCCATTGCCCAAAGCTGCGCGGGATTGGCGGCGCAGGTGGCGGGCGTGATTGAACGCGGGAGCTTTCCGCTGGTTTTGGGCGGCGATCATTCGATTGCGGCGGGGACGGTGGCGGGCGTTGCTTCCGCTTACCGGCGCAAGGGCCAAAAAATTGGCCTGATGTGGATTGATGCGCACACCGATATGAACACGCCGGGGACGACGCCGAGCGGGAATGTGCATGGCATGCCGCTGGCTTGCTGCATTGGGCATGGGCCTTCGGAACTGACGCGCATTCTCGGTTTTGCGCCGAAGGTGGACCCGAAAAATGTGGTGCTGATTGGCATTCGGGATGTGGATCGCGAAGAGCGCGATCTGGTGCGGAGTTCGGGCGTCTCGGTTTTCACGATGCGGCAAATTGACGAAATGGGATTGCACCAGGTGATGGACCGTGCGCTGGCGATTGTCAGTGACGGGACGGATGGGTTTCATCTATCGCTCGACATGGATTCCATTGATCCGGTGGAAGCGCCAGGGGTGGGCACGCCGGTGCAGGGCGGCATGACTTATCGCGAAGGGCACCTGGCGATGGAGATGATTTGCGACCACGGCAGCCTGGTTTCGCTGGAGCTGGTGGAAGTGAATCCGGTTCTGGATATTGCCAACCGCACGGCTGAGCTGGGAGTGCAACTGGTGGCGTCGGCGATGGGCAAGAAGATACTCTAGAAGTTGTCTCACTTCTTGGCCTTTGCGCTGCGTGTCTATAGTTTCGTGTTTAATCTGACGCTGAACTCCTTTCTGGTTGGTTTAGCTTTGATGGATTACCGTTCCCAGCAGTTTTTGAATCTGGACATGCTGCCGTTTCCCAGCGAGAACCTGGTGCGCGACACCGTGATTCTGGGCAGCGCGGGGATTATTTGCACACTGTTGGCGCTGACGCGTTCGTTCAAGTTTGTGTTTGTGTTTTGGACGGCGCTGGCGGTGTGGATGATGCTGAAGTGGTTTTTTCTGGGGGATTATGTGTTTGACGACGCGCACCAGGCGAGGGGCGCGGTTTGGCTGACGGTGGGGGGCGTGGGGGCGTTTTTTGGGGCAGCGTGGTCGCTGAGAACGCGCAAGTGGCAGGGCATCTTGTGAGCCCTGACATTTAGCGGCAGGTTTATAGGCATGCAAGTGCAATTCACCAATCCAGAGCTTCAAGCTAATGTCGAGCAGCGGGTTTCTGACACTGGCCGCCCGGCCGAGGAACTGGTTTAGGATGCAGTGGCGGGTTATTTTGACGGGCTGGCTGAAACGCGCCAGATGATCGATAGCCGCTATGACGACGTCAAAAGCGGCAAGGTGAAACTCATTCCTGGCGATGAAGCCTTTGCCCGGCTCAGAGCAAAAAGTGACGCGCGCCGCAAAAGCCAAGCGTGAGCGACTTCCAGGCGCTGTTTCCGCATCGAAGGCATCGACGAGCAGATCTGACCTCACGCCCGCTGCGCCTCATGCGCGTCTATGCTTACCTGATTGCGTATGCCCCGGATGAGCAGCCTTTGTGGGTGGTTGCGGTCATGCATGGCAACCGGAGTCCGGGTGTCATGGCCGCGATTCTTCGGAGCCGTGAAGACAGGCCATAAGGCGATGACCGCAGCATCTATTCTGGAAGCATGACTGTTTTTGTGACTGGCGCGACCGCCGGGTTTGGTTTGGCGATTGTCCGGAAGTTTGCGGCGGATGGCGCGAAGATTGTGGGCACCGGACGGCGCGAGAGCCGACTGCTGGAACTGAAGAAGGAATTGGGCGAATTGTTCTTTTCCTTAACCTTTGATGTCGGCAGGCGCGAACAAGTGGAAGCGGCGATTTCGGCACTTCCGGCCGAGTTCAGCGACGTGGACATTCTGGTGAACAATGCGGGCGGCGCGCTGGGGCTTGATCCGGCGCAGAGCGCGAGCTTGGACGACTGGGACAACATGATTGCCAGCAACATCAGCGGCCTGGTTTATTGCACTCGGCTGCTGTTGCCGGGCATGGTGGAGCGGCAGCGCGGGCATGTGGTGAATATTGGTTCGGTGGCCGGGCAGGTTCCGTATCCGGGCGGCAATGTGTATGGCGCGGCGAAGGCTTTTGTTCATCAGTTCAGCAATAATCTGCGCGCCGATTTGATCGGCACGGGCGTTCGCGTGACGGATATTGCTCCAGGGTTAGCGGGCGGGACTGAGTTTTCGCAGGTGCGGTTCAAGGGCGATGAAGAGAAGGCGGCTTTGGTTTATGCGGGCACGGAACCGCTGACGGCCGAGGATGTGGCGGAGGCGGTGCATTGGGTGGCGACGCGGCCGGCGCATGTGAATATTAATTTTATTCAGATGATGCCGACGTGCCAGGCTTACGGGCCGCTGGCGGTTAAACGGAAGGGTTAATCGGCGCGCGGGTCCCAGACGTAAGTCAAATCCAGGACGAAGCCGTTTTCCATGTATTCGCGCATCTTCCTCCTGAGCGCGGGCAGACGGTCGCTGAAGGACCTGACTTCCACGACAAATTCGGGACACAGATGAAGGAAGCCGCCTTTCTTGCGTATGTCGGTAGCATCGAGGCGGACGATTGATGTCCAGGCGGTTCTGGGTGAGCGGCGGGCACCGTTCGGAAGCACAATGCCCGCTGACGAACTGGAGGCGAGGCCGAGCCGATCCTTGTCGCCCAATTGTGCCGCTCGCCTGCCACATGCGTGATGCTGACACCTGTTTGGTAGTCAACGGGCGAGATTTGGATGATCTCGCCCTCTGCTGTCATCTCATATTCCTGTCTGGATGCTTGGCGCAGAAGGCGGCGAACTGTTTGTCGGTCATCGGACTGGCTGTTGTCACGCTAACTCCCCCAGATGCGGTGTTTCAAATTGCTGAGGTGACGCCGGAACCAGCCGGGCGGCTTGGCTTTGGCGGCTAAATCTTTGGTGTCCAGAGCGGCGGCTTCTTTGGCGGATTCGGCGGCCGGGTTGTAATCCTCGGTGTTGCCCAAATGGACCAGGTGGCCGTCGAAGTTGTAGGTGCGGAGGCGCATTTTGCCATCGTCGTCTTTGGTGATGATGCTGAAGCTGCGGAGCAAAGACCCGGGGTCGCCCGGGGCCACGCGAATGGGGAAATAGCCTTCCAAATCGCGCTGGCGGTAAGAGGTTTCGTAGCGGTGGCGGCGGGCGTTCCAAAGGAAGACGCGCCAGGAATCGAAATCGTTGGGCGCGCCGCGTGTGGACGTGGCCCAGAGCCAGTTATGTTTGGGACCTTTCTCCTCGTCATTCACGGTGCCCAGGTCGAAGTAGGCGGTGATATTTTTTCCCTCGGCGTATTGCGCCACTTCGTCGGGAATGGACATCAGCAGATTGCGGGTCAGCACCCAGCCGATCTGGTTGGCTTTGGTGCGCACCAGCGTCCAGTCGTCCATCACGGGCTTGGCCTCGGCTTTGGCTGGCTTGGACGGAGGCGGGGGCGCGGCGGGCTTGGGAGAGGGCTGATCGTTGCCGCCGTCTATGCGCTCGGCTGAAAGCGCCAGCCAGTTGGCGGGCGGCTTGGGCGGGGCCGGTTTGGGCGGCAGGCGAAAAAAGCCAGCCACCGATTTCTGCTCCTTGCGGCTTTTTCGCGAGGCGGCCTGGGGGCGCGTCACCACAATGCCGGGCGTGCGGGCCGCGCCGGCCAATTTCGGAACAAGCTTGTGGCCCAGCACGCTGACCGCGCCGCCCTCCGGGATTTGCGCGAAGGCCGGCGACTGACGCTCTGGATCAATGTGAACGTTCAGCGTTTCATATGCGGTGGCGGTGCCTTCGGAGGGAAGAAGGTTTTCCTGTGCGCGGCGCTGTTTCAACGCCGCCATCTGGTCGGCGCTGAGCAGCAGCAACGCATCCACCCAGCCTTCCGCATTCTTGTCCGTGCGCACGCGGATCATGCGGCGCTGGACGTCGACAATTTGCAGATGGTCGCCGTGCTTCAGTTCGGCGACGACGGGGCTTTTGCCCAACAGATCGCTATGCAGATGAAGAGCGGCGGGAGCGACGTAAGCCTCGCCCAGAGTGACGCGCGTATCGGAACAGCCGACGAGCAAGAGCAGGGTCAGGAGCGCAATCAATCTCATAAAGCTTGCGCACTGAGAGGCACGAGCCGGGCGAGTTCTTTCAGGATGCAGCGGTCCATGACGACGGGAATTCCATTTTCTTCCGCCAGCTTTGCGGCGTCTTCGTTATAGACACCTTCCTGCATGAAGATGAGACGCGGACGTTTAGAAATCGCTTCTTGCACGATGGGCAGAACCTGGTCGGAGCGGCGAAAGATATTAACGATGTCGACCGGCTGCGCGACATCGGTCAGCGAGGCGAACGCTTTTTCGCCGTGAACTTCTGTTTCCGCAGGGTTGACCGGAATGATTTGGAAGCCTTGGCGTTTGAGCCAGCGCGAGACTCCGAAGCTGGCGCGAGCCGGGTTGCTGGAGATGCCGACGACGGCGATGGTTTTGGATTCTTTGAGGATTTGGGCGAGATCTTCGTCACTGATTTGGCTGGCGGGGACCACGGTTTGATTTTCTCATCCGCTGTTTCTTCATCCAGCTTCATCAGCTTGCGGAAGCGCGCCACTTCGTGGCTGGTGAGCGTGCGATAAGCGCCGGGCTTCATGTCGCCCAGATTCAGAAAGCCAATCTGCACGCGCTTCAGCTTTTCCACCAAGTGGTTGAAATGCTTGAACATGATGCGGATCTGGTTCTGGCGGCCTTCCACCAGTCGCACTTCATACCAGGGGTTATCGCCCTTGCGGATGAGTTTCAGCCCGGCGGGCGCGGTTTTGCGGCCATGCATAGGAATGCCGCTGCGGAAAAGTTCTTCTTCTTCCTGAGTGAGCGTGCCTTTAATTTTGGCGAGATAGGTTTTGGTGACGTGGCTGGCAGGGGACATCAGGGCGTTGGCGAAGTCGCCGTCATTGGTCAGCAACAGGAGACCTTCGCTTAGGTAATCGAGACGGCCGACCGGATAAATGCGCTCTTTCAGGCCCTTGAAAAACTTCATCACGGTTTCGCGGCCTTCGGGATCAAAAACGGTGGTGACGACGTTCTTGGGTTTGTTGAACGCGTAATAGGAAAAATGTTTGGGCGCGCTGAGGACCTGGCCATCCACTTTGACGCGGTCGGTTGAGAGATCGGCTTTCGAGCCGAGTTCGGTAACGGTTTCTCCATTGACGGAGACGCGGCCGGCCACGATTAATTCTTCGGCCTTTCGCCGGCTGGCGATACCGGCATGGGCGAGAATTTTCTGGAGGCGTTCTTCAGGCATCGGTGGGGTGACTTTCGGGTTGGGGGACGGGTTCGGCGGCCACGGGTGCGGTTGGCGCCAGGTCTTCGGCATCATCGAGCGCCATGCGGCCGAGTTCTTCGAACTCTTTTAATGTGGGCAGTTCAGCCAGCGAGTTGAGGCCGAACTGGATGAGGAATTCGCGCGTGGTTTTGTACATCATCGGCTTGCCGAGGACGTTCTTGCGTCCCGCGGCAGCGATGAGTTTGCGGTCAAGCAAAGTGTTGAGAACGCTGGCGCCCTGGACGCCGCGGATATCCAGAATTTCCGGTCCGGTGATGGGCTGGCGATAAGCGATGACGGCCAGAGTTTCGAGCGCGGCAAGCGACAGCTTCAAAGGCTTTTGCAGTTTCTTGACGAAGCGGCGAATGGGTTCGTGATGCTCCGGCTTGGTGGCCATTTTGTAGCCGCCGGCAATTTCGCGGATGGACAGGCCGCGATCCGGGGCCTGGTATTCGGTCACCAGTTGGGCCAGGATTTCTTTGACGCGGTCTATGGGCTGCTCGACGGAGCTGGCGATTTGCTCGGCGCTGAGAGGTTCGTCGGTAATGTAGATGGCGGCTTCGATGACGGCCTTTAAGGCGTCGCGGTTGTCGGGAGTGGGAGCGGCTGGTTCGGTGACCGCTTCGATGAGTATGTCTTCAGCGTCCAGTTCTTCCACTGGCTCCAGCGGTTGCTCTGTTTCCATCAGCGGTATTCCTGTTCCACGGTTTCCAGCTCTGCCTCTGACTCTGGATTGTCTTCGAATGACGGGCCGCGCTCCAGGCCGATATCGCCGAAGGCTTCGCCTTGGGTGAGCGCAACGCTTTGCCGCTTTACGAGTTCCAGGATGGCTAGGAAAAGGCAGATCATGGCGCGGCGGCTGCGCTGGGATTCGAACAGTTCGGTTGCCGACAATGCGCCCTGGCGTCGAAAGCGCGTCAACTGCTGGCGCAGGAAATGAATCATATCCGGCACGCTGACGTTTTCTTTGCCGATTTCATAGATGGGGCGGCTTTTGCGGCGGTCCAGAACGCCTTGCAGGGTTTTGACTAGATCGAAAATTGACACGGCCAGGCCGGGGCCTTCGTCTTCCGAAAGAAATTGCTCAATCTGCGGATTGGACCAGGTGGCGTCTTCAATCAGGCGCTTTTGCTGGAGCATCTCGGCGGCGTTCTTGAAGCGTTCGTGCTCAATCAGGCGCTCCACCAATTCCTGGCGCGGATCTTCTTCGGGCGATATTTTTTCGAGTTCCGGGTCGCGCGGCAAGAGCATTTTGCTCTTGATGTGGATGAGCGTGGCAGCCATGTAAACGAAGTCGGAACTCAGTTCGATGTCCAGTTCCATGGCCTTCTGCATGTACTCCATGTACTGCCCGGTGATCTGGGCAATGGGTATGTCGGAGATGTTGATTTGCTGCTTGCGTATCAGGTCCAGCAGCAGATCCAGGGGCCCCTCGTAGTGCGCGAGGTGGAAGTTCAAGGGCAGAGACACTGTTACAACGTTAACATGCAAAAGAGGGTGGCCGGAGGCAGCGAATAGGGGACATATTTCTTCTCCGTCCCCTTCTTTCGCCTAGCGGTGGCCGCGCGGGGCTTCGTGGCCGTGCGGATCATGCATGGCAGCTCCGTGAAATTCGCGGCGCTGTTCGGCGGGGTGCTCACCGCGCTTGGGGAACGGGCCGTGATAACCCTTCCGATAGTCGTAATGATGGTCAACGTGCCCGTAAAAATGATCGGGTCCGTGATACCACGGGCCAGCGCCAATGAAGACACCGCCTGAGAACCATTCTGGACCGTAGTAGCCGTCTGGCGCGCAGTTGTACGGAGGAACCTCGTAATATCCGTATGGGCAGTTGGGCGGCGGCCCAATATTGATTGAGACTTGCGCCTGTGCTCGATCAGCGCCCGCCAAGAAAATACCCAAACCGAAAACCGCTATGACAATGTTTCGCATGATTCGCTCCTGCCCGTGAGACGAGGGTGTTCACGCTATGTTTCAGTGTTTTCCCTCCACTACGGTTAGTACCTGATTGGCGGCCACGTTGGTGAACTTGTCCACCGTTCCGCTGGGCCAGTGAACCTCAATGTCGGCTTTGGCCGCCTTGGCCAGGCCGAAGTGAATAGCCAGGTCGCTTTGCGAAATATAACTGCCGCCGCTGCGCACTTCGTCCATCTGCTGGTGTTCGCCCTCGGGCTTGCAGAATACGCGCGCGCCGATGCCGGAGCGGTTTGATTTCACTCCGATGGTTTTCACACGAAGCCAGTTGTTCTTCAGCGTGCTTTCGCAGTGAAGCAGTTGCGGCACGTCATTGACGCAGTTCACCAGCACGTCCAGATTGCCGTCGTTGTCAAAATCGCCGATGGCGCAGCCGCGGCCCGCGACGGTTTCCTGAATGCCGGGTCCGGCTTCGAGCGAGACATCCTGAAATTTGCCGTTGCCGAGGTTGTGATACAAGACCTTGCGTTCGCGGTAGCCGGATTCGCTGGCCTTTTCCTGCACTTCGGGATAGACGTGGCCGTTGCAGGTGAGGATGTCGGGCCAGCCGTCGTTGTCGAAATCGAGGAAGCTGACGCCCCAGCCGAGAAAGCGCGTGTTGCGTCCCAGGCCGGCCTGAAAAGTCATGTCTTCGAAGTTGTCGTTGCCCAGATTGCGGTAAAGCGAAGAGGTGTCGCCGGCGAAGTTGGTTTTGACAATATCCAGGCGGCCGTTGCCGAAGACATCGGCGGCGGAGACGCCCATGCCGGCCTGCGTTTTTCCGTCGGCTCCGAAGGCTACGCCAGCTTCCAGCGCAACATCGGTGAAGGTGCCGTCGTGATTGTTTTTGAAAAGCGCGGAGGGAGCGGAATCGTCGGCGACATAGATATCGGGCCAGCCGTCGTTGTCGAAATCGCCGACCAGAACGCCCAGGCCGTAAGTGCCTTGCTTCTTGAGAATGCCGGCCTTCTCGCTGACGTCGGTAAAGGTGCCGTCGCCATTGTTGTGGAAGAGAATGTCTTTGCCGCCCTGCAAACCGGGAGGGCCGCAGGCGACCATCAGGCCTTCATATAAGCACGGGCCGCTTTCCGGCAGCGGCGCGGTTTTGGGATCGAAATCGATGTAGTTGGCGATGTAGAGGTCGAGATGGCCGTCGCGGTCGTAGTCCAAGAAAGCGCAGCCAGTGTTCCAGCGCTGGAGGCCGGATTTGGTGCGCGTGGTGACGCCGGCTTTTTCGGCGACGTCGGTGAATGTGCCGTCACCGTTGTTGCGCCAAAGGGAGCAATCGCCCCAATAGCTGACGAAGAGGTCCACGTGGCCATCGTTATTGAAGTCGCCCGCGCAAACGCCCTGGCCCCAGCCGTGGCGCGCGATGCCGGCTTTTTGCGTGACGTCGGTGAATGTGCCGTCGCGATTGTTTTTGTAGAGGCGGCTGACGGGTTCGGAACCGGGCGCGAAGGTGGTTTCGAAACGCGAGCCGTTGACCAGGAAAATATCCAGCCAGCCGTCGTCGTCGTAGTCGACAAATGCTGCGCCGCAGCCGGTGGTTTCGAGCAGGAATTTGTTTTTGGCTTCGGCACCGAAGATGGTTTTTGAATTGAGGCCAGCGCTTCTTGCGACGTTGATGAACTGAACGCCTAAGTTCGTTTGCGCCAGCAGTTGGTCGAGACTAAAGACGGGGACGGCGGCGCATAAGGAGCGAACAAATGTTCGGCGGGAAAGCTTCATTTACTGCGGCACCGGCTTGGTTTGGTCGAGCGGTTTGGGCATGATGCCGCCGCGCATGCCTTGATCGAGTGAATTGGCCAACTGCTTATCTTTATCAGCTTTGAGCTTTGAACCTTGCGCAAAAGCTTCCTCGCTGCCGGCTTTGTCGCCCTTGATGCGCAGAATTTGGCCGAGCGTGTTGAAAGGTCCGGGCGTGGAGGGGTCCAGTCTAATGGAAGCCTTCAATTCCACGATTGCGCCGTCCAAATCGCCGCTTTGCTTCAAGGCGATGCCCAGCATGTAGTGCGCTTCGGCGTAATCAGGCCGAATGGCGATGGCAGCTTTCATCTGCGCGATGGTGCCGGGAAAATCGCCCAGTTGCCAGTCGGTGATGCCGAGGGTGTAATGAGATTCGGGCAAAGTGGAATCAAGATCGATGGCCTTTTGAAACTCTTTTTGCGCGGCTTCCAGTTGATCCTGCATCTTGAGCGCGATGCCTAAGTCATAATGTCCTGCGGTGGAGGCGGGATCAATCTCAAGAATTTCGCGGTAGGCTTTTTCGGCCTTGCCATATTCGCCCAGTTTCAGGTAAGCGTGGCCGATGGTGGAGCGCGCCACCAGGTCCCATTGGTTTTCGGCCAGCACGGCTTGCGATTCGGCGATGGCGCGATCCGGCTGGCGCGTGGCGACCAGAAGCTGGGCGTAGCCGTTGCGCAGATCGTGATCCTTGGGATTCAGCGCCACCGCTTTGGCGGAAGCTTCGACGGCGGCGGCCAAGTCGTTCACGCGCTGTTCGGCAATGGCCAGTTGCTGCCAGACTTCGGGCTGCGACGGGTTGAGAGACACCGCTTCTTTCAGCTCTGCGATGGCCTTGCCGTTGCTGCCGGTGTCGATGTAAGCGGAGCCCAGGCGGTAGCGATAGTCGAATGCTTTGGGATCGAGGCGGACTGCGGTTTCCAGTTCCGAAAGGCCGTCCACGCGGTCTTGGGCGAGCCAATCGACCACTCCCAGATGATAATGAGCGGGAGCATAGCTGGCATTGGCGCGGATGGATTTTTGAAAGTGAGAGACAGCGTCAGCGTGGCGGCCGGCCGAGGCGTAGATGAAGCCGATATGATCTTCTCCGGGCGCGGTGCTGGCTTCGGCTGAGGCCTGGACCAGCAGGAGCAGAGCGCCTTGCGTGTCGCCTGCGCGCATGCGCACTTCAGCCTCACTGGCAAGCTGCGACTGGCGATCCACTTTGACGAACGCGGCCTTGGCAAGCTCGGTCTCGGCGAGCGCGGCGGCGCAGAGCAGAAGGACGACAAAGGCTGGAGTCTTCAATCTATAGGCAATTATAAGAGCAAGTCTGCGGTTCGGCGCTAATAAGCGCCCTCGCGCCGAAACACCGTCTTCACCGTGCGCAGCAAAATGTAGGTGTCAAACCACACGGACCAGTTGTGAACGTAATATTCGTCCAGCGCGATGCGTTCTTCATACGTGGTGTTATTGCGGCCGGAAACCTGCCACAGCCCCGTGATGCCGGGGCGGACGCGGCTGTAAAGGCCAAAGCGGCGGCCGTATTTTTCAATCTCGTCCTTGACAATCGGGCGCGGGCCCACCAGGCTCATTTGCCCGGCCAGGACGTTGAACAACTGCGGCAGCTCATCCAGGCTCAAGCGCCGCAGACAGCGCCCAATGGGCGTCACACGCGGGTCGTTCTTCAGCTTGTGGTCGCGCTGCCATTCAAACAGGTCTTCGGGATGCGCGGCCAGATGCGCCGCCAAAATGCTTTCGGCGTGCGGCACCATGCTGCGGAATTTCCATGCCTTAAACATCGCCCCGTTTTTGCCGTAACGCACTTGGCCATAACAGACCGGGCCTTTGGAGCTGAGTTTCACCGCGGCAGCCAAAACGACGAACAGCGGTGCAAGCAGCACGATCCCCGCCAGCGAGAACGCAAAATCCAGGCTGCGCTTGGCCACCGACGGAACGCGCTGAAACAGCCGCTGCGGCATCTCGAAACCCACCTCGCCGCCCACTTCCCTGGGCGCGATTCCCAAACTGCAAATGCCCGGCATATCCGGCATCAGCAGCACATGCTGAAAGCCGTAGCACCAGTCTTGAATCAGGTGCCGAATCTCCTGCGCCGTGCGGTTCGGCATCGCAATAATGGCGTAATGCGCCCAGCGTTCCTTGCAAAATCCAGGCGCGGAGCTGATGGGTCCCAGCACGGGCGGCAAGTCGGACGGCCACGCTGCCGGCGCATCGTCGGACAGCATGCCAATGACTTTCACTCCCCAGCGTCCGTCCCGAAGCGTCCGCGCCACCCTTTGCGCCGCCATGCCCGATCCGAGAACCACCGCTGTCACGCCCCACCATTCAAATCCCTTGAATCGCCTGCGCATGAAGTAACGCACCAGCAGGACCATGGGCGCGCCGCCCGTCCAGGTCACCAGGAAAACTGAGCGCGAATACTCAGCGCCCGTGCGCCACAAGAAAGTGGTGCAGGACATCAGCAGGAAAACCACCGTGATGGAAACGAAAATGCGCCGCATTTCTTCCGCCGGGTGAAGCAAAACGCCCGGATAAAGCCCCTGCAGAAAGAAGGCGCTCATCACCATGACCATCAGCGGCGCCAACTGGAAATAAGAACTGAGCGGATAGAGCGGAGAAAGGTAATGCCGCCAGAGAACCGCCAGCCCAAAAACCGCGGAAAGCGTCAAAAAATCGGCCGCCGCCACGCACATCGTGATCGCCAGCGATGAATTGCTGGTTGCCAGCGCACTGCCGCTCGCCAGTGCGGGCGAACTGATGGCGTGGGGCTTTGCGCTCATAAACTGCGTACGAATGAACTAAGTTGTAGCACGCATCACGACTTATGCCAATAGTTTTCGCCGCTTATATTCCTGCCAGCCAGGTAAGGCGTTTACGTTTGAGTACGGCCTGGTACTTTGCCATCGTCTTTATGCAGTTTCCATCCAAAATTGGGGCGACCGTGGCGGCGGGCAGTAGCCGTATAGCGGCCGTCGAGGTAAGATCGTTTCAATGTCCGGTCCATTGCAAACTTCCGGAACCCTGACAGACCGGGTTGTTCAGCGCGGCCTGTGGCTGGATTCGGCTCTCGACGAAATGAGCCGCGACCTGGAAGAGGATCGTTTTGTCTCGGCGGTCGGGCATTTTCGTGAGGCGCTGGGCCTCAGCCGCGGTTTGCCGCAGTTGAAAGCGCGCGTGAACGAATTCGCCGAACTTCATTCCGAGGAGCTTCTTCCGCGCAATTGGCGGGTGGCCGAAGCGCTGCTGCAGGAAGCCGCTGCCACCGAACCGCCGCTTAAGCCCGACCCGGAACTTCTCGAAAAAGTGAAACAGGCGCGGCATGACGAACGGATTTCCATTGCCCTGAACCGGGTGGACCGGCTCACTTCGGAAGGCAAAACCGCCGAAGCGCGCGAACAGTTGGCAGAACTGCTGGCTGTTTATCCAACCGAAACCCGCATCCGGCAGCGTTTGCACGCATTGGATCACCCTGGGAAAGCTTTTGAGAATGCGGCTCCGCCGCCAGCGTCCGCCAATGTGGTGGACGTTCAGCCGCTGCCGGTCGCGGAAGAGCCCGAACCGGAGCCGGAAGCCGAACCCGAAGCACACGCCAGCGAATTCGTCCCTGCGTTTGCGCAGGAGCAGCCGAATTCCTGGCAAACCAAAGTTCTCATCTCCAGTTCGGCTTGGAATGCCATCAAGGATCTTGCGGCCGTCGTGGCCACCGCTGCCATGCTAGGCACGGCTGGTTTTCTAGTGTGGAAACATTATTCGGAACCGTCCCAGCGAACACGCCAGACACCATCCGTGCAGCAGCCGGAATCGCTGGAACTGGCCAAGCCCTTGCCGGCAGATGCCCCTCAGGGCCAAGCCGGCAATTCAGTATTCCAGGACGTTCCGGTGCCGCCATCCGATCAGGACACGATCCTGCGGGCGGTCCAGGATTTCAGCGAGACCAGCGGAAGAAAGATCGACAACGAAGTGGTGGATGAGGTCGATATCCAGGGAAAACAGGCCAAAGTTCACTACCGCCCCAAGGGCAAATCCTCCGGCCCCAACCTGGTTTTTTCCCTTATCCGGCAGAGTGATGGCTGGAAAGTCCAAAAGGTGGAATAGCGCTACTTGCAGTCGAATTCGAAGCTATTCACAAAGTAGGTGAACACCGCTTCAAACCGCTTGATCTGGTCTGGCGGGCACTGCAATTCCATGCGGTACACTTCGCCCTTGTGCTGGACAAAAATAACTTCTTCCATCCAGTGGGTGCGTTCCAGCGGATCGTAATACCGGTCCTTGGCAAACAGCGCCGTGGATCCTTGCAAATCTAAGCTGTGCTGGTCTATCACTTCCAGCCGTTCAGCCCGCGCAAACTTCTGCAGGCCATCCAGGTGCTCTTTTAGGTTTTCCCTGAGGTTTTCGCCCAGATCCACCGGCTTCAGGCGCGCATCGGCCGTGGCTTCGGAGTCGTCGCTCAGCGGCCCAATGTCAATCTCGCCGCCCGGTTTGGCGGAATTTCGAACGCCGGTCTCCAAAAACAACCCGGAGCCGTCAAAAGCGCTCCCGCGCGACCAGCGCGACGGATAACTGACGCAATATCCCAGGTTTGGATTGCGGTAGCGCTTCCACGAGCGGTCCATCTTCTCGCTGGTCGGCTTACCCGCCCCAAATGCTGAAACGCAGCCGAGCAAACATAACAGCGCCCGGCAGCAGAAATGAGAAAGTTTCACTGGGAGTCAGCATACAAGTAATCCCGGCGCTTTCCTAGTACTAATTCATGACAAAAGTAACAATCGGTGTCCTTACTTTGGAAATAAGGCTAAGGCGCTGGAATTGGCCAGCGCCTTTCTGCGTACCGCTTAGGCGGGTCGCAGTAAGGAATTCGTTTGCCAATGCTCCCGCAGAATGCTGCTGCGCCAAAACAGCAAAAGCCCACCTGAGTCGGTGGGCTCTTAAATTTCGTCTGGCCTTGGGGGTTGTTATTCCGGCTTGCGCTTGCGCGGACGCCGGACGGGCGCGTTCCCGGCAGCGGCACGCTTGCGCGGCGACGCCACTTTCTTCGGCTTGGGCGGCGGGGGGTTCGGCTCAAAGATGGTGGGCTGGCCTTCCACAATGGGCTGCGGCTCGTCCTCCTCTTCTTCAATCGGGGGCTCAGGCGGCGGCGCGGGCAGGGCGGGCGGATAAAACTCCGCGCCCAGTTGGACAATCAGGCCGCGTTCCTCATCCGGCTCGCTGCGCACGACGGTTTTGTCCTGCGCGTAATTCAGCAGTTCGGAGAAGCGCTGGAAGCCAAACTTGGGCAGGCTGAAATCGGGGTGTTCGGCCGACATCCACTGTTCCAGTTCTTCGGCGGTTGCGCCGCCTTCTTCGAGTTCCATGCGGTGCGTTTCCAGCACGTCGCGCAGGGCGGGCAAGGCGTCATCGGGACGGGCGGCTGCCTTTTCCGGTCCGCCATGCCCGCCGCGGCGCTCAATGATGTAGCGGCCGCCGGAGCCGGTGACGTTGATGTAATCGGCCTTTTTCAGGCGCTCGACGAAATCGGAAAAACTGCCGCTGCCATAGGCGCGTTCGCTGAAAGCCGGGTCCAGTTGCAGCATGGTGCTCTTCAGCAAGCCCAACTGCGGCTGCACGGCGCGGCGTTCCAGAACCTGCAAGGCCCTTTCCACCAGCGCCATGGCTTGCGACAGTTCCAGCGGCGCGGGGCGCGGACCGCGATCTTTTTGCTGTTGCGGCGGCTGCTGCTGTTTGGGCGGCAGATCTTTTCGGTCGGGCCGGTCACCACGGTCGCCTCGGTCGCCTGGGCGGTCGGAACGCGGCCGGTCGGCATTCATGTCGCGCCGGTCCGGCATCGGGCTGGGAACGATGGTTGCCCCGTCTTCCAGCAGCGATTCGTAGCTCACGAATTCATGGCAGTTCTGCTGCAGAATGGTGCTGGTAAACGCCTTGCCTCCGAGCACGAACACGGTCTTGCCGTATTCTTTCAGCTTGTTCACCAGCGGAATGAAATCGCTGTCGCCGCTGACGATGGCGAAAGCGTTCACATGCGAATGGGTGAAAGCCATTTCCAGCGCATCCAGCGCCAGGTTAATATCGGCGCCATTCTTGTCGCCGCGCGGCGAGGGAATG
>Ga0116230_10002592_pt1 | contig 17427 bp, 14 predicted proteins | sample S1TSphfallax_3_FD_88678 | JGI IMG/M metagenome (GOLD analysis project Ga0116230, IMG submission 88678) | Host-associated microbial communities from peat moss isolated from Minnesota, USA - S1T2_Fd - Sphagnum fallax MG | ecosystem: Host-associated > Plants > Peat moss > Unclassified | place...
CAGGCCGAGGGTATGCGGATGGAACCGCCGGTGTCGGTGCCCAGGGCAAAATCCACCAGGCCCGCGGCCACCGCCACCGCGGAGCCGCTGGAGGAGCCGCCGGGCACGCGGTCGGGGTATTTGGGATTCACCGGGGTCCCGGCCCAGGCATTGATGCCGGTGACGCCGTAGGCGAGTTCGTGCATGGTGGTTTTACCGACCAGGCGGCAGCCGTGGTCGAGCAGCGCCTTGACCACGGTGGCGTGGCGCGTGGCGGGTGGCGCCGCGGCGAACAGGGCGCTGCCGAGTCCGGTGGGATAGCCCTCGATGTCGATGGAGTCCTTGATGCCGACGCGCGGGCCGTCGCCGCCGAGCGCGAACTCGCGCACGAAGACTGCGGCGGGCAGCGGTTCGCGATTCATCGGCGTGCCCGCATACGCCTAACGCTCGCATCCCAGACCAGCCTCGCCACGCGGATGCCGCTCTTAAGATCGCCGGCGGCATCGCGGCAGCGTTGCTTGACCGCGGCATCGAGCGCGATGTCGTCGCCGGCCATCGCCGCCGACTGGCATTGAATCTCGGCGGCGCGCTGCACGATCCAGAGCAGCATGAAGGTGCTCGGGATGTCGCGCTCGCAGACCGCGACGCCGTGATTGCGCAGCACCAGCACGTGATGATCGCCGAGGCTCGCGAGCATCCGACCGCGCTCTTCGGGATAGAGGGTGATGCCTTCGAAATCGTGGTAGCCGACGCGGCCGTAGAGTTGGGCACCGTAAAAATTATTGTGATCGAGACCGCCGCGTTTCATGGCCACCGCGGACACCGCGGTGGTGTGCGTGTGGGCGATGCAGGCGACGTCGGGCCGGTGCTCGTGGATGACCCCGTGCAGCGCAAACCCGGCGGGGTTGGCCGGGTACTCGGACGGCTCGACCAGCCGGCCGTCGATGCCGACTTTCAGCAGATTCTCGGGACGTACTTCGGCGTAGTTCAAGCCGAAGGGGTTCACCAGGTAGTGGTGTTCGGGTCCGGGCAGGCGCACAGAAATGTGGTTGAAGATCATTTCGGTCCAGCCGAAATAATCGACCAGATGATAGAAATCGGTGAGCTCACCGCGCAGCCGCCATTCTTCGGGGTCGCGGGTGGCGCGGGCGCTCAAGGTGGGTAAGGCATCGGTCATGGGCGTGATCCGTCCCGTTGCGAGGCACGATGTGCACAGAGCTCGACAATAATCCGGGTCGTCGGCATTTGCTCGCCGATTTTGTCGGCGAGTTCGAGCACGCTCGCGGCGATCGCGCCCAGCTCCAGGGGCCGGCCGGCGCGGTAGTCCTGCAGCATCGAGGTCTCGAAGGCGCCGGCGTTGCGGCCCGTGGCGAGCATCTCCTCCATTGTCATGGTGGCGGTTGCGCCATAGGCCCGGGCGACGCGCGCGGTCTCGGTGAGTACGGCGGTCACCACAGGCAGGAGATGCGGGTCGGTGAACAGGTCGAGCAAGGTGGCGCCGGTGACCACGGACAGTGGGTTGGTGGCGAGGTTCAGGGCCACCTTGGTCCAGAGACTGTCGCGGATGGTGGGCGTCGCGGTGGTCGGGAGGCCGGCGCGGCTGAGCAGCGCGGCGAGCTCGGTGGCGCGGGCGGACGCGGGCCCTTGGGCCGCGGTGGTGTCGATACTGCCGACGATCAGGCGTTGGCCGCCCAACACGGCGACCTCACCGGTGGGCTCGAGGCGTGCGGTGAGATACAGGACGCAGCCCAGCGTGTCGGCGGAGTCGCTGAAGTACCAAAACGGAATGCCGTTGACCAGCGGGACGATGACGGTGTGCGGGCCGATGAGGGGCTTCAACTGCGGCAGCAGTGCTTCGAGTCCGTCGGCCTTGGCGGCAGTGAAGACGATGTCCTGGATGCCGAACTCGGCGTGGTCGCTGGCGCGCACCGGGCTGGTGAAGTGCTCGCCGGCGAAGTTCACCTTGAGTCCGTGGCTGCGAAGCTGCGCCAAGCGGGTGCCGCGAGCGAGCAGGCTCACCTCATGACCGGCCGCCAGCAGCCGCGCCGCGATGGTCGAGCCGACCGCTCCCACGCCCGCGACACAAATGCGCGCCATGGTCAGGCGGCGAGTTGGTGCTGCACGGCACGCAGTGCAGCAACGAAGCGATCGATTTGCTGCTCGGCGAGCCCGGCGATGTTGATCCGGCCAGAGGGCGGCAGGTAGATGGCGTGGTCCGCCTGCAGAAGTTCGATCTGCGCCGGGGACAGCGGCAGCAATGCGAACAGGCCATGGCCGTCGGCAAGGCTGCCGAGATCGACGGCGCCGATGCGTCCGTGCGCGGCAAGCCCATCGCGCAGCGAACGCAGGCGGCCTTGCATCGCATCGAGTTCGCTACGCCACAGACGAGTGAGGGCGGGGTCCTCGAGAATGACCCGCACCACCGCGGCGCCGTGGTCGGGTGGCATGGAGTAGCTGGCGCGGGCCAGGGCGATGAGGTGGCTCAAGAGCGTCTGCGTCTCCAACGGGGTGGCGCCGGCCACGAACAGGGCGCCGACCCGCTCGCGGTACAGGCCGAAGTTCTTGTCGCAGGAATAGGCGATGAGGACATTCGGCAGGGCGGCCAGGCGGCGCATGGCGGCGCCGTCGTCGCTCCAGCCGCGACCCAGGCCTTGGTAGGCCATGTCGATGAGGGGAATGAGCCCGCGCGCCGCGATTTCCGCGGCGATGTTCTCCCAGAAACCCACATCTGGGTCCACGCCGGTGGGATTGTGGCAGCAGCCGTGCAGCAGGAGCGCATCGCCGGGGGCCGCACCCGTGAGCGCCTGCAGCAGCGCCTCGGTCCGATGGCGCTGCGCGGCGGGATCGAACCCGGCCACGCCGTGCACTTCGAGGCCGGCGGCGGTGAACAGCGGCACGTGGTTCGGCCAGGTCGGCAGGCTCAGCCAGATGCGCCGCCCGGGCCGGGTGCGGGACAAGAGTTCGGCCGCGAGCCGCAGTGCGCCGGTGCCGCCGACCGTTTGCAGACCGGCCAGTTGTAGACCGGCCAGGGCGCCACCGAAGACAGCGCTGGCGAGCAGGCTGACGAACTCGGAGTCGCCTTCGGTGCCGACATAGGCTTTGCTGGTTTGGCCGGTCGCCAGGCGGTGCTCCGCGGCTTTCACCGCCGCGAACACCGGCGTGTTGCCCGCGGCATCGCGATACACGCCCACGCCCAAATCGATCTTGCGCGCGCGGCCGTCGGCACGGAACCGGCTCATGAGGCCGAGCAGGGGGTCGGTCGCCGCGGGTTTGAGGTCGCCAAAGGTCATTGCCTCAAATTACTGGGTAACGGGGCGGCGATGGTTCTATTTTGACCTGCAAATTAGGTGTTATAAAGAACACCGTACTGCCAAACTGCCAATTTGGGCGGGAAACGTTCCGTGGATAAAGTGGATTGGGCGATATTGTCTGCGTTGGAGGCCAATGGCCGCGAATCCTTCGGTGCCATCGCCGAGCGGGTGTCGCTGTCGAAGACGCCGTGCTGGACGCGAGTGCAAACGCTGGAACGGGAGGGGGCGATCCGTGGCTATCGCGCGCTGATCGATCCGCATGCGGTGGGGCTGGCGTTGACCGCCTTCGTCGAGGTGACGATCGCCTTCGAGAGCCGCGTGGCGTTCGAGCGCGCGGTGGGCGAGCACCCGGCAATCATCGAATGTTACACCACGGCGGGTCAGGCGGATTATCTGTTGCAGGTGATGACCAGCGATGTGGTGCGGCTCGACAGCCTGCTGCGCGAGGAGCTGTGCCGGTTGCCGGGCGTGCAGCGCTCGGCCACCACGGTGTGTCTGAAGCGGATCAAGGATAACGGCCCGATCACGCGGGCGGCGGCGTTGCTCGAACGTCCGCCCTAAGCGGTAGCGCTGTAGGTGGTAGCATAAGCATGTCGGGCCGCAAACTATATAACGCGCGCTTCGCCCAAGCCGCGTATTCGCCCAGGGAGTGAGCGATGCAACCATCTGCCGAGGCGTTATCGAAGCTGCTGTTGACGCTGTATGCCGCGCCCACGCAGCCGGAGCTGTGGGGCCGCTTCCTCACCGAATTCACACAGCTGCTGGGTTTGCCGGCGGCAGCCATTCTGCATCAGGATCTGGCGCGCGAAAAATACGGCTTCAATGTGGCGGTGGGCGTCGATCCGGCAGCGCAGGCCGCTTATGAACGCCACTACGGCCAGATGGATGCGTGGCGGCCCGAGTTTCTCGCGAAACGCGAAGGCGAGGTGGCCTTGGGTGAGGCGCTGTGCGCGACGCGCGAATTGGTGAAGACCGAGTTCTACGGGGACTATCTCAACAAATACGATGTCACGCTGTATGCGGCGGTCGCCACGCTCAAGCAGCCGACGCGCTTCGAGCTCATGAGCTTATATCGCGGGCTGCACGATGCGGAACCGCCGCCCGAGACGCTGACCCTGATCGAACTCATCGTGCCGCACGTCAGAACGGCACTGCAATTGCGGCATCGATTGTGTGAAGCCGAGGTGGCGGCCAGGAACCATGTCGACGTCCTCGAGCACTTGCGTGCGGGCGTGGTGCTGTTGAACGAACAGGGGGAATGCCTGTTCGCCAACCGCAAAGCCGAGCAGCTGTGTGCGGCGAACGAGGGAATGTATCTCAGGCACTCACGCTTGGGTGCGCACAAGCCGGATGAGCATCAGGTGCTGTGCCGTCTGATCGAGCGCGCCACCGCGGTGGCGAAGGGTAAGACGCTGAAGGCCTGCGGCAGCGTGTCGGTACAACGGCCCTCGGCACCGCCGCTCAAGGTTTCGGTGATGGCGCTCTCGCCGGCTGCGCCGCTGATCGAGTTGGTGGCGACGAAGGCGGCGATGGTGGCGGTGTTCATCCGCTCGCCAGACGATGAGGGCAGCGGCCTCGCGGAATTGCTCATCGGCAACTACGGGTTGACCAGCGCCGAGGCGCGGCTCGCCGCGCAATTGTACGATGGCCGATCGCTCAGCCAAGCCGCGGAACGCAACAACGTGTCGCGCGAAACGGTGCGCGGGCAGCTTCGCTCGATCTTCAGCAAGATGCAGGTGAGGCGGCAGGCGGATTTATTACGGCTGTGCGCGGATCTGGTACGAGAGCCATAACGGTGATGAAAAAAGAATTTGCGCGGTCGCAAAGGCAAGATCTGCGAAGATCGACCTAATCCGTGGTCAATATGTGCCCTCGAGTTTCGCCAATGTAACCGCGAGTGGATTATGTCGGCCGCCGCCGCGCGCAGCATCCTCCAAATGGGTTATGCGGGCTCGTTCTCTTTAGGGGAATTGCATTGCGGATTCGCCGGTGACGGCCACGTAGCTGGGGACGCCGTCGCGCACCACGCGCAGCAGCAGCGGCGCCTGGGTTGTCGGTGTCTCGAGTTTGCCGACGTCGCTGACGTCGACCAACTGTTTGGTGCCGATGTGGGTGATGAGATCACCGACCCGAAGCCCCGCCAAGGCGCCCGCGCCCGCCGGGCGCAGCTGGGTCACGATCAAGCCGCTCGCTTCGTCGTTGGCCTTGATCGCCTTGCGAATCTCCGAGGTGGTGTTGGCGACGCCGAGTCGCAGCGCCGGCACCCAGGTGTCCTGGTCGCCGGTGAGATAGGGATCGGCGGGTGGTTCGGGCAGCCGGCCGATGGTCAGGCCGACCGACTCCACCTTGCCGGCGCGCAACACCTTGGCGACCACGAGTTGATTCGGCACCAGCCGGGCCGTGATCTTGCTCAAGTTCTTGAAAGTGACGGGGGCGCTGCCGACGCTGAGCAGCACGTCGCCCACCCACAGTGCGCCGGTGGCGGGTCCTTGCCCGTCGACCGCGGTGATGAGCGCGCCCTCGGCCTTTGTCATGCCGAGCGCCTTGGCGAGCAAGGGGGTGGTCGCCTGGGCGGAGATGCCGATATAACCGCGTTCCACTTGTCCATGGGCTTCGAGTTGGCCAATGACGGACGCCACGGTTTCTGCCGGAATGGCGAAACCCAAGCCAACCGAGCCGCCGCTCGGGGAAAAGATGGCGGAGGTCACGCCGACCACGGTCCCGTCGACGGACAACAGCGGGCCGCCGGAATTGCCGTGGTTGATCGCGGCGTCGGTTTGCAGGAAGTCGATGTACGGATCGTCCTCCAGGGTACGCGCTCGCGCGGAGATGATGCCGGCGCTCACCGACTGGCCGAGGCCGAACGGATTGCCGATCGCGATCACCGCGTCGCCGACGGCAACCGCGTCGGAGTTGCCCAAGTGCAGCACCGGCAAATGGTCACCGTCGACTTTCAGCAGGGCGATATCGGTGACGGCGTCGGCTCCCAAGATCTTGGCGGGCAGTTCGCGCGAGTCTGACAGCCGTACGCGGACCACGCGCGCCCCCAAGATGACGTGGCGATTGGTGACGATCAGGCCGTCGGCGCGAATCACGAAACCGGAGCCGAGCGCGGCCGTGCCGCGTTCCTCGTTGCCGGGATTGCCGTTGGCGCCGGAGAGCAGCCGGCGGATCAGGGCACCGACGGCGTCGTAGCCCAAGTCGGCGTTGGCGCGTTCGGCGGCGCGCTGCCCGGCGCCCACGGTCTGTTCCTCGACCATCACCGTCACCACGCTGGGCGCCACTCGCTGCACCAGCGGGGCATAGCCTGCGCCGGCGTCGCCGGGGGCGCCAACCGCGGGTCGCAGCAGCGCGGGTTGCAGGGCCATGAGCAGGAGGGGCAGCAGCCAAACCGCAGAGACGTTGCGCATGCGATCCTTGTCGAGTTCGCCGATGAGTTCGCCGGGAATGCGGCGACGCCGGCCATTATCAGGCAATTCTCGCCACAGCATGTCAGCGGAAGCGACTGTCGTTTGTAGGTGCGTTCAGACGGCGGACGCGGCAGTCCCCTGGGGAGTTTAGTTACTCGCGGTCGGGGTGGACGTGGGCGACGCTGCCGGCGGGGCAGCCGCCGGATCGGCGGCGGGGGTAGCGGCGGGGTCTGGGGTGGGCGGTGCCGGCGCGTTGGGATCGTCGGCTTCGAGGCCCACGGTGGCCAGCACGCCGTCCGATTTCTGCAGCACTTCGCGGGCGTAATCCCAGTTGATGGCGGCGGTGGTGTCGCCGACCGCGGTGCGCATCAGTGCGGCGAACTGCTCGATCTCGGGCTCGACCGCCTGGCCTTGGGCATCGACCGGCGGATGGGCTTCGAGTAGTAGTTCGCCGTCCACCCAGGCCACTTTGACCGGTTCGTTGATGAGCCGCACCGGCGTGCCCACCGGGATGAGGGGGTACAGCGCGGCAACGTCCTTCGGGTACATGCGGATGCAGCCGTGGGTGACGGCAAGCCCGACGGCGATCGGATTATTGGTGCCGTGAATCAGATAGGTGCCGTTACCCGCGGCCAGGCGCATCGCATATTGCCCAAGCGGATTGTCGGGACCGGCCGGCACCACCGCCGGCAGCGGGTCGCCCGCCGCCAAATGTTCCTTGCGCACCGACTCGGGCGGATACCACTTCGGATCCTTCTCCTTCTGGATCACGTGGGTGAGGCCGATGGGGCTGCGCCAATCCATCTTGCCGATGCTCACCGGGTAGGTGATGACGTTGCGCGTGCCGTCGCGGTTCGGCTTCGGATAGTAATACAGCCGGTGTTCGGGCAGGTTGACGACGATGCCCTCGCGCGGCCCGGGCGGCAGGATGTGCCGGCCGGGAATGATGATTTTCTTGCCGGCGCCGGGGAGCCACGGATCGACGCCGGGATTGACGCGGATGATCTCCTCGGAGCCCAAGCTGTACTTGTTGGCGAGATCGTACAGCGTGTCTTCGTAGACGGTCACTACGGTCTGGTCCTCGCCGACCACGCTATCGTCCTTGTTGATCGGGAACTCGGTGGCGCCGGCCCGCGGTGCGGCGGCGAGCGCCAGCACGCCGACGATGAGCGGCAGCAGGCGGGCGAGGAACAGGCGCTGATGAAGGCTATGGGTGCTATAGGTCACGCATATAGATTATCACGCGGCTCAAGGGTGCTATCCCACCGGCGTCACGAAAACCCTGTCACTCGACGCCGGACCGTGTTACGAATGCGCCACCTACTTACAGCCCGAGCGGAGAAATCCCACGATGAGCGCAGCAGCGGACGACATGGTCAGCGACGAATCTGCACCGCAATTGCGCAGCGGGGCCTTAGGGCTGGTGGAGGTCGTCGGCCAATCGCTGGCGGCGATCGCGCCCACGCTCACGCCTGCGCTCAACATCTCGGTGGTCGCGGGCCTCGCCGGCGCGGGCTGTTGGCTGGCCTACTTCATGGGCACGATCGGCGTCATCATCGTGGCGGCGAGCGTCGGCATCCTGGCCGCGCGGCATCCGGAGGCGGGCGCGTACTTCGTGTACATTGGCCGCACCTTCGGGCCGTTCGCCGGCGCGATGGCGGGTTGGGCGATGATCAGCGCATACCTGTTCACGGCGGTGGCGGTGACGCTGTCGTTCCCGATCTTCCTCGGCAATTTTCTCGGCGGCTTCGGCCTGCAACTCGGCGTGCTGCCGATGTCGGTCGCGATGCTGCTGTTCATAGCCGCCGTGACTTACGGGGCGTACCGCGACGTGAAGTTATCCTCGCGCGTGGGGTTGCTGCTCGAGGCGCTGTCGATCGCGATCATCGTGCTCATCACGGTGCTGTTCGTGCGGGTGAAGGGGACGGTGATCGATCAGGTGCAACTGCAGATCTCAACCTTCAAGTACGGTGGCGTGTTCTCGGCGCTGCCGTTCGTCATCTTCAGTTTCGTCGGCTTCGAGAGTTCGGCGACGCTCGCGAAGGAGTCGGCGGAACCTGCGAAGAATATTCCGCGCGCGGTGATCGGCTGTGCGGCGTTCGCCGGCCTCTTCTTCACGCTGATCGCGTATTTCATGGTGTTCGGCATGGGTGACGACACCGTGGCGCTCGGTGCGAGTGCGGCGCCGTTCGGTGACGTGGCGGCGAAGGCCGGACTCGGCTGGACGTCTGTGATCGTGTACTTTGCCGCGATGATCAGCGTGTTCGCGTGCGCCCTGGCAAGCGTCAACGCGGCGGCGCGATTGCTCTTCTCGATGGGCAAGTATCAGTTTCTGCATCGCTCGATGGGAATGGTGCACGAGGTGCATCGCACGCCGCACCGGGCGATCGTGTGCTGTGGGGGAATGCTGACGGGGATCTGTCTCGCGCTGGTGCCGTTGGGGTTTTTGAATGCGTTCGGCTATGCCGGTACGCTCGCGAGTTTCGGCTTCGTGGTGGTGTATTTGATGTTGTGCGTGGTGGCGCCGCTCGATTTGCGCAAGAGCGGGGAGATGAAAGCCCAGCACGTGCTGCTCGCGGTGCTGGGTACGGCTCTGATGTCGTTCGTCGTGATCGGCAGCGTCTATCCGGTGCCGGCATATCCCTACAACATTCTGCCGTACACGTTCTTCGCCTATCTCATCGTGGGCGCGCTGTGGTTCGCCATGCTCAAGGCCAAATCGCCCGCGACGCTGGCCTCGATTCAGCACGACATGGAAGGCTGAACGACGGTGGCGTTCGCGGCCGGCTGAGCGCATGATTGCGGCCCCTTAAAGACCGGGCGGCCGCGTAAGACGGTGGTCCGCCGTCGCCCATCCCTCGTCAGAGAGTTGTCATGCTAAAACGCCTTCGGGGCCATTTTTCCAATGATCTATCGATCGACTTAGGCACCGCCAATACGCTGATCTACGTCAAGTCCAAGGGCATCGTGCTCAATGAGCCGTCGGTGGTCTCGGTGCAGAACGAGCCGGGGCGCGGCGGCAAGGTGGTGGTCGCGGTCGGTGCGGATGCCAAGAAGATGCTCGGCCGCACGCCAGGGCACATCACGGCGGTGCGGCCGATGAAGGACGGGGTGATCGCGGATTTCACCTACACCGAAAAGATGCTGCAATATTTCATCAACAAGGTGCACGGTGACCGCTTCTTCCGGCCGAGCCCGCGGGTGCTGGTGTGCGTGCCGTTCGGTTCGACGCAGGTGGAGCGGCGGGCGATCAAGGAGTCGGCGGAAGGCGCCGGCGCGCGCAGCGTCGACATCGTGCCGGAGCCGATGGCCGCCGCCGTGGGCGCGGGGTTGCCGGTGCACGAGGCGCGCGGTTCGATGGTGCTCGACATCGGCGGCGGCACCTCGGAGGTGGCGGTGGTGTCGTTGAACGGCATCGTGTACGCGGCCAGCGTGCGCATGGGCGGCGACAAGTTCGACGAGGCGATCGTGCAATACGTGCGGCGCAATTACGGCATCTTGATCGGTGAAGCCACCGCCGAGCGCATCAAGATCGAGATCGGCTCGGCCTACCCGGGTGATCAGGTGCGCGAGATCTCGGTGCGGGGCAGGAACCTTTCCGAGGGGGTGCCGCGCGGGTTTACGCTGAACTCCAACGAAATCCTACAGGCACTCGAGGAGCCGCTGCAGGGGATCGTGATGGCGGTGCGCCAGGCACTCGAGCAAACGCCGCCCGATCTTGGCAGCGACGTCGCCGAGCGCGGCATTGTCATCACCGGCGGGGGCGCGCTGCTGCGAGACATCGACAAGCTCATCATGAAGGAGACGGGGCTGCCGGTGGTGATTGCCGATGACCCGCTCACCTGCGTGGCGCGCGGCGGCGGACGCATCCTCGAACTCACCGAAGAACACGGGCACGGGGCGTTCGGGTTGCAGTAGCGCGCGGTCGCGGGGGCGTTACGGGCGCGGCACCACCGGTGCGAGATTGGCGCGCGCCACCCAGCCGGTCTTGCCGGCGCGGGTTTCGACGAGCATGAACTCGTCATGCTCGGCGGTGATGCGCACGGTCTCTGCCTCGGGCAAGGTGAACAGCGGCTCACTCATGGGCACGGGGCTCACGCGCACGGGGGTCGCGGCGGTGAGCACCACGGCTTCGTGCAGGCGCGGCCACACGACCAGCCCATTGCTGATGGTGACGCCGGCGAGGATGATACCGGTGGCCATACTTAAGCGCGGGAGCCAGCGGTAGGCCGGCTGGATGCGGCCCCATAGCAGGGAGCCGCCGACGAGTACGATGCCGCACAGCCCGATCCACGACACGGTGGTGGGGCCGGCCCACGTGACGGCACGTTCGAGCCAGGTCGGCGGCGGGGCGGGCAGCTTCGCGGCCGTGCGTACATAGCGCAGGTTGGCTTCGATGTCAGGATCGTCGGGGGCGAGCAGCCGGGCGCGCTCGTAGTTAAGCACCGCCATGCCGGGTTTGCCGGCGCGCGCGTAGGCGTTGCCGACATTGTACAGGTCGGCCGCGGAATATTTGGCGGGGGCGGCGGGGTCGGCGCGCGCCACGCCGCTGGCAGCAACCAGGCCGCTGTGCGCCAGCATCAGCATCAGCACCCGCCCGAGCGCGGCGCGACGCCGCCCGCTGCGGATCATGCGCGCTCCCGGCGCGGGGCGGCGGCCTGTAATTGCTGGCGGACGATGTTGAGCCAGTGCTCAAAGTCGGTGCCGCGCATGCCGTGGCCGGCGTAGTTGGCCTCATCCGCCAGGTCGAAGATCCGTCGGAGTTCGGCGGCGTCGCTGCCGAGGCGCGCCTTGACCTCGTCCCCGGTTAGGTCGTCGGGGGTGAGCTGCCAGCGCGCGGCGAGGCTCTGTTGCAGGGCGGCGCGGGCGGTGCTGAAGAAGGTTGCGGAGTCGCCGGTGGCCGCTGCGCTTTCCATTTGCTGGAGCAATCGGTTCGCCGTCTTCGACAGCGGCTGGACGCGCTTGCCGGGCAACGCGAGACCGCGGCTGCGAACCCGTAGCACCACCCAGCTGCCGGCAAACGCGAGCGCCAGCAACGATTGCAGCACGAGAAACGGCGGTCTGAGGTACAGCGGCAGCAGTACGTCGGCCGCGTCGGTGGTCGGGGCGTGATCGGCCCGCAGGCCCGGGGTCGGCGGCGAGGCAGGGTGCGGCGGCGCGTTCGCCTGCAGTGGCGGCGGGGCGCCCGCGGGGCTGCCGGTGGCGGCAGGTGCCGGCGTCGTGCCGTCGGCGAGTGCGGGCGAGATGGTGACGGGCGGCGGGGTGCTGTGCGCGGTTTCGTAGCGGCGGGTGGTCGGATCGAAATAGCTGAAGGACAGGTCCGGCAGGGTTTGGGCGCCTGGTTGGGCGGCGATCAACGGCTGCTCGAAGGTTTTCTCTCCCTTGTAACCGATGGCATCGCTTTGCGTGAACGTGGATTTCGGCGGATAGGTTTTCCAGCGGTCGACGTGCTCGAGCATGGGCGTGTCGACGCGATCGAAGTTACCGGCGCCGGTGACGTGCAGCCGCAGGGTCAAAGGATCGCCCACGGCGGCGTTGGGCGAGGAGATGTCGCTCGCGATCTTGAAGGAGCCCACCGCGCCGCTGAAATCGGCGGGCCGACCCTCGGTGGGCAGCGGCAGGACGTTGAGCTCGGCCGGGGGGCTGGTCGCGGTGATGTCCTTGGCTACGGTGGCGCCGAAGAAATTTTGCATGAACGGGTCACCGAGCAGATCGTCGATCATCGAATCCCGTGCCGGACGGGTGCGTACGCGGATGGTGAGCGGCGTTTGCACCGACAGGTTGAAGGTTCCGGGTTTCACCGGCGCGAGCATGCTGTGCCAAGTAATCACCGTGTACGGCTTGCCGTCGATCATTTTCTCGACGCGTTCGGGCTTGCGCGACAAATTATTGAGGGTGAAGTCGTTGCCGGTCAGCGTCGGCAGGCCGTTCAAGGAGGTGACGAAGCCCGCGCGCATGCCCACTTCGATGTCTACGGGAATGCTCTCGCCGACGTACACGTCGCGTTTCGGCAGGAGCATGCGCACGTAGGCGGCGCCGTCCGCGGTCATATGAATGCCGCTCGGCGAGGCGCCTTCGGCGGTCGGCGGCGGCCGGCCGGACGAATACGGGTTGCCGTAGGGCGAGGGGCTGGCGGAGCCGTTGTCGGGGTTGACGCGCAGCACCAGGGGTTGGGACTGCGGGGTGAGACCGGGGATGGTAAAGATGCCCGGGGCCTCGGGGGTGATGCGCAGCACCACCGTGGTGCTCGACATCGTCGCGCCGTTGATGATCTCGAGGCGCCGCGATTGGCCTACCACGCGGAACTCGAGCCCGGCGACCACCGGCAGCGAGATGCCGTCCAGACCCGATCCGGAACTGGTGATGGTGAGCTGTGCGGTTTCGCCTAAGGAGATCTGGCGCGGTTCGAGGGTGACATCCACCGGTGGCACCACGGCGCCGGCCGGCGGGACGCCGAGCAGCGCGGCGCCGCCCGTGACCAGGCTGGCGAAGAGCCAAGACATCAGCCGGCGTGGGTAGCGCATGCGTAACGTCACCAGTTCTTGTAAGGCTTGTCCGGAGTATCGTCTTGGTCGCTGCGGCGCGCCAGCGGTGCGCCGAGCGGATGCTTTTCATCCCCCTTGACCGAATCGAGGAGCTCGCGGGCTTCCTCGCGGCTCATCTGCCCAGGCTGGCGCTGATTATCGGCTTCGCGCGCGGCCTCATCCGCCTGCTGATCGGGGGGGCCGCTGGGGCTGGCCTTCGGGGTGCCGTTGGCGGGCGCGCCGGGCTTTTGGCCGGCGGACTGGGGCGGCTGTTGCTGGTCCTTGCCGTCGCCCGGCTTGGACTGGGGCGGCTGGCCTTGACCAGGGTTTTGCGGCGAATTTTGGTTCTGAGCGCTGTTCTGGCCCTGACCTTGCCCCTGACCTTGCCCCTGGCCCTGACTTTGTCCCTGACCCTTGCCTTGGCCTTTGCCCTTGTTCTGCTGGTTCTGCTGATTCTGCTGGTCTTGCAGCTGGGCGATTTTGCGTTTGACGAAGTCGCGGTTGAATTTGCTGTCGGCGTCGTCGGCGCGCAGTTGCAGCGCGGTCTCATAGGCTTTGACGGCGTCGTTCCACTTTTGCAGCGTTTGTTGTGGTGCGGACTTCTCGGTGGCCTGGCCGGTGCGGTACAGGGTGTTACCCAGGTTGTAATAAGCATCTTCCTGGGTGGCGAGGCGCTTGGCGTCGTTCGAGGGGGCATGGCTGATCGACTGCTGAAAGGCCTGCGCCGCCTGGGGAAATTGGCCGGCACGGTAGGCGGCGGTACCGGCGTTGAACTCGGTCGTCCCCGGCACGTCGGCGCGGGCGGGCTTGGCCGTGATGAGCCACGGCAGCGCCAGCAGCAGCGTGGCGGCGACGCGCGGGGCGCGAGCGCTGCCGCTGGTGGTGACGCCGGAGCGGCGGGTGCGGCCGCGGCGGTTGCCGATGCTCAAGCTCGAGAGCAACGCGAGCAGGGAGCCTAAAAGCGGCCATTGGTAGCGCTGGGTGTAGATCTTCTGCTGACGCGAGGCCAGATCGTGTTTTGCCATGGGGCCGAGCACCCGCGTGTAGATCGTGTCCAAGCCTTCACCCTGTGTGCCGAGCGGCACGTAGAAGCCGCCGGTGGCCACGGCGATCGCCTTCAAGGCGGTCTCGTCGAGCCGCGATTTGACGTACGCACCGGACTCGTCCTTGACGAAGCCGCCGCCTTGGTCGGCGGGGATCGGGATCAGATCGCCGCTCGCGGAGCCGACGCCGACCGTGTAGATCTTGAGCCCGTCCTCTTTCGAAGCCGCCTGGGCGGCGTCGACTGCGCTGCCCTCGAGATCCTCCCCGTCGGTCACCAGGATCAAGATTTTATCGCTGCCAGCACGCCGGTGCAGCGCCAGTTCGGCTTCGTGGATGGCGCTCGCAATGTTGGTACCGCCGCGGGGAATGGTGCCGGTATCGATGGCATTCAGCGACTCGTGAAAGGCGCCGTAGTCGAGCGTGATCGGACACACCAGAAAGGCGGCGCCGGCGAAGGCAACGATGCCGACGGCGTCGCCATCGAGGCGGTTGACGAAGTCGTCGATGGCCAGCTTGGCGCGGGTCAGGCGGCTGGGTTTCATGTCGGGCGTGTCCATGCTGCGCGAGGTGTCCAAGGCGAAGACGATCTCGTTGCCGCGGCTGCTGATCTGTTCCCAGCGGTAGCCGAACAGGGGACCTGACAGCGCGACGAACAGCAGCGCCAGCGCCAGGAGATACAGTCCGCGCTGCACGCGGCGCTTGGCCACCGAGAACGAGCGGGTGAGTTCGGTACGCAGCGTCGCCGCGATGAAGCGCTCGAGGGCCGCGCTCTGCCGCCGGTCATAGCGATACCAGAGCCAGAGCATGATGGCGCAGGCGAGGAGTCCACCGGCGAGCCACCACGGTCGCTCGAACATCATGGCAGCCTCCGAAAGCGGGTCTGCTGCAGCAGCGAGCCTAAGGCGAGGATGGCGAGCGACGGGATCAGGGCGTAAGGATAGAGCTCGTCGTAGCGCTCGAATTTCTGCACGGTCGCGGGCGTGCGCTCGAGCGTGTTGATCTCGCCGTAAATGCGCTGCAGTGAGTCGGTGTCGGTTGCGCGGTAGAACTTGCCGCCGGTTTCATCGGCCACCGCCTGCAGGGTCTTCTCATCGACGTCGACCTTGGCCATGATCATGTGCATGTTGCCGGCCTCATCCTTGACGGGAATCGGCGCCTTGCCGCGGACGCCGACGCCGATGGTGTAGACCTTCACGCCCAGGGCCTTGGCGGCTTCCGCCGCCGACAGCGGCGAGATCTTGCCGGTGTTGTTCATGCCGTCGGTCAGCAGGATCACCACCTTGGACTTGGCCTGCGTGGTGCGCAGCCGATTGACGCTGGCGGCTATGGCCGAGCCGATGGCGGTGCCGTCATCGCCGGCGCCGATGTTGACGCGTTCGAGATTTTGCTGGAGCCAGTCGTGATCCAAGGTGAGCGGGCTCACCAGATACGGGGCGCCGGCGAAGGCGATGAGGCCGATGCGGTCGTTCGGGCGTTGTTCGATGAATTTCGCGACCACCGACTTGACCACTTCGATGCGGTTCAGGCGTTGGCCGTCGATCTCGAAATCGAGGGCCTGCATCGAGCCCGACACGTCGAGCCCGAGGACGATGTCGATGCCGTTGGCGGTGACCTCGGTCCGGCTATGGCCGCGCTGGGGGCGGGCCAGCCCCACGATCATGAGCACGCCGGCGAGCAGCGGCAACAGCCACATGATGTTGCCGATGCGGCTGCGGCTCGAGCGAGCGACTTCGCGCGCAAGGCCGACGTCCGAGTACTCGACGGCGGCAACCGGGCCGCGCCGGCCACGCCAGAGCATGACCAGCGGCAACAGTGCCAGCAGCCAGAACCACTCAGGTTGCAGGAAGCGTGTCATGCGCCTCCTTGGGTGCGGCCACGGGGTCGGGCTTGGCGGTTTCGAGCACGAAGCCGCGGGCGCTGGTGTGCAGCGCTTCGATGCTTTGCAGCGATAGCGACATGCCGCCGAATTTCACCAGGTCGCATTGCTGCAGAAACTCGGCCAGCAGTCCGCGATGCCGGGCGAGCGACGGCTTCGCGGTCTCGAGCAGATCGCGGAGGAATTCCTCGGTGGTGCGGTGGGTCGCGGTGACGTCGAAGCGCTGCTCGATGTAGCCGCGCACGATGTCGGACACGGCGATGCTGAATTCGCGGGCGCTGGCGGGCTGCATCAGCGGCCTGATGGCGTCGAGACCTTGCAAGGCTTGCTCGAAGGGCAGGAGCACCCGTGGCTTGCGGCGCCGCTTCACCCAGCGCCATATGCCATAGGCGGCGAGCGCCAGCAGCACGACGCCGCCGAGCGCGGCGAGGATCACCCACAGCGGCAGAATGTATTTGGGCCCGCGGATGTCGCGAATGTCTTCGGCCGCCAGAGTGGGGTCGGCGCCGGGAGGCGCCGCGGCGGGCGTCGCGGCGGGCGTCGCGGTGGCGGGCGGTGACGCGCCGAAGCTCGGCGACTCGATGCCCGGCGCGGGCGCAGCCGCGGGCGGCGCCGCGGCGGGGTCGTCGGCCGCGCGGCTCGGCAGCCCGGCGAGCACGCCGGCCATGCAGACGGCGGCGAATCCGCCGCCAGCGCAGGCGCCGCGCCGGGTCATACGCGGCGGCGCTCGCGGGTTTTGAAAAAGCGCTGCAGTGCGGCCATGTAGGGCTGGTCGGTGCGCAGCTGCAGGGTATCGACGCCCTCGGAGCGCAGGTCGGTGGCGAGCTTCGCGCTGCGCGCCAGGGACATCTCCTTGAAGCGCCGACGCACGGCGGCGCTGGCGGTATCGAGTTCGACGATTTCGCCGGTCTCGGCATCTTCGAGCGCGAGGATGCCGACGTTGGGGAGCTCCTTCTCGTGCGGGTCTTCGACGTGCACGGCGATGAGGTCATGGCGGCGGTTGGTCTGGCGCATGGCGCGGCGCAAGCCGGCGCGCGCCGCGACGGGATCGCCGGGGATCTCGAAGTCGGAGATCAGAAACACGACGGCGCGCCGGTGGAGCAAATGATTGACCACGTCGAGTGCCTTGATGTTGTCGGTGCCGCGGCCCTCCGGCTCGTGGTAGAGGATGTCGCGCACCACACGCAGCACGTGGCGCCGGCCTTTCTTCGGCGGCAGGTAGCGCTCGACGCGGTCGGTGTAGAGGATCAGACCGACCTTGTCGCTGTTGCGGATCGCGGAGA
>Ga0116230_10002593_pt1 | contig 17426 bp, 15 predicted proteins | sample S1TSphfallax_3_FD_88678 | JGI IMG/M metagenome (GOLD analysis project Ga0116230, IMG submission 88678) | Host-associated microbial communities from peat moss isolated from Minnesota, USA - S1T2_Fd - Sphagnum fallax MG | ecosystem: Host-associated > Plants > Peat moss > Unclassified | place...
ATCGAGCACTTCGGTCGCGAGCTTTTGACGCGCGTCGAACATCGTGATGAGCACGCCGAGAATCATCAGTTCGGGATTGAGCACGTCCTTGACGCGGCGCACGATGCTCGTGAGCTGCGAGAGTCCTTCGAGCGCGTAGAATTCGGCTTGCACCGGGATGATGACTTCGTTCGCGGCGGTGAGCGCGTTGATCGTCAAGAGTCCGAGTGAGGGCGGACAATCGATGAGGACGTAGTCGTACGCGTCGGCGACGGCGGCGAGCGCGGCTTTCAATCGGCCCTCGCGCTGCAACACGCTCACGAGTTCGATCTCGGCGCCGGCGAGCTGCAACGTGGACGGCACGATCGCGAGATTCGGCACGTCGGTTTCGCGCGCCACCTCGCGCACCGCAGCACCCTCGAGCAAGATCGAATAGATGTCTTTCGTGACGGCGCGTTTATCGATGCCGACGCCGGTGGTGGCGTTGCCTTGCGGATCGATATCGACGATGAGAACGCGGCGGCCGAGCATCGCGAGCGACGCACCGAGATTGACGGCGGTCGTGCTCTTACCGACGCCGCCTTTTTGGTTGACGATCGCGATCGTGCGCGTGATCGTATGCTGAAGGAGCGCGGACAACGTACCTGTCTTATGACGTGACGAAATGCTCGTCGGCATACCGATTCGCAGCCGCGACGAGGAAGCCCGCTTCGTTCCGAGACGGATCGTCGAGAACCTCCTCGAGCAACGCGTGCAAGACCGTCCCGACGCGCCGGTCGCCGCGAAAATCCGGGCCGGCGAGGCCGCGCGCGACGAGCAGCGCGATGACCTCCGCGCCGCCGATCGCAAGGTCGGTTATCCCGAGCGGCGGTTGTTCCGCGAGCACGGCCGCGACGCGTGCTTCGAAGGCGGCGTTGGTCCCCGGCTCGTGCTCCGGCAGGCCCGATCCGGTGACGTCGGCATGGCGCAAGCCGAAGAGCCGCGGCAGATGATCGGCGCCCACGCGGCGGACGAACCGGCGGACGGTCTTCGGCGGCTGGTCCGGATCGGCCGCATACATATGGTAGCGGACGAGGCGGGTGATCGTCTCGACGGCCTCGTTCGAGCTGCGCAACCGGGCGAGCATCGCCGGCACCATCTCCGCCCCCACGATCTCGTGCGAATAGAACGTGTTGCCGCGCCCGTCGGGACGCGGCGCCGCCGTGCGCGGCTTGCCGACGTCGTGCAAGAGCGCGGCGAGGCGCAGCACCGGATCGTCCGCCGGGGCCGCGTCCATCGTCGCGAGGGCGTGGCGGTAGACGTCGTAGGCGTGCCAATCGTTTTGCTGGACGCCGACGCCCTCCAGGATCTCCGGCCACAGCTGCGCGAGGACCCCCGTCAGGCGCAGCAGTTCGACCCCCACCGACGGACGCGGGGCACCGAGCAGTTTCGTCATTTCATCGCCGATCCGCTCGCCCGAGACCGTCGCGACGAGCGCCGCGGCCTCGGTCATGGCGGAAACCGTCCGTTCGGTAGGCGTGAAATCGAAGCGCGCGGCGAATTGCGCGGCGCGCAGCAGGCGCAGCGGATCCTCGCGGAACGTCGCTTCGTCGACGATGTCGATCCGAGCGGCTTCGATATCGGCGACGCCGCCGTACGGGTCGACGATCGCGTCGTCGTCGATCCGCCGCGCGATCATGTTCATGCGGAAGTCGCGGCGCCGCAGGTCCTCGTCGAGCGTAATCTCCGGCCCGCTCTCGATCGTGAACTCGCGATGACCGGTGCCGGTCGAGCGCTCGCGCCGCGGGAGGGCGATATCCGCCTCACCGAGCGGGCTTCGAAACTTGAAGACCGCGAACGAGGCGCCGACCACGTCGACGCGACCGAGCCGGCCGAGGCGTTCGGCAACGTCCGCCTGCGTCAGCCCGACAACGACGTAGTCCAGATCCTTGGGAACGGCGACCGAGCCGGCGGCCTTCGCACGCAGATCGTCCCGGACGCGGCCGCCGACCGCATAGACCGAGCCGGACGGGAACGCGGTGCCGAGCGCGTCGTCGAGAGGGTGCCGCACGTCGCTAGTGTACCGCGCGGCGCCCGGCGTGCCCCGTCGCCGCCTCGCTACCAAAACGTTTCACGATGAACATTTTAGGAATCGTTCTCGAAACGTTTCACGATAAACATCATAGGCAGAGCGGGCGCTTTGCGGGGACACCGTCGCGACGCGGGAAGCGCGTCGGCGTCTCCGCGATCTTCTCCAAGATGACGAGGCGGCGCTCACCGTCGAGCATGCGCTCTTCCGCAAAGCGGCCGCCGAGCATCGGCGCCGCGTCCTGAACGGCGTTGCGTTCGGACGGCTCGAGGACGCCGCGCTGAAGCAGCGCTTTCCCGCCGACGGCAAGGAGCGGCAGCGTCAACTCCGCGACCGTCGGGGCACTCGAGACCGCACGGGCGGTCGCCGCCCGGAACCGGCCCCGATAGGCGGGGTCGTGACCCAGCCGCTCCGCGCGTTCGGCCACGGCCGCGCCCGCCAGTCCGAGGGTCGCGAGCGCGCGCTCCAGGAACGCGACTTTCTTTCCGACCGCGTCGACGAGCGTCACGGAGACACCGGTCGCGAGCGCGAGCGGGATACCCGGCAGGCCGCCGCCGGAGCCGATATCGATCAACTCGCCGTCCACCTCGGCGGCGAGCGTCAGGGCATCGGCGAGGTGCGCCGCGAGCGCCGCCGGCTCGCGCGCCGCGGTGAGGTTCGTCCGCCGGTTCGCTTCTAAGAGGAGGGCGCCGTACGCCGCCAGCCGCTCCGCCAGCGCCTCGGGCACGGCAAACTCGGCGCGCAGAACGGCGCCGATCGCGGCTTCCTCGGCGCTCACGCGGGGACGGCGGGCCGGGCGCGCGCGAGGGCGACGGTGAGGACGGCGACGTCGGCAGCGCCGACGCCGGGGATCCGGCTCGCCGCCCCGAGCGTGCGCGGCCGGCGGCTCGCGAGCTTCTCACGCGCCTCGAGCGAGAGCGCCCGCTGCGCGGAATAGTCGAACTCGGCGGGGATCTCGGTCGTCTCGGCGCGGGCCGCGGCTTCGATCGCCACTTCTTGACGCCGGACGTAGCCCGCCATCTTGAGCTCGATCTCCAGGCGCGCCCCGATTTCGGGCGTCACCGGCTCGGCCAAGGCGCCGGCGATGTCGGCGAAGTGCAGATCGGGACGCTTGAGCGCGTCGGCCGCCGTCGTCCCCGCGGCGAGTGCGACGCCCGCGAACGTGCGGCCGCCGATCCGGCTGCGCCCCGCGATCTCGCCCGCCGCCGCGAGCGCGCCTCGGCGGGCTTCGAACGCCGCCCACGCGGCGTCGTCGACCAGCCCGGCGTCGCGCCCGATCGGCGTCAGGCGCAGATCGGCGTTGTCGTGGCGCAGGATCACGCGGTGCTCCGCGCGCGAGGACAGCATCCGGTACGGTTCGTCGACGCCCTTGGTCACCAGATCGTCGATCAACGTTCCAATATAGGACGTCTCGCGGCCGAGCCGGAGCGGCGCGCGGCCGAGCACGCGGCGCGCGGCGTTGATCCCGGCAATGAGCCCCTGGGCGGCGGCTTCCTCGTAGCCGGAGGTCCCGTTGAGTTGGCCCGCGTGGAAAAGCCCCGCGATGCGGCGCGTTTCGAGCGAATGATCGAGCTCGGTCGGATCGACGAAGTCGTACTCCACCGCGTAGCCTGCTCGCAGCATCTCGACGTCCGCGAGCCCGGGCAGCGTCCGGAGCAGCGCCAGTTGCACCTCGGCCGGAAGTGAAGAGGAAAACCCGCCGACGTAGAGCGTCGGCTCGTCCCAGCCTTCCGGTTCGATGAAGACCTGATGGCTCGGGTTGTGCGCGAATTTGACGACCTTGTCCTCGATCGAGGGGCAGTAGCGCGGCCCGATCCCGCGGATGAGGTCCAGCCCGTAGAGCGGCGAGCGGTGCAGGTTCTCGCGCACGAGCGCGTGGGTGCGCTCGTTGGTATCGACGACCCAGCACGGCAGCTGCGGTCCGGCGAACCGCACGGGCGACCCGTACGAGAACAGCAGCGGCTCCGGGTGCGGGGCCTGAACTGCCATCGCCGCATAATCGACGCTCGTCTTCGCGATGCGCGGCGGCGTGCCGGTCTTCAGCCGGGCGAGCGGAAAGCCCAGGGCGGCGAGCGCGCCCGAAAGTCCGAGGGCGGGGCGCTCGCCGAAGCGGCCCTCGGCCCGGGTCACCTCGCCCTGGAAGGTCTTCCCACCCAAAAACGTGCCCGTCGCCAGCACGACCGCGCCGGCGCGAACGACCTCACCGCCGTCGAGCACGACCCCCTCGACGGCCCCGCCGGCGCACGCCAGGCCCTCGACCATCGCCGCGACCACCGTGAGATTCGGCGTGGCGGCAAGTTCGGCCGCGGCGGCACGCACGTAGCCCGGCTTGTCGGCGAGCACGCGGAGCGCACGAACCGACGGCCCCTTCGACTCATTGAGGAAACGCGCGTGGAGGGAGACGCGATCGGTGATCCGTCCCATCGCGCCGCCGAGCGCATCGATCTCGCGCACCAACTGCCCCTTGGCGCTTCCACCCACGGACGGGTTACATGCTAGCGTGCCAATGCGCGACGGATCGCCGGAGATCAGGGCCGTCCGGACGCCGAGGCGTGCCGACGCCAGCGCGGCCTCGATTCCCGCGTGCCCCCCGCCGACCACCACGACCTCGAACGCCTGCGCCATCAGCGCGTTATCGTATCATACGGCAGCGAGCCGGCGCACCCGCGGTCGGCGGAGGGCCGGGTCGCCGGGCGCCGCGTGTACGATCGGACGCGGGCGGAAACACGTGGCCCATGAACGAGTTACGCAACCTCACAATCGCCGTCCTCACCCTCGAGGGCGTGGAACGAGCCGAAATCACGGAACCCGTGAAGGCGCTACGCGATGCGGGCGCCGCGGTCACCGTGATCTCGAAAGAACGCAAGCCGGTCAAGACGTTCGACCATCACGATCCCGCCGACACCTATCCGGTCGACAAGACGTTCGCCGAGGTCACGCCCGAGGAGTTCGACGGGCTCTTGCTACCGGGTGGCGCGCTCAATGCGGACGCGCTGCGCATGGTCCCCGAAGCACGCGCGTTCGTGACGTCGTTCGATCGCGCGAAGAAGCCGATCGCCGCGATCTGTCACGCGCCGTGGCTGCTCGCATCGGCCGGGATCCTCACGGGCCGCAAGCTCACGAGTTTCTTCACGATCCAAGACGATCTGCGCAACGCCGGTGCATCGTGGAGCGACGACGCCGTCGTCAAGGACGGCAACCTCGTCACCTCGCGTTCACCGGATGACCTCCCGCAATTCAATCCCGCGATCATCGAACTCTTCGCGAGCGCGAAGACGCCCGCGCACGCCTAAATCCTACGGGTCGCTCGCGATGCGCGCGTACACCGCCGCATCGTGAAGCGCACCGCGGACGATGACGCGTCCGCGCGCGATCCCTTCGAACCGGAAGCCGGCACGTTCGGCAACGCGCCGGCTCTCCAGGTTTCCCAATGCCGCGACGAGCTCGATCCGATGCACGCCGAGCGTCTCGAAGGCGACGCGTGCGAGCGCGCGCAGCGAGGCGTTCATCACACCGTGTCCGGACGCGAACTCGGCGAGGTAATACCCAACGCTCGTCTCCGCCGGCGCTTCGAGATTGCGCACATCGATCGAACCGGCGAGCCGCCCGTTCCACCAAATGCCGTACACCGCAACGCGTCCCTCGCCGTGCTGCGCGATCTGTTCTTCGAGAAACGCACGCGTCGATTCGAACGTCGCCGATTCGGCCCAGGTGAGCCAGCGCGCGAGAAACGCGCGGTTGCGCTCGATCATCTCCCAGAAGCGTCCGATATCGGGGCGCGCGATCGCGCGCAGTTCGATCGTCTCGTTCACCGGGATCACGGCGATGACGTTCATTTGCCGATGCAAAAACGCGCGAAGATCCCCGCGAGCGTTTCTTCCGTGACGGCCGCGCCGGTGATTTCACCAAGCGCAGCGGACGCCGCGACGAGATCGCCGCTGATGAGGTCGAGCGGTTCGGCCGCCGCGAGCGTTGCACGCGCGTCGGCGAGCGCGCGGCGCGCGCGGGCGACCGCATCCGCGTGCCGCACGTTGGCCAGATGCGCACGCGCGAGGTCGATCGTCTCGCCGCCCCAGCCGTGCCGCGCGATCGCTGCGCGAACCGCATCGAGCGTCGCCGGCGTGAAGACCGAACCCACCAGCGCGTCCGCTTCGTGGGGGTCGCGAGCGTCATACCCCGCCGTCGCGCGATCGGCTTTGTTGAAGAGAACGACACGCGGTCGCGCGCGCGTACGTTCGAGTAGCGCACGTGCCTCGGTGCCGAGCGGGACGCTGCCGTCGATCACGACGAGGACGAGCGCCGCGGTCGCGATCGCGCGTTCCGTTCGCGCGATGCCGAGTTGTTCGATCGCATCGGCCGTCTCGCGCAAGCCCGCCGTATCGATCAAGCGCACCGGCACGCCGCCGATCGCGATGCGTTCCTCGAGCGTGTCGCGCGTCGTCCCCGCGACCTCCGAGACGATCGCGCGATCGTCGGCTAAGAGCGCATTGAGCAGCGACGATTTCCCCGCGTTCGGCGGCCCGGCGATCGCGACCGCGTAGCCTTCGCGCACGAGCCGCCCGCGTTCGCCGTCGCGTTCCAGCTCCGCGAGCACGCCATCGATCGCGTCGATCCGCGCCGCGAGCGCCGCCCGATCGGGTTCGGGGACTTCATCGGGATAATCGATCGCGCCGCCGAGATCCTCGAGTACCGTTTGCAGCGCGACGCGCTGCGCATCGATCGCGCGCCGGAGCGCGCCGGCAAGATTGGCCTGCGAGGCATGCACCGCCGCACGCGTCTCGGCGTCGATGACGTCGGCAACGGCTTCAGCGGCGGAGAGATCGAGCTTGCCGTTGAGAAAGGCGCGCTGCGTAAACTCACCCGGCGCGGCGTGCATCGCGCCGGCGGCGAGCAGCGCACGCAGCGTTTCACGCGCCGCGAGCGGCGAGCCGTGCAGCTGCAATTCGATCACGTCCTCACCCGTCACCGAACGCGGCGCCGCCATCGTGAGCGCCAGCGCGCGGTCGATCGGCGCGCCGTCGGCGGCGCGGATCGTGCCGTAGACGATCCCGCGGTCGCGCAGCGGTTCGCGCGAAGAAAAAACGCGCGCGACGATCGCGCGCGCGTCCGGTCCGCTGACCCGCACGATCGCGATCGCACCGCGCCCCGGCGGGGTCGCAAGCGCGGCAATCGTGCTCATGCCTCAGGCGTCCTTGGGGAACACCACGAGACGCCGGTCGGGGTCGACGCCCTCGGATTCGGTGCGCACGAACGGCGACTCGGAGAGCGCGAGATGGACGATCTTGCGTTCCGAGGGCAGCATCGGTTCGAGCGCGACCGACTTCTGCTCGCGCACGACGCGTTCGAGCGTCGCGAGCGCCAGCGTCTTGAGCTGATCGGCACGGCGCGCGCGATAGCCCTCGGCGTCGATCGTGTAGTACTTGCGGTTGTTGCGCACGCCGACGTTGAGGATGTTGTTGAAGATCAGGTTGAGCGCTTCGAGCGTGTTGCCGTGCTTGCCGATCAGGCTCGCGAGGTTCTCGCCGCGCACTTCGAGATAGTCACCCTCGGAACGCGAGATGAACACGATCTCCGCCCCCTCGACGCCCAGGCGCGCAAGGATGTTCTCGAGCAATTCGCGCGCGGGCTTCGCGGCTTCGGGCTCGGCGCTGGGCTTGGCGCGTTCGCGCATCGGCGGCGCGCTCGGGCGGCGGCTTTCGCCACCCCCGCCGCCACCGGAACTCGGACCGCGTCCGCCGCCGCCGCTGGGCGGACGGCCGCCGCGCCGGCGTTGGCCGTGCGCGCGGCTTTGCGCTGCGCTATCGAATTCGTCGTTTCCGTCCATCCTAGTTCTGATTCGCGCCTTTCTTCGTACGTTTTGCGTTCGCTCCGCCGGTGCGGTTCGCGGCCTTCCCGTTTTTCACCGGGGTCACATTCTTGGGCTGCGCGAGCCGCGCAGCGGGCGTCGTGTCGATCGCGGCCGCCGCTGGCACGGCCGTCACGGCCTTGCCGAGCACGCCGTAGCGGCGGTACAAGAACATCTGCTGCGCCATCGTGAACACGTTGAGCGAGAACCAATACAGGATCAGCGCCGACGGCCACTGCGCGCGGAAGCCGAAGAACGCGATCATCAGCGGCGAGACGAACGCCATGATCTTCTGCTGTTGCGCCATCGCGGGATCGGTCGAGGGCGGCGAGCCGAACCGCACGCTGAAGTACATCGAGACGACGTAGAGCCCGAGCAGCAGGATGTCGCCGCCGGCGAGGCTCGTCGCGAAGACGTGCGGATACTGCAGCGAGATCGGCGAGCCGATCCATAAGAAGCCCGCGCTCTTGAACGCATCGAGATCCGAGCGCACGGCCCAATACAGGCAGAGCAGCAGCGGCAACTGCAAGAGCAGCGGCAAGCAGCTCGCGAACGGGTTGACGTTGTGCTCCTTGTAGAGCGCCATCACCCGGGTGTTCATCTCTTGCGGGTTCTCTTTATATTTGGTCTGGATCGCTTTGACGAGCGGCGCGATCTTCTGCATCTCGGCCATCGATTTGAACTGCGCCTGCGAGAGCGGCCAGAGGGCAAGGCGCACGACGAGCGCGAGCAAGATCAGATCGAGGCCCCAGATCGGGACGAGGTGGTGCAGGCCCCCGAGCAAGCTACTCAAGAGAGCGACTAAGGGGTGAAAGAGGCCAGCGAACCAGTTGATAATCCCGCCCACGCGATCCTTACTTTCCGAAGGGGTTGGGGACGGGGTCGGGCCCGCCCGGATTCCAGGGGTGACAGCGGCCCAGACGCCGCGCGGCCAGCACGATACCGCGCACCGGACCATGAGTTGCTACCGCATCAAACGCGTATTCGGAACAACTCGGTGTGAACCGGCAGGCCGGCGGCAAGAACGGGGAGACGACAAGCTTGTAGAGCCGCAAGAGGCCGAGCAGCAGCAGGCGCACGACGCTCATGCGGTCGCCAGGGCGGCGTCGAGCTCGCGCGCGAGGTCGGCGTAGGCGACGCCGGCGGCGGCCGGGCGGGCGATGATCACGATGTCACGGGCGGGTGCGGCGGCGAGGCCGGCCCGGTCGAGGACCGTGCGGACCTGGCGGCGCAACCGGTTGCGCACGACGGCGTTGCCGACGGCGCTCGAAACGGTGATCCCGACGCGCGTCCGCGCGCGGCCCGGCACGGCCAGAACGACGAAAGCCGCCGCCGCCGAACGGCGACCGCGGCGTTGAACGCGGGCGAAATCCCCGCGGCGCTTGAGCGAATCCCAGGCACGCATGGCTAGCGCCTCGCGGCCACTAGACGGTGAGGCGCTTACGGCCTTTTTTGCGGCGGGCGGCGATCACGCGGCGGCCGTTCTTGGTGGCCATGCGTGAGAGAAACCCGTGGACGCGCTTGCGGCGCCGATTGTGGGGTTGAAAAGTGCGCTTCACGAGGAGACTCCGGTACAAAAGAAATGCCGTTCGAGCGGCAGCACTCGATTGTACGCCGGGACGGCCCCCGGGGTCAAGGTGAGGCCCCGGGCCGCCCACGAAAGATGGCACGATGATCGCCCCCGGTTTGCGCGCGTCCGGCGGGGCGGCGCTGGTTCTCGCCCCCGTCTCGCTCGACGAGTTCTTCGCTACCTCTTACGAGACGCAGCCGCTCCACGTCCGGCGCGACGACCCGCGGTACTTTGCGTCCGCCTACGGCATCGACGAGGTCGAGGCGTCGCTGGTCGTGGCCGGCACCGACTTCGCGCACGTCGCGATGGTGCGCGCCGGGAAGCCCGAGCTCACGGCCGAGGAGTTTGGGATCGAGACCCCGGCCATGCGCGCGCGCCAGACCGGGAAGCCGCCGCAGCGCCGGATCGATCCGCGCGCGGTCGCGGCCTTCTTCGAGGGCGGCTACACGCTGATCCTCAAGGATGCCGCGCGCTTCAGCGCGCGCCTGGGCCGGCTGTGTGATGAAGTGATGCGGGATCTGGGCTGCACGCTGCAGGCCAACGTCTACCTGACTCCGCCCGGCGCGCAGGGGTTCTCCGTCCACCACGACACGCACGACACGCTCACGATCCAGATCGAGGGCGAGAAGACCTGGCGCGTCTACGAGCCGGTCATCGAACTGCCGATCGAGTCGCAGCCGTTCCCCAGCGGCATGCAGGTGCCGGGGCTGCGCGTGAACCGTGAGATCACGCTCGCCGCGGGCGATACGCTCTATCTGCCGCGCGGCTATCCGCATGAAGCCGTCTCGTCGAGCGGGGGCCGCTCCCTGCACGTGACCTTCGCGCTCACGCCGATCCGCGCGCTCGACGTCCTCGACGTGCTCTTTCGCCTGGCGGGCGACGCCGAGGTCGGTTTGCGGCGGGCGCTGACGCCGGCAATGCTCGACGATCCGGCGTTCGCGGAGAAGTTCGCGGCCGACGTCGTGCCGCATCTGCTCGCCGCGCTGACCCCCGAGCGGATCGCGTTCGCCAAAGAATACGCGATCAACGAACAGTTCCGGCTCGTGCGCGGCCAAGCCGCGGGACAGTTCGACAATCTCGCCGGACTTGCGACGCTCGGCGATACAACCCGGCTGCGGGTCAATCCCGGTCTGCCCGCCCAAATCCGGGACCGCGGCGCCACGGTCGATCTGCTGATCGCGGGCAAGTCGCTCGGCTTCCCCAAGATCTGCGCGCCGGCGTTCGAGCGGCTCGCCGAGGGACCGGTCACCTTCGGCGAGCTCGGTCTCTACCTCACCCCACCCAACCGGGCGGTGTTCGTCAAGAATCTGGTCCTCGAAGGGTACCTCCTGATCGGCGACGACCCGGGGTAAACCACGACCTCGGTCCCGCGGATGCGAACCGTTCTTACCTTATCCACACGTGTGGACAAGGTTGTGGAAAACCTCTCCGCGCGGCGTCCCGCAAAGGCTTGCACGGCACCGATTCCTGCCGGATTTCGTGCGACTTTCGAGGCTGCGAAAAAGCCCCGAAAAGGCCGCCAAATCCAGCCTAAACCCCCCTCCTGAACCCTGTGGATAAGTGGAGAAAATCGCACCCGTTTTGCGCAGGAAGCGGGGGCGGACGGGCCAATCCGAGAGGCTCATCTTTTCCCCAGCCGGTTTCCCCCGGGTGGGCTCGTCTTCGCAAAAAGTGGTTGTCGGATGAACGGTACGGTTGGAACCAGCGAGTTATGGTTGGCCGCGCTCGAGCAGCTCGAGCGCAAATATTCCAAGCCGATCTTCGAGATGTGGCTCAAGCCGATGCGGCTGGTCGATCTGACCAGCTCCGAGATCGTGCTCTCGGTGCACTCGAATTTCGCTCGCGACTGGGTTGAGAACCGGCTCAAGAACGATATCGCCAGCGTGCTTGCGGGCGTTCTCGGCGCGGAGATCGGGCTGCGCTTCGTCGTCGCCGACCAGGCAGCGGCGGGCGGCGAAGCGGCCGCGGCCAGCACGCCCGCGGCGGTGCGTTTCGCGCCCGCCGAAGAATTGCGCCTGGGGAACCTCAACCCGCGCTACACCTTTGAAGAATTCGTCGTGGGTCAGTCGAACCGGTTCGCCCACGCTGCGGCCCAAGCGGTCGCCGAAGCGCCGGCCAAGGCCTACAACCCGCTCTTTCTCTACGGCGGCGTGGGGCTGGGGAAGACCCACCTCATGCACGCGATCGGCCACCGCGTGCTCATGGCGAATCCGGGCGCGAACATCGTCTACGTCTCGAGCGAGAAGTTCACCAACGAGTTCATCATCGCGATCAAGAACAACCAGACGGTCGAGTTTCGCAATCGCTACCGCCACGTCGACGTGCTCCTCATCGACGACATCCAGTTCTTGGAAGGCAAGGAACAGACTCAGGAAGAGTTCTTCCATACCTTCAACTCGCTGCACGAAGCGCAGAAGCAACTCGTGATCTCGAGCGACCGCCCTCCGAAAGAAATTCAAACGCTCGAGAACCGGCTGCGTTCGCGCTTCGAATGGGGCCTGCTCACCGATATCCAGCCGCCGGACCTCGAAACGCGCGAAGCGATCCTGCGCAAGAAGGCCGAGATGGAGAAGGTGCCCGTGCCGGACGAGGTCACCTCGTTCATCGCAAAGGTCATCCCCTCGAACATCCGCGAGCTCGAGGGCTCGTTGATCCGCGTCGTCGCGTTCGCCTCGCTCACCAAGTCGCCGATCACGGTCGACCTGGCTGCCGAAGTGCTCAAGAATGCGGTCGCACAAGCCCCGATGCACCGCATCACGATCCCGCTCATCAAGGACCGCGTCTCCAAGGCCCACGGCCTCACGGTCAAGGAGATGGACAACCCGCGCCGCGATCAGCGGCTGGCGGCGCCGCGCCACATCGCGATGTACATCGCGGCGGAACTGACCGAATGTTCGCTCCCGCAGATCGCCCGCGAGTTCGGCAAGAAAGACCACACGACGGTCATGTATGCGCGCGACAAGGTCAAGGACCTGATGGAACGCGATGAAGCCTACCGCAACAAAGTCCGCTCGCTGATCGCACTCTGCCAGAGCGAATAAGTCTGTCCTCCGCTCCTTCCGCTCGCACAAACCCGGGACGTCTTCGTCGCCCGGGTTTTTGTTTTGGTGCCCGGACGGTGCCGAAAAAGTTCGTCCTCTTACGTACACAACTGCAGTTCACAAGCGCGGTGCAGATCGTGCGAGCGGCTCTCCACCGCTTCGCACACCCGTGTGAAAAGGTGCGCATTGCGCGAACCGATTGGAAGAGGGTGGATGGGTCGCCGATCGCTACACCGGTCCGGTCGCGCGCAAACCCGCCCCACGCAACGGCGCGCGCACTTGTCCACACGCCTCACCGCGTTATTACTATGACGATTACTCCGTATTCTATGAAGCCGAAGCACCGGCGGCGGACGCCGATCGGTGGACAACACCGTCCCGCGCACCCGACGAGGTCCGCGCGGGCATCCCGGATAAAGCGAGCAGCGCCGTGAAGTTTACTTGCAGCACGAAAGATATCGCCGCCGCGGTCGGTGCCGCGAGCAAAGTCGTGAACGCCCATACGACCGTTCCGATCCTCTCGAACGTGCTCTTGACCGCCGATGCCGGCGCGATCAAGGTTCGCGCGACCGATCTCGAGTTGACGCTCGAACACGCCTTCCCGGCCGAGATCTCGGAGCCCGGCGCCGTGACGGTTCCGGCGAAGCTCTTCTCGGGCTACCTCGGCAATCTGCCGGCCGGACTGCTCGAACTCAGCGGCTCGCCGACACGCGCCTCGGTCAAAGCCGAGCGCTCGAACTACGATTTTCATGCTTTGCCGCCGGACGAATATCCGCCACTCCCCGCTGCGCAAAAAGGCGCCTCGTTCGCGATCGACGCGAAGACGTTCCGCGAAGGCGTCGCTGCGACGATCTTCGCGGCCTCGAGCGAAGAAGCGCGCGGTGCGGTGCTCATGGGGACGCTGCTCGAGATCGAGGGCGACGCGATCACCATGGTCGCAACCGACGGCTACCGGCTGGCGAAGTGGACCTCGACGCTCGCGCGCGGTCTCGCCGAAGGCAGCGCCAAATACATCGTGCCCTCGCGTGCGCTGCAAGAGGCCGCGCGCAACCTCGGCGCCGCCGAGATGCTGGAGATCACCGCGCTCGGCGCCCAATCGAATCAGCTGCAGCTCACCGCCGATGCAACCTCGATCGTCGTGCGGCTCGTCGACGGGCAGTATCCGAATTACGGGCAAGTCATCCCGGCGAAATTCGATCGGCACGTCACGGTCAACACGAGCGCCCTCATCGGCGCGCTCCGGCGCGCCGAACTCGTCGCCGGCGACCGGGCCTCGATGGTCAAGGTCGCGATGGCGAACCAGCAGTTGATCGTCACCGCGAATTCCGATCTCGCCGGCAATGCCTACGAAGAACTCGAAGTCGAGCAAGCCGGCGAGGACATCACGATCGCGTTCAACGCGCGCTATCTCGTCGAGATCCTCAACCATGTCGACTCGCCGCAAGTCGTGATGGAATTTCTGGGCGCGCTCTCGCCGGCCGCGATCCGGCCGCTCGAGGCGAGCGACGTCGGCAAACAACTCTACGTGTTGATGCCGCTGCGACAGTAGGTTCTTGCTTCTCGAACGCCTGCGCCTCGCGAATTTTCGCAATTACGAGAGCCTCGACGTCGAGCCGGCGCCGGGGCTCAATGTTTTCGTCGGTCCGAACGCGCAAGGGAAGTCGAACCTGCTCGAAGCGATCGCGATGCTCGCGACCGGAAAATCGTTTCGCGCGCATCGCGAAGCGGAACTGATCCGCGAGGGCAACGACCGGGGCGAGATCGCCGGTGACGCACGCGTGCGCGCCGGGACGATCCGGCTGCGCTGCGCGATCGTCCGCAGCGCGAACACGACGCGTAAATCGTTCGACGTCAACGGTGCCGCGGTCGGCTTCGCGCGCTTTCTCGGCAAGGCACGCGTCGTGACGTTCGTTCCCGCGGATCTGCAACTGGTCGCGGGCGGCCCGGCGCTCCGGCGTTCGTTCCTCAACGTCGCGCTCGCGCAAGAATCCGGGACCTATTATCGCCACCTCGCGCGCTATCAGAAAGTGATCGCGCAGAAGGCCGCGCTCTTGCGCGGGGCGATCGCGCCCGATCGCGATCTCTTCCTCGCGTACAACGATGAGTTGCGTGCTCCCGGTGAGGCGATCGTCGCCGCGCGCGCGGCGTTCGTCGCGGAACTCGCGGTGGCCACCGAAGCCATCTACGCGCGCTGGCGCGGCGCGCACGAACGGTTCGCGGTGCGCTACGCGCCCAATTCCGGCGAACGCGGGTTCGCGGCCGCCCTCGATGCCGAGGTCGAGAGCGAGCTGCGCCGCCGTCAGACGCTGGTCGGTCCGCATCGCGACGAGCTGCGCCTCGAGATCGATGGCCGGTCGCTTGCGGCATACGGCTCGCAAGGGCAGCAGCGGACGGCGGTGCTCGCCCTCAAGGTCGCCGAATACGAGGTCATGCGCACGCGTGCCGGCGATGCCCCCATCCTGCTGCTCGACGACGTGCTCTCCGAGCTCGACGACGAACGCGCCGCGGGTTTCCTCGGCGCGGTCGGCGACTACGAACAGGCCTTCCTCACCACGACCGCGCTGCCGGTCCAGTTCGCCAGCGGCGTCCACGCCTGGTCGATCCGCGCAGCGACGGTCCGGCCGCTGTGAGCCTCGGGCGCCTCGGCGATGCGCTCGGCGAGTGGCGGCCGGCGGGCGGTGCCGCGCACGGCGATCCGCTCGCCGCGATCCGCGCGGCCTGGCCCGGAATCGTCGGCGCCGACGTCGCGCGTTCGGCGCAGCCGAGTGCGCTGGCGGGAAACGCGCTCGTCATCGTGACGGCGTCGAGCGCGTGGAGCCACCAACTCGCCTTCTTGGAGCCGCAGATCGTGCGCGCGCTGCGCGACCTGCCCGAAGCGCGCACGCTCGAGCGGCTGCGGTTTCGCGTCGGCGCGGTGCGCGCGCCGCGGCGCGGCACGGCCTCGGCGCGTCGGCGCGGGTTGCGCGTCGCGGGCGGTGGAGCGCCGGGGAGTGCGCCGCCGCAAACGGCGGAGGCGGCACTGGCGAGTTTTCGGGCGGCCGTGGAGCGCGCGCGGGCCGCACACGCGGCGGCGGGCGGTGCGTTCTGCCCGGCCTGCGGCGCGTTCACCGAAACCGAACGCGCTTGCGTCCCGTGCGCCGACGGCGCCCGAACCGCACGCTTCAGCGCGACGGAACGCCTGCTCTATGAGGCGCCTTGGCTGAGTGCCGAGGCGGTCCTTGCGCTCGTCCCCGACCTCACCGCGAGCGAGTACGACGGCTGCCGGCGGCGCCTCTTGCGCGCGTGGTGGGATGAGATGCGGCTTGCGCAGCGCCGCTCCGCCGTCCGCGGGGCACCCGAGCCCGACCGCAGCCGGCTGCGGAAACTCGCCTCCAGTTACGTGCTGCTCGAGACGCGGATCGATCCCCATCTGCTCGAGATGGACGGCGCGATCCGGCGCAACGCGCTGGGCGACCTCTTCGCCTTCATTCGCGCGATCGAAGGGGCCGAAGAGAACTAAGGCCCCCGCGCGTCGAACATAGCGGATCGGAATGCAAGATTATACCGGCGAACAAATTGAGGTGCTCAAAGGGCTCGAGGCGGTTCGCAAACGCCCCGGGATGTACATCGGAAGCACGAGCGAACGCGGCCTGCACCAGCTGGTGTACGAAGCCGTCGACAACTCCGTCGATGAAGCCCTCGCCGGCCACGCGACCGCGATCTCGGTCATCTTGTACAAGGACGGCTCGGTGTCGGTCGAGGACAACGGCCGCGGCATCCCGGTCGACATGCACGCCGAAGAGAAGATGCCCGCCGCGGAGGTCGTGATGACGATCCTCCATGCCGGCGGCAAATTCGGCAAGGGCGGCTACAAAGTCTCGGGCGGCCTGCACGGCGTCGGCATCTCGGTCGTCAACGCGCTCTCCGAGTGGGTCATCACGCGCATCAAGCGCGACGGCTACCAGTGGGAGATCCGCTTCGCGCGCGGCGACACGACGCAGAAGCTCAAAAAACTCGGCAAAGCCGAAGGCTCGGGCACGTTCCAGCACTTCAAGCCCGATCCCGAGATCTTCGAGACGCTCGAATTCTCGTGGAAGACGCTCGAGAACCGGCTGCGCGAGCTGGCGTTCCTCAATCGTGCGCTCACGATCCAGCTGCGCGATGAACGCGGCGATGAGATCAAAGAGAAGACGTATTTCTTCGAGGGCGGGATCGTCTCGTTCGTCGAGTACCTCAACGAGAACAAAGAAGTGCTCACGCCGGTCATCTCGACCAATGGCGAGCGCGATGAAGTCGTCGTCGAGTGCGCGATGCAGTGGCAGGACGGCTACAACGAAGTCGTCTACGCCTACGCCAACAACATCAACACGATCGAAGGCGGGATGCATCTGACCGGATTCCGGACCGCGGTCTCCTATCAGGTCAACACCTACGCGCGCAAACGCGGGATGCTCAAAGACAACGACGCGAACCTCTCGACCGACGACTGCATGGAAGGTCTCACCGCGATCGTCTCGGTGAAATTGCAAGAGCCGCAGTTCGAAGGCCAGACCAAGACCAAACTCGGCAACGCCAAGATCCGGCCGATCGTCTACAACCTCGTCTCGGAACGGCTCGAGTTCTTCCTCGAAGAGAATCCGAAGTTCGCGCGCATCATCGTCGAGAAGTGCATGCAGGCCTCGCGTGCGCGCGAAGCGGCGAAGAAAGCGCGCGACCTATCGCGCCGCAAGAACGCGCTCGACGGCAGCGGCCTTCCCGGCAAACTCGTCGATTGCAAGAATCAAGATCCCGCGATGTCCGAACTCTTTCTGGTCGAGGGCGATTCCGCCGGCGGGACCGCGAAGGGCGGCCGCGATCCGAACACGCAAGCGATCCTGCCGCTGCGCGGCAAGATCCTCAACGTCGAGAAAGCGCGCCTCGACAAGGTACTCTCGAACGAAGAGA
>Ga0116230_10002594_pt1 | contig 17419 bp, 19 predicted proteins | sample S1TSphfallax_3_FD_88678 | JGI IMG/M metagenome (GOLD analysis project Ga0116230, IMG submission 88678) | Host-associated microbial communities from peat moss isolated from Minnesota, USA - S1T2_Fd - Sphagnum fallax MG | ecosystem: Host-associated > Plants > Peat moss > Unclassified | place...
AAAGCCTCTGGAATCCAGAAATTTTGTGCTCTAAGTTCAGGCCAGAATGGGTGCTGATGAGGCCAGGATTTGGGAATGGGGCCTTGTGCACATCTATGAAAACTTAGCAGAGCACAACAAGATTTTGGAAGTTCTCAACAATTTCTCACTTCAAGACTCAGAGGGGATGGCACAAGGGATTTCTCCTGTATGTCACAGGTGAAGAATTTTTTTTCACATGTGTGGGTAGTGTACGGTAAGCTAGCACAAACTAGGTGTGGAATGAGTCCAGCATTTGCTGGCTACTGAAAGTCAGGGATGAGTGCACAGATCAACTGCCACACTTGCCATCATAGCAGACAGAAGTTGATAAAGTAGATGTGTACATTGCTCCAAAAGACATAGAGCTCACAACAGCAAAAATCAAAGGGCGCTAGTGCACTGAACAAGGTAGAAACTGCAGAAGATCTGGTGGGTAAGCCTATTGGCATTTGCACTTGTATCTTCTGTAGCATTGAGCACTTCTGGATCTAGAACGAAGTGCATGCTTTTCACCTTCTTTGTGCCAAGGTTTTCAATCTCCAAAATGAGAGCTGCAGTGCTCCCTTGCTTTTCTTCTTGATTAGTCTTCTCATGTTTGGTCTAGAAAAACTCCATGGTGACACATGCGAGATCAAGAAGGTGGAGACTCAAATCTGAGGGTACAACAGATTGCTAGGAACATTGGGATCAGTTATACAGTCCATGACTGAATCATGTGCAACAGCAAGCTGCTGGTTTACAGACATGGAAAGGCCCCGATACTCAAGCACACCCCCAAGATGCAAGTTGCACAACAAGCCTTGTGGCAAGCTGAACCTTGACATGGACACCCACACAGTAGACAATGCTGCCAAGATGAGCATCTCCACTGTCACACTGCCATCACCACATGGGTAAGCCACCTTTGAATCTTATCACATTGCTGCTTGAGAGATTTATTGCAACACTGCACATACCAAGATTAAAAACCAAGGATGAAATCAGAGAGCAGCAGCAAGAAGAACACAAATAAGCTGAAGACAACAAATAGCAGCTAACCTATTAGAATGGGAAGCCCCAGGGACAAGTTTGCAAACCAACAACCACTGGCTGAGATGAGGAAGATGAGTCAATTAATGATCAGGCTCAAAATGTATGCACTTGTGATACATCTTGAACTGAGATATTTCTTTTTCAAAATTAGGGCATGATAGTGTTACTGGAATGTGAAATCTGTTGACAATGAGGACACTGGCAGAGTTACCAGTCAAATGGCTAGCATTTCTGTGGATAGTATCTGCTCCACAGTCAATAGAATGAAGGATTTGTTTTGCAGAGTGAGTGCTGTATCACATGTGACACCATCAAACTGCTTCCCAGAAGGAGTTTCAATGAGACTTCCTATTGCATCTGCAGGAGGACCCTTTGCAACACAAACCTGCACATTGAAGGAAATGTAACTTCAATTTCATCCACTTGGAATATGAATATGTTGTTTCCATACATGTTTTCCTTTCCCTTCCTGAGATGGAAAAACAGCAGCAAGAAGCAGTACTATGTGTGAATAACTTCTGTTTAACAACATACAAATGTATAATATGGAAGTTTAAAAAACAAAAGTATATCCACTGCCACAAAACTTTTTAAATCAAGACTAACCCAATGCTTGTCATCCAGACTGTGAAGGAAGAACTGCCATTTTGTTTTGTGCACCCCATCAATGCACACATGTGCAACATTACTCCAAATGTTGCCATCCTGGTAATGAAACTCAGCCCTCTGCAACTCAAATCCAAGTCCGATGCCCACAGCCTTAATGTAGGCCTCTTTCATACACCAGAACCTGTTTGAGGCACACAAATTAAGAAATCCATGCAGAATAAAGTTTTATCTTTTTTCTCCTGCTACGTAGACTTAGTTCAAGACCTCAGTGCCAGGATCACAGGGTTTTTTTTGGAAGGCACAAGGAATCAAATCACCTGTAGAACTGATGAAAGAGCATGTCTTCCTCAGGGCCTGCACTCCAGATGGTTTCCCATTCACAAGGAGTGAAACAAGCAGAAAACACTTCGAAGAATTTGTGAGGAGGATCCTTGGAGCGGGTATCATGTGCCATCACATCCACACCCACCAGACACATGGGCTCAGAGACGATGACAACATAATCACCATGGTGGCTCACATTGAAATTGAAATTTGAGAGGAGGTTGAGGTTCTTGTTCTCCACATTGTTTATCTGTCAGCTTCTCTTGTCAAATGAGAAAAATGCGAAGAAACCCTAAACCCTAAACCAAAAAGCACAAAATGAAACCTGCACATAAATTATCTATCTGTGGATTGGCAGAAAGAGAAAAACTGCCAGAAAGAAAAGGACTGCCATGAGAGATTCTAAATGAGAAAACACAAAGAAACCCTGAACCGTAAACCAAAAAGCACAAATCAAACCTGCACATAAAATCCTTGCTCCTTTAGCTCTATTTGTCAATTGACAGAAAGGAAAAGACCACTGAGAACAATTCTTGTAGTTGAGAGAGAGATAGAGACAGGACAAACCAAGTAAGGCTTGCCTTCTGGAGTTCGTTCAATGACAATAAAGTCGTAGTTCAAACCTAGAACAAATTGCACCAGTTTTCGCTGCAACAGTCTACTTAGCAGAGCTCTTTTCTGATCTTCAAAATTCACAAACCTGCTCCATCATCAAAAACAAAAACCCTTAAAAAAATGAAGGAAAAACAACACACCACTGAAAGAAGAAATCTCACCAAAGAATCAAAATTTTCTGATTTTCAAAACTCATAGACCTGCTTCATCATCAAAAACAGAAACCCACTAATTTATTTATTTTTTAAACAGAAGAACAACAAACCACTGAAAAAAGAAGAAAATCTCAACAAAGAATCAATTTTTTCTGATCTTCAAAATTCACAAACCTGCTTCATCATCAAAAACAAAAACCCTAAAAAAAAAGGACGAAAATCAACACACCGCCTGAAAGAAGAAATCCCAAATCCCAGAGACAATATGCACAAGTGTAAAGTTCCAGAGAAAATCTTTGCAAGTGTAAAGAGTCCCAGACACAATACCTCTGCAATGGCAGGTGCAAAGTCCCCTGTCCCCAGAACCAGAGAAAATCCTAAAGAAGAAGAAGAAGAAGGGCATGTTTACGTACCTTACAACAGAAGATCGTTCACAAGGAGGCAAGAGAGAGAGACAAGAGCGAAACTGATGCGGAGATGGCGTCCACAAGGACACATTCACAGCCCACCTCTGCACTCCCTTGTCCATGGCTTTCTGTGTTCCTCGCAGAAAAAAACCTTGTGGATTTCTCGGAGTTGGGAACCAGATTTTTCTTCTACTCTCCTAACGGATTCTTCTTCTTCTTCAGAGTCAGTATATAAGTAAACTCTCGGATGCGAGAAATACTGCTGAAGGGCCAAATGTTGAGTATAGGTGGAGCTGCTCTTACCATGCATCTAGGAAGAAGTATAATGAATGCATCGAGTCCATGGTATCAAATTGGACAACCTGTGGCAAGCTGCAAGATGCTTATCAGGAATGGGGGTTTTTCACAATCATCAATCGTGCTAAGAGTGCCCCAGAAGTCATTTTTGGTAAGTGGTTTTGTTGCAAATTTGATTGCTCAATTTCTTTGCTTTCTTTGCCTTCTTTGCTTTCATCAAGTCAGAGAAGATAAACAGTTGTAAACAAGCCCTTGCCATTGTCAACTCTGTTAGAATTATACATGATGATTCACGGGAGCCATGAGTGTAGGTGGGTATTTTTGTTGATTGGATAGCTACCTAGTATGCGGTTTGCAAGTACAGGACACTTCATGGAGTGGCAGGAAGGAGCATGGCAGAAGCAGCTGGCACATGCAAGCAATTGTGGTGTGGAAGTAGTCAGGTTCAATGCATAGCAAAATTCGTTTTTCCAGTGCACCAGAGAGTCTCCCACTTAGCCAGGACATAAAAGAGTGCCTCTCACATGTAGGGCAACAGTTTTTCTTGTCTTAGGGAAAAAGCAGCAGAACACACTGCAAAGAACGAGGGACAGAAGTTGATGGAGAGATGACCTTCCGATCAACTTGCTGGATTGACACAAGAGCAAATGAACAGAGTTGAGATGCCAGCCATGACAAAGGTAGAAGAAATGTTTGATGGTTGTTTAGTCTAAGACCACTGTATATTGGCAATGACAAAGGGAGAAATGCTTGATGGGTGTTTATTCTAACACCACTGGATGTTGGCCGTGGCAATCTATGACATACTTGCAGCAGCCTTGAATTTTGACACCATCATGCATTCCTCAGTAACTCTGTGTGGGTCATTGTTCAGCACATGGAAAGAAAGAACCAAATCAGCATTTGCAGTCACAACCAGAAAACTCTCAGTATGCAAATTTCAAAACATTTCATGGGGTGATTGCTCCAAAAAGCATAAAACAATCAAAACCCTATGCCTGTTGAATTGGTTTCCAACAAAAATAAATTGCCCAGTTGCAAATGGCAATGGGGATCAATGTGCAATTCAACACTGCAAGGAATATATTAAAGGATGTACAAGGGGAGTCAAGACTAGGTTTTCAAATAAGAGAAGATCAATGAAGCTTTATTGACTTTCTCCACCGCACAATCTATCAATGTGATTTGATTGTCTATGAAATACTCTATGACCCACTTCCCAAGTTTCCTCCATTTTTTTGCATGACTACAATCTTGTCTATTGCTAAATTTTCTTACCAATCCTCAGATGAACGAGTATGCTATGAATTGGACTGATTTCAATTTGTCTCAGGCAATTCTCATTTCCAACGTGTCAGCTTTTCTATGCACCCAGAATATCTTTGTTTTATGACTTTGAATATTGCACATTTTTGCACCCATTTTTATGTTCTAATTAGCATCCTCACTCTCGTGATTATGACACTATTCAGAAAGACTGATTTTCAAACTACCCAAATGGAGGAGTAACCAACTATGGATATGTTTTACAACTGCCTTTCTCTGGTTTGAAAGTGATAATCAAACACCCAGGACCAAAGATGCCAGGAACAGTAAGATGGGGCTGATCCACTGTCATGATGTTCACCAGTTCTGAATCCTCTGCCATTTTTGTACCCTCAAAAGGTGGAGGGAAGTGTTAGCACAAGCTTTGTTTTGCAGAAACATCTCTGTATGGGGTCATTGCTGCTGAGGATCACTCCATTCAAGAGCTGACAGCAGCAGAATCGAATGTTCACAGAAACACATACCTACCCATTGAATGCTTTTGCACTCTGCAATTTTTTGTTCATAGCTTGGATTTTTGTGTTGCCTCTGGATTCACCCTGCGAAGCATGCCTTCTTGTGATGAAGACATAACCAGCTGTGAACGGGAGAAAAACAGGTAGGCATTAATGTCAGATTCAATAACTCTCATGGTTTAGGCTTTAGGCTTTAGGGTTTTAGGGTCAAGATTGAGAAATCTCCTCATGTCAGATCAAAGTGCATTCCAGACAATTTTGGTGCTCAATTATCCTCAGCTATGATGGACAGGGTTTTACTATGTCAAGAAACCAAATATGACACTACTCAGTTGAAGCAGCACATATATGTACCTGTCCACTCTGCGTGTAGATATGACCAAACACCAATCCACGGGCATTGCTTGCACACGGGCTCGATTGCTGCAAAAAATATTGAAGGCACAGCTCACAAATTTGAGATACAGCTTCTGATTTAGTGTCTAAGGTTTAGGGTTGTCTGATTTTTTTTTCTGCAAAATATTTGGTGCTGCATCCAGAAAGATGATTGGAGCAAACTTATGCGAGAACCTCACATACATAGACCATCCATCTAAGCAATGATTTCAAGGACTGTCTTGTGCTTCTTGTACATGACAATGAGACCTTCATTGAAGCAGATTTGGAAGGTACCATGGATGGATGAGTGTGAAGAACATACATACCACATACAGGAGCCATTCGTCTGCCCTGAATGGTCTGTGAAACCACATGCTGCATCCCCACAAAACATTTCTTTAGACTCTCTTGTGTGGCCACCAGGTGGCAAGCAAATCGAACCAATTTTTTTATGCATAGAAAATAGAAATATCATCCTTCACTAGAAGCTTGCAATAACTCATAAAGCACAAGGAATATAAGTCTACACAAAGCATAGATGAATGCAAAACTACATGGAACAACAACAAGAAGCAGCAAAGCCTTGAATTTACTTCAAATTGGGTGTTTGACTCTTTTGATTTCCCAAGATGAAACACTGCAGAAAATTGGGTATTGGGTGGTGAGAAAAAATCATACGAGTGGTCTACACTGAGAATACGCATGTCATCCCGGCCTGGCAAGTGCCCATGTGGTCGTAAGGCTGTCTCCAGAAGTGTCCAATCAGATAAATATGCACCCACACAACTGGCAAAAAGAAAATACACACAAAAAATACTCGGGGCTAGTTAAGACGTTGTTCAGAACAGTGTGCACATGATAATAATTTTATATCGTTTCAGATCCACGTTTCCAAATTTCAAAACTCTGCAAAAGACTTTCAGCATACTGCGTGTGCCACACACACACATACAACTCTATCAATGAAAGTTTGTACCTATGTAAAACCTGGTCATCTGACAGTTTTCCCTTTGACCGAATCCATACTCTCTGCCTGCACCCATGCACCATTCTCTATCATCAGCAACAAAAGAGAGACAACAACCCAAAGCACAAAAGTTGATGGTTTAGCATCTGAAGACAAACAACATCCATGGTGCCATTAGGGTTTAGGGATTATACTCAGAAAAAAATTATACTGACCATGGTGCCATTACTTTTGGTACTACTGGATCTACAGGCTCGACAAACTTGACTTCCAAAGGCATTATCATTGCTTTGCGATCTGCCAACTTCTGCCTCACTTCCCTGCATTCAGGAATGTGTGCACACAACTGTCAGTCAATCCCTCTGCATTCAAGAACCCTACGCAATACCAAAGATCACTGCAACAAAAACAACATAGTTGTAAGTTACCAACCGGAAGTCAACAAAATTTTAGGAAGTGGATTTCCTCTTCTTTTCTTTTGCATTTTTTTCATGACACCTTTCACACACTCTCTGAGCAATTTTCAACCTCATAGCAATTGGTTTCTGTTTTCTGACTCCAGCATTGCAGACAAGTCTGTGATTCCAGTGGAAAAAAATCAGCGGCCACTACTAGATGAGGGACTTACAGAGGGATGCGAGGATCTGTATTGACAGTCTTGCGCAACTCTTCCCAGGACTCTACCTGCAACATTTGAGCACAATGAAGATGGCCCCAAAAATTTGTAAAACTGTGAACAAAAAATGTGATGTGAATTACATCAGAAATCATTCATGAAATAAATAAACACCCAAAAAACAAATATTGACTATAACCCAGCCACCACACCTCATCTACAGAAGGCGCACTTGGCATCGGTGTCTGATGCTCGACCCCATCTTCAGGCCTCTGCAAGATGCATTCATATATCAACAATTTTTTGTTGTTCTTGTTCTATCTGTCTGCCATTGTCACTTCAAAATTCTGAGCTTTCTGTCATGAACCCAATGGATGAAAAGATGATTGCTTCTCAGCTCACACGGTAGTAATAGTACTACTACCCAATGAATGAATGAATGATATATACCTGGAAGGAGGAGCACATTGAAAATATGAGTTTGCCTTTCTGAATTCCAGATACCCACCGTGTTGCAAATGTGTTGCCAGTGCGAAGCCTTTCAACCTTGTACACTATTGGTACTGCACTCCAACCAAAACCAAAACAACAAGAGTGTCCCTCTCTTTAAGATACACACCCCAGAACTGGTAAACAAACTTATTTCTTTAAAACACAGAACCAAAACTTTATACAAAGACGAAACAAACAATTGGAAAGAGGTTGGTTACACAACATATACCATCATCAACCCCAGTGCGAAGAAAGTATGAATGAAAGCTGTGGACTTGTAGGGGGGGATCCACTGTTTTGCAGGCAGCTGCTAAAGCCTGCAACATGTGGCGTCGTTCAGTGATAATCATATCTCTAACCCACTAACTTAAATCACTGTGCAATGCACTCCACATGGATGATAGAATGCAAAAGAGTGAAAACACAAATTACAGATGATGAAAATCATGCACAAGTTCTATAGGGCAAAATAGTGGGTGCTCTGTTCACAGTATGCTGTTTGTTGAGCTTTCTGGAAAACAACAAAAGCATAAAAGATATACTATGGATGATCATATAGACGTACTTGACCCATTAACTGCCCACCATAGAGGTTTCCCCAAAAGAAGGGATAATCATCTGACGGAGATGCCTCGAACACATCTGCCTGCAAATCAAAACACACACACACACACACACACACAACTCAGCAGCAGATCTTCTACTTTCAGCATTTTTGCACAATGCATAAACTGGGGGGGGACTAAACAAGCATTTCCACATTCCAAACACCTTACCCCCAAAGTTTGTAGCTGCATAATCCGCTCCACCAAAGCAACTTCTGGGCCCTTGTAATCTGGCTGCATTGCTACTGGAGAGACTCACAACATAGCAAGGTCAGCATCATCATCATCACCATCTCCTCACACAATCTTCATGGAATTTTTTAAGTACTACAGGAATTGCACATGTATAGCAGCTGACTGATATGGCAACATCATCATCATCATCATCTCCTCACACAAGCATGGATTTTGATGCACTACAGGAATCAGACACACCCACTGGTGGCAGTGGTGCAACTTAGGTCATGTTCTTGGCTTATCCATCTCTCTCTCTCTCTCTCTCTCTCTCTCTCTCTCTCTCTCTCTCTCTATTCCAAGATCTGGGTTTCCAAAACAAAAAAGAAACTCTTCTTGAATTCTGTTGCAAAGAGAACCACCCCCTAAAGCTTGATCACCAGAGAGGAGCCACAGATGTACCTTCCTTCTTGCAGCTCCTCAGTTTTTCTTCCACTTGTTCTTCTTCTTCTTCTTCTTCTTCCCCAAATCTGACCAAATTTGCGTTCTCTCTCTCTCTCGTTCCTCTTCTTCTTCCTCTTCTGTGGGTTTTTTTTTCCTAGCTCTCGAGTCTTTCTTCCTCTTCTTATCCTGCCCTGATCCCAGTGAGGATGTTTTGCCTTTGCCATCCCCCTGTTTTGTGTTTTGCCTTCTGTCTCTCTCCCTCTTTCCAATGGAGTGTTTCTTCATTTTAGCCAAAAAAAAAATTTAACATTGCAAGGACCCATTTAATTTTGCAAGGGGCACCCACTTTAAAAGTGGCCCAAAAAAAACACAGATGCACGTTTTTCATATTTGTTTTGGAGGGACGTATAGACATACATCATCAACATGTTCATCAATAGGTACCTACGTGCTTACATCTTCCCTCTCTGAGACCATCTCCAGCGGTGGTGCTCAGTACTGTATGTGATCATACATTGTAAAATTGGATGAAGAAAAGTCAAAATGTGCCGGTTTAGCTCAGCAAATCGCACACTTTCCTGTGGCTCGTAGTAAAAGGCGCAACACAGCTGTGCACCTGCAGTAGTAACGAGTGTCATTAATATGATCGATGTCTTTAGCTCAGCAAATTGCACACTTTCTTTGTGGCTCGTAGTAATAATAGGCGCAACACTGTTGTGCACCTGCAGATAAAGAGTGTAATAAATATGATCAATGTCTGCTCAATATTTTTGATTGGCCCACCATAATGATTGGTCCAGGTGGTTTGCTCTGAGTAGTTCCCCCATCCCAGTTTGCTATCCCAGTTTCAGTTTTATGGGTGGGGGTTTGCAGAAACTTCAATAACTAAACTTGGATGTGAAAATTATTTTTGCAGGGTCACATACTGAGCACCGCTGGATCCCATGCTTAGACTAAAATTTCAGGGTCTCTGAATTCAAATCCATCATTTTTTGGGCTTTATATCTATATATATAATTTTATTTTTAATGGTTGATCATAATATTGGACCAGGTGATGATATTTAAATATTGTAGTACCTTGGCAGATTCGGCACCCGAATGTTGAATAATTAATTTAACTTTAGTTTCCTGGTTTGATGTTTGGGTTTTTAATTTTTTTTAATTTTCAACAGTAAAAAATAAATTTATTGTAAGGTACCTTTGTTTTTAAACAATTTGAACTGTTTTAGTTTTCAAGTGGACCTCTAATTTAATATCCTCCCTTCAAAACACAATCAATCAAGGATCAAACTTTTATATATTAATCAACTTTTTTGAAATTTTAACAGATTAAATAATAATTTTTATAAAAACATCAACATAAAATAAATTGTCGAATTTTTTTTTAATAATTTAATTTATGCCGAATTCGTTGAATTTTTCATGTTTATATACTACTATAATCTCTCCATCTTATGGACAATTGTCCAATTTTTCATGTTTATGAGTGGGGCTGAGGAAACAATTAACACTCTATGTTGCATGTGATAATTGGTTTTTTCCACGGCCATGATTCACATCTCAAGCATGTTATGTTCTCTAATGTTCATGAAGAGCCTTTTTTTTAAAAACCTAGTGACGAGCCTTTAAAGGAAACCTAGAGAAGAGTCTTTTTTTTGTTTAAATGCCCGAATACAACACATAAACCACTGCGGGAAAATTAATTTTTTTACCTTTGAAAATGAGGGACAACTTTTTAAATGCCTTTCACATGATGGGTTCATAATTTATTTATTTTTTCCTCAAGAAAGATAAATACCATAGTAGTAGTAGTAACTTGGCAGGCAACTTTGAGACATATCCGCCAAACAATTAATTAATTTAGAAATTTTAATTTTGATAAATAGAAGATTCTTGAAGATTCAATCTTTTCATTAACAAGTTTTTTTTGTTGGAAAATATTTTTTCAAAAAAATTCCAAATTCTCTATAAATATTATATAATTAGTGTTGAAGTTGCCAATGTAGTAGGGTATCATATCATATCATATCATTTCTGAGACCCAAAAATATGAAAGAGAAATACTTGTGCTTTATGATTTTTTTTTTTCAGATTTCTGATGTTATATCATTGGCTAGCATCTCAAGAGGGATTTTGCATTAAAAGGCCATTGGTTTTTAGAACCTCTCTAAATAGTAAAAAAAATAATGTAAAAAATGCTACTATACTAAAATCAGAGTCCAAATGTGGTAATACTAAATAGAAAGGAGTTGAATACTTGCACAATTAGTTCCTTTGGTTCTCTTTGTATGGTTGCTCTAGATTGCCTACTCAAAACTACACTAGAGCATTTCAGTACCCAATTAGATGATCTTGTAAAATTCATCCTTGAACTTGGCAAGCACCTTTAGACACATGATGAAAACAATCTGAATCAATGTGAGACCTTGTGGATGAAAAGTTGTGAACCCATAAATGCACAGTTGCTCATGACAACACTTTTTCCCAATTAAAACCAATGATAACTGATTATCATCCTTGCAAATGAATGGTATGCGGATGAATGAAAAATATGTCATGTTTGGAATGCAATGCCAATTATATTATGCTTTTAGAGTTGTAACCTCTTCATGGTCCAAAAATGCATGGATAGAGACAAAAATTGAATGTATTATGACAAAATTGTTCTTATATTAACATCAATCTTTATGGATGAAGTGATTATAAATGAAAAACATATATATGGAATATTGTATGTCTTTATTTTGTAGTGACCCTATTGCTCATGGGTTTAATGATCTAATATTCATAGATGGTAACTCAATTTGAGTTTGGTCATCAGTATTATAAAAAAACCCAATTGATAATATGATCAATTCAAAATCAAATATGACCCAATTAGCATTAGAACTTGAACCCAAGCCTCCAAAAAATTAAAATGTAGGATTTCAACTTTTATTTCTTTTATTAAGTTTTACTTTCATTTCTTAGTTAGCAAAAGAATGAATCCAATGTTACTTTCATAACCTAAGTTTCCATGACATGACATATGTTTCAATTTGTTTTCTAGTGCTTTGTGAATAATGAATTCCATTTTCATTATTGCTTTGACCAAAGACAAGTTCCATGATATTAAACTATGATTGAAAAAAGGTTTGTGCTTAACAATTTTTAAACACATTAGTAGGCCCTTGTGCCATTGGCCCAAGTATATTAAGCCTCTTGTAAGGTCACCCATCCCAATGTTTTTTTAGGCTTCATTTAAGAATTCTTATGGGGAAAAAAATTTGGAAAAAAATTATCTTCATATATAGATATTAAGAAATTTTAAGACAAACTTCTTCAAGGCTCTAATAGACATAACTTTCTTAAAAAATCAATTGTACAAAATCATTTGAACATTTTTTAATTAATTTCTAGACACTCTAACTTTGATCACTTTTGCTCCATTAGGTAAATTGAAAATTGGTCAAGAATAAGGCTTGATTGTGGATTTAAATTTGAATTCACATTGAAATAGTTTAATCAAATAAATAAAAAGGGTCCATGATCTTGGAATAAAATGTTTATATAACAATTTGATTATATTATTGAAGAAAATAAAGTTTATTGTCATTTGGGCATTAGTTAAATTGTATACTTAAAATATAGGTTAATGTGCAACATTTTAAAATAATTTTCATATTTCTACAAAATAAAATAAAATTGAGTCATGTTGTTATTTATAAAAGGATCTATGTGAAGAATGGGAGGAGGTTGAGGACAATTCCATTTTGTAGGCTATGAGGTAGGTCTATAATAAGGAAGGACAAAATTATGTAAGCTCACCTACTATGGAGAAAATGAAGTTTATAAGGTCCAAGGAGAGGTCTATAAGGAAGTAAATATAGACCTCATACAAATAGACAAGCAAACAAATTGGACATATGGATGGATGATGGTCATTTTTGTCCATGAATGTAGTTTCATCCATGTCTAAGTCAAATTTATCCATGAAATACTTCACAATCAATTTTATCAATTTCATCAATGTTATATGATTTTAGCTCTTGATATTAATTTTGATCCATGTGGCAAGGTATCACAAAGATAAATTCATCCATGTAATATGGTCCATTTGTGTCATCAATTTCAATTACACACATTAATTTTACCGTTGTTGTCAATTTTATTTTCAAAGTTTAACTTTGTCCATGCTATCAAATGTCATCAATGAAATTCATGTTATCAATACAATTCATGATAATCTTAATGTCTCATATCTCTAAAGAAAACAAGACTATTTGTATGATCTCAAAGTTGTTCAAGTAAAAAGGATTAACAATTGGCCCATGTTACACTACCAAGTGGCATTTATTTAGGCTAATCGGCTCCTTGGAAATAACCATATGTATATATTTACTCAATTTGTAGTTTGGAACCTTTAGTGGAACATTCCACATTGTTAACAATCAAACATTTTAGTTGGTATTTTAGAAATCCACAAAAAATGAAATCCTCGTTATTGTGTGTTGTTAGCCCACCCTACATCTATACAAATTTGACTAATGGTTGTTACCCTCCCCAAAAATTAAACCTTTTAATGTCATTTTAAAATACTCTCAATATTTGAAACCAACTTGTAATTCCATATTATTTTAACAATTTGATTGGTCACTCATTTTTAAAGTGCATTAGGTTATAGTGTCCATCATGCACACATTCAATTAGCCTTAATTAATTAAAAAATTCAACATGTCTTCACTTTATGTTTGGGCATGTTTTCACCCCCTCTCCCTTCTTTTAGTGGTATCCACAAAGTAAGGAAATTTTATTAAATCTTAGTATGAAATGATAAAATTCAAATTCGAAACTAGTTATTATAGTTCTACAAGTAGAGTAGTGAAAATATATGTAACAATCGTGGAGGGGTTCAAGAAAAATGAAAGATAGGATGAAACTTAAGTGACCATCAAATTTGGTGGAAAATTTTGTTTAGGTCTCAATTATTTCACTTTGTAAAACTTTTATTCCTAGTTAAAAGTTCATGACTCCATTTCCTCAACATCCAAAGCTCGCATTTGTTCTTGTTCAGGCAAGGGGCAAAGCTATGGTTGGTTGTTAAACCATCTATTTGTTCATTTTGCATCACACACTTTATTTTCACCTTAGCATTACATTTTCATCTCAATTTGATTCAACCCTCTACATCTAGTCTTCTCACAAGTTGGACGCATCTAGCACGCACTTAGTTCGTTGTTTATTTTGGTGGTCAGCGGATAGCCACACATGACATTATTCAATACATCATGTATGCCCTCATTCGAGAGAGTGGGCATGTTGTATGGAAAAAGCGGTGGTAAACCTTATGTCAAGAGTTTCATTATGAATCGATCTCTACATGACCCGAAAGCACCATGTCTTTGTTGCTAATGTGGTGATTATTGACCTTATGCAGGAAACAATGGCTTCAAGTATCATTAGTCGACCATCAGATGTAGCTATGGAACTTAATGCCATTGCTGAGATCTGCAAATATAAAGGGCTCCATGAAAGAGACCATTTTATTCCAATGGCCATGGAGGTGCACAACGCACCTGAGCATGATATGGATCATTTCATTAGGGAGTGTGCCTGTCTTTTCCATGAAAGATGATCGAGAGGTCATTTATCCTTATATTTTTACATTCGAATTTTCAAGCAACATATTAATATTTTTTTCAACATGTTTTAACCTCTACTATAAAGAGGAAAATTGCGTTGGTGAATGATGCATGTTCTACACCTCCCATATTATTAGATCTCATGATTTGCATGCAAGCGACATTAGGGGGGCCATGGGTGAAATAATTTCCTACCACAAAAAGGGAGTAACTCTCTCCCTTTTTTTGGTACTTGCGGGTTATTCATCTTTTGGCCTTTCCTTTTTGTTTCCCTTGTGATGGTTTTGGCCATCGATCTTTTATTCATTTTTCCCTTTCTATAATTACACATTTGATGCCTTATTATGTCAAAATTGGTCATTCTCAGTGTTGCAACTCTAACCTTGGGCTTGTGAAGGTGTGGGCCGGGTGAAGCTCGAAAGTCACATTTCATGCTCCTGGGAGTGTCAAACAGTGTGAGGGAATGAACCCCTACACTCCCAAGTGAGTTCCCACTTTGGGAGTTGGCACTTTGGGAGTTGGAGTCTCAATGGACATTTGAATTTTTACAGAGCGATTGTAGGGGTCAAAACCCATTGCATTGAAGAGTTCCTTATATCATTGAAAATGTTTTAGAACGTAGATGTCTAAAGTGAGTTTGTATGACCCATTTGGGTACTTAAAACAAAAGTTATGGCCAAAAAAAGGGTCGAAAATTAAATTACCAATTTGATTCCCAACCATTAAAAGTCTGGAATCACCCTGATTTCCTTATGTTCTGGTGACTTGTTACATATCGTTGAAAAGATCTTGATGAGGGCTACAATTTTACTTTAAACTTCACATCAATCAAAGGTTTGCACACAAAGTTATGGGACTCCAAAGTTGTGGGAGTCCCAATTTTGGGAATTTCGAGACTCCCACTTGGGAGTCTCGAAACAAAATGACATTTGGGTGCTAGCCTCGTGGCTAGGCACAAATACTATGAAGGGGAAGGTGGTGGCTTCCCCCAAGTCCAGGCCGTGGTGAGTCTTGTGTATTCATGTTTGCTCATAGTTTGTTCATGCACCAAAAATGTTTCAATTACACATTAATTAACTTGCTATTTAGTTTGTGCAGGTCTGTGTGAATAATTGATTTGCTTGTTAATCTTCCTAGTCCCGATCTTAAAACTTTAACACACCTTTCTACCCCTGAAGAGTTGTGAATAAGGGAGCACGCCCCAATTCCTTCTTCTTTTGTTGTTTTCACATTTGGACTCGCAGTTGAGTCCATCAAGGAACTTGGGGGTGTGTTGCACTTAGCCCTTAATCACAAAACTTTACGAATAACTTTAATTAATGAAAATATTTAATATTTTGAAGTGGAGTCCCATATCTTTTGCTACCCATGTGGTCAAGGAACCCATCTCAAGTGAATTCACACTTATATTGTCTTCTATTTCATCATTGTATTATAGGACTTTGGTGACACCAAGATAAAATTATATTATATTAAGAAATTTCAAAGTTTCCAATTATTAATTTTCCCACAAAGAAAATTTTGAAAAAAAATGAAATATTTTTTGAGTTTTTTTTAAAATGGAACATTTAAATTCAATTAACTATTTGACAAACATGCGTCGAACATGTCAAGGTATTATGATAAAAGGTTGTTATGCACAAAAAATCTATGAAAAAGAAAGTGTGGTCGATCTAAAAGTTTCAGTACAAGGTTGTTCCTTAATAAATAAAGTATTTTAGTTTTTAAGATGTTGGGTCAAATGTAAGTGCTAAATTTATTTTGCCTTAAATATTAACACGTTCCAAAAACATTAATTAATTTTAGACAAGTCTAATGATATGTTCAAAACCTACAATAAATCAATTTAGGGTATGGTCATCATAGAATCATGAAGATGTTTTCTTGAAGTGCAAGAAAAACATGTTCATGATCAAGCATGAATTCAATAAGAAGACTAAATTATTTCCTTATTCTTCAATGGGTTTTTTATCATATATTTTTGGTCTTCCTTCAACCCTTTTCAACCTTTTATGTCCACATTTAGGTTCAAGAAATACACAATCTCACTCTTACAAAATTAGTTGATCCAAACACTTTATTCTTCAACTAGCCTCAATTAAAAAACAAAAGGATCTACATAATAAAAATTACCCCCCCAAAAAAACTATTCTCCTTTCCCAAAAGAGATTTCGTATCTTTAAAATATACCAAATATTATGCTATAACTTTTCTTTTCATCTAACTCTTGTTGCCAACTTGAACATGTTAATCACCAAGTTCTTGATATTGTTCATTCAAATGAAAAAATTCTAAGGAACATAGGGAATAGATTCATGATCTTCATGTTGTGAACTTTTCTTTGTTTTAAGGGTTTTTGACAACAAGATCTCTCATAGTTTCGTCATTAGGGGACTTAAATCATTATGGAATTTTCTTTGAAAATTTGAAGTATTGTGTGTTGAAAATTTGAAGCATTGTGCGGCAATTGTAATCAACAATCCCTTGTTTCGATCTATTAATTATGTAAATAGATAGGAAGTTGGGTAGGGAATAAATAAGTAAGTAATTTTATTTTAAAAATTAAACCTTTAAAGTCAAACCTTTTTAATCGGCTCATCCCAAATGAAGTTTTGTTTTTAAAGTTGTTTGTATGTTTTTAATGCTTCAAGTTTATTTCTTTAATGATATAGTTTACAAGATTGAAATGGAAGAAAAACTTTGTTGCAACTATTGCAAAAACTGTCTAAAGAGTAGAAAATAGAAGTGTAAGTTTCTCTCATAAATGAATACTATTTTCTTAATAAATTACACAGATTATGTTCAGTTTCTATTGTACTAATTTTGTAGGTGTTAACTGAAATAACTTGTAGCCATAAATGTATACAACAAACAATGAA
>Ga0116230_10002595_pt1 | contig 17418 bp, 14 predicted proteins | sample S1TSphfallax_3_FD_88678 | JGI IMG/M metagenome (GOLD analysis project Ga0116230, IMG submission 88678) | Host-associated microbial communities from peat moss isolated from Minnesota, USA - S1T2_Fd - Sphagnum fallax MG | ecosystem: Host-associated > Plants > Peat moss > Unclassified | place...
CCCGAGATGAGGCGGGATTTTCGACCCTGGTTCGACGCCGAGAGTTGGCTCTCTCGAAGGAGAAACAGGGGATGAAAAAACCGCTTCAGATCGGTGGCCAAAAACCGGGAAAATCATCGGAAAGGGGTATAGATATATCTCTAATAGGTTTCTTCTTTGAACCAATGCTTTTGTTTGCAAGATCAAGAAGCTGGCTTTTATTTAACGAATCGTTAGCAAATAATCCATACAATTGAAAAGTAAGGGGAAATTAGGCAAGGATAGAATATCATGGCACAACCGTCTCAAGAAAATACGGAGGTAAAGCAACAGATAGAATCACAACCCATCTTTCGAGACGAAGCTTTGGCTTACATCTCTACCCCTAATGATGTCAACAAAGTTATTTCTGTTGTTGGAACAGGAACGTGGATTTTAATTGGGATGTTTGCTTGCATTATGATCCTTGCCCTTGGATGGCTTTTTTATGGGAGTATTCCTATTACCCTTCAAGGCCAGGGAATCCTGATTCCAAAAGGGGGTATTTTCAAAACAGTTGCTTCCCCAGAGGGGTTAAATACCATTAAAGAACTAACTGTCAAGACAGGTCAAATCGTTCAAAAAGATCAAGTTATTGCGCTTTTAGACAATTCTGAACTTACTAAAAGCATCGCGGTGCGCACAAGCTATGTAGAGGATTTAAAGAAAAAGCGCGATGATATTGCTGCCGATGCTGCTAAAAGTATTGAGGAAAAAAAAGCCAATTATGAAAAACAAAAACAACTTTTGACAGAAAGCCTCATTACAAAAGCAGCTTATAAGAAACATCTTGAAGAGCGATTGGAAAAAGAACAATGGTTACTTAAGAAGGGATATACAAAACAACAAAATATTTTAGATTTGGAAAACCAAATCAACGCACTCAAAGCTGAAGACGTTCATACCCGAGAACAACTGGCACAAATTGAAAAAGAATTTTTAGTTGATCAAGAGAGCTGGGAACAACGTGAACGCGAAATTGCCCTTAAACTGGCTGATGAAGAACGTGATCTTGACAACTTAAAATCTCGCCAAGATGCCACAAAAACAATCCGCAGCCCCTTACAAGGCAAAGTCATTAGCATTCATCATAAAGTGGGAGACAGTGTAGGAGCTAACGACCCCATTGTTACGATCAGTCAGGGTGATGATCAACAACTTGAAGCTCTCATCTACTTGAACCCGTTAGAAGGAAAAGAAGTAAAAGTTGGTATGAGGGTTTACATGATCCCCACTCACCTTGAGAAAGAGCATGTAGGTTATATTGAAGGAAAAGTCATCGAGGTTTCACCCTATCCCGAAACCGTTCGAAGCTTAACCTCAACGTTGCAAAATGAAGATCTCGTCAAAAAATTTACAGAATCCAGCCCCCCTATCAGCACGCGTATTGCTATTGAAAGGAATCAAAACAAGCAATCTCCATTAGAACTTTTTAGACTCTCGCCAGGAACATGGATTTATGGACGTGTTATCATAGAACAGCGCTCCCCCTTTGCCATCATTATTCCTGAGATTAAAAAACTTATTGAGACAACACCATGAAATATTTAGGATCTTCATGGTTAGGTAGAATGAATGTAAGCAAGGGTTTTGTTGCCAAATTCTTACCCCTTTTTGCTCCTTACTATCATCACCTAAAAAACAACCTGAAACCCTACTACCAAATATTAACTTGTAAGCATCAACATCTGTCCTTTGTACAAAGGGAGAAGCTTATAAAAACCAAACGTCTCGTCCATTCTATTCTTTGCCACCTCAAGGAAAATATCAAGTTACTAGCCAAAGATGAAGGGATATCCCCAAAAGCAACACCAACCGTAAAAAACGAATTTTGTCAGCTATTTTATAGTTTGAAAGCACTTGTGTTAAGGGGGCCATTTTCTGAAACGCAAAGGAAGGTTCATCACACACCAACGTTTTTACAAATGGAAGCCACTGAGTGTGGATCTATCTGTTTTGCTATTATTTTAGCTCATTATGGACATGAACTCACACCCGAAGAAGCCAGATCGGCTTGTGGCGTATCACGCGATGGCAGCAAAGCAAGCCATATCGTCCAAGCAGCACGGCACTATAAAATGGACGCCAAAGGTTACAGTGCCAAAGACCTTGCCGCCTTAGATACGTGTACTTGGCCAGCTATTATACATTGGAATTTTGACCATTTCGTTGTTCTGGAAGGGCGCAAAGGAAGGCATTATTATATTAACGACCCTGCTACAGGGCGAAGGCGCGTTGAGTTTGATGAGTTTAATAAGAGCTTCACGGGAATTGTTCTCATCCTAACTCCAACACCTGATTTTATCCTTAAGAAACAACCAAACCCCCTGCTTCAGTTTCTATCTTTTTCCTTGAAAACTGGAATAAACGGTATTTTAGCAGCCTTTTTCTTAAGCATTTTGCAAGTCCTTCCGAGCCTGATCATCGCTTTTTCTAGCAAGGTATTCATTGATTATATTCTGGTAAAAAACATGCCATACTGGCTGGTTCAGCTCACCCTTATATTAGCAGGATGCGTTGTATTACAATCTATTTTGTTGGCTCTTCATAAACGATTGCTTGTCCGTTTGAGTATGCATTTTAAGCTGAGTCTTCAAAGCTTACTGGTCCATAAGCTTCTTTATTTGCCCCTTCGTTTTTTTGATCAACGGTTTAGTGGAGATATTTTGTATCGTTTATCAGCCGCTGAGGAACTTTCTAATCTCCTATCCCTAGAAATTATGGGGGCTTTATCGAATATTTTTGGGATTATTATTTTCACAATGACTTTAAGCATGCTGTCGCCTCAGATGCTTCTTATTATGTTGATTTTCATTGCCCTTAGAATCTTGATTTTTTATGTTTTTCGCACCCGGTTACGGGAAACAAGCATCCATTACCAACAACAATACGGCAAAGTTTCAGGTATCGAGATGAATGGCTTGGATTTGCTAGATACGTTAAAAGCCAATAATTTAGAACACATATTTTTTAAAAACTGGGCTGCTAACCATGATGTCCTTTTAAACAAACACCAAAAAAGCACTCTTACAGATCAATGGACCAACATCTGGCTCACAACTTTAGCAAGCCTGATGACTGTTGCCCTTTTATATCGTGGCGCCTACTTGGTGATGGGTGAAGACCTTACAGTTGGTACATTAATGGCTTTCATTGTTTTGGCAACTTATTTGGATACCCCTTTAATGACTCTTCTGGATTTCTCGAGTAAAGTAGAAAAAATCAAAGCTTCTATCAACCGCTTTAACGACATTTTGCTGCACGGCCCTATTTCAGCAAAAGAAGTAACTGGTTCCTTATCATCTATACCGGCTCTGGTACCTGAACTAACCAGTTTGCCGCCATTACATAAACAAATTATCTTGAATGATATCACATTTAGCTATGCCCCCCTTGACCCACCCATTTTTAATAAGATCAATCTTATTTTCCCGAAAGGAAAAACCACCGCCATTGTCGGGGTAAGTGGCTCTGGCAAATCAACCATTTCAAAAATTATTTGTGGGCTTTACCCTATTATAGATGGTCAAATTTTCTGGGATGCTATACCAATCCAACACATTCCTGTTGAACAACGAAACGCCCGTATTTCTCTTGTCGACCAAGATATTTATTTATTTGCAGGAACTGTTCGGGACAACTTAACGTCTTGGGAGAAGAACGTGGATGATAGCTTCCTCATAGAAGCCTTAAAAACAGTAAATCTATATGATGAACTCTTGCCACGAGGACTCTTGAATAGCCAGGTCGGAGAAAATGGCATCAATCTGAGTGGCGGTCAGCGACAACGGCTGGAAATTGCCCGTACTTTAATCCGTAAAGCAGACGTATTGATTTTAGATGAAGCCACAAGCGCGCTCGACATACCGAATGAGAGTCGCGTGTACCAATCTTTAGGCGAGTTGGATATAACCACCATTATTATTGCCCACCGCTTATCAACGGTTCAAAAAGCCGACCTTATTTATGTCATTAGCAATGGCGTAGTCAAGCAATGTGGAACCCATAAAGACCTTGCTCAACAAGCAGGAATTTACCATGATCTCATGGCATTAGAATCAACATAAAAGCAAGAAAAGTGAGGTAAGGATGGCAAGCCAACAAAGTTTTCCCTTTGATGACCCCTTGTTCAAGGCAGCGCCTACACTGAAAAAGGCTATGTTTCCAGCTTTGAAGTCCTTTAACGATATAGAAGGCTTGAGTGCTTGCTTTGAAGTCTTAGCATTCATAAATAACATTCGTGAAAAACCTATGTTAGATCCTTTATCCCGAACTGTTGAAGAAGTCGTAAACCATATGGCTGAAAGTTGTGGCTTTATTGCAAGAGATATCAATACCCATCAACTTAACCTTGAAACAGAATCCAACCCGGTTATTATTTTTGCAACATCAAACGCAATGCCAGCATTAATTTACTATAAAGACCAAAAACCCTATCTTTATGATCCTGCCACAGGAACAAACACAATACTTACCAAATCTCTTTTCCACAGCTACGATATGATAGGATTTGCGCTTTATAAAAAATGGCCTCTACACGCCAAAAACCTTTCCCAACTTGCTAAAACTACTTACAAGGAAACCTATTCTGATCTTAAACGATTCCTTATTTTACAAGGGCTCATAGGACTCATGATGCTTCTACAACCGCTGTTAACAGGTGTTATTTTTGATAATGTGGTTAAGATGCGCCAATATAGTCTTATTGATCAAGTTTTCTTAGGGCTTTTAGCTGCCAGTATTGGCGTTACTGCTTTTAAGCTTGTCCAAAATTATGCCATAATTCGCTTTCAAGTCAAAAGTAGCGCTTTTATAGAATCCGCCCTTTGGCATCGCCTTCTTTCCTTTCGCTCTCGCTTTTTCAAACTATTTCGTTTAGGGGATCTTCATGAACGACTCGTTGCCATTGACTATCTGCAAAGAGAGTTTACAGCTGCATCCATGAGTGCGCTTTGCCAGGGATTTTTCTCTCTTATTATTCTTTTATTTATTTCTCTTTACTTACCTTTTTTAGGATTCATTATTTTTGTGGCAACTCTCTTGTTTGGAACCTTGAGTTTCTTTCTCATTCGACGCATGCTTTCCTATCATCGATCCATTACCCAAACAAATGCTCAGCTAATAAGCTTTCTTTTTGAAGCCATTCGCAGCGTTGTGAAGGTAAAAACTTCCAATGCTCAATCGCGTGTTTTTCAACGGTGGCTCAATATGGAATTGAGTAAAATGAGTCATTTTATCAGGGCACAATACTTATTAGTTTACTATCAGGTCGGTGAATTTGTTTTTCCTATTGTCATAAGTGTTTCATTATATTTCCTAGTGGTTGGTTATAGTCCCTGGGGCCAAGCCACCCCCCTTCTTACCATTGGTAAATTCATCAGCGCACAAATGGCCCTGGCTCAATACTTTACATCCATCATAGGTATGCTTGGCGTGGTTGATCAACTTTTGCACCTTATCCCTAATATTGAAAGAACAAAGCCTCTATTAGAAGAAAGAGGAGAACAAGATGGAATCAAAAAAATCCAAACATTCTTAAAAGGAAAAATCACCTTCCAAAACGTTAGTTTTCGTTATGATCCAGGGGGACCACTTGTTCTTAACACCATTAATTTAACAATTAACCCTGGTGAATGGGTTGCATTCGTTGGTTCCTCTGGAGCAGGCAAATCAACCCTTGTCAAATTAATTTTGGGCCTTGAGACCTGCAGCGAAGGAACCATTTTTCTAGATGACATCCCTTTACAGCAGCTCGACATGCCAACGATACGCCGGCAAGTGGCCACTGTCTTACAACAGACACAGCTCCTTCCAGGAAGTATTTTTGATAACCTGCATGCGTCCAACCCAAACCTGAATGAAGAAGAAATGATGTCCTTATTAAAGCTTGTGGCCATGTATGAAGATGTCACCCATATGCCCATGGGATTAAATACTGTTATTATGGGAGATGGCCGCACATTTTCCATGGGACAACGCCAACGCCTGGTATTAGCAAGATGCTTAGCAAAGCCTTTATCCGTCATTTTATTGGATGAGGCCACAAGTTCCCTTGATAACTTTAGCCAAGAAGTTATTTTAAATACCTTAAAACAAATTCCCATCACACGCATTACAGTCGCGCATCGCCCTTCAACTATTACACGTGCTCATCGGGTCATCACCATGGAAAGAGGAAGAATTGTTGAATAAAAAAGAGGTTACTTATCAATAAATATTTATGATTTATTTTATTATTTTTTAAACTATATTATTGACTAATTATTCTATAATTCTATCTTACTATTTGTAGGTATAAGTAAAAGATGTTTCTTTATAATTTATATACATCTGGTGAGATCCCACCACTAAAATGAGAAGGAGAATGAAAATGACAAACCAAATTATGCAATTAGACGAAATACAGCTGGAAACAATTGCTGGTGGCCATCCTTGCCTTGGGCACCACCATTATGAAGGTCATGGCTTATATACAGGGATTTTAGGTCAACTAGAAAGAACTCTTGCATCCTTTAAAAAAGGCTTATCCAATACAAACATCAGCATCATTATCATTGCAAATAGCACAATTAACGGTACCCTTGGTATAAGCGTAAACCAAAGTATATAACTCACACATGAGATTTTACTGCAATTCATACCTGCCAGTATTGATACGACATAAAAATATTTTACTCCTTTAATTGCCGGTCTAGCTTTAAAAAACATGAAGACCGGCAACTCCAATTCTTATGAATGCAAATATCAATCATATCTCTTTCAGATATTAATATATAATTATCTATTTATATATTTAAAAAAATAAATTATTTTAATATTTATATAATAAAATTATTGACTAATTTATATTTTGAACTATTTTAATTTTTGTAAGTGTAGATAAAAAAATATTTTTATCTACACCGCAATTGAAATTGATGGAGGTTAATATGATTGAATTAAAAGATAAGGTTCTAGCGGAAGTAGCTGGAGGACTAGTAAAGGCAAAGCCTGTACCAGTATCAAAAGGTTGTGGTGTCCTTGCAATGATAAGCAAGACTAACATCTCCAATATCAAATTATTTAATTTTAGTTTAGGAGATAATGGTGCACTTGGCATAACCGTTACACAAACAATCGGTTAAGCCTATTAATAACTTTTCCACCAATATTTCTCCAGGTGTATGTATAGTACGCCTGGAGATTTCCTCAAAAAACTTCACTATCCTTTGATATCCCTTCCTGATGATTCCTTAGAATTCTTTATACGAGATACAAGACGAGTTAGGATTTTTTAACTCTTCGTATACAAGGTTTTTATGAGGTGGTCTTAGGGAATCAATTGCAAGACCTTGAATTATAGATCGTCATTCGATAAAAGTAAGAGGTATGCAATTGCAATTGTGCTTATAAATTTCGAGGAAATTAAATATGGATCAAGCAACTATTCAATCGGTTGCGGCAGTAGCTGCTGCTACTCCAGACGGCCTTTCTTTGTGGGCTTTATTTTGGGGAGCAGCACCGATTATTAAACTTGTCATTATTGCATTGTTAGGGGCTTCTTTCTGGTGTTGGACAATTATATTTCACAAGGTTGTGCGCTTAAGGCGTTTACATACAACAGCTGAGCAATTTGAAGAAGCTTTTTGGTCAGGGGGAGCACTTGATGATCTTTATGATCGTATTAATAATCGTCCACAAGACCCTTTAAGTGCTATTTTTTGTGTGGCTATGCGCGAATGGCGTCGCTCAACTTCAAAAGGATTAGCCAGCTCCAACGACTCACGGGGAACCATGCAACAACGAATTGAGCGAGTGATGCAACTTACCCTTGATCGAGAGATGGAACGTTTGGAACGTCATATGGGATTTCTTGCTTCTACGGGTTCTGCGGCTACTTTCGTAGGACTGTTTGGTACTGTCCTTGGCATTATGAACAGTTTTCAGGCACTTGCCACCCAACAAAATGCAAACCTTACCGTGACAGCTGTAGCACCCGGCATTGCTGAAGCGCTCTTTGCAACAGCTGTTGGGTTGGTAGTTGCCATTCCTGCTATGATTGCTTATAATAAACTTTCCAATGACTTAAATCGCTATGCGAATCGGCTAGATGCTTTTTCCACAGAATTTAGTGCTATTATTTCTCGTCAATTTGAGGAGCAAACCTAAATCATGGCAAGCTCTTTGAATCAAACCTTAGGACAGACCAAAAGACGTAAGCGTGCTAAGGCACAAATGTTCTCAGAGATCAACGTAACCCCTTTTGTGGATGTCATGCTCGTGTTGTTGGTCATTTTCATGGTCACAGCTCCGATGATGACTGTTGGAGTTCCTGTTGATTTACCGAAAACAAAAGCAGCTCAAATGAATGACCAAACAGAACCTTTGATTGTTTCTGTCGATGCCAGCGGTAAATCTTATCTTCAAGAAACAGCATTGGAGGGAGATGCTTTGGTTGAACGTTTGATTGCTGTATCAGGTCATAACCCAAATGCCAAAATTTATGTACGTGGAGATCAAAAAATTAATTATGGTCGTATTATGGAAGTAATGGGCATCATTGCAGCTGCTGGTTTTAGCAAGGTTTCTCTTATTGCTGAAATGCCCTTGAGCGCTGATAAAGGAAAAAATTTACGTATTCATCCTCAACCTGTTTTACCCGCATCTGTTCCTCAAGCGCCAAATGCCAACATAACATCATTTCCTCAAACCACACCGCAACCATATCAGGTTCCTCCATCCCTACAACCGCCTGGGTCTGTTCCTCAGCAGGGTATAGTACCATCTGCACCTATTCCGCAATATCCTGTACCGCCATTGCCACGTGCGCAAACCATGAATTCTGCTGCTCATTCCGAAAATGGCCCTAAGGTCATACGGAGCCAATAATACTTATGAAGCGCTCGTTTATATATTCTGCGCTTTTACATTTCACGGTTCTCATTTTCCTATTGATTGGGTTTTATAACCCTTTTCAACGCAAAACACCTATTGAAACCCCGATTATGATTGAATTTGTTCAAGTAGCTGAACAAAGTGCAGCTCCTCATTTAGCGCCAGAAGGTGTTCAAGAAGCTGCGCCTCAACCAACACCTCCAAAACCGATTCCAACAAAGCCAGAACCAGTGCTTCAGGCACCTCAACCCCAACCAATATTTAAGCCAAAATCAGAACCTGTAAAAGTGGAGCCTAAACCTGATCCCAAACCTGAACCTGAGGAAGCAGAGAGTATTCCAGATCCTCAATTAAAGAAAAAACCCAAGGAAAAGCCAAAAGAAGAAACACAGAAAAAACAAAAGGCAGAGATTACGCTGGATAAGAAGAAAAAACCAACTTCAAAGACAGATGATACGCAAAAAGATAAGAAGAAAAAACCACTCAAGAGTTTTGATGATTTGTTAAGCGAAATTGAAAGAAATGATGATGGTGCACCATCTAAAGGAAAAGGTGCGCCAGCATCAGCCATAGGACCTATTTTGACGGCCTCTGAAAAGGATGTTCTAAGTCGCCACATGGCTAGATGTTGGCTTATTCCTGCTGGTTTGCGGGATGCACGCGATATTCGTGTCCCGATTAAAATAAACGTTGCCCGAGATGGAACGGTTCAAAATGCAGAAATTCAAGATAAAGGTCGGATGGTAAAAGATCCAGCCTATCGAACAGCAGCAGAAAGTGCCCGTCGAGCCGTTTTAGATCCGCGTTGCAGTCCTTTGCCAATACCGCCCGATAAATATGAAATATTTAAGGAATTTATATTTAACTTTGACCCCAAAGAAATGTTTTAATAAAGAATGAGCAGGAGGATGCTATGACCAGATTCGTTTTATTCTTTTTAGGCTTATTCACAGGGATTTGCCCAATTTGGGCTACCCTAGAAATTGATGTAACACAAGGGCAAATTGCGCCAACTCCCATTGCAATTCCTGATTTCATTAGCGGGGATGGCAACGATACGTTAGGAAGAAACATCTCAAAAGTTGTAGGAAATGACCTGGAGCACTCTGGTTTATTCCGACTGATCAGCCAGGCAGCCTTTATACAAGACACGCCGTCCGCTTTTCAAGGACCACGGTTTGCAGATTGGCGTGTTTTAAGCGCTCAATGTCTTTTAGTTGGGCGTGTGAGTAGCGGAGGTGATAAAATCACGGTCGAATTCCGATTGTTTGATATTTATAACGGTACTCAAATGCTCGGAATTTCTTTATCAGCAAAGCAAGATCAATGGCGCAAAGTTGCTCATATGATTGCTGACACTGTTTATACACGTATTACTGGTGAAGCCGGATATTTTAATACAAAAGTTGCTTACATCGATGAAAGTGGCCCAAAAGGCAAAAAACGCGTGCGGCGTCTGGCTATCATGGATTGGGATGGCTATAACAATATTTATCTTACCGATGGTGTCCATATGGTTCTGACCCCTCAATTTGCACCCAATGCTAAGGAAATTGCTTATTTAGCCTATGTCAATAAAACTGCCCATGTATATGTGATGAATGTGCACACGCGCAAGAAACGGCTAATAGGTCACTTTAAAGGAATGACGTTTGCTCCTCGTTTCTCACCAGATGGTCGAACTTTACTCATGAGTTTGGCACGAGAAGGGACTACAGCTCTTTATAAAATGGATATGATATCAGGGACCGTGAGTCGTTTGACCGATCATAGTTGTATTGATACGTCTCCTTGCTTCTCTCCAGATGGTACCCAAGTTGTTTTTACTTCAGACCGATCATCACCTGATTCTTGCCAGGAAAAAATATATATTATGGATAGTAACGGGGGAAACGTCCACAGAATCAGCTTTGGAGATGGCGTATATTCCCAACCCACCTGGTCACCGCGAGGAGACTTAATTGCTTTTACAAAAAAAATTGAAGGACGTTTTTATATTGGTGTGATGAATGTGGATGGATCAAATGAACGGCTTATTGCTGATGGCCATCTCGTCGAAGCACCAGCTTGGGCTCCCAATGGGCGCGTCCTGTTGTTTACCAAAGAAACTGGTGGAAGGCGTGGAAATAGTCGTCTTTATTTTATTGATTTAACGGGGCGTAATTTACGACCGCTTAAAACACCGCGTGATTCTTCAGATGGATCTTGGTCTCGTCTATTATCAGAATGAAAACAAACAAAGCCCAAAAGAGCTGTGGCATTTTCTCTACACTTGAAAAAAATTAGCAGCTTAACCTTCGTTTTCCCTTTTCATTCTAATTAATAATTTGTTAAGTTTTATATGGTTTAATGATTAATGTATTAACAATATGAGGGATGATACAAGATGCGTAATAAAGTTCTTAGCCTTTTGGCAATAGGTGTTCTGTTTGCTGCTTGTGAATGCGCACCAGATCAAAGTGTCAATGTTGCTCAAACTGGTGGGCCTGGTACACCAGAGGATTTCAAAGCAAATATTAAAGATCGTGTTTTCTTTGCTTTCAATAAGCAGAACTTAACACCAGAATCTATGAAGACTTTAGAGGCTCAATCTGGTTGGTTAAAGACCTATCCAGCGACAAAAGCTGTTATTGCTGGCCATTGTGATGCTCGCGGAACTCGTTCTTATAACTTAGCATTGGGTGAACGCCGTGCCCATGCAGCGAAAAAAGAGTTAGTACGTAATGGTATTGATCATAACCGTTTGAGAACAATCTCTTATGGCAAGGATAACCCAATTGTTGCGGGTGATACCGAAGAAGTTTATGCACAAAATCGCGTTGCTATCACAACAATTGAATAAGTATAGCACATATTTTTTTATTCCGTTAAGCCCTGCTTAAGTAAAACTTAAGCAGGGCTTTTTGTAAGAGGTGAGTGATTAGAAAAGGTTCTCTATAAGTAATTATACGGAACAATAATTAAAGGATGCTTCTCATGAACCCTCCCCCCATTCGTACAGCCGTTTTTCCCGTAGCAGGACTTGGAACACGCTTTTTACCAGCGACAAAAGCTTCACCCAAGGAAATGTTAGTGGTTGTTGATAAGCCGCTTATCCAATATGCCGTAGAAGAAGCACGCGATGCAGGTATTGAAAACTTCATTTTTGTAGCATCTCATGGGAAAACAGCCATTGAAGACCATTTTGACGTGAATTACTCTTTAGAACAAATGCTTGGGAAGCGAGGTAAAACAGAAGAGTTGGCCATTTTACACCACTCCCAACTAGAACCCGGCCAAGCGGTATTTATTCGTCAACAAATTCCTTTAGGGTTAGGTCATGCCGTTTGGTGTGCTCGTCACTCGGTTGGGAATCAGCCATTTGCCCTCATTCTAGCCGATGACCTTATTTTAGCGGAAAAACCTTGTTTGATACAGATGATAGAGTCCTATCACCAGTTGAGAGGAAATATTGTGGCCGTTATGGACGTAGAACACGCCCATGTGAATCGGTATGGCATCCTTGACATTGCTCAAGATGACGGCACCCATGTTCGTATTAAAGGAGTCGTTGAAAAACCAGATCCAGATAAAGCACCTTCTCAGACTGCAATTGTTGGGCGCTATATTCTTCAGCCCGACATTTTTGAATTGTTAGGTAAGCAAAAAAATGGAACGGGGGGAGAAATTCAGTTGACAGATTCTTTTCCTAACCTTATAAAACGTATGCCTTTTCATGGGCTCCGCTTTACAGGCCAACGCTTTGATTGTGGGTTAAAAGAAGGATGGCTTGAAGCAAACCTTGCTTTTGCGTATACTCGCCCTGACCTAAAGGATCATATATTGCAAGCGATTCAAAAACATTGCAAGTAACTTAAAGGATTTAAAATGCACATTGCCATTGTTGGCACAGGTTACGTAGGCTTGGTAACGGGTGCTTGCTTCGCTGAATTTGGGTATCATGTGACATGCATTGATAAAGATGTTACTAAGATTAAAAACTTGTGCAAAGGGATTATCCCTATCTATGAACCCGGTTTGGAATCCCTTGTGCAACAAACACAAAAAGCGGGGCGGCTTTCTTTTACAGTGGATTTAAAAGAAGCAGTTGGCCAAGCTCATGCAGTTTTTATTGCTGTTGGTACACCGAGTCGTCGAGGAGATGGCCATGCCGACTTGTCTTACATTTACCAAGCGGCTGAAGAAATCGCAAGCGCATTGCAAGACTATACAGTTGTTGTTACCAAATCAACTGTACCTGTTGGTACATGTCGTAAAGTAGCTGATATCATTCGCCAAAAACTCCTCACCCTCCAATCAACAGCTGATTTTGATATTGCCTCAAATCCTGAGTTTTTGCGAGAAGGATCAGCAATTAGTGACTTTATGCGTCCAGATCGGGTTGTCATTGGAACAGAGCCGGATCAAGGGGGTTGTGATCGCGCTCGCGCTGCTTTACAACAACTTTATCGCCCTCTTTACTTAATTGAAACGCCTCTTGTATTTACGGGTATCGAAACAGCAGAACTTGTTAAATATGCTGCCAATGGTTTTTTGGCGATGAAAATTGCTTTTATCAATGAAATGGCTGATGTTTGTGAGCAAGTGGGTGGTAATGTTCAAGATGTTGCCAAAGCCATTGGACTTGATGGAAGAATTGGACGCAAATTTTTGCATGTTGGTCCAGGTTATGGCGGATCTTGTTTTCCAAAAGATACGCTTGCTTTAACACGAACAGCGCGGGAAGTTGGCTCTCCCACATCAATTATTGAAGCTGTGATAAAATCTAATGATGACCGTAAACGATCAATGGCACAAAAAATTTTGCAAATCCTTGATAAAATTCCGGGTAGCAAAAAAACTATTGCTGTTTTAGGGGTTACTTTTAAACCCAATACTGATGATATGCGCGATGCACCTAGCTTGACTATTGTTCCTCTCTTGACAGAAGCAGGGGTAACGATTCAAGCTTATGATCCAGTAGGTCAAGAAGAAGGGAAAAAGTATTTACCGAACCTTATGTGGACTAAAAGTGCTTATGAAGCAATGGAAGGTGCTGATGCTGTCTTGATCTTGACAGAATGGAATGAATTTCGAGCACTTGATTTGACTAAGATGGTTGATTTATTGCGTTATCCCCTTCTGATTGATTGTCGCAATATTTACCGTCCTGATGAAATGGTTTCAGTAGGGTTTGATTATATTTCCATTGGCCGTCCACCTATTTATGGTGCAAAGTCATCTATCCAAAAAGCAGCTTCTGTTGCTTGAATGTAAATAGTAAAGAGGAATACCCCCTCTCAATGAAAAAGCAGGAATTTTGGGCCCAAGACTGCGATTCAAAAACCAGATTTTTCATTGAGAAGGGGTATGTCTTAAAATGAGCCATCATATTTTTAACCCGGTTATTTTACGTGAATATGATATTCGAGGTGAAGTTGGGAAAACCTTATTTGAAGCTGATGCCTTAGCACTTGGTAAAAAGTTTGGCTCTATGCTGTATCAGTCGCAAAAACGTGTCGTATGCGTTGGACGAGACGGACGCTTAACGTCTCCTGCTTTGACCTTTCAACTTGTGGAAGGACTTTTAAGTGCGGGTGTGGATGTAACAGATTTAGGAATTGGGCCAACGCCTCTTATCTATTATGGTCTTAAAACTTTAAACTTTGATGCAGCTATTATGGTGACAGGGTCTCACAACCCAGCTCCAGATAATGGCTTTAAGATTGCTTTACAGAACAGGCCTTTTTTTGGCAAAGACATCCAAGAACTTGCTGCCATAGACGATTCTCTAGACCTTGGAATTCGAGGTCGTTTTTATGCCCAAAATATTATACCAGCCTATGTTCAGCGACTTTTAGATGACTACGAAGCTCCCTTATCAGGATACTCTTCCCTTAAGGTTGTCTGGGACACGGGTAATGGGGCAACAGGAGACGTTGTGCGGCTTCTTATTCAACATCTTGCAGGATATCATATCCTGCTTAATGAAACGATTGATGGTACGTTCCCTGCCCATCATCCTGATCCAACAGTACCTCAGAATTTAACCCAACTGATTGAAGCAGTGCAAGAAAACGAAGCCGACATGGGTATCGCCTTTGACGGGGATGGTGATCGGATTGGTATTGTTGATGAAAAAGGCCGTATACTTTGGGGAGATCAATTATTGCTTTTTCTAGCGCGTGAGATCATTCAAAACAATCCAGCAGCCACAGTCATTGCGGATGTTAAATCATCTCAAGTTTTATTTGATGATATTAGGCAGCTAGGGGGTAATATCCTCATGTCCCGCACTGGCCATTCTTTAATCAAAGCAAAGATAGCAGAAACCGGTGCTTTGCTGGCAGGAGAGATGAGCGGTCACATCTTTTTTGCTGATAAATATTATGGATATGATGATGCGCTTTACTGTGCTGTTCGTTTTCTTAACATTTTGCAAAAAGAAGGTAAGCCTTTAAGCCAAATGATTGATGGTTTACCCAAGGTTTACAATACACCTGAGATTCGTATTGATTGCCCTGATGATCTCAAGTTTAAAATTATTGACAAAATTGCCCATCAATTAGCGGCAGAAAATGCAACAGTATCTACGATTGATGGTCTTCGCGTGTCAAGGGGAAAAGGGTGGTGGCTCCTTCGAGCTTCTAACACCCAACCAGCGCTTGTAGCGCGGTGCGAAGCTTCTACCCCCCAAGATTTAGAAGATCTCGAAAGGGAAATAACTTCTTATCTCAATCCCCATGGGGTTATATTTAAAATATAGCTAACACCTCAAAGAATGATTATATTTTTTAGCTTAAAAACAACTAAATTCCACCATCCAATGTGATCATTTTAAATGAGATAAGCTATATGATCCCATCCATACTTAAAATGTCTCATACCCTATCTCAATAAATTTATCTAGAATCAATATCAAAGGTTGCCTCTTATGGCTCTACAGAAGTCTTTTTCCAATTAGGATGCAAGTATCAAGAAATGGATGACGATATTAATACTGCCAAAGAATATTTTGAAAAGGCAGCAAAACAAGGCCACAAGGAGTCCTTATGTAACATATATGATCAAGAGCATGCCTATCCCAAAGCAGAAGACATCTATTTAAGAGCATTTCAAAAAGGAGACATAGATGCTGGCATTAATTTAGGAATTCTTTATTGCAAAAATAATATCCTTATAAAAGCTGAGGAAATTTTAAAACCATTAGCAAAAAGAGGGATCCCTAAAGCTCTCCTATGTTTGGGAGAAACTTATCGCAAGATAAAAAATATAGAAAAAGCTAAGTTTTACTTAAAGTTAGCATCTGAGCAGGGGTTATCTGAAGCTTTATATGGATTAGGTCTGATTTATTGGGATGAGGATAAAGACAAAGCTTTGCGATACTACAATGCAGCAGCTGAGAAAAATAACCGTAGCGCGCAAACGATGTTAGGAATCCTCCACTTTGAATCAGGAGATATAAAAACCGCAAGATATTATTACAATTTAGCAATCCAACAAAACGAACCTGTTGCTTTATATAACCTTGCTTCTATTGAAGCAGATGAAGGAAATTATACACAAGCCAAAACGTTATATAAACGAGCAGCAGAGCAAGATTTCCCAGGAGCAAAAGCAAAGCTAAAGTGGATCGAATCCGTGGAATCTTTTCGTATGAGTTCAGTTGTGATTTCTCCAATCACAGAAAGGTCTTATGACGAACAAGATATTAATGGATATATCCAAATCATCAAAAATGAAATCAAAAATTCCAAAAAAAATAGTATATTTTCTGAGCCTGCAATACCGTTGTGTTCCTCCTTTGATGCAAAAGAAATAGTAAAAAAACTTGGGGCAAAATGGTGTTCGAATGAAAAGACATGGTTTATACCAATTCATTTTACAAGAGAGCCATTTGATAAATTCTTACCTTTAATTTACAAGAAAAACTTCATCCCCTTTCTCCCTACCATGGTACCACAGAATTTATGGTTTAAAAATTTAAGAGCTTTTCTTTCAAAGAGTTCTTGGAATGAACTTCGCCATGCTTGTTACAAGGCTTCAAACTATCGGTGCATTGTTTGTGGGCAAAAAGGTAATTTGCATTGTGATGAGGTCTGGAACTATGAAATGATCAACCAAGGAAAAGGTATTGTACATTTTGAAAGACTTTCACCCCTTTGCGCTCGCTGCCATAGGGTTAAACACTTTGGAAAAGCAGAAGCAGACAACTTAGGGTTGGAAACTTTCACGAGACTCCTTTTTATAAATGATTTTACTATTGAAGAAGGAAAACGTGTTATTGAGGATGCTTATAAAAGATGGGGATACTTGTCTCAAGTAAATTGGAAATTTGATTTTACTAAATTAGGAGAAGACTATAATATATTTTTAGAAATTACATATGCCATCCCTGGGATTTAAAGCAGCCCTGCGTTAAAGTGCATTATATTTGAATTTCCTCAATAGAAATCCCGGTTATTTTAGAAATCTTTTGAATATCCATTCCTTCTTGGAGCATCATATGGATCATACGCCTTTTTTCTTCTTCTAATTTTCTTTCAC
>Ga0116230_10002596_pt1 | contig 17417 bp, 15 predicted proteins | sample S1TSphfallax_3_FD_88678 | JGI IMG/M metagenome (GOLD analysis project Ga0116230, IMG submission 88678) | Host-associated microbial communities from peat moss isolated from Minnesota, USA - S1T2_Fd - Sphagnum fallax MG | ecosystem: Host-associated > Plants > Peat moss > Unclassified | place...
CTCGCGCGCGATGCGTACGCGCGCGTCGTCGCTCACACGCCGCAAAGCATCGATGCCCTCGTCGGACTCGCCGTCGCCTCCGCACTCACCGGCGCCTGTCCGAGCGCCGTCGATACCTACGAACATGCACGGTCGCTGGCCGCGCAGCAGCACCGTCCGATCGGGATCGACCGCGTCGGCTACGGCCCGCGCGCGCAGCGTGCGTTCGCGCGCTGCGCCGGATCCGAGCGGCCTACGTCCGGGTCGTGATGATGCCTTGCAGGCGAGGCACGCGAAACCGAAGGAGCGACGGCCGGACCGAGATGACGATCAGCACGGCGAGTGAGACGATGGACAGCCCGAGGCCGGCGAAGAGCGCGAACGGCACGTAGCGAAAGCGGACGACATGGCGGCCCGGCGGCACGCTCACGCCGCGCAAGCCAAAGTCCGTGTTGTAGAGACGCGCGGGAGCGTCGTCCACGGACGCTCGCCACCCATGATAGTCGGCATCGCTCGTCACGAGAAAGCACGCGGTCGCGCAGTTCACGTCGACCGACATCTCATCGGGCAGGTCGGCGGTCACCGCGACGGTCTCTCGCTCGGTCCCGTGCATGAACTGCGCCGGCACATCGGGACCCTCCACGAGCGCGGTCGTGCCGAACTTGATCGATCCGTCGTGCAGCGCGATATGCGCGTCCGTGTACGTCGTCTCGCGAACGTCGTGGACCACCCATGCGCGGGGATGCGGGTCGAGATTTTCGTAGATGAGGTCCGTTCCGGTCGCGGGCACACGACGCCAGCGCGTGTGCGCCGCGGCGAACGCCGCCGCATCGGGAAAATTCGGCGTGAAGACGACGTAGCGAATCGCCGCGAGATCGATTCCCGCGTCCTTCGCGCTTTCGTACACCGGCGGTTCGACCTCACCGGACGGCAGCATCAGCAACACTTCGCTCATGCGCGCAAGCAGCAGCGACACGTACCCGTTCGCGGACCGCAGATTCCACAACGTCGAAATGTTGGGCGTGAGGGTCGTCGCCGGGGTGAGCGAGAGGACGCGCTCGTGCGATCGATCGAGCGACGCGCGCAGCGCTGCGACATACGGCGGCGGTGCCAGCGCGGATGGCGGCACGCTCTCGTAGCGCCAGTACGCGAACCACGAGGTGCTCGAGAGATCGAGGATCGCGAGCGCGACGATACCCGCTCGTGCAACGACGGCCGTCGGCCAGCGAACGAGCACCACGATCGCAAGGGCAGCGGCGAGAAAGATCTCGAGCGGAATTCCGAGCGCCGGATTGACGAACGGATTTGCGGGCGGCAGCGGTTGCGACGGATCGTACGCGGCGCGCGCGATCGTCGCCGCGAAGGCGAGCGTCGCCAGCACCACGACCGCGACGGCGACGAGCGCGGCGCTCACGCGGCGCCATGAAAGCGCGCGTCGTTCGATCGCTGCGATTCCGTATGCCCCGAGCACCGCGAGCGCAAGCGTCACCTCGAACGCATTGCGGCCTTGCGCTCGGAACACGTTGAACAGCGGAAGATGGTACGTGACGAACGCGAGCCCGAGCCCGTTGCCGGTGCTCAGGAGCAGCCCGGCACCGACGACCGCGAGCCAGAACCACACCGTGCGCGGACGGTCGCGCGCGACCAGCGCAAGGACCGCGAGCAGAATCGTGAGGACCCCGGTAAAGTCCGAGAGTTCGGTGAAACTTCCGCCGTCGAGACGGCTGAACGGATAACCGGGCGCCTCCGTCGTCCCGAGAAAAAACGGGAACAGCAGTCGCGCGGTGATCTGCAGCGGCGGAACCGAGAACGCGATGAAATCGGCGAACGGAAGATGCACGCGAACGCTCGCCCGACCGAGTTCGAATCCCGGCACGAGCGCGACCGCGGCGAGGCCAAGACCGAGCGCAATCGTGAGCGCCGAGTCGAGCAGCCAGCGTCCCTGGGCACGCCACGGAATCGCGCTCGAGATGACGTAGGCCGCGGCGACGAGGAGCGTATAGGCAAGCACCTGCGGTTGACCGGAGAGCGCGCAGAGCGCGAGCGCGATCGATCCGCCGGCGATTGCGCGCACGCCCGCCTCCGAGCGAAGCGCGACGAGGGCCCACAGAACGTACGGCGCCCACGCGCCGGGATGGACGACATCGTAATGACCGAGATGAGCAATCATGAAGCCGCCGAGCGCGTAGGCAATCCCCGCCACGATCGCGCCGAGGCGACTGCCCGTTACCGCGAGCGCGAGTCCGAACGTACCGAATGCGGCGATCACGTACGCGAGCACCATGTACGCGTTGAAGGAACCGGGGATGAGCCGGAGCAGCGCGAGCGGGTACCACTGTGCGTTCAGTCCGGCCGACCACGGATAGCCCAGCATGATGTTGGGCTCCCAGAGCGGATGCGAGCCGAGGTACATCGGTAGCGCGAGCGTCGCGCCGTCACCCGCCGTGAGATACGTTCCGCTGGCCAGGACCGGCCAGAAAAAGAGCGTGAAGAACGCGGCGTAGGCAGCAAGTACCACGGAGCGAAACGCGATCGAAGACATGGCCGCCGTGCTCCTTGCCGCGCGCTACTTTTCGGTGATGACGATGCTGTGGCCGGGATGTTTATCGAGAAATTCCAAGCCGTCCGCCATCCAGGCGTCGAGTCCCGTGCTCATGTGCTTCCCGACCTCTGCGACGATGTGCTGGCGGCGTTTCAACCACTGCAGTTCGCTGCGCGTGGTGGTGAAAAACACCGCGTCCTCACACTCCTCGCAGTGGTAGCCGAACGGCACTACGCCGGGACTTTTCCCAGCCGTTCGGCCAAGAGCTTCGGAATCTCCGAGGGGCGGTCGGCGACCGGAACCCCGGCCGCGGCGAAGGCCGCGACTTTGCTCTCCGGCGTGCCCGTGTTGCCGGAGATGATCGCACCGGCATGACCGAGCCGCTTGCCCTTGGGCGCCGAACGGCCGCCGATGAACGCGACGGCCGGCTTGTTCGGCAGATAGTCCTTGATGAACGCCGCGGCGTCTTCTTCATCCGAGCCGCCGATCTCGCCCGAGATCACGATCGCGTGCGTCTCGGGATCGTTTGCGAACGCGCGCAGACAGTCGACGAACGTCGTGCCGATGATCGGATCGCCGCCGATGCCGACGCAGGTCGATTGACCCATCCCCGCCCGCGTCAGGCCGTCGACGATCTCGTAGGTCAGCGTGCCCGAGCGGGAGATCATCCCGATGTTCCCTTGCTTGAAGACCTGGCCCGGCATGATGCCGACGAGCGATCGGCCGGGCGAGATGAGACCGGGGCAGTTACCGCCGATGATGCGCATCCCCGCGGTCGTCGCGACGACGCGCATCATATCGTGCACCGGGATCCCTTCGGTGATGCACACCGCGAGTTGAATCCCCGCGTCGTGCGCTTCCCACAACGCATCGGCACCCGCAAACGGCGGCACGAAGATGATCGAATGCGTCGCCCCGGTCGCCTCGACCGCATCTTTGACGGTATTGAAAACAGGCTGGCCGCTCTCGATCGTCGTGCCGCCCTTACCGGGCGTCACGCCGCCGACGATGTTCGTGCCGTACGCGAGCATCCGTCCCGTATGAAAGAGGCCTTCACGTCCCGTGATCCCCTGAACGATGACCTTGGAGTTTTTATCGAGGAAAATACTCATTCTAGAGGCACTCCGCCACTGGCTGCGTGCTCCCCACACCTGCGGTGCGGGGCCCCCAGGCCAGCGAGTTCAGCAAGATTGTTGGTAACGGACGATTCCCCGAAGGAACTCGCGGCAGCATTAGTTCGTGTCGCTTGCGAGGGCGACGGCTTTGGCTGCGCCTTCGTCCATCGTCTCGACCGGAATGAATCCGGCCTTGTCCAGAATTGCGCGACCTTCTTCGGCGTTCGTGCCCGTCAAGCGCACGACCATCGGGACTTTACGCAGATCGCCACCCGAGAGCGCGTCGACGATGCCTTGGGCGACTTGGTCGCCGCGGGTGATACCGCCGAAGATGTTGATGAACATCGCTTTGACCTTGGGGTTACTGACGACAAGCGCGTACGATTTCTTGACCAATTCCGCTTGCGCGCCGCCGCCGATATCGAGAAAGTTCGCCGCGGCGCCGCCGGCCGTACGAATGGCATCCATCGTTCCCATGCCGAGACCCGCACCGTTCGCGATCGTGCCGATCGTGCCGTCGAGCTGCGCGTAATTCGACATGCCGAGGCCGATTGCGACCGCTGCCGCTTGATCGTCATCGGCGGGCGATTCTTTGTTCCAGGCGGCGATGTCGGGATGCTTGTAAAGCCCGTTGTCGTCGAGATCGACCTTCGCGTCCGAGGCGATCACGCGGCCGTCGGTGGTGAGCACGAGCGGGTTGATCTCGACGAGGTTCGCGCCGAACTCCATGAACATCGTGTAGAGCTGGCCGAGGATCGCCGGGAACGTCTTGCGATAGCCGTCGGGCAGCTTCGCATCGAAGGCGAGTTTGCGGCCGATGAACGGCGAATAACCGGCCGCCGGATCGATCCAGAATTTCACGATCGCCTCGGGATGCTTCTCAGCGACTTCTTCGACGTCCATCCCGCCCTGCGCGGAGACGATCACGACCGGCTTTTTCGTCGCGCGATCGATCGTGATCGACGCGTAGGCCTCGCTTGCGATCGACACTTTCTCTTCGACGAGCAGCGACTTCACTTGCTCGCCCTCGGGGTTCTGAATCCCCTTGAGCACTTTGCCGATCAATTCGGTCGCGAGGGCCTCACCCTGCGCAGCGTCGTCGGCAAACTTGATGCCGCCCGCTTTCCCGCGGCCGCCCATCAACACCTGACTCTTGATCACCCACGATCCGGGGTTCGCCGTAAGGTAGGCGCCGACTTGCGCGGCGGTGGTTGCAAAGTGGCCCTTCGGGGTCGGGATACCGACTCGCCGGAAGAGATCTTTGCCCTGATATTCGAGCAATTTCATGGCCGCGGAGGCTTCGCTCCCCAACCGGACCCACCTCGCTCAGACTTTTGTCCGCTACGGATGCGGATCGAAGATGACGTTTATTGGCGCGGGATCGTCGTAGCGATCGAGCCGGCTGCCGCGCGTGCCGTCGAGATTCAGTCGCGCGCAGCGGTAACCCAGCGCGATCATCTGGTCGATGAATCCCGTCGCGCCGATGCCGCTGACGATCTGCAACTGACGATCGTGCAGCTCCGCGAGAATCACCGGCTTGGCGCTCGCAAGGGTCGCCTCGGCGCCACGGATCACGCGCGACTCCGCGCCTTCGACATCGATTTTCATGAACCGGCACGGCGCGCCGCCGATCACGTCATCGAGGCGTGCGGTCGGCACCACCACATCGGCGTGGTTCGATGGGACCCGATCGTTTGGCGCAAAATGGCCACCGCCGAAATTCGCCGTACGCGGCGCGTGCCGTAACGGCAGCACGCCGGCGCGTTCGTCGAGCCCAAGCCGATGCACGCGCAGGCGCTCTTCGAATCCATTCTCTTGAACGCTCGCTTCTAGCGCGTCAGCCAGGTACGGGAGCGGCTCGAACGCATCGACCCGTCCCCGCGGACCGACAAGCTTGGCCAGGTGCATCGTGTGGAAGCCGATGTTCGCCCCGGCATCGACCACGTGGTCGCCCAGGCGAACGACGCTCGCGATGAATCTCGTTTCGGAGCGCTCGTAGGCGTCGAGCAAAATCGGCCGCGAGATCGCGCGTTCGTCAAGGGAACACCAGAGACGCGTTCCGGCTTCGGTTTCTTTGATCACCCAAAATCGCCGGTCGAACCGGTGAATGTCGTAGGGCAGCAGATCGGCGGAGAGGAGTGCATCGCGCCTGAGACGATCGATCACCGACTGCGCGAGGCCACGAAACGGCGTCGCGGTCGCGATCCATCGGGCGGTCCGGACGATCACGGGCCGGCGTTCAGTCGAGCTTGCCGAGCAATGCGCGGCTGATGATGATCTGCTGAATCTCCGAGGTGCCTTCGTAGATTTCGGTGATCTTCGCGTCCCGGTAATAGCGCTCGACCGGAAATTCGGTCGTGTAGCCGTAGCCGCCGTGGATCTGCACCGCCTCCGATGCGTGCACGCGCGCCGCGGTCGCGGCGAACAATTTTGCTTTGCTCGCTTCGGTGGCGAACGGGCGGCCCGCGTCGGCGAGTGCCGCCGCGCGCAGCACGAGCAGACGCGCGGCGTCGAGGTCGGTCGCCATTCGTGCGATCTTGAACGAGACGCCCTCGAAGGCGCCGATCGGTTTGCCGAACGCGGTGCGCTCCTTGGCGAAGGTCACCGATGCCTCGAGAGCGGCCGCGAGGATGCCGACTGCTTGCGCGGCGATCCCGATCCGGCCGCCGGTCAGCGTCGCGAGGGCCGATGAGAGCCCTTCGCCTTCGCCGCCGAGCAGCGCGTCGGAACCGACGCGCACATCGTCGAACGCGAGATCGACCGTGTTGCTGGTGTGGATGCCGAGCTTCTCCGTCGTCTTCTCGACGACGATGCCGGGCAACGTGCTGTCGATCAAAAATGCCGAGATGCCCCTCGCACCCGGACCGCCCGTGCGAAACATCGCCATCACGACGCCCGAATAGCCGCCGTTCGTGCACCACTGCTTGCGGCCGTTGATCAGGTAGCCGTCCCCTTCGCGAATCGCGCGGCCGCGAATCGACGCGGCATCGGATCCCGCATCGGATTCCGTGAGCCCGAAACCGGCGATCATATTCTCGCCCGCGAGCTGCGGCAGCCAGCGTTCCTTTTGTTCGGGCGTGCCGAGCGTCAGGATCGCCGAGGTGATCATCGAGTGGACCGAGATCGTCACTGCCGTGCCGGCGTCGACCTTTGCGATCTCCTCGAGCGCAAGCACGTAGCTCACGTAGTCGGCACCGACGCCGCCGTATTCTTCGGGGACGAGCATCCCCATCAACCCCGCCTCGCTGAGTTTCGCGAACAGCGCGCGCGGAAAGGTGTGGGCGCGATCCCATGCCGCGATGTGCGGCGCGATCTCACGCTGCGCGACCTCGCGGGCGACGTCGGCGATCCGGCGCTGATCGGCCGTCGGCTCGAAGCTGGTGACGACGTCGGCGATCATGCGCTGGCTGCGGCTACGGCCGTAGCGCCATTCGCCGGCGTGCGGTAGTCGTAGAAGCCGCGGCCGGATTTCTTGCCGTACCAGCCGGCGGCGACGTATTGCCGCAGGAGCGGGCACGGCCGGTACTTCGAGTCGCCGAGTCCCGCATGCAAGACCTCCATGATCGCAAGGCATGTGTCGAGACCGATGAAATCGGCCAGCGTGAGCGGCCCCATCGGATGGTTCATGCCGAGTTTCATCACCGTGTCGATCCCCTCGACGCTGGCGACGCCCTCATAGAGCGCGTAGATCGCCTCGTTGATCATCGGCATGAGGATGCGATTGGCGACGAAGCCCGGGAAGTCGCGCGCTTCGACCGGCGTCTTCTCGAGGCCGAGCGCGAGGTCGCGCACGGTCGCGAACGTCTCGTTGCTCGTCGCGATGCCGCGGATGATCTCGACGAGTTTCATGACCGGGACCGGGTTCATGAAGTGCATCCCGATCACGCGTTCGGGACGCCCGGTGACGGCCCCGATCTCGGTGATCGAAATCGACGACGTGTTGCTGGCGAGGATCGCGCCTGGCGGTACGATCCGATCGAGCGTGCGAAAAATTTTTAGTTTGAGATCGAGCCGCTCGGTCGCCGCTTCGATCGCGAGATCGACGTCGAGCGGCCCGTCGAGAGACGAGACCGGCGCGATGCGGCCGAGGATCGCTGCGCGATCCGGGGCGGTCTTGCGGCCTTTTTCAACGTCGCGATCGAGCACGTTCGCGATCCCGGCGATGCCGCGCGCGATGCGCGCATCGTCGATGTCGTTCAGCAAGACGTCGTGACCGAAGGTCGCGCACACCTGAGCGATCCCGGCGCCCATCTGGCCGGCGCCGGCGACGAGTATCGTCATCCGGCGTTAGACCCGCACGAGCAGGGCGTCGCCTTGACCGCCGCCGCTGCAGATCGCCGCGATCCCGAGGCCCCCACCGCGGCGCCGCAATTGGTGGACGACCGAGGCGACGATGCGGGCCCCGGACGCGCCGACCGGATGGCCCATCGCGACCGCACCGCCCTGGACGTTGATCGCGGTCGGATCGAGCCCCAGACGCGCGGCCGCCGTCAGCGCGACCGACGCGAAGGCTTCGTTGAATTCCCAGACCGCGATATCGGCCGTGCGCAACCCGTGACGATCCATCAGTTTTTGGGCGGCCATCGCCGGAACGAGTGCCAGATACGGCGGATCCCAGGCGACGCCCGCATGATCGACGATCGTCGCCAGCGCTTCGATCCCGTGCTCCTGCGCGTAGTCGCTCGAAGCGAGCACGAGTGCGGCCGCGCCGTCGTTGACGCCGGGCGCGTTGCCGGCCGTCACCGTCCCGCCCGCATCGAGCGGCCGCAGCTTCGCCATCGCTTCGAGCGACGCGTCGGCCCGCACGGGTTCATCGCGGTCGACGGTCGTGTAGGGAACGTCACCGGTCACGTACGGTGAGTACATCGCCGGATCGGCCTGCATGTTCTTCGGCGGCACGTGATCCCAGATGCTCGAGCTGCCGCCCGCCATCGCCGGGATCCGCTCGCGCGCGGGGACCGGCAGCGCATCGACGACGATTTTGCCTCTCGCCTTCGTCGCGACGTTGATCGGCGCGATCTCGGCCGAGAAATGTCCCGCGTCGTGGGCGGCGCTCGCGCGTTTGTGCGACTCGTAGGCGAACTGATCTTGCAATTCGCGCGTCACGCCGAGTTCGGCCGCCACGCGTGCGCCTTGCGATGCCATCACCTCATCGAGGTAGTAGTCCCACAGCGCATCGTGGATCATCGCGTCGACCACTTTGGCGTCGCCGTAGCGGTAGCCGGTGCGCGCGCCCGGCAAGAGATAGGGCGCGTTCGACATCGATTCCATCCCGCCGGCGACCACGACGCGCTGCGCGCCGGCATCGATCAGCCGCTGCGCGTACGCAACCGAGAGCATCCCCGACGCGCAGACTTTGTTGAGCGTCTCCGCGGTCGTCGTCTTCGCGAGGCCGGCCTTGAACGCGGCTTGGCGGGCGGGCGCCTGGCCGACGCCCGCCTGAATCACGTTGCCCATGATCACGTGCTCGACCTCGGTCGGATCGATCCCCGCGCGCGCGATCGCGTGCCGGATCGCGTCCCCGCCGAGCGTCGTCGCCGAAAGCGCGGAGAGCGCCCCGCCCAGCCGCCCGAACGGCGTCCGAGCGGTCGCCAGAACAACCGTCTTCGTTTCCATAGCCCCGCCTAAATTCGGGAAGCTAGCCAGGCTGCCTTTTCGGCAGAATCCCAGTGGCCGGCCAAGGGCCGGCCGCAGAATTCGCCGACAAGAACGACTTATTGAGCCGAAATCAACGAAGGCGAATTCTTTTGCGTGCAGATGATTGCTTCGTCGGGCTCGCACGATTCGCACTCGAATTGGAGTGTGACGTGGCCGATGTCGAAGTCGCTGCGCATCGCGGCATCGATATCGCGCAAGACGGCCGAAGCTTCGCTGATTCGCTTGTCTTCGAGCACGACGTGCGCCGAGAGCACGTGGCTGCCGCTGCCGATCGTCCAGACATGCAGATCGTGCACGTCGACGACGCCGGTGAAACGGCGCAGCCGGTCACGCACGATCGGGATCTCGGCGTGCGCGGGCGCACTCTCCAGCAGCACGTGCGCGGCACTGCGGAAAATCGAGACGACTCCCGCGATGATGATCGCGCCCACGAAGAGCGAGAGCAGCGGGTCGATCCAGGCCTGGTGCGTGAGCACGATCATCCCGCCGCCGACCACGACGACGATCGCGCCGAGCGCGTCGCCCGCGACGTGAACGAGCGCCGCGCGCGTGTTGAGATCGCTCGCCGCGCCGCGCAGCAGCACGAGCCCGACGGCGAGATTCACCACGAGACCGATCGCCGCGACCCCGATCATGAGCGACCCCTCGGGCACGACGGGATGCAAGAAGCGTTGCACGGCCTCGATCGCAATTGCGATCGTGACGCCGAACAGCAGCCCGCCGTTGGCGAGCGCGCCCAGAATCTCGAGCCGCGCGAAACCGAACGTTTGCGTCACGGTCGCCGGGCGCTGGGCGTTGAGGGAAACGATCAGTGCGATGACGAGCGCGATGACATCCATCGTCACGTGCGCCGCATCCGAGATCAGCGCGAGCGAACCGGACGCAAAGCCGCCGCCCACCTCGAGCACGGCGACGCACGCGGTCGCGACGAGCGCGATCCGCAACCGTCCCGGCGACGCGCCGCGCGCGTGATCGTGATGACCGTGACCCCGATCGGATCGATCGAAGTGATCGTGATCGTCGTGCGCGTGATCGTGCGGCATGGGGACCTACGCTTTGAGCGCTTTGAGGGCGAGGACGGCCAGCATCGCACCGAAAGTCAGGAACGTCCGCGACTCCGCCTTGCCGATGACCGCCGGATCGTACGATCCGTATTGCGGCTCCGATGGTTCCAGGACCGGAAGCACGCGCGGGACGCGCGCCGCGTACTCTGCATACGGCTCGCCGAAGGTCTCGGTCAGGTAGCGCTCTTCGTGCGGAACGACGATCGTGTAGACCCCGACCATCGCCGCAAGCGAAAGCCCGACGAGCGCTAGCCGCGCGGCGCCCGAATTCTTGCCGGTGAAGGCAATCGCGAAGCCGGCCGCCGTGATGAAATTCCCGATATAGAGCGGGTTGCGCACGTACGCGTAGGGACCGGCGGTGACGAGGTGCGGCGCCTCGACGGTGTCGCCGCGTGTCGTGACCCCGGAGTAGCCGACCGCCCATGCGCGCACCGCCTCGCCGACGAACGCGAGCGGCAGGCCGATCGCGACCGAGAAAGCGCTCGGCTTTCCGGTCAGCGCAAGCACGACCGCCGGCAGCGCGAGCAGTTCACCGCGCCGCGCGAACACGAACGCATCGAAAGTTTGATCTTCGGCCATCGGCCTGGTCGGTTCGCTATCGCGCCGCGCTGACCCGTTCGCGCGCATCGTCGTAGATATCGCGCAGCGAGTGCTCGAGGGAGATCTGCGGCACCCAGCCCGTCGCCGTCGTCAGCTTCGAGGCGTCGCCGAGGACGAGCGGCACGTCCGCCGGTCGCATCCGCTCGGGATCTTCGCGCACTTCGACCGGGACGCGCGCGATCGTGATCAGCCGGCGCAGCATCTCCTTGATCGCGACCGCCTCGCCGCGCGCGACGTTGTAGATGCTGCCGGGCGGGGTCCGGGATTCCGCCAGGCGGACGTACGCGTCGACGACGTCGCGCACGTCGAGGAAATCGCGCCGCGCTTCGAGGTTGCCGACGAGCAGGACCGGTTCCTCACCCGCGGCGATGGCGGCCAGCTGCCGCGCGAACGAGGCCACGACGAAGCGGCCGTCCTGACCCGGACCGATGTGGTTGAACGCCCGGGTGACGACGACGTCGAGATCGTAGGTCCGGACGGCGGCCAGCGAATACGCTTCGGCCGCGACCTTGCTCGCGGCATACGGATTGAGCGGGTTGGGGGCGATCGACTCGCGCAGCGGGTACGCCTCGCGCGGTTGCGCACCGTAGACGTCGGCGCTGCCCGCGACGACGACGCGCGCGCGCGGCGCGGCACCGCGCACCGCTTCGAGTAGCCGGGCCGTCCCGAGCGCGTTGATGTTGTAGGTCCCGAGCGGGTCCGCCGTCGCCGCCGGCACGAACGCCTGGCCCGCCAGATGCACGATCGCATCGGGCGCGGCGCCGGCGACGACGCCGCGGACGTTGCTCAGGCTCTCGAGGTCGAGGCCGGCATCCACGTCACCGTCACGAACGCGTCCCGCGCGGATGACGTCGTGGTCGTGCTCCCGAAGCGCCGCGACCAGATGCCGGCCGGCGAACCCGTTTGCGCCCGTGACCAGGACGCGCATCGATCAGACCGCGACGAACGAGCGCAAGCGCTCCACATCGGCTGCGACCATCCGGCCGACCAACTCGGCAAACGAGACGTTCGGAGCCCAGCCGAGCTGTGCTTTGGCCTTGGCCGCATCACCGATCAGCAGATCGACTTCGGCGGGGCGGTAGAAGCGCGGATCGACGATCACGTAGCGCTCCCAATCCAGATCGACCGCCTCGAACGCGAGGCGCACGAACTCGCGCACCTCATGCGTTTCGCCGGTCGCGATCACGTAATCGTCCGGGGCCGGCTGCTGGAGCATGAGCCACATCGCGCGCACGTAGTCGCCGGCGAATCCCCAGTCGCGCTGCGCATCCAGGTTGCCGAGCCGGAGTTCTTTCGCGAGACCGAGTTTGATCCGCGCGACGCCGTCGGAGATCTTGCGGGTCACGAATTCTTTTCCGCGGCGCGGGCTCTCGTGATTGAACAAAATCCCGCTCACGGCGTAGAGATCGAACGATTCCCGATAGTTGACGGTGATCCAGTGACCGTACAATTTCGCGACACCGTACGGCGAGCGGGGATAGAACGGCGTGTCCTCGTTCTGCGGAACGGCTTGGACCTTGCCGAACATCTCGGATGACGAGGCTTGATAGAAGCGAATCGTCGGATCCGTGGCCCGGATCGCCTCGAGCACGCGCGTCACGCCGAGCGCGGTGAATTCGCCGGTGAGCACCGGTTGCGTCCACGAGGTCGGGACGAACGACTGCGCGGCGAGATTGTAGACCTCGTCGGGCTTGACGTTCTTGATGATCGTCGTGATCGAGGTCTGATCGAGCAAATCGCCGCTGACGAATTCGATATCGTCGACGATGTGCTGGATGCGCTCGTGTACGTCGGTCGATGAGCGCCGCGTCATGCCGACGACGCGATACCCCTCTTCGAGCAGCAGTTCGGCAAGATAGGAGCCGTCCTGACCGGTAACGCCCGTGATCAGGGCCGTCTTCTGTGCCATATAGTGGAACCGTTTCTTTACTGGAAAACCTTGGAAGAAGCCTAGTTCAGAACAATGACGTCTTTCCCGGATTCGTCGAACACGAAGCGGGTTTCGTAGATCTCATCGTTCTCGGGACCGACGACTTTCGACTGGATCGTCAGACGATGCATCAGTTTGTCGTTGTGGCGCACGATCCCGGAATAGAAGTATTGCACGAGCGGGTGGACGCGTTCGTCGAGCGGCGCGAGCCGGCGACGGTCGACGAGCATCCGCAAGAGTCGCGTCTGCAACTCGTTCGGAAGCAGCCGCGCGGTATCGTCGGGCGTCATGCGCACCGTGACGAGTTCTTCCTGCGCCTTGTTGGTCTCGGCGACCGGCTTATCCGTCGTGTAGCGGATGATCGCGTCCCAATCGTCGGCGGGGATGCCCGTGAAGCGCATCCCGTAGCGCCAGACCGTGCGGCCTTGGTGCGTGACGTTATCTTGCCAGACGGTCTTCGCGCGCATCCGGATCGTGCGGGTGTCGACCGTCGCGCGGACCTCGAATTCATCCTTGCCGACCGATTCTTGCGTCAGAATGCAGAGCCCGCCACCGCTGATATCGAGGCCGATCGCGGGGCGCGAAACCCCGCCGTCAGCACTATAGGTGGCACGGTAGGGCTTCCGCTTTCGAGGGAATTTCCGTCGGTTCACCTCTTTACCGGTGAACCAAGCGAGAAGCTCGGGCAGCATGAGATCATTATCTTGTACGAAGCGCTCGCAAGTTCCGGCTAGACCACCACTTTTGTGAGCCCACGCGGCCGACGGCCGGGTGGCGCCCGGGGCGGGAGCCTGCCGGGGCGAACCGGGCCGCCGCGCCGCCGGCGGTCACTCGCCCGTGATGATGCGCGAGAGGACGGCGCCGCGCAGCAGATCGAGGTCCGCGTCGCTGCCCAGCCAGTCGTCGATCAAGAACGCGAAGCTGACCGCGCCGTGATGCTGCGTCGCGAGGTACCCGGCGAGCGCGCGGGTGTGGTTCATGCTACCGGTCTTCGCGAAGACGTGCCCGGCCGCGGGCGTGCCGGGGAACGCGCCCTGCAGCGTTCCGCGCACGCCCGCCAGCGCCAAATCGTCGATGAAGACGACGCGCTGCGGACTTTGCCAATCGGCCCCTAAGACGGTCACGAGATCGCGCGGCGTCAGCCGGTCGTACGAGGAGAGTCCGCTGCCGTCGACGATCGTGTAGCTCGTCCCGGCGACGCCGAGCGTCGCAAGCCAAGCAGCTTCGGCCGCGATCGCGCGGCCGGTCAGGTCGGCCGGGCCGTCGGGCGTCGTGACAGCGGGCGACTGCGCGCCCACCGCCAGCAGCAGTTGTTCGGCGATGAAATTGTCGCTCGGGATCCAGCAATCGGCGAGCAGATCGCCGATCGGCTCGCCGTCGTAGGTCCAGACCAGCTGCGCGCCGGGCGCCGCCGGGCCGTCCGACATACTCCGCGTGACGTCGACGCCGGAGGCGCGCAGTGCCTCGTCGAGCGCGGCGACGAACGCCTGATCCGGGACGGGCTCCGCGGCATCGTCGCGAGCATTCTCTTGATAGGTGATCGAGGAGCGCGGCGCCGCGTAGGCGGCGGTGAGATCGTCCCACGCCCAGCCGGGCGGATAGGGCTCGGTGACGATGCCGCCCTCGTCCAGCTGCACGCCGCCCGGCAGCCGCGTGACGCCGGCGGCACGGACGGCGCGGGCAAGACCGGTGAGCACGTCGCCGTCGATGAGCGGATCGCCGCTGCCGCGCACGGTCAGCGTCCCGCTGCCGCGATCGACAGATGCCGTCGTTTGGAAGTGAAACGCCGGCCCGAGTCGCGCAAGCGCGTAACTGCCGGTGATCAGTTTGAGCGTCGAGGCGGGAACGAATGCATCGTCCGCGGCGCGCGTGTAGAGGACGTCGCCGTGGACGGTATCGATTGCGTAGAAGCCGACGTGTGCGCCGCGCAGCGCGGGCGAATCGGCAAGCAACGCATCGACCGCGCGGGCCACGTGCGTGCGCGACGCGCGGCTCCACGGGGCGCCGGTCGCCGAGGGATGCGGCGAATTCGCACCGAGACGGCGATCGGGTGTCGCCGGCGCGGGCGAGGCAAGCAGCGCGATCGCCGCGGCGAGGCCCGCGGCGAGACGCCGTCTCATGCGGGGACGCGCTCGGCGAGCCGGCGCGCGATGAACGTCGCGACGTCGCTCGGCAGCGTCCCGCGACCGAAGCCTGCATCGTAACCAAGCTCGGCGGCGAGTAGGTTCGTCACCCGCGGCCCGCCCGCGATGAGCACGATCCGGTCGCGAATCCCTTCGGCTTCGAGCCGCTCGCCGAGTTCGGTGAAGTTGGCGATATCCGACCCCTTTTGGGTGACGACTTGCGAGGCCAGCAGCGCATCGATCTCGCGCGTCCGCGCGAACCGCACGAGTTCGTCGACCGAGACTTGACTACCCAGGTTGTAGACCTCGAACTCGTGATACCGCTCGAGACCGTAGTCGCCCTTGTAGCCCTTCATGTTGAGGATCGCATCGATGCCAACCGTGTGGGCGTCGGTACCGATGCATGCGCCGGCCACGCGTACCTTGCGCCCGACGCGCGTGCGGATCAGCGCGTCGACGTCGTCCATCGAAAGCGCGTCGCGCGTCGCGCTCGGTGCCGCGATCCGCGAGACGTCGATCGACACCGGCGTGCGCGCGTACACGACGAAGAACGAAAATCCGCTCGCGATGCGGCGCCCCTCGACGACGCTGACATCCCCGAATCCCATCTTGGCAACGAGCTGTCGCGCCGCTTCATCGGCCGCCTCGCTCCACTCGATCGGCAACGTAAACGACAGCTGCATCGCCCCGTCATCCAGCGTATCGCCATACGGCTTTATCTCAGACATAGCTCACCGTCATCTCAGCTCAATGTCATCCTGAGCCTGTCGAAGGATGGGCCCGCCACGAGCGCCTCTTCAAACGGATTCCAATAACGCGCCCCGCGCGCAAACACCCCATCAAACCCGCGCCCCCCGTGCGGCGTCCGCGAAACATCCGCAAACGCTTTCGCCTCAATCGACTCCATCAGCCCGCGCTCCGCGACGCGCCCCAGCAACCGCACCGCCTCCTCAAGCACAAGTCGCGCGCGGTTCTCGATGATCCCACCCGCCTTGAACTCGATCTCATCGCCGAAGTGACGCGCCGTCCCCATCACGTAGCGAGCGTTCGCGATCGCGAGCGCGCGATCGCCGAGAAACGGCGTATGGATCGCTTCGGTGAGCATCCCGCACAAATGGATCGTCTGCTTCGTCATCACCGAGGTCAGGTTGAACATCGCGTCGACCAGATGGCCCTTGAAGATGTCGCCGGTCATATGTTTGGTCGGCGGCATGTACTTGAGCGGTGCAGCCGGAAAACACTGGCGCGCGAGCTGCGCCTGCGCGACCTGCAACAGAAATCCGTCTTCGAGATCGGGGTCGATCTCGTAGGCGTCGCCGAGGCCGATGAACGCGTCGTGCATCCCGGCGCGGTGCGCGAAGGCTTCGTTGATGAACTGCGATGCCAGCACCGCCGGCGCTTGTTCGACCGCGTCGGCCGTCGTGAGGTAATTGTCCTCGCCGGTGTTGATGATGATCCCGGCGCGCGCGTTGAGCATCCGTGAGAAATGCTGGTCGACGAACGTGCGCTGCATGTTGATGTCACGAAAGAGAATCCCGTACATCGAATCGTTGAGCAGCATGTCGAGCCGCTCGAGCGCGGCCATCGTCGCGATCTCCGGCATGCACAGGCCGCTCGCGTAGTTGGTGAGCATCACGTAGCGGCCGAGGCGCTCGGAGACCTCGTCGAGCGCGGCGCGCATGAGACGGAAGTTTTCCTGCGTCGCGTACGTGCCGCCGAAGCCTTCGGTCGTCGCGCCGTACGGAACGTAGTCGAGCAACGATTGCGCGGTCGAGCGGATGACGGCGATGATCTGCGCGCCGGCCTCGGCCGCGGCCACGGCGGCCGTGCGGTCTTCGTAGATGTTGCCGCTCGCGACGATCACATACAGCAGCGGTGGCGGCGCCTGCGGCAGACGCGCGAGCGCGGCTTCGCGCTCCGCCCGGCGCGCGTCGATGCGCGCGATCGCGCCGGCGACGAGCGGTGCGAGCGCACCGCGAATCGCCGCCTCCGGCGTCGCGGCCGGATCCGGCAAGGGTTCGCCCGCGACCAGCGCCTCGGCGATCGCTTGCGGCGACCGCCCGCTCTCCGCCACCGCCGCGCCGATCGCGCGTGCGATGCCGTCCGCGCGATCGCGAACGGCCTCGACAAGCCGGTTCGGTAACGGCACGCCATCGGCATCAACGCCGTCGACCCCGAGCAAGCGCGCGACGGAGCGTTCCACCGCGACCGTCGAGTGGCGCGCGATGAACGTTTCGATGGGATCGACGACCGCCGCCGCCAAGCGGCGCGCTTCGTCGATCCGGCCGGAGTCGAGACGGAGATGCACGCAAGCGAGGTTCCGGGCGCCGAAGCGGACTTCCGCCAGCGATTCATTCAGCGCTGGGTTTGGGGCACCGGAGTCGAATGAGGATGTATGATCGCGCA
>Ga0116230_10002599_pt1 | contig 17410 bp, 10 predicted proteins | sample S1TSphfallax_3_FD_88678 | JGI IMG/M metagenome (GOLD analysis project Ga0116230, IMG submission 88678) | Host-associated microbial communities from peat moss isolated from Minnesota, USA - S1T2_Fd - Sphagnum fallax MG | ecosystem: Host-associated > Plants > Peat moss > Unclassified | place...
AAACGTGATCTTCACCCCGCCGAAATACGCCCGCGGCATCGCCGGGCTCTGAAATTGCGGATCGACGTCCGGATCCCCCAACACGCCGTTGGCCGGCACGCCCGGCGCGCCGACGCCGGTCGGGTCGCCTAAGATGCCGAAGGTGGAGTAATGCCGGTCGAACAGGTTTTGGATGTTGGCGAACACCAGCACGTTCTTCGTCAGTTGGTAGGACGACCGCAAGCTCGCCACCGTGTAACCGGGCAATGGTGGATTTTGGTTGTCCTCATCGCCTCGATAGAACGATGGCCCGAGGTAGCTTAAGGTGCCGCCCACCGACCAGTCGGGCAGCACGCGGAGGTCCGCACCGAGCTTCACGCGAGTCTTCGGGATCAACGGCAACTCGTCGCCGACCTTCACTTGAACGTTGCCGTTCGCATCCTGGAACGGATTGGCGGGTGACGGCTCCAGGAATGCGGAGCGGAAGGTGGCCTTCAGATAGCTGTATTGCAAATAGGCCGATACTCCCTGGTATTGGTAGGTCAGGTCGAGATCGCCGCCTTCACGGCGCGTCGAGCCGATGTTTTGATAGAAGCCGGACGCGATCGTGGTCGAGATGCCATAGATGTCGTTCTCGGAATTGGTGCGATAGATGCTGAGCTCATAGCCGAATTTGCCGAGGCTCGCGGCCGCCCAATTGCCGCGCGCGCCGACTTCGACGGTTTCCGACACGACTTGTTGCAACGGCGGATCGGAAGCCAGATTCGTGGGCAACAAGCACGGTGCTGCAGGATTCGCGCACTCGAGTTCGCTGGCCGTGGGCGCGCGATTGTTGACCGCATAGCTGCCGTACACCGTCAAGGCGGGGATGATCTTGTAGGTGACGCCCGCAGACGGATCGAAGTGGGTGAAACGGTTGTATCCGTTCAAGGCGTCGCCGTTACGATCGGTGAGGTCCACCCTGGCAATGTTGTAACGGCCGGTCACCGTCACGGACAGCGGGTCGATGACGTCGAACGTATCGGTCACGTATACGCCGTAGTACTGGTTGTTGGCGTTGAGAACGACCGGCGTGGCGGTGCTGGCGATGCCTTCCGGTGTCGCGACGAAATACGGCGATGGCTGGATCGTCAAGGCTGCATTCTCGACGCCGAGTTCGGTTCCGGAGAAGAAATTGGTGGTCGAGGTGTCGACCGTGGCGCCGACCGCAAACGCGTTGCCGTGTTCGAGGATGTTTTCGGTGCTGGAGAACTGCAGCGAACCGCCCCAGGTTTGCGAGTGAATGTCCTCGTAATCGTTCTGGCCGATGATCGTCGCGCCACCGTGGGTGATGTCGGGAATAGGTTGACCCAGGGTATCGATGAGCACGTAGTCGCCATCGCACAACAGGCCCGCGGCGACACCAGGGTCGCAGGCCGCGTAATTGGAGTTGTCGCCGTTGGCCACCGTTTGCCGGTAGTTGCGGAAGTACACCACGTTCGACAGCGTCAGCGCCGGCGAGATTTTGTATGCCGTGTTGAGCGTTATCATGTCGAGGTTGTCGATGTTGTTCTGCGGCCCGGTGAAGACGTTCTCGGTACTGATGGCAAGCGATTGCACCGGCGCCGCGCCCTGGCCGAACAGGCGGTTGTTGGCGCGCGAATAGCTCAAATCCGAGGTGATGGTCTCGGTGTGAAAGCTCAAATCCAGATAGTACTGTCTGACCCGATCGTGCGCGAAGTGGCGCCAGCCGCCTTCCTTCAGCGTGTTGACCGCCACATAGGCGCCCATGCGCCCGTCGTTGACGCCGTACTCGGCCTGTGCGTCGCGTTGATTGAACGAGCCGCCGGATATCGTGGCGTCGAATCCCGGGTACGTGAAAGCATTTTTCATCGTCACCGTCATGGCCCCGCCCAGCGCGTTCAGGCCGAATACCGAAGTCGCGCTCATGGCGTCGATCCGGTCGACGGCGATGTCCGGGATGAGGTCCCAATTGACCGTATCGCCAAAGGCCTCGTTGATGCGCACCCCGTTCTGATAGACCGCCAGGCCTTGCGGCGTGCCGAGCACCGGCGAGGCCTCGAAGCCGCGAAACAGCACGTCAGGCTGGAATGGGTCCGCCGCAGCGTCATTGAAGTTGACGCCGCCGACCTGCTGGTCCAATGCACCGAGCACGGTGGCGGCGCCGTTGCGGTTGAGGTCGCTCGCGCTCAGTGTTTGGATGTTGCCGGGGATCTTGTCCCTATCGACGTTGAACCCCGGCACGGGCGTCACACCGACGACGACGATCTCATCCAGAGGGCGTGTGTCCTGAGGCGCCTGCTGCGCCACCGCCAGGGGAGCGGTTGCCGACAATGTTGCAGCCGACGTGCACGCAAGAACCCGCTGCGCGAAGCGCTGCCTCCGACACCAAAACATAACTTTCCTTTCCATGCGAGGCGATAGACGTGGGTCTTGGCGCCCATTGACGATCGACGCGCGATCGTTTCACCTTCGCTTCAGGATGGGAATAGGAAATTTTCCCGGCGACGAACGCGCGGTGTTAGTCGGCGTGCACGAACAGCGTCAGCGAGCGGCCCGTCATGCCATAGACGTCCCCGGGGTCGCCGCGAAACTGCAACGGATCGTCGGCAATGTTCGTGTCCACCTCGAGCACCCAGCGCCCGCCGCCCGGGCATTCAGGCAGGGTGAATTCCACCAGATCGTGGTGGGCATTCAGCACCAGCAGCATCGCGGCCTCGCGACCGCGCTGGCGAACGCCGGTCGGGCGCGCCCGACCATCCATCATCATGCCGAAGCACTTCATGTTGCCGTCGCCCCAATCCTCGGGTTTCATTTCAACGCCCGCGGCGTTGATCCAGGTGAGGTCCTTGATGTCGAGTTCTTCATCGATGGCGCCGGTGAGGAACAGGTTGCGCCTCAGGATGGGATACTTATGCCGCAGCGCGCACAACTTCGTGACGAACTTAACCAGCGAGCGGCCTTTCTCGTCGAGATTCCAGTTCAACCAGCTGATCTCGTTGTCCTGGCAGTAGGCGTTGTTGTTACCGCCTTGCGTCCGACCGAATTCATCGCCGGCCAGCAGCATGGGCGTGCCCTGGGACAGAAGCAGGGTGGCCAACATGTTTCGCAGCTGCCGGTTGCGCAGCGTGTTGATCTCCGGATCGTCCGTCGGACCCTCGACGCCGCAATTCCAGGAGCGGTTGTCGCTGCTGCCGTCGCGGTTGTCCTCGCCGTTGGCCTCGTTGTGCTTGTCGTTGTAGGTGACCACGTCATTCAACGTGAAGCCATCGTGCGCGGTGAGAAAGTTGATGCAGGCCGAGGGACGTCGGCCGAGCCGGTTGAAAACGTCCCCGGACGCACACAGTCGCGGGGCGAGCTCGCTCGGCGTTGCCGCTCCCTTCCAGAAAGCACGGGTGGTGTCGCGAAAGCGATCGTTCCATTCCGCCCATCCTGGCGGAAATTCGCCGACCTGGTAGCCACCCGGGCCGCAATCCCATGGCTCGGCGATCAATTTCACGCTGCGCAGCACCGGGTCCTGATTGCAGGCTTTCAAGAATCCGCTTTGATTGTCGAACCCGTCCGGTTCGCGCGCAAGGATCGTGCCCAAGTCGAAGCGAAAGCCATCGACGTGCAACTCGCTCACCCAATAGCGCAGGCTGTCGGTCACCATCTCGATGACGTTCGGATGCGAGAGGTTCAGCGTGTTGCCGGTACCGGTGTCGTTGATGTAGAAGCGCCGGTTGTCGGGCAGCAGACGATAGTAGGCGGCATTGTCGATGCCCTTGAACGACAGCGTCGGTCCGCGCTCGTTACCCTCGGCCGTATGGTTGTAGACCACATCCAAGATGACTTCGAGACCCGCATCGTGAAACCTCGCCACCATCTCCTTGAACTCGCGCAGACATTGCTCTGGCGCCGAGGCGTAGCGCGGATCGGGGGCGAAAAAACCGATGCTGTTGTAGCCCCAATAGTTTTTCAGTCCCTTTTGCAGCAAATAATCGTCGTTGAGGAACGTGTGAACCGGCAGCAATTCGATCGACGTGACCCCGAGGGATTTTACATAGTCGATCACCTCGCGCGTGCCGAGACCGGCGTAGGTGCCCTTCTGATGCTCGGGAACGGCCGGATGCAGCTTGGTGAACCCCTTGACATGGGCTTCATAGATGATCGTGTTGTCCCAGGGCACGGCGCGCTGGCGCGGCGCGCCTTTCCAGTCGAAATTCGGATCCACCACCACGCACTTCGGCACGAATGGCGCGCTGTCGCGCGTATCGAAGGTCAAATCGTCGCCTTCCGCGCCCACGGTGTAGCCAAAGCACTCGGGCGACCACTTGATCTCGCCCAGGTGCGCACGCGCATAAGGGTCGAGCAACAATTTGTTGGGATTGAACCTCAGGCCCTCGGCCGGGGCATAGGGTCCATGGACGCGAAAGCCGTACACCGATCCGGGCGCCAGGTCGGGAATATAGCCGTGCCACACCTGGTCGGTGTATTCCGGGAGCACGATGCGTTCGAGTTCGGTCGCTCCTGCGGAATCGAAAAGGCACAGCTCGACTTTGGTGGCGCTCGATGAAAACAGCGTGAAATTGGTGCCCTCACCATCCCAGATCGCGCCGTGAGCCCTTGAATTGCCTTCCCGTACCTTGCGACGATGGACTTCGGTCACGTCATGCAATCCGAACGATGTGAGAAAGGTGCATGAGGGCATTCCTTGAAGTTGTTGGACGGGTGCAAAACTACTGGCCAATTCCCGCCTGCACCAGGGTGCGGCAGCGGTAAGCCGCGTCGGATACCGCCTACGCGCCTTGCAACGGCTTCGACACCGATTCGAGCGATTGGCCGGCGGCTTCCACGCCGATCAGCTTTTCGCAGATTGCCCCGGCCAGCATCAAGAGCGCACCCAGAAGGTAGCCCAACGCCACGTCAGGCTTCGACCCCGTGGCGATCAGCGTACCGAACAACAGCGGCGCCCCGACCCCGCCGATCAGGGTGCCCAATGCGTAGAAGATGGCAATGGCAAACGCGCGGATTTCGAGCGGGAATATTTCGCTCACCGTGAGGTATGCGGCGCTGGCGGCGGAGGAGGCGATGAAGAAGATCACGCTGAAGCAGATACTCAACCCGTGAAGATCCATGACGCCCCAGCCGAACAGGCAGGCCACCACGACCAGCATCGATCCCGCGGTTCCGTAGGTCAGGGTGATCATGGTTTTCCGGCCCACCCGGTCGAACAGCGGCCCCAACACCATCGGCCCCAAGAAACTGCCGATCGCAAAGGGCAGCAGCTGCATGGGCAGCTGCGAGTCGTCGACATGATAGAATTTTTTTGCGATCAAGCCGAACGTGAAGAACACGGCGTTGAAGAAAAACGCCTGGCCGACCATCAACACCAGGCCGAGCACGGAGCGCATCCGGTTTTCACCCAGCATGTTGTGCAGTATCTCGTTCCACGGGGTGTGGTCCCTGGTGCGCAACTTCAGCGTCTTGGCAGTGACCGGCGGAAGCTTGCCTGCGGTGCGTGCCACCTTGCTTTCGATGTCCCCGACGATTGCCGCAGCCGCCTTTTCACGACCGCGCAACATGAGCCAGCGCGGGCTCTCGGGCACCGCCAAGCGCAGCAACAGTACGGCGAATCCCAGAGTCCCACCGATGCCAAAGGCGAGCCGCCAGCCGAGCGTTTGCGCGGGACCGTGGCTGCTCAGCAGGTAGAGCGAGGCCAACGAGCCGATCGATGCGCCCACCCAGAATGTGCCGTTGACGATGAGGTCGACGGTGCCGCGCACCTTGCTCGGAATGAGTTCATCGACGGCGGAGTTGATCGCGGCGTATTCACCCCCGATCCCGAGCCCGGTGAACAAGCGGCAGATGGCGAAGGTCGTGAGGTTGACGGAAAATGCGCTGCAGATCGTCGCCAGCGAATAGGTCCCGAGGGTCACCAGGAACAGCTTCTTGCGTCCCAGGCGGTCGGTCAGATGGCCGAACACCAAGGCGCCCAACACCGCGCCGGCGAGATAGATCGTGGCGGCACCGGTCACCTGTTCATCGGTCAGCGACAAGCCGTTCTTGCTTTCGAGCACGCCGGACAGCGAACCGACCAACGTCACCTCGAGCCCGTCGAGCAGCCAGGAGGTGCCGAGTGCCGTGATGATGCGCAGGTGCCAGCGTGACCAGGGCAGCCGGTCCATGCGAGCGGGCACATCGCTGTCGATCGTGGGTCCATCGATGGGCATGAGAATTCTATCGCCCGGCCCGACGCGCAATCATGTAGCCCAAGAACCCGATGCGGGGTAGGACGTCGAGCCAATGCGACGTCAAGCGGGCGCGAGCATGGCCTCGAGCGGGAAGGTCGCGGTGATGCGGATGCCCTCCGCGGGGTGGGCGTCATAGGCGAAGCTACCGCCCAACGCGTTCGTGCGATAGCGCACGGCGGTCAGCGCATGCGGCTCGAGTTCGTCCTGCGGCGCGCGGTCATCGACGATCCGTTGGCTCACGAACTGAAAGCTGAGCTCTCGCGGGGTGGCGGTCACGCGCAACTCCGCCGCCGCGGGATGGCCTTGAGCGATGATCACGGCGAAGGCCTCCTGCACGATACGAAACAGCGCGATCGGTACGTGCGGTAAGAAGCGCCGCTCCTCTTCGGGCAGGCTGATGGTGCAGGCGATCGATGCCATGCTGCAAGCCGCTTGCACATGCCAGCGAAGGGCGGCGAACAGCCCGACGTTGTCGAGCAGGGTGGGCCGGAGATCCTCGATCAAGCGGCGCTTCAGATCGATCGCCGACGACAGCGTCTGGCGCGCGCGCACCAATTTTTGCCGCAGCTCGGCGACCGGCGCGGTCAGATGCTGCTCCGCCCACGCCAAATCCATCACCGCACCGACCAGCATGCCACCAAGTTCGTCATGCAGCTCACGCGCCAGCAAGGCTTTTTGATTCTCGGTGGCGCTTTGAATGTGCGCAATCAAGGCCGACGACTCCAACTCGCGAATCGCGTCGGCCTCGCCGCGCGCTGCGGCGCCGCTCGTCTGCTTTTTCTTGCTTCGGTGTCGCATGGTTTGAGTCCTGGTGAGATTAGGTTATCGCGCCAAAAGCACAAGCCGGTCATTTCGCGCAATGGGGTAAGACACCCACCGACACGCATTTACCAATTTTTCTTAAGGCATCCGTGCGAGGGCATAGCGGCCTACGCAGTATAGAATGCCGTGGTGCGTAGCAAGGCGGGGAAGCGTTTGAGTGCGGTTCGCGCCATGGTTATGGTCGCCTGCTTGATCGGCGGCGGCGCTGCATTTGCACAAACGGCGACTGGCAGCGAAGCCGACACGGACACGCTCTTCGTTGCGCGTCGTGGGTGGCACATCGATGTCGGTTTCAGGGTGGGAGAGCTGGCGCAGCCCATGAGCTTACTCGGGGGTGAGTTTCCGGGCGCGAGCTACGTGTTCTTTGGCTTCGGCGATCGACGCTATCTGATGGCCCGAAATCGCGCTACGCCTCTGATGCTGTTGGCGTTGATCCCCGGTCGGGGGCTGATCTTGGGGACCGGCCTCAGGGCGGCGCCCGACGCAGCATTCGGCAGGTCAGAGGTCATGACTCTGTCGGTACCGCGCGATGGCGCCTTGCGCGCGCAAGCGTTCGTCTGGGAGGCGCTCACCGATGCGCAGCAATCGCTGCTGCGGCTGCGCGACACCTCCCATCGCGGACCCGTCGGTATTCCGGGGCCCTACGAGGGTAGTTCATTTTTCGAGAGTCGCGCTCGCTATTCCGCGGTACACACCTGCAACACCTGGGCCGCAGAAGTCTTGTCGCACGCGGGAGTGCCATTGCGGAGCGGCCATATCATTGTTGCCGGGCAGCTATGGCGGCGGCTCGAGCGCATTCAGGCGACGCAGCTTCAGGCGACGCAGCTTCAGGCGACGCAGCGCCCGCTCGGTTCGCTGCGCTAGTGGCAGGGCGGTTTGCTGCCGTCCTGGCATACCACCACCGTGCCCGAATCACGCGGGACGACCACGGTGGTTTTTTCGGGAGGCGGCGGGGGACTGCTGCTGCTGATGCAGCCCGATAACAGACAGGCTGCCAAAGACACGCTCGCTACGATTTTCATTTTCCAACTCCAGTGTTTTAGGGCATCCGCGCTTCCGTGGTTCGCAGATGGCGAAAGTATCGAAGCGCTGTCCGTTGCCGACCATTGGCGCGGTACGCATGGGGACGTGCGGGAGTTCCTACACCGCGGGCGTTATGTATACACGGTCACACTGGCTGTATATAATCACAGGTATGACGAGATCCTTCCATGGGCACGCCCATTTCAAGGGCCGCGGCGCGCTGTCGAACATCCCCGGGCGTTTCGAGACGCATCATCGGCAGGCGGTCGACGACGGCTGGTACCAAGAGGAGGTGCCCGACCGTCTCGAGGAGATCGTCGTACCCGATCGCGCACGCAGCGTCATCACCGCCAACGATTCGCCGGACGTGGGCTTCGATGTGTCCATCAATCCGTATCGTGGATGTAGTCACGCCTGTGTGTACTGCTTCGCCCGCCCGAGCCATGGGTTTCTTGGCTTATCGCCCGGATTGGATTTCGAAACGCGACTGTTCTACAAACAGGACGCGGTGGGTGTACTCGAGTCCGAACTCGCGAGGCCTGGCTACGTGTGCAAACCCATCGCACTCGGAATCAATACCGACGCTTATCAACCCCTCGAGAAGCGGCTCGAGATCACCCGTGGCATTCTCGCCGTGCTTGCCCGCTGCCGGCATCCGGTCTCGCTCATCACCAAGAGTGCGTTGATCGTGCGCGATCTCGATCTGCTGGCGGACCTCGCGCGCGACCGTCTGGTGTCGGTGATGCTGAGCATCACCTCGCTGTGCAACGACCTCAAGCGCACTCTCGAACCGCGCACCGCGTCGCCCGAGGCGCGACTGCGGGTCATCAGGCAGCTCGTCGCTGCCGGCATACCGGTCGGCGTCATGGTGGCCCCGGTGATTCCCGCCATCACCGATCATGAACTCGAAGCGATACTCGCCGCCGCGCGTGACGCGGGCGCGAGTGCGGCGAGCTACGTGCTGCTGCGCCTGCCGCATGAGGTCGCACCGCTGTTCCGCGAGTGGCTAGCCGAACATCACCCGCAGCGTGCCAAGCACGTCATATCTCTGATCGCGCAGGCGCGCGGCGGCAAGGACTATGATTCGCGTTTCGGCGTGCGCATGCGCGGTACCGGACCGTATGCGGAACTACTGCGCGCGCGGTTCGCACTCGCGAGCCGCAAACTCGGATTCGAATCCGGCCGGGTACGCCACGAACTCAGCACGCACCTATTCCGGGCGCCGCGGCCCCCGACGCCGCAGCTGAGCTTCGATCTGTGATGCGCGCGGGCGACCGCTCTTCGGAGGTTGCCCAAGCGGCGGCGCCTCGTGGCTGACCGCGTGCGGGAAGCCTATAATGCCGGCATGAGACTGGCTTGGGTGAAGCGTGTGGGGTGGTGGAGCGTGGCGCTGCTGCTGCCGTTCGGCGCCATGCATGCCGCACTGGCGGGCAGCAACGCCGGTGCCACGCCGTATGGCATCACGACTCGCGTGATCCCACCCGCCTACCTGCGCATGCCGCATCGTGCGACCGGCACCATGCCGCTGCTCTTGTCGCAGACCGGTGCATTCAAGGACGCGCGCAACCTCGTGCATGCCGACGGCTTGATCCCCTATGACTTGATCGTGCCATTCTGGTCCGACGGCGCACTGAAGAATCGCTGGGTTTCGATCCCGACGGCGAAAGTCGAGTTTTCGACGAACGGGGAATGGAAGTTCCCCGCCGGTACCGTATTTGTCAAAACCTTCGATTTGCCGACCGACGCCCATGACCCGGGCGTCAAGCGACGCCTGGAGACCCGCATCTTGGTGGTGGATGATGAAGGCGGCGTCTATGGTGTCGATTACAAATGGCGGGCCGACAACAGCGACGCGGATCTCCTGAGTGCGGGCATGAGCGAGGAGATTCCGGTCGAGACCGCATCCGGAGAAACGCACACCCAGACCTGGTATTACCCGAGCCGTCAGGACTGCCTGACTTGCCATAACGCGCGCGCCGGCGGGGTTCTCGGCATCAAGACCCGGCAATTCAACCATGACTTCAAGTATCCCTCGGGTGCCGTGGATAATGAACTACGCACCTGGAATCATCTGGGTCTGTTCGATCGTCAGATCAGCGACGCGGAACTGCCCACTTTTGCGACGCTCGCGCCCGCCGGCGATACGACGCGAAGCGTGGAGGACCGCGCACGGTCCTATCTCGATGCAAACTGCTCGCATTGTCATCAGCCGGGGGGTACGGTTGCGAACTTCGATGCCAGATTCGACACGCCGCTCGATCAACAGCAGCTGATCAATGGCCCGGTGTTGATCGATCAAGGCATCGACAAGCCGCGCATCATTGCGCCTCACGACCCTTGGCGATCGATCGCGTACATGCGTATCAACACGACCGGCGACATCCGCATGCCGCCGCTGGCGCGAAACACCATCGATGAAAATGGCGTCAAGTTGATCGACGAGTGGATCATGAGCATGCCGGGCCGACCCGTCCTCGATCCGCCGGCAATTGCGCCCGCGGGTGGCAGCTTCGATGCGCCGATCGAGGTGACGTTGGCCGAACCGGAACCCGGTACGCAGATTCGCTATACGCTCGACGGCAGCGTTCCCGGACCCTCCGACCTTCTGTACGACAAGCCGATCAAGCTTACCGGTCCGGCCGTGTTGCGCACGCGCGCGTACAAGGACGGATTCACGCGCAGCATCATCACCCAGGAAGTGTTCATCGTTGCACCACCACCAGACCCCAGGGGCTCGTTCCCGCCTTCACGCGGGTGATTTCCTTGTCGGTGGCTAGGTCGACGATCGACACGTCGTTCGACGGACCATTGGCCGAGTAGAGCAGCTTCCCGTCCGGCGAAATGATGATCCCCCAAGGACGCGGTCCCACCTTGATGGTGTCGAGCAGCGCGTAGCTATGGCCGTCGAGAACCGAGATGGTTCCGGCACGACCGTTGCTTAGATAGAGTTTCGCGCCGTCCGGCGCCACGCGCACCCGCATCGGCCGTGAACCGGCCGGCAGCGCGAGCGTCTGCAGCACCTTGAGCGTGGCAGGATCGAAGACGTTCAACTGCCCGGCGGATTCCGACGGGACGAAGCCCACGCTGCCGTCGGGCAGAAAGGCGACGCTGCGCGGCCGGCCTTCGATCTTGAAATGACCGACGGTGGTAAAGCGGGTGGTGTCGATGCTGTAGACGTCGCCACCGGCTTCACAGGTCACGTAGAAGAATTTTCCATCGGGGGTCGTGGTCACCCCTTCCGGTTCTTGGCCGACCGGGATGATGTGTTCGAGTTTCTCGGCCGCGATGTTGATGACGGTGGCCGATTTCGTGTCCTCGTTCGAAATATAGATGCGCGAGCCGTCCTGGCTGAGCGCGAATTCCTCGGGGTCCGAGCCTGCGGCGATTTTTCGGACGAATTTGTTGGTGGCAACATCGACCACGGCGACGCCATCGGCCGCTTTGTCGGCGCCGACATCGTCATCGTCGTCGTCCGGCTTGTTCTTCTTGAGAATGGGATTGCCATGGGCGTCCAAATCCGGGGGTCCGGAAACAGGGGTGCCGCTGACCGCCACATAGACGGTCTTGCCGTCGGGGCTGACATGAATCCCGCGCGGACGCTTGCCCACCGGGATCGTCGTGATGACGGCATGGCTGTCACCGTCGATCACCGTGACGTCGTTCGATTTCTCGTTGGTGACGTAGACCCGATAGCCGGCCGCGGCGCTGACCGAGTGCGCCGCGCACACAAGCCCCGCCACGATTGCAATTCTGCTGCGCTCGCGCATCTATAATCCCCCGCCTCTTACCCAAGGTTGTGGGTCAGGAGTATAAGCGGAAAAACCACCATGACAGCGCATGATCTCCAGAGCCACGCACGACGGGATAAATTCCCGGGAGTCGGCCGTGCGCGCAACCTGGTGGCGGATGCCGGCGCGCCGACCGCGTCCAAGTCAGGCATGAGCCTCGAGGCGCGGTTGAGCGTGATGATTACCGCGCTGCTTGCGGTCGTTACCCTCGCCGGCGGCGTGTATGTGGTGCGCAAAGCACGCGACGACATCCGTGAGGAAACGCAATCGACGCTGGTGCTGACGGATCACTTTCTCGACGCCGAGATCGCCGTCTTGCATGAACGCTGGGCCTTGCATGGCTTCGAGGCACCGCTGTTCAAATTGCGAGAATTGGGCGACATCCGGCATCTACGCGTGCAGTTCTTTGATAACCGGGGGGTGCTGGTGGAGAGCAACGAATTGGCCGGCAGCCACAAGCCGGCGGCGCCGGCGTGGTTCGACGCGGTGGTCCGCTTCGCCTCGCCGCCGTTGCGCTCGGAAAATCGACTCGTCAAGTTCAATGACGTGCCGGTCGGCCGCTTGGTGATCGCCGCAGACCCGAGCTTCGAGACCGATGAAATGTGGGCAACGTCGCGGGGTCTGCTCGCGCTGCTGGGGACCTTTTTCCTGCTGGTCAACGTACTCGTGTGGTGGGCTGCCTCACGCGCCATGCGGCCGGTGGAGCGCATACTCGCTGCGTTGGCCGATCTGCGGCGCGGTAATCTGACGGCGCGCCTACCGCAGTTCGATCTGCCGGAGCTGTCGCGAATCAGCATCGGCTTCAATCACATGGCGGCGACCCTCGAGGAGAGCGTCACCGAGAACCAGCGTTTGACCCGACGCCTGCTGGAGACCCAGGAGACCGAACGCACCCGTCTCGCGCGCGAGCTGCACGACGAGATCGGCCAATGTGTGAGCGCCATTCATGCCGATGCCGCCGCCATCCGCAATCGCGGCGGCGAGACCGTGCGGGAGAGTGCCGAGGCCATCGTCGAGGTCACCGGCCACATCAAGCAGATCGTGCGCAGCATGTTGCAGCGGTTACGCCCGCCGGTGCTCGAGGCATTGGGGCTCGCGCCGGCGCTGCGGGAACTGGTGGGCGCGTTTCAACAGCGCAATCCGCACGTGGTGTGTTCCTTGAAAGCCAGCGGCGACCTCACCGATGTCGATGGCGACGTGGGCATTGCCGTGTATCGCGTCATCCAGGAGTGCCTGACCAACATTTCGGTGCATGCGAATGCGCGTCACGCGGCCGTGGACGTTCACGGCGAGCCGGCCAACGACGTGCCCCGCGTACTGCGCGTGACCGTCGCCGATGACGGGATTGGTTTCTACTTGAACTCGGCGAATCGGGGGTTCGGTCTCACCGGTATCCGGGAGCGGGTCAAGGTATTGGGCGGCACCCTCGAGATCGGCACGGAACCCGGCCGCGGAACGCGGATCGCGGTAGCCATCCCCCTGAGCGCTGCAGCATGACTCAGGCGCCGGTCATCCGGATCATGCTGGTCGACGATCATGCGATCGTGCGCGCCGGCTTCCGGCGACTGCTCGAACAGCGCGCCGATTTCCGCGTCGTCGCGGAGGCGGCGGATGCGGAGCGTGCCTACGCGTCGTACGTGGAGCACGAGCCGGATGTCGTGGTGATGGACCTTTCCATGCCCGGCGTGAGCGGACTCGACACCATTCGGCGCATCATCGGCAGGAACGCAGGCGCCCGGATCGTGGTGTTCAGCATGCACGAGGATGCGTCGGTGGCGGAGCGCGCCATCCAGTTGGGTGCCCGGGGCTACGTCACGAAGAGCAATGCGCCCGAGGTGTTGGCTAGCGCGGTGGCCGACGTGGTCGCCGGCCGGCTGGCGTTGAGCCCGGACATGGCCAAGGCCATCGCGATGCTCAAGCTGCGCGGCGACGGCAATCCGCTGCAAGCCTTGACCGCCCGGGAGTTCGAAATTTTTCGACTGCTGGTGACCGGCCGGCCGGCGATCGAGATCGCGAAAATGCTCAATTTGAGCACGAAGACGGTGGCCAACTATCACACGCTCATCAAGCAAAAGCTCGGCATCAGCAGCGACGTCGAGCTGGTGCTGCTGGCGCAGCGACAAAATGTCCTAGCGTAAGAATTCAGTGACAATCGCCGATTCGTTGCAATGAAGTCACGTTGATGATGTTGCTGGCACGGTTGATGAGCACGCCTTTGACCGAGACGGCGCGAGCGCTGAGGGCCGCCGGATGGAAGGCATCAACGCCCAGCAAACCATAGCGTTGGCCGCTGCGCGCAATGCTCGCGCTCGCCTTCAGCGCCGCCGCTGATGTCGACTGAGTGGTGGTCATGACGGGTTCGCTGGCCTGGTCGAGTCGCCAGCCGCGCTCCGCGCCGCCCGCGAGGCAGCCGACGACTTCCACCAGCGGCAGGGCGGGGCGCGTCGCACGCCGGGCCGCCGTGCCGGGCTTGCGCGGATCGAGATCATCTTCGGCGAATTGCACGAGCGGGGTGAACATCTCGTCCCAACTCTGATTTTCCCGCCGGAAGTAGGCGTGTTTGTCCGGCCCGCAATGACGCGCAAGATCCTCCGATCCGAGTTCACGCAAGTGCGGGTTGCCCGCTGAATTGTCATAGTGGGCGGTCACGATCAACTTGCTGCCCGCCGGCAGGCGCAATGGAGTTTGCAGATCGTAGGCGAGCTGCCAGTGGAAATCGAAGTCCGGTACGCTCAACACCTCGACCTCGCGCCCGTCCGGATAGAACACCGTGTATTTGAAATCCTTTGCCCGCATGTGCGCGTGCGGTTGCAGCTGATAAATCGTCACGGGTTCCGCGTAGGCAGTCATGCCGATGAGCTCGTAGCGCGACTCATAGGGTGCAATGGGCGGGATGGCCACGTCGGTGCCTTCGGCCTTGGTTCCCGGGTCGTCGGTCAACAACTGGCGGCCATTGGCGATGAGCGTGGCGACGGCGGCCGGCGAGCGAAATAGCTGCCGCCGGGGCGTCTTCGAACTGAACCACAGCCCGAGCTGCGCGCGGCTGGTCTCAGGTTTGCCCGTGGTCGTGAAATGCAGGTTGAAATTCATGTAGGTGTTCGGGCCGGCCCTCAGCAACTTGGCGCTACCCTCCGGGTACTGCTCGAACGTAGTGCCGGGTGTGTACACACCGAACATGTCCGGAGCGCCACCGATGGGATCAATGACGGCGTCGCTCTGTGTCGCGAGTGCGCTGCTCGGTATGCCAAGCTGCTGCGCGGCCAGCGCAAAGGTATCGAGTTGATCGGCGCTCAGGCCGTCGCCGATCACGACCTCGGTGATCCCCATGTGGTGAACCACGTCGTAGTTCCCGGTCAGCACCTGGATCGCGCTCACCCATCGGTCATGCTTGACGGTTACCGCGACCCGCTGCTGCGTATACGGGATTTCGCCGGTTGCCGGCACCCGGATCGGCGGCAAGGACAGCACCAGATCCGGGGCGACGCCCTGCGGGTGCGCCCAGCGTCGCGGTGCGTCGGGCAGTGGCGGCAGATCGGCCGGATCGCCGGCCGGGGCGCCCGTGTCGACCCAGCGCACGATGACGTCGATGTCCCGTGCGCTGAGCTCGGGGTCATTGCGCATCGTCAAGCTATGGGCCGAGTCGGCGGGCCAAGGCGGCATGGTGCGTGCCACCACGGCGCGCTCGATCGCGGCAGCCCGTGCGTACGCGTCGGCATAGGTTTTCAGCGGCACCGCGGCCCCGACGCTCCCGGCACGATGGCACGCTGTGCAATGCGCGAACAGGATGGGCGCCACATCTTTGCTGAACGTCGGCATGGCAGCCGGGTGCGTTTCCACGTCGGCCGCGCGTGCTGGAAACGATAGGGCCGGGGCGCCCACGATCGTCAGGGCAGCGATCAGCGACCGCCGCAGCCCGCCACGCCGAGTGAGCCCCGTCATCGTTTAACCGCTGCCGTTGCGGTTACTTGGCCGTGAGCTTCGCGGCCGTGGCGCTCGATGCCACGGTGCCGCCCGTCAACTCGACACCGAAGATCACGACGTCGCGATTGTTCGGCAAGGTCAGGCTCTTGACGGTCTTTGCTGAATTGAGGCTGAGCGAGTAGCCATACAAATACCATGGGCCGTTCTGCGTGGCGCCGGTGGGACTGATCCGATAAGCGGTCGAGACGACGCTGGTCTCACCCGAGTACTTTTGCGGTGCACCCCAGTCGCTGAGGCTTTGCGTGAAGCTGGTGCTGCTGCCGTCGGTGTAGGTTACCACGAACTTCTGATTGGTCTGTCCGCCGTAGATGCCGGTGCCGAGGAAACTCAAGGTCGTAAAGTTGCCGGCCGGCAATGTAATCGTCGTCGAGGTCACGGCGTCCAAGGTGTCGGCCGCGCCGAGGGTGAAGCTCGCACCCGCATAGCTGATGGTCGCCGGTAACAGCGCCGATGCGTAGGCCCAACCATTGCCGTCGATGCCGGTCACGCTGGTGCCGGTTATCGCGATCGCATCGAGATTGTCTTCCGCGCCGAGCGACACGGTCGCCGTCGCGGCCACGACGTTGAGCGTCACCGTGGTCGACGCCTTGTTGGCTCCGGAGGTGCCGGTGACGGTCACCGTCGTGGAACCGGTCGTGGCCGCAGCGCTCGCCGTGAGCGTGAGCGTGGTGCTCGCCGTGGAACTTGCCGGTGAGAAAGTCGCGGTGACACCCGCGGGCAGTCCGCTCGCGGCAAAGCTCACGGTGCCGGTGAAGCCGTTGGCGCCGGTGACGGTGATGCCGTCGCCACCGTTCGTGCCTTGCACCAACGATACGCTGCTCGCGGTAGCGCTCAGCGTGAACGAGGGCGCAGCCGTGACGCTGATGGACTGCGTCACCGAGGTGGCCGGCGCGTAAGTGGCGTTGCCCGGTTGCGCGGCGGTGATCGTGCACGTGCCGACCGCGATGAAGCTCGCGGTGCTGCCCGAGACCGTACAGATGCCCGGCGTCGCACTCGAATAAGTTACCGCAAGCCCGGAACTCGCCGTCGCGGTCAGCGCGAGCGTGGTTCCGCTATTTTGCGCCGGGACGGCGGCGAAGCTGATCGTTTGTGATTTCAGCGCGGCCGTGATCGTGACCAGTACTTGGGTCGAGGCGCTGAGCGTGCCGGAGGTACCGGTGACGGTCACCGTCGCGGAGCCGGTCGTGGCGGCGGCGCTCGCGGCGAACGTGAGCGTGGTGCCAGCCGCGGAACTTGCGGGCGAGAAACTCGCGGTGATACCCGCGGGCAGGCCGCTCGCGGCGAAGCTCACGGTGCCGGTGAAGCCGTTGGCAGCCGTCACGGCGATGCCGTCGTTGCCGCTCGTGCCTTGGACCAGCGACAGGCTGCCCGCGGCGGAACTCAACGTGAACGAGGCTGCAGACCTCACCGTGATGGACTGAGTCACCGAGGTGGCCGCCGCGTAGGTGGCGTTGCCCGGTTGTGCGGCGGTGATCGCGCAGGTGCCGACCGCGATGAAGCTCACGGTGCTGCCAGACACCGTACAGATGCCCGGCGTCGCACTCGAATAGGTTACCGCAAGCCCGGAGCTCGCCGTCGCGGTCA
>Ga0116230_10002602_pt1 | contig 17385 bp, 18 predicted proteins | sample S1TSphfallax_3_FD_88678 | JGI IMG/M metagenome (GOLD analysis project Ga0116230, IMG submission 88678) | Host-associated microbial communities from peat moss isolated from Minnesota, USA - S1T2_Fd - Sphagnum fallax MG | ecosystem: Host-associated > Plants > Peat moss > Unclassified | place...
CAACAGCTATCGCGAGTCGTGGAACTACCTGCTGACGCTCTCGCTCAAGATCGAAGCGCTCGATTCGAATCCGCAGTTCATCCCGCGCATCATCCCGCTCGACCAGATCGTCGCGTTCGTCTCGTGCGAACTCAAAATCGGCGACATGGCGGGCGTGATGAATTTTTGCCTGCCGTATCTGGTCTTGCAGTCGATCGGCCCGCAACTCTCGGATTTCCAATGGTCGCCGTCGGTCGTCGCCGGTCGCGGCATGACGGAAGAAGACATCGCGCAACTCGTAAAAAACGTCGAGCGCGCGGAAGTCGATCTCTCGGTCGAACTCGGCCGCACGATCGTCTCGCTGCGCGACCTGATCTCGCTGCAGCTCGGCGACGTGGTGCTCTTCGAGAAGTTGACGACCGAGCCGCTCTCGGCCCTGGTGAACGAGCGCGAGAAATTTCGCGTCTTCCCCGGCATCAACCGGGACAAGTTCGCCGTACAAGTAGCCGAAGTGATCGAAAGCGAGGAATAGGAAACCGTGGACAAGCGAATCGCCGATGCCATGTTTGCATCGGCAGCCGGCGTGCTCTCGACGCTGGTCGACCGTACCGTAACGGCTGGCCCGAGCGCCGATGGAAGCTCCGACTCCTCGATTCGCGTCGAGTCGGACGTGGTGGCCTGCCTCACCCAGATCCCCTCGGCGAGTTTCTCGTTCGTCACCCGCTTTGAGAAAGACGATCTCGGCCGGGTCGTCGAGCTGATGCTCGGCACCGCGTCGGCCGGCGGCGACATGGATGCGATGCAGCTCTCGATCGTCGCCGAGACGGTCGCCCAGATCGCAAGCGCGATGGCCGAGCGGCTCACGCAGGACATCAAGACCGCCGCCGACGGCATCCATTCCGAAGTCGTCACCGACAGCAGCGCGTTCCCCGCGCCGCCGTTCGCGACGTTCGTCGCGGCCCTTGACGTCGGCAGCGAGTTCAACGCGCGTCTGACGATCGACTTCGACGGCGTGGCCCAGAGCAAGATCGAACCGAAAGAGGCGAAGCCTGCGGCCCCGACGCCGATCGAGCCCGCGCCCGAACCCGTGCGTAGCTCGCGGCCGGCGCCGCCGCCGCCGCAAGCGCAGCCCGCCAGCTTCACCGCGATGGCGCCGACCCCGCTACGCGTCGCGGCACCGGGCCAAGCGAACCTCGATCTGGTTCACGATATCCCGCTGCAGATTTCGGCCGTGCTCGGGAAGACGGCCCTCTCGCTGCGCGATGTCGTGGCGCTTCAATCGGGCAGCGTGTTCGAGCTCGACAAGCTCTCCACCGACCCGATCGATCTCTACGTCAACAACATTCTCATCGCGCGCGGCGAAGTCGTCGTCGTCGATGATAAGTTCGCCGTGAAGATCAGCGAACTCAACCCGGAAGTGGACAAGGTCTAAGCTGGATTTCCCCCTCGTTCTGCGGGTCGTCTGGGCATTTGCGCTCGTCGCGCTCTTGCTGCTGGGACTGTATTACGCCGTGCGCGGGCTCGCCCGCGGACGGCTCGTCCTCTCGACCGAACGCAAACTCCTCACCGTGGTCGAATCGACGTTCCTCGCCCAACACCTGACCTTGCACGTCGTGAAGATCGCCAATCGCTACTATCTCGTCGGCGGCGGCCAGAGCGGGGTCACCCTCATCGATCAGATCCCCGCCGATGCGGTCGAGCCGTGGATCGACGCGCAGCGGATGGCGCTGGGCAGTCAGCGCGATGCCGTGATGAACCTGCTCGCCCGGGTGCGCCGCCGATGAAGCGCGCCGGAATTTTTTGGCTCGCGATCGCGGTCATCGCCGGCGGCTTGCTCGCGGCGTTCGCGCATCCGGCGCTGGCCCAGGCGGCGCCGGGGCCCTCCGCGCCGATCGTGCCGATCCCGCGCATCAACCTCGGGATAACGCCCTCGAGCAAACCCAGCGACGTCGCGATGACGCTGCAAATTCTCTTGCTGCTCACGGTGCTCACGCTCGCGCCCTCGCTGCTCGTGCTCATGACGGCGTTCACACGGATCGTGATCGTGCTCTCATTCGTGCGCACGGCGCTCGGCACGCAGCAAGTTCCGCCGACCCAAGTCCTCGTCGGCCTCGCGCTCTTGCTGACGTTCTTCGTGATGAGTCCGGTGATCGAAGACGTCAACAAGAACGCGCTGCAACCGTATCTCGCCAATAAAATCTCGCAGTCCGTGGCGCTCGACGCCGCCCAGAAACCGATCCGCGCCTTCATGTTCAAGCAGACGCGCGAAAAAGACATCGCGCTGTTCTACTCGATGACCAAAGAGCCGCGCCCGAAAACGCAGGCCGACGTCCCGACCTACCTGCTCGTGCCGGCGTTCACGATCAGCGAGCTCAAGACGGCGTTCGAGATCGGCTTTGCGATCTACATCCCGTTCGTGGTCATCGACATGGTCGTGGCATCGGTGTTGCTCTCGATGGGCATGATGATGATCCCGCCGGTGCTGATCTCGCTGCCGTTCAAGATCTTGATCTTCTTGCTCGTCGACGGTTGGAATCTCACCGTTCAAGCGCTCTTCACGAGCTTTCAACATTGACGTACGCGGCCGCGCTGAGCCTGGGCCGCGAGGCGATCACGATCGCGCTGCTCGTCTGCGCGCCGGCGCTCGTGATGGGCCTGGTCACGGGGCTCATCATCTCGATCTTTCAGGCCGTCACGCAGATCCAGGAACCGACCCTGGCCTTCATCCCGAAGATCATCGTCGTCGCCTTCGCGATCCTGTTCTTCGGGCCGTTCATGCTCGCGCTCTTGACGGACTTTACGCGCCGCGTGTTCCTCTCGCTCTCGACCTATACGCAGTGACGCAGACGTGCATCCGTTCAACGTCTTCGGGCTAAATCAAGCCCAGTTCGAGACCTATCTGCTCGTCGCGGTGCGGATCCTGGGGATGTTTTCGGTCATGCCGATCTTCTCGGGCCAACAGGTGCCGGTGCTCGTGCGCATCGGGATCTCGGTCATCATGACCTTCGCGGTCGGCAGCGTGGTGACGCCGCTCCCCGACTCGCTCGCGCTGGGTCCGCTGGCCGAGGCGGTGCTGGCGCAGACGGCGATCGGGATCATCTTCGGCTTCGTCGCGTCGCTCGTGTTCACGGGCATCCAGTTTGCCGGCCAGATCATCGACACGCAGATCGGCTTTGCGATCGCCAACATCATCAATCCGGCGACGCAAGAGCAAGTCACGATCATCGGCGAGCTGGAACTCGCGCTCGGCACGCTGCTCTACCTCGCGAGCAACGCACACTACTACATGCTGCAAGGCATGGCAGGCTCGTTTGCGCTCTTACCGCTGCCGTTCATCGATCCGCATATCGTGGTCGCAAACGACATCGTGCGTTTCTTCACGGAGGCGCTGTTTCTGGTCTTCCGGATCGCCGCGCCGGTCGCGGTGACGCTCGTCGTGGTCAACATCGCGCTTGCGTTCATGGCTCGCGTCGCGCCGCAGATGAATGTTTTCGTGATCGGTTTCCCGCTGCAGATCGCGGTCGGCCTCATCATGCTCATCGTGAGCCTGCCGCTGATGGGTTTCGTGCTGCCGCAGGTCTTCGCCGAGCAGCCGGCCCAGTTCGATGCGGTCTTCCGCGGCCTCGCGGCATCGCCGTTGCCTGCCCCGACGCCCTCGCCGGCAAAGACCCCCTGACCGATGCCGAAGCCCGAACAAACAGAGAACGCAACACCCAAACGCCGCCGCGAGGCCCGCGGCAAAGGCCAGATCGCGCGTTCGCAAGACATCGGCAGCGCCGCGATCTTCCTCGCTGTCGTCGTCGCGCTGCACGTCGGCTTCCTCGCGACGCTCAGTTCCGCCGCGCACGGATTCGAGGTCGCGTTCGCGCACTCCGCGGATCCGGGCGAGGTGACGATCCACTCGGTCTGGGGGCTCTTCGTGCGCAGCGGGATGGCGTACATCGCGATCCTGAGTTTCGCGTTCATCGCGGCCGTGGCGATCGCTCTCGTGGTGAATTTTCTCCAGTTCGGCCTCCTGTTCACGCCGAACGTCATTGCGCCGAAGTTCAGCAAACTCAACCCGCTCGCCGGTTTCCAGCGGCTGTTCTTTTCCTCGCAGACGTTCGTCAATCTGCTCAAGCAGTTGCTCAAGCTCGGGCTCGTCGTGCTGCTCGTGTACATGGGCGTCAAAGATCATCTGAACACGTTCTATGCGCTCGGCAACTCCTCGCCGCAGATGATCATCACGACCATCGAGTCGCTGGTCTACAATATCGCGATCCGCTTCGCGATCGTGCTCGTCATCCTCGGCATCGCCGATTACTTCTGGCAGAAGCGGCAACTCGAGCAATCGCTCAAAATGAGCAAGCAAGAAGTCAAAGACGAGAACAAGCAGGCGGAAGGGTCGCCCGAAGTCCGTAGCGCCGTCAAGGCCCGCCAGCGTCAGTCGGCGCGGCGACGGATGATGGCGGCCGTCCCCAAAGCCACCGTCGTCGTCACGAACCCGACGCACTTTGCGGTGGCGCTCGAGTGGGACGAGCTCACGATGAATGCGCCCGTCGTGCGCGCGAAGGGCGCCGACCTCATGGCCAAGCGCATCCGTGAGATCGCCCGCGAGCACAACGTGCCGATCCTCGAAAATCCGCCGCTCGCCCGCACGCTCTACGACAAGGTCGAACTCGATAGCCCGATCCCGCCGAATCTGTATGCGGCCGTCGCCCAAGTGATCGCCTTCGTCTTCAAACTCAAGAACAAAACGATCGCCTAGCAGGCCTGTGAAAAAGTGGCGTCGCGCGGATCGGCACCGAACATTTCGTCGAAGCGAGACGCGATGAGGGAGCAACGCCGTAGCGTTGTGACCGAAGAGCAACGAAGTCTTCGGCGGAATGGGCGGTGTCGAGACGCCGGCGTCATTTTTTCACAGGCCTGCTAGCGTCGTGGTAAAGCTTTCGTACGTGTCATTGACCCGCGGCGGCGACCGGGGGTACGCTGGCGTGTGACGTGCTCAGCTTTGCCGTAGCCCGAGCCAACCCGGATCATCGCCGGATGGCGGCGATCGCGATTGCGATCATCGCCGCGTTGATTGCGATCACATTTCCGTTTGCTGCTCGCCCCTTGCCGCACGTCGCCGCCTTCTTGCCGATGTTCGCGGTCTATGCGGTCGGCGCCGATGCGCTCAGCGCCTATTTGCTCCTGACGCACGCGCGGGTGGTGCGCTACCCGCCGCTCGCGATGCTGGCGGCCGCGTTCGTTTTCGGCGGCAGCGTCGCCGGACTCCAAGTGATGACGTTCCCGACCGCCTTCACACCGAGCGGTCTCTTCGACGTCAACGGTCAGACCTCGGTGTGGATGTGGACCTTCTGGCATCTGGGTTTCCCCCTCTGGATCCTCGCGTACGCGATCGTCGATGCGCGCTGGCAGCGCTCCGACCGGCTCGGGCTGGCCGTCCGTCCGGCCTGGCTGCGGGCCGTGGTCCCGCTTGCGCTCGGCGCCGCGGCCGTCGCGCTGCCGGTGTCGATTGCGCTGGCCGGGCGGCTGACGCTGATCGTCCACGGCGATTTCTCACCCGGTTTTCGCAACGGCGTGTTTCCGTTCGTGCTGATCGTCAACGCGGTCGCGCTGGCCGCCGGTGTCGTGCGCTTCCGGAACGGAACCGTCATCCAGGTCTGGGTGCTCGTGGCGCTCTTCACGATCAGCGGCGACGTGGCGCTCAACCTCTTGGGTGGCCACGCTCGCTTCACGCTGGGTTGGTACGTCGCCCGGCTGTGCACGCTCATCTCCACCTCGACCCTGCTCGCCGTGCTCATCGCGGAAATTCACACGATGTACGCGCACGCAGCGGAGCTGGCGGGGATCGACGGCCTTACGGGCATCGCCAACCGGCGGATGTACGAGGAGCGGCTCGAGGCGGCCCACCGGACCGCGGCGCGGAGCCGCCGGCCGTACGCCGTGATCATGTTCGACGTCGACTGGTTCAAGGCGTACAACGATGCCTTCGGGCATCTCGCGGGAGACGACGGGTTGCGGGCCATCGCCGGCGCTGCACGGGCGTCGCTCGGCCGTTCCTCCGACGCGCTCGCGCGCTACGGCGGCGAAGAATTCGCGGTGGTCCTCGGCGATACGACCGCCGCGGGTGCGACCATCGTCGGCGAGCGGATCCGGGCCGCCGTCGCAGACCTGCGGCTCGCGCATGGGCCGGCGTCCGGGACCGCGTTCCTCTCGGTGAGCGTCGGCTGCGCGGCCTACGAGCCGCCGAGCGACGAGACGGCATTCGATGTGCGCACGCGGGCGGATCGCGCGCTCTACGCGGCCAAGGACGCGGGGCGCAACCGGGTCGAAGTCGACCTCGTGGCCCGCTCGCTGGAAGGACCGTCCACCTACTCTTCCGCGACCGGAGTGCCGATAGCAGAAGTAACGTGCGACCCTTTATGAGACCATGGCGGTAAACGCTCGTCCACGGTCCCCCGGCCTGCTCGACCGGCTAGCCTCGTCGGCCCACCTTTGGGTCGCCGCCGCTTCCGTCATGCTCGTCGTTCTGATGATCATCCCGGTTCCGCCGTGGATCCTCGACGCCTTGCTCAGCGTGAACATCTCGATGGCACTGGTCATCCTGCTCGTCACGCTGTACACCGAGAACGCGCTCTCGTTCAGCGTCTTTCCGACGCTGCTCCTGATCATCACGCTCTTCCGGCTCTCGCTCAACATCACGGCGACCCGCTCGATTCTCTTGCACGCGTACGGCGGAGCGATCATCGAGGCGTTCGGCAATTTCGTCGTCGGCGGCAACTACGCCGTCGGCATCGTGATCTTCGCGATTTTGATCATCATCCAATTCGTCGTCATCACGAACGGCGCCGGCCGCGTCGCCGAAGTCGCGGCCCGGTTCACCTTGGACGCGATGCCCGGCAAACAGCTCGCGATCGACGCCGACCTCAATGCGGGCCTGGTCACCGAAGCCGAGGCGCGTCAGCGCCGCAAGGACATCCAGCGGTCGGCCGACTTTTACGGCGCGATGGACGGTGCCTCGAAGTTCGTGCGCGGCGACGCGATCGCGGCGATCATCATCGTCATCGTCGACATCGTCGGCGGGTTCGTCGTCGGCGTGCTGCAGCTGCACTTGAGCCCCGGCGCCTCCGCGGCGCGCTTCACGCTCTTGACCGTCGGCGAAGGGATCGTGACGCAGATCCCGGCGCTGCTCATCTCGACGGCGACCGGTATCATCGTCACGCGGGCGGCGTCGGAATCGTCGTTCGGCGGCGATCTCACGAAGCAACTCGTTCAGGAGCCGCGCGCGCTCTTCATCGCGGGCTCGCTGCTCGTCTTCTTCGGGATCTTTGGGCTGCCGTGGTTCTTCATGTTCCCGATGGCCGGGATTCTCTTTTTCCTCGGCTTCCGGCAACTCGGTGCGGCTGCGCGCGCGAAACTGCCGGGCGCCGCCGGCGCCAAAGCGGGCGCGCCGGGCGCCGCGGGATCGTCGTCGTCGCCGGCGGTCAAACCCGCCGAATCCGTCGTGCCGCTGCTCTCGTACGATCCGATGGAACTCGAGATCGGCTTCGGGCTCATTCCGCTGGTCGACGTCAGCCAGGGCGGCGATCTGCTGGAGCGGATCACGATGATTCGCCGCCACGCGGCGCGTGAACTCGGGATCGTGGTGCCGCCGATCCGCGTCCGCGACAACCTGCAGCTCAAGCCGTCGACCTACATCGTGAAGATCTACGGCCTCGAAGTGGCGCGCGCCGAAGTGATGGTCTCGCGGTTGCTCGCGATGAACCCCGGTACCGCGACCAACGGCATCGACGGGATTCCGACGACGGAGCCGGCCTTCAATCTGCCGGCGCTCTGGATCCCCGAGAGCTCGCGCGGCGACGCCGAGATCGCAGGCTATACGGTCATCGATCCGACCTCGGTGATCGCGACGCACATCACCGAGATCATCAAGTCGCACGCGCCGGATTTGCTCGGCCGTCAGGAAGCTTCGGCGCTGCTCGACAACGTCAAGCAGCACTACCCCGTCGTCATCGAGGAGCTGGTGCCCAACCTGCTCACGGTCGGCGAGATCCAGCGCGTGCTGCAGAATCTCTTGCGCGAACGGATCCCGATTCGCAACCTGCTGCTGATTTTGGAAAACCTTGCCGACGGCGCGCGCCAGTCGAAGGACATCGACTTCCTCACCGAGCGCGTCCGAGCGGCGATGGCCCGTCACATCTGCGCGGAATACGCGGAGAACGGCCTGCTCTCGGTCATCACGGTCGATCCGAAGCTGGAATCGCTGCTCGCAGAGGCCGTGCGGCGCGGCGAAGACGCCTACGCGTTGCTCGATCCCGCCACGGTTGCCCGGATCTACAATTCGCTCACCAAGAACATGCAGACGGCGCAGCAGGGCGGCCTCGTGCCGATCGTGCTGGCCTCGCCGTCGGTTCGGCTCGCGCTCAAGCGTCTCACCGAGCGCGCCGCCCCGGCACTCGTCGTCCTCTCGTACTCCGAAGTCGCTCCGGGTCTGCGTGTCGAATCGATCGGGCAGATCACGGCGACCGAAGACGTGGCCGAGACGGTCGGCGCGGTCTAGCGAGCGATTCGAACGATGGTTCTGCGCGCACTTGGATTCAAATCGAGGCCGTCGGGGGCCGCCCTCAAGGCGAAACTGCCTGCGGCCAATTCGTTCGTGGATGTTACGGTGCCCGGCGGGAAGGGCACGGCGTCCGTTTGCGTCGAGCAAATCGATTCGAATGGCTTCACGTGCACGGCGGCGCCTGAGGTGAAGCCGGGTTCCGTCGCGGTGTTCGTCTACAGTTCCGCCAACGGAAAGTATCGGTTCAACGCGAAGTGTACGGGTATTCGCGGTGAGCACGCAGCGTTCGATCTACCAAAATCGATTGAAACGCTGGCCAAGTTCGGCGGCTCGCAGCAACGCCAGACGGTTCGACTCGACGCGGTCGTTCCGGCGCAGTGGCGCGCGGCGCAGGCCGGCCAGGGACGCGGAGAATTTGTCCGCGCCTCGCTGACCGATATTTCGCGCAGCGGTGTGTCGCTGATCATCGGACACGAACTGGCGAAAGGGACGCAGGTTGAGGTACGCTTCACGCTCAACTCCGAAGCGTCGCCCGTCACGCTTCTTTCCGAGGTGATGCGGACGTCGAAGATCGGGACGGCCGGTAAGGTCTCGCTCGGGTTGAAATTTCATGGAATTCGGCCTGAAGACGATCGCGCAATCATGGAGTTCATCAACAAACGCCAGGCCGAGCGGCGCAGCCGCGGGCTGGCCTAGGGGCTTGAGGAGAATCGGCTGTTTTTATGAGTAAGAAGGTGCTGATCGTCGATGACGCGGTCGTCATGCGAATGATGATCAAGGGCATCCTGTCCAAGAATGGCTTTGAAGTCGTCGGCGAGGCGCAAAACGGCGCCGAGGCGGTCGACAAGTACAAGCTGCTGAGTCCGGACTTAGTGACGATGGACATGGTCATGCCGGAGATGGACGGGATTACCGCCGTCAAGCAGATCATCGCTTCCGATCCGAACGCGAAGATCATCATGTGCACGTCGATGGGCCAACAGGCGCTGGTCGTCGAGGCCATTCAGGCCGGCGCGAAGTCGTTTATCACGAAGCCCTTCCAGCCCCCGAAGATCCTCGAGACCATCAACAAAGTCTTAGCGTAAGCGAGAACTGCCATGACACCAGCGCTCAAACTCTCCGACCTGCAAAAAGACGCCCTCAAAGAAGTCGGCAACATCGGTGCGGGCCATGCCGCGACCGCCCTCTCGCAGTTGCTCAACACGACGGTCAAACTCTCCGAGCCCTCGATCGACGTGATCAAGTTTCGCGATCTCGCGACGCGCGTCGGCTACGAGAACCGCGTCGTCGCGGCGCTGCACATGTACGTGCGGGGCGAAGCGCCGGGTCAGATGGTGGTGCTCTTCGACCGTGAGAACGCGCTCGAGTTCGTCAATGTGTTCATCAAACGCATCATCGGCGACATTCAGATCTTCGATTCGATCGTCGACTCGACGCTCAAAGAACTCGGCAATATCATCGCCGGCTCGTACCTGACGGCGCTGATCTCGCTGACCGGCATCAACCTCTTGCCGTCGGTACCGACGCTCTCGTACGGCACGATCCAGGCCGCCTTTCGCACGCTGATGTCGATCTTGCCGGACCAGGACGTGTTCCTGATCGAGTCATCGTTCCTCGATAAGGGTGCGGTTGTGTCCGGGCAATTCATTCTCATCCCGGAGACCGGGTCGCTCCAGCCGCTGCTCAGCGTTTTCGGCGTCGACTAACCGCGTGCGGTTCTCGCTGCCGCTAGCGAGTGCGTTCGCGGCCGGCGCCCTCATGCTCTGCGGCGTCGCTCAGAGCCCGCCGGCCTCGGGTACGGCGTCAGCCGCACCCGAAGCCGGCTGCCCGATCGACGTGATGGCGGTTTTTCCGCTCCCCGGCAACGGGATCACGGCGACCTATGCCGCGGTTCTCGCCACGCCGCGCACGCCGGGGGTCGCGTCGGGGACGCTCTGGATCAATACCTCGATGGGTCCCTTTCACGTGCCCTTCGCCCGCCGCCGAGTCATCGGGAGTCCCTACGCTTCCGGTGACGATCCGATCGTCTTCACGGTCCCCGCTGCCGGCACGCTCCAGAGCGTGTTCGTCGATACGCTCGGCGATGCGCCGCCGTGTCCGGCCGTCGTCGCTTGGACGCCGACCTACGCGCCGCTTCTCCAGGATTCCGTGAAGCGGCCTCTGCTTGCGGCGCTCGCGAATCCGGGGCCGCCGGCCGGCTCGACCGCGATCTCCGATCCCACCGCATGCCACACTCCGGACACCCCCGCCCGCGTCCTCAAGGCCGCGCAGGTGATCAGCGCGCCGGGTCTGGGCGGCGGCGTCGTCCAGGTGCGGGTTCACTTGGCCCCGGACAGCTCGATCGTCTCGACCGACGTGGTCGACCCCAACTCCGGCGTCCGCTACTACAACCTGCGCGCGCTCGCCGCCGCCCGCGCATCCGTCTACGCGACCGCCATGGTCAACTGCCGCCCGGTCGAAACCGACTATGTCTTCGGGTTCCGATTCGAGTAGGCGGCTTTTTTAACGGATCCGTTTCACGACCTGGGTCAGGTTTGCTCGTTCCGCTGCCGAATACCTAAGAGCATGTCGGCCGACGATTTTTTCGATCGAACGGAGTTCGTCCAATACTTCCGGGATGAAACGGAGGAGTTGCTGCAAAGCATCGACTCCGATTTGCTGCGTCTCGAAGGCTTCGTCGATTCGGGGAACGTCGATCCGGAGATCGTCGCGTCGCTCTTCCGCGGCCTCCACACGATCAAGGGCAGTGCTGGAATGCTGGATTTCAAAGAAGTCCAAGGCGTCGCGCACAAACTCGAAAACGTCTGTGATCTCTTGCGCAAAGATCGTATGCCGCTCTCGGAGAGCTGCGTCAACTTGCTGTTCGAGGGACGCGATATCCTCACGGCGCTCGTCCACGCGGCGATCGACGACGGGGTGGCCCCCGAAGGCGTGCAGAGCTTCATGGACCGGCTCGACTCGTTCGCGTCCGTCTATGAGACGACGGCGAAGGTGATCGAGGGCACGAATCTGCCCGAGATGTCGGCCGAACAGCATGACGAGACGACACCGGTCGAGCAACACGAAATCGACGCGTTCGAGGCGGAGGTCGCGCGCCTCTTAGCCGCCCAAGCGAGCCAATCCGCGCCGGAGCCCGCGACCGCGAGCCCGGCGCTCCCGCTGCCGGCGACGCAAGCGGCGGCCGGCATCGTCGACGCCGCCGCCGCCCAGGCTGCCATCGACGCGCTCCTCGCACCGGAGCCGGCGGCGAAGCCCGCCGCGCCCGCGACGCCGAAACCTGCGGCGCAAGCCGCACCGGCGGCCGCGGTGACCCAAGCCCCGGCTCCCACTTCCCCCACGGCGCCGGGCAAAGCCCCCGCCGGCGGGAAGAATCTGACGATCCGGGTCGACATCGAGCGGCTCGACATGTTGCTCAACCTCGTCGGCGAACTCGTCATCAACCGGACGCGGATCTCCGATATCGCGAACACGCTCTCGCGCAACGTCAACGATCCCAACCACCACCAAGACGTGGTCGTCCCGCTGGCCAAAGATCTCGCCGACTCCTCGGCCCTGCTCGCGCGCACCACGAACGAGATCCAGGAAAGCATCATGAAGGTCCGCATGGTGCCGATCGGTCAGGTCTTCGACCGCTTCCCGCGCATGGTGCGCGATCTCGCCAAAGCACGCAACAAGGAAATCAAACTCGAGATCGCCGGTGCGGAGACCGATCTCGACAAGACGATCGTCGACGAGGTCGGCGAGCCGCTCATGCACCTGGTTCGCAACAACATCGATCACGGCATCGAAGAGCCCGACGTACGTATCGCGCGCGGCAAGCCGCGGGCCGGCACGATCAAACTCAACGCGTATCACGAAGGCAATCAGGTCATCATCGAGGTCCAGGACGACGGCGGCGGGATTCAGCTCGAAAAGGTCCGCGAGCGCGGGATCAAACAGGGGCTCATCACCGAAGCCGACCGGCTGACCGATCGCGAAATCATCGAGTTGATCTTCACGCCCGGCTTCTCGACCGCCGAACAAGTCACCGACGTTTCGGGCCGCGGCGTCGGCATGGACGTCGTGAAGAAGAACATCTTGCGCCTCAAAGGCGTCTTCGATGTGGACTCGGTGCTCGGCGAAGGCACCAAGTTTACGATGAAGTTGCCGCTGACGCTGGCGATCATTCAAGCGCTGCTCGTGCGCGTCGCAAACGAACTGTACTCGATTCCGCTCGATGCGGTCATCGAATCGCAACGCATCGATACGAGCGACGTACGCACGGTGCACGGCGGCGAAGTGATCACGCTGCGTGGCCAGGTCGTGCCGCTGATCCGCGTCGGTGAATTCTTCAACCTCACGAAAGAACGCGATCCCGACAAGGTGATGATCGTGATCGTCGGCCTGCAAGGCCGGCAAGTCGGCCTCGTCGTCGACTCGTTCCAGGGCGAACAGGAGATCGTCATCAAACCGCTCTCCGATGTGATCGGCCGCATCCCGGGCATCTCCGGCGCGACGATCCTCGGCAACGGATCGATTTCGCTCATCATCGACGTTCACTCGCTCGTCGCGAGCGCGTACGCGGGCGGCAAAGTCGCCCGCGCTGAATTCTCCGGCGTCTAACCGAACCGGCAACGCTCTGCCGATTAACCAGCACCGATTCGATAAGGGATTTCCATGGCAATGAACGATAAGGCTCCGACCAAACTCACCGGCCAGACGATGCAAGTCGTGAGCTTTGCACTGGGCAGCGAAGAATACGGCGTCGACATCGCGCAGGTCCAGGAGATCAACCGGATGGTCACGATCACGCACGTTCCGCGCGCGCCGCACTTCATGGAAGGCGTGATCAACCTGCGCGGGCAGCTGATCCCGATCATCGATCTGCGCACGCGCTTCGGGATGCCGCGCACGGAGCACACGAAAAACACCCGCATCGTCGTGACCGAGATCGGCAGCAAGCGCGTCGGTATGGTCGTCGATTCGGTCTCCGAAGTGTTGCGTATCCCGACCGAGCAGATCGAGGACGCGCCCGATATGATCGCGGGCGTCGAAACCGAGTACATTCGGGGCGTCGGAAAGATGGGCGATCGGCTGATCATCATGCTCGATTTGGGCCGCGTGATCTCGGGCAGCGAGAAGCGTGATCTCGAGACCCTCGAAACGGAAGCGGTCTCCGCCTAAGGCGTCGAAGGCGACCCCGTGACCAAACCCGAGATAGCAGCCGCCCCTTCTGAGAACGGTTCGACCCCCGAACCCGGGCGCTCGAATGCCACGCTGACGCGCACCCTCGTGTGGGTGGGGATCGCCTCCGCCTCTGCGGCGCTGACGTTCTTTCTCGTCCGCGCTTCCATGCGCCGCGCGCCGGCCGATGAGACCAGCGAGCGCATTCAAACCCTGATCGACGAGGCCAACCGGCTTCTCCGAACGCTCGACGAAAAGAAAGCCAACGGCTAGCCGCGGCGGGATCATTCCCGGCCCCGCCGCGCCCGGCATCGGGCTCGGAACGGTCGCGCGGGTGACGTTCACCGATCTGCTGGCCAACGGGCAAGGCGTCGGCCGGATCGATGGGCGGATCGTGGTGTTCGTGAGCGGCGCCTTGCCCGGCGAGCGTGCCCAGGTCCGCATCACGCAGGCCAAGGCGAAGTATCTGGTCGGCGAGATCGTGGTGCTCGAATCACAATCGCCGCTCCGGGTCACGCCGTTTTGCGGCGTGTTCGGGGTCTGCGGCGGCTGTCAGGTGCAGCATCTGTCGTACCCGGCCCAGCTCTCGTGGAAAGAGCAGATCGTCCGCAGCGCGCTGCGCCGGATCGGCGGGCTCGGTGAGGTCGACGTGCGGCATCCGGTCGGGATGGTCTATCCGCGCCAGTACCGCAACAAGATGTCGCTCGTCGCCCAGCCTTCGCCCGCCGGGACGGAACTCGGTTTTTATCAGGCTCGCTCGCACGCGCTCGTCCCGATCGAGCAATGTCCGGTCGTGCTGCCGCACCTCGACCGCGCGATCGGCATCCTCCACCAGTGCGCGGCGGCGGGTTCGGAGACGGCGCCCGCGTTCGACGGTGTCCGCCACGTCACGATGCGGATGGGCGCCGCCTCGGGTCAATCGGTGCTTTCGCTGACCACCGACCGTCCGTCGCCCGCGATCACGGAGAAGGCCCCGTCCTTGGCGCGCCGCGTCCCGGGTGTGGTCGGCATCTCGAATTCGTTCGAGCCGCGCAACGCGAACTCGGTGCTCGGGCGCAAGATGAGTTACGTGTACGGGTCGCGCGAGATGGAAGAAGCGATCGAGGACGTGCGCTTCCGCGTCTCGCCGGCGTCGTTCTTCCAAGTGAACAGCGAGATGGTCGGGAAGATCTTCCGCTACATGGCGCCGGGGATGAAGCCGGGCCGCAAGATCGTCGATCTCTATTGCGGAGCGGGAACGTTCGCGATCTTCTTCGCGACGCGGGGCGCTTCGGTCGTCGGGATCGAGGAGAATCCGTCCGCGATTCGCGAGGCGCGCGTGAACGCCGATCTCAACGGCGTCGCCGATCGCGCCACGTTCATCGAGGGCCGTGTCGAGGGCTCGGTCATCAGCGAGGCCGGGAAGAAGGCGCTCGCCGAGGCGGAGATCGTCTTCCTCGATCCGCCGCGCAAGGGTTCGGACGAAGCGACGCTCGATGCGATCGGCCGCGCGCGCGTCCACAACATCTGGTATCTCTCGTGCAATCCCGCCACGCTCGCACGCGACCTCGCCTACCTCGTCAAATTCGGCTACCAGGTCGGTGTGGCGCAACCGTTCGACATGTTCCCGCAGACCGGCCACGTCGAGACGCTGGTGACGCTGCACTTCGCCGGATCGCCCGAAGTCGAGCTGCCGGAAGCCGAAGGCACGCCGTGGACCGATCAGATCCCCGAGTGGCCCTCCGACGGCCGCTTCGCCCAAGACGTCTATCCCAGCTTCGTCCAGCCCCTCGACTAGCAGGCCTGCTCGGGCTTCCCGCCTTCGCGAGCGTCGCTGGGGCCCCCGATCCCCCGAGTGTCATCCTGAGTGTCATCCGTCGACAGGCTCAGGATGACACTGGCGCGGTGTCGAATCGTACCGGGTCATGGCTTCCGATCGGATCGACGTGCCGCACGTCGCAAAACTTGCCCGTCTTGCACTCACGCCCGAAGAAGTGGAACTTTACGGGGGCCAACTTGCCGGCGTGTTGCGTTTCGTCGATGAACTCCGCGAGCTCGATACGGAGAGCGTCGCGGCGACGGCGCAGGTAATCGAATCGCGCAACGTCGTGCGCCCCGATGCCGTCGTGCCGGGCCTTTCGCACGCAGACGCACTCGCCGGCGCCCCCGCCGCGCAAATCGGCTTCTTCCGCGTCCCGAAGATCATCGCGGGTGCGGACTGATGGACGTCACGACGGCAAGCGCTCGCGAGATCGCGAGTGCGGTATCGTTGAAGCGAACTTCGGCCGCGGAGATTGCAGAAGCGATGATCGCGCAGGTTGCGCGCGTCGACGGGGAGCTCGGCGCGTACCTTACCACGACGCCGGAGCTGATGCGCGAGCATGCGGCGCGGGTCGATGCGCGGATCGCGGCCGGCGAGACGTTGCCGCTGGCGGGCGTTCCGGTTGCGATCAAGGACAACATGTGCCTGCGCGGCACGCGCACGACCTGCGGCTCGAAGATCCTCGAGCACTGGATCGCGCCCTATACGGCGACCGCGGTGCAGCGGCTGCTCGATGCGGGCGCGCTCCCGATCGGCAAGACCAACATGGATGAATTCGCGATGGGCTCATCGTGCGAGAACTCCGCACTCGGCGTCACGCGCAACCCCTACGATCGCGACCGCGTGCCGGGCGGCTCGTCGGGCGGCAGCGCGGCGGCCGTCGGCGGCCTCGCCGCGACGGTGTCGCTGGGCAGCGACACCGGCGGTTCGATTCGCGAACCCGCGGCGTTCTGCAATATCGTCGGCTTCAAGCCGACCTACGGCCGCGTGTCGCGCTACGGCCTTGTCGCCTTCGCCTCGAGCCTCGATCAGATCGGGCCGTTCGCGCGCACGGTCGAGGACGCGGCGCTCGTGTACGATGCGATGGCCGGCAAAGACCCGCACGATGCGACATCGGTGGACATCCCGGTCGAATCGACGGCGGATCACCTGCGACACGATCTGCGCGGTCTGCGCGTCGGGATCGTCAAAGAGTTTGCGACCGGGGATCTCGGCGCGGAGATCGACGCGACCTATCGGCGCGCCTACTCCGATCTCGAGCGGCTCGGTGCCGAACTCGTCGAGGTCGAACTGCCGTCGGCGAAGTACGGCCTCGCGACGTATTACTTGATCGCGCCGGCGGAGTGTTCGTCGAACCTCGCGCGCTTCGACGGCGTGCGCTATGGCTTGCGCGTCGAGGGCATCGACGTCGGCGACATGTACGAGAAGACACGTGCCGCGGGTTTCGGCCCGGAGGTGAAGCGGCGCATTTTGATCGGAACCTACGCGCTCTCATCGGGCTACTACGATGCGTATTACGTGAAAGCGCAGAAAGCGCGCACCAAGATCGCCGCCGACTTCGCGCGCGCGTTCACGAAATGCGACCTGATCGCCTCACCCGCCGCATCGACGCCGGCCTTCGGCTTCAATGCGAAGAGCGATCCCGTCGCGATGTATCTGATGGACTACTACACGATCCCGGTCTCGCTCGCGGGTCTGCCGTCGCTCTCGGTGCCCTGCGGCGCCGTCATCCCGGAAGGCGGATCGCATCCGATGCCGCTCGGGCTGCAACTCGCCTCCCCGCTCTTCAGCGAGCGTCTCTTGCTCGGCGCCGCGCACGCCTACGAGCGAGCGACGAAGCACGCCGAGAAGCTCGCGCCGCGCGTGGCGGTGGCCGGATGAGTGTCGCCGAGCG
>Ga0116230_10002604_pt1 | contig 17381 bp, 15 predicted proteins | sample S1TSphfallax_3_FD_88678 | JGI IMG/M metagenome (GOLD analysis project Ga0116230, IMG submission 88678) | Host-associated microbial communities from peat moss isolated from Minnesota, USA - S1T2_Fd - Sphagnum fallax MG | ecosystem: Host-associated > Plants > Peat moss > Unclassified | place...
AGGGTGGCCAAAGCTCTCAGAGAGCACTACTAGACCCCCAGTCCTCTCTATTGCAACCTTCATCTCTGCAATTCCAACCTGCATGAAGAGACAAAAATCAATCCTATTGCAGCTGGGTCTTTTTGACAATCACACCAAAGGCTTCTGTGTGCTTGTAAGAAACTAACACAATGGGAGAATAAAATTAGCATCTGTCTCCTCAAATTAGGCACGTGTCTTTACAGGAAACAGAGAGAGTTGAATTAGAAATCAGGTTTGTTTATCAACAGGTCATACTGAAAAAACATCAAGGCTCTAGTTTGGCAGGCGCATGAGAATAGAGAAAAAGAGCTGGTTCCCTTTCCTAGCCATGAATAGAGGGTTGAATTCAACCTCACATTAGCCAGGTTATATATTCTTAACTTGAAAACCTATGAAGAGTTTGGATTTTCTTCTTGGTGCAAAGTCCCTTTCATATCAATGTCCAAACCCCAGATGAGTATGGATTCCTGTAGATGGTCTGTGTTGCAGGAGAAAATCTTGAATTCTAATAAAACCCTAAATCTTCCAGATTTCTCCACATCACAAAGGATAGACATTGACTGTGCACTCCTGTTCTTCGTCTTTGAGGGGGGATGGAGGGTGATGATGAACAGACCAATACAATCATGTGCTGTGTGAAACCCTAAAACTGGTGAGCAGCACACTCTTCTCATATATGAGTGCACAGAGGACAAGTTTCAGGACCTTGAGCTGCTGACCCTGAGGATAAGTTTGAAATTGTGAAATCCAATTATGGCTTCCAATGACTGTATACTGCTGAACATTGAATGCAGCAGATTTTTTGTTCACACGTTGTACTGATTTTCAGTGGAGAAATTTGCTTCCAGAGCATCAAGAACAACACCAGACAGTTCCAACTCACCTGATCCAAAGCAGAAGCAAAGAGATCCAGCACATGGCCCTGGTTCACCAGCTGCTTAGCAAGCCCTTCATAAAACTTGATAGCTTTCCTGTAATGTGGGACAGCATCTTTGTCTATGTCTTTGTGCGATCGGATCGGATCGGAAAGATCCTTGGAAACGATAGTCCCTCCCTCCGTACAAGGACCTCCGACAAACGCCATAATGCGAGCTCCGGTTCCAGGAACACAAGCTCCCAACAAACTTGTCGCGACACTGAGAGCTGTCCCAGTGCACCGAGCCGCCCTTTGATCTGACGCGGTGGGCCACGCATCTCTCTGTAGCTCATCGAGCAAAGACGAGAGAGTGAATTCGCAAGAAGATGCAGGGAGTAAAAACCTGTTGACACTAGTTTTCGTGATCCCATCCCCAATCCCGGCAATCGCTCCGCTTCTCTGCACCACGCCACTGCCAGCTGCTGCCCGATTCGTGAGCTCGAGGTTCTGCAGAATTTTCTCTCTCGTCACCTCTTTGGCGCCTCGAAACACGTAAGATTTGGAGCACTCAGCAAAACCTAGCTCGTGGACATGGACCTGAGCACCGAAGGTGATGAGACCTACCATAGCATTCTCAGGCAACAAAGTGATAGCCTGCGTGAGCGACGTCTTGAGGTATCCGAGCTCCTCTTCGATAATGCAAGTGTCCAAGACGAATAAAAACACGGGAGGTAACCCTAGCTCCCCCGGCAGAGTATACTCAACTGTGGCGCACTGTGGAAAAAGCTCCGCAGGCTGATTAGTATCCGAAATAGAAGCATAATGAGGCGGGAAGTGGTTGCGCTGGTAACAGAAGGGACAGATCCAGAGCTTAGCTTGGAAGTCGACACGGCAAAAAGGATTAAGGAGCGAACGGCATGATTTGCAACGCAAGGGACCATACGGCAGGACGGTAAGCGCAGGCGCCGCATGCAGCGGTGTAACGATCGCTGTCAACGGCACGACGCACTTTGTAGCCTCAGCCTTCGAGCTAGGCCACACATTCCAGGGCATGCGCACTCCGTGCAACGCTTCGAGGTCGGCGAAGTCCGCCATCGCCCTCACAAACAGAGATCACACCCCCAGCTCTCCGTAGGCACTGCCCCCACCCGCTCTCTCTCTCTCTCTCTCTCTCTCTCTCTCTCTCGTTGTCAATGCGTGATTTGACGGTTGTGCAGTTGCTCGTGAATAGAGAAAGAACGCGATTGTCGGCAGCATCCCGTGCTCGCGACAAGACGCATTGCAGCGCGCACGCAGGATACGAGCGTTGTCGCTGATTGCCGGGCTTCACTGAGAGAGACGACCGCCGACGGGTCACGTCACCCGTTACCGCGCATTTCGTACCCCCGTCGCCGGCACCTACGATGGGCATTTTGCGTATCAGGGAAGAACAATTTATAAATAAATAAATAAATAAATCCGAGCACAGTCTTTATGATAACACGAGCTATTGAATAGTTTATTCAAATACATAAATAGAATTTTTTTGCCCAAAAGTCATTAAATTTAGCAATACTTACATAATAATGGCTATTACTTTTTTAATTCACTCACATAAAATACAACAACATAGGTATGCCCAAAAATGCCCAAAAATCTCTACCACGTATACCACGTATTGTACTAATTCTTTAAATTGAGAACGAATAATAACATGCTATTCTATCATGGAATTGTTGGTGTTGAGGAACCGGCAGCATCCAGTTGCCAAACGTGGCAGCACATCCTGAGCCTGAATAAGTACATCGCACACATTCCGGCCAGAAAGTTCTGCGCCGGAATCAGTACATCGCGCACACTCTGACAGCAAGTTCTGCGACGGAATAGGTACATCACGCACACTCCGGCAGCAAGTTCTGCCGTGGAATAGATATATCGCGAACACTCGTGTAGCAAGTTCTGCTCCGGAATGCGTACATGGCACATAGTCCGGCAGCTAGTTCTGCAGCGGAATAGGTACATCGCGCACAGTCCGACTGCGAGGCGCAAAAGCTGCCTGCCCCTCGCGTGCTCTTCTCACACCATCGCTTCTTCCCCGCTCGGCCCCCTAGTTCCATTGCCCGATTCTCTTTTCTGTTGCGTACTTGCTTTTCGCTTCTTTGGTTCTTGCGCTGTGTCTATCTCTTGCCTCTTCACTACTTCTGTAATTTTCAAAAATAGTTGGGAGAATCTCTCTATTTCTTTGTTTTTCTTTGGTCTTGGTCTGGGTGTTGGAGTGTGGTTTCTGGGATTGTTTTGTTTCCTAACGACTCTAATAGGGATTCGAAGCGAAGGATCGATCACCTGTTCGGATTTTTTTGTTGCTGTTCTGGTAAGTTGTTTTCCTCTCTGGTGTCTTGCTTGTGAAAATCCTGTTCTGATTCCTTGGCATTTGTGAACAAGGTGATTCTTTTAGGACGCGATTGCTGACAGGAACTCTTTGTTTCTTCCACTCTCGCTGTACCCATTCTGCACCACCTCGCTTTGTGAATAATCTATGGTTTGGTAGTGCCCCTGTGTTCGGCTTCTTCAACGTCGGTACCTAGGTGTCGTCGTGTTCCTTGTGTCATGACTAGTACATAGTCCGGAAGGGTGACCGATTGGTTATGTCACGTCCATGAAGGTTTCTTAACTGCAGAAACGGGGATTTCTTATTCTCTTTAGGCAGGGAAATCCTTGGGTGACGTTGAAAATATAATTTAAGCATGTGTTCTTCAAGTTATTCTGACTGAATTTGAGTCTTCAGGAGGCTGTTTGACATCCCTAGGCTGCAGAACCATACGAATTTGTATGTGGAAATGAGCTTTGCAGCTTTGCTTTGATTTTTGTGATGCTGAAGACTGTTGAAAAATAACAGGAAAAGAGGACAATATTGATGTGCCTGATAAGTTACAGCACATGTGCTGTAATGAGGTGGTTTTTTTTTTTTTTTTGGGCTCTATAGGGGATCTCTTCTCATCTTTTGGCAATGGCCACTTGGTCTCTTGTTTCCTTTTTAGTTTATTAAATCTGGCAATTTCAACTCTACCTTGGAGGTGGCAGGTGGTTTTGCTTGTTTTTTCACATGACAATTAGCACATTTACATGCATTTCTCCTTCATTTGTTGCCGTTATAGCCTCTACAGTAACTCTTCCTTCTCCTTTGGGTTCCAGCTATAGGGTTAGGGCTTCAACAGATTTTGTGTCCTGTGATTTCATGAATTTCACACAGTCAGTGCTCCATTATTTTACAAGAGTAAGTTCAAGTATTGTTAAGTTCTAGCAGGCAAGTGTCCAGATGTCACTGATGAGAGCATTTGCTAGGGCAGGTAGACAGGTCTGTGTACTTGTTGGTATTTTTCCTCTTTTGATCTTGAGGATAAGAGAAAATGCATGTTAGGTTTTCATTAATGTCAGCAAGTTGTAATTGTGTTTGGGAGCTTTGTTCTGACATGTGAAGGCAGGTGTGTGTCTATGTGCTGAATGGAAGGGTTTTTGTGTAAGTTTTCAATGGGGGTGGTTTCTATTTTTGTAATTGAAAGCCTCTCATTTGATGACTGAAACATATGATTTCTAGCTTGAATGTGGCAGTGAATTTGACACACGAGGAGGATAATGGGTCCAAAGGCATATGCTGCAAACAAGGCTTTGGATGGAGGAAAGGAGCTATCATGGATGGACCGCATGTGCCTCAAGATGGAGACATTTTGTGAGCTAGGGGAATATGGCCAGGGACCGACATTAATAATGCAGGTATGTGAATTCAGGGGCTGTTGCTATAGTTTGTGTACTGTCAAGTTATTAGCAGTGTTGGAAATTCATGTTGCAGCACTTGTGCTAGTTGCTTTGATTGTTGGACCATTCCAATTTGGCCTTGCATTGACCTCCATAAACTGGTGATGAGAGCAATCAAAGACCTTTTGAACTTCAACCTTTCCTCAAAACAACTCTACCTGTGTTGCCTGCTGGTCCCATATGCAGGAAATGGAGATGCAACTAAACTCATTAGGTTCTGGCTTGCGAAAGCTTGCAAATGAAGCTAATGAGTTTGTGCAAGAGCTGCTGATGCCACCAACCATGAATGACACTGAGAAAGCTGGTGAGAAGGGACTTGACTTGAAGCAGCAGTGCAATGTGAGAATTGCTGCCAGTCAGAAGAAGAAAGTCAAGCAGCCAACTGGAGGCTCTGTCAATCTCAATGATGACACCTGCAACAAGATTACTACTAATGGTAGGTTGGTGTTCTGGGTGAGTTGGGTTCAGGTGGCTTTTTGGTTGAGAACAGTTTAAATTTAGCATTGATATGTTGGTTATGGTCTGGTGGATTCACCTTTTGGACCTTCTAGCAGGCAATGTCCTGGATGTGGGTTCACTTAGTGTTGGGGTTGTTGTCTGGCAACCCAATTGAACAAGGTTGAGCTGTTCATGTCTCAATATCACAGGACAAGAGTGCAGCCTAGCTAAGGTTGACAGACTGTATCCCAGTCTGGACTCCAAAGTTAAGCACCCTAGGCTGAAATGGTTTTGGGATGGATGACCTCCCAAGGTAACTGTGCTACAAAGATGCATAGGGCCCACCTTCAAAAGGAGGTAGTATGTACAATCAGAGGCAGTATCAGTAGGAAAGAGGCTTGCAGTCATGCCAGCTCCAGGTGGCATCAAAAGTTTTTATATCACAGGACAATTGATTTGTGAAATGTATCAACTTGGCAAGGAGGAACAGGAGTGTAGCTCATGGAGCAGATTAACTGATCGATGCAGATTCTTTCTGGTGCCATCTTTTCTGATGAAACTCTCTTTCTAGTAAAAGAGGGTCCACTAGTGTGAGTGTGTCCTCTTCAGAGAAAATACTCTGAAGGCACTGTTTACTTTATCCCTATCTCTTGAGTGCCGGACAATATCACCAGTACGTCATCACTCAGCATGCAGATTTTTGTAAAGTTTTTCCCCCAAAATCTTGAGTACATCATTTAGTTATCAACAGCCACTGCTAGGAGCTGATGAAGTCTGTGGAATAATGGCAGCTAGTCACTCCCATTGATGATGAAGATGATAGTCTGATCTTTGTGAGTGACACCTACAAGGTTTTAACTGCACTCATTCTTGTCATCTGTTGTTGTGGTTTGGCAAGAACTGATATAATGGTGGTTACCTTCAAAGTTTTATCATGCAGTTTTCTTCATTGTCATTGATATGTTTTCTTTATTGTGTTACCGTCAAATTGCTGTTGCAGAGATTTCTCTTCAATTTCATGGATATATGATATGTCTGGAATAGAAAGCTCAAGGAACTCATCAGTAGAGTGTGCATGCAATACAACAACTAACAGGAATTGTGCTTCTGCAGCTGAGCTGAAGGGTGAAACCTGTCATTCAGGCATATTGGACTTCACAGGAGTGGAGGAGCAGCAGTCCTCCCTGCAGTCAGAAGGCTCTTTTGAGGCCACTTGGGATTGGCCACAGGAACCATTTGATGTGTCTGAAAAAGCTGGGGGTGAGCAACAACTTGTACAAGACGTGGGACAAGCCAGCTGCTCATCAGTTGGGCCTGCTGCTGAGGCTGCACCAGGGCTTTTTGGAAGTGCCAAGGTTTCCATATTTCTTTGACCTTCTGCATTGATTTGCTTTGGTTTGAAATTATTTCTCGAGAAGAGTTGCTACAAAAGCCTCTGACTTGGTAGAACTGTGTATAGATTGAGAAAGATGATGAAATTCTGATTTATTGCACATGTGATTGTTTATCAGTGCTAGGCCTTTGTTTTTCTGGACTTCAACTGCACAAAGACAAAGCAAGCATGGCTGTAAATGTCACGGTGATGGTGTTAGTACTGTGATGATACTTGACAATCTAGAATTGCTGGTGTTTGAGGTCAGGGAAGCAATGTTTAGGCATAATTCCTGTCCATGAATTGCTGCAGGAGCAGTTGTCCATGGATGCAGATGCTATCAAAGCTCCAAATGAGATGGTGAAAGGTGAGGAGCAATCAGCATTGAGTCTAAGCAAGACAGAAGAGCAAAAGAAACTCTGGACAACCATGTCAACATCTTCTTTGGATGGTTGGGAGGGAAGTGATATCATCATTTGTGAGGAAAATATTGAGCCTGATACCTGGCATGATTGGGAGCTTGTGTAATATACTTTTTCATCCACCTTCTTGCAAGAGGTAAGCAGCACGGAAGAAGCCCAGCCAGTCATCGCTTGCAATAAGTGTAAATACAAATGTTGCTGGAACTAGTATGTAATTTGCATACATCACCTCTCTCCACTATCCTCACAATTGGATTCTGTGTAGATTGATCAAAGCTTTGTAATGACAAAGATAACTAGTCTATGGAACTTGTCATTGGCTTCTCCAGGGACTCTCTATGTCCCAACATCAAATTCATCGTCTGAGAGCCCCAGTGACATATTGACTGGTTCAGGTAATCTGGATTGTTGAATTTGGTAAGCAATTTGGTTTTTCAAGTTGCTCATGCTAAAATCTCCTGTGGCCAAAGTGATACCTTTTCAATTTCAGAGACAATGCTCTGATGATTTCTAGTAGTTTGAAGATGATTGACCTTATGTCCACCAGTCTAAATCCTTTTTCTGTGCTCTTGCTCATAACATTAGCTTGATGACTCAGGCCTTCTCTAGTGTGAGTTTCATGTGCATCTCTACCAGTTATACTGTTTTTGGTGAAATTTCACATCCTGGCAACACAAAAGAAAGCCCTTGCAACAGGTACAAAGACTTTTTTTGGAAAAGAAATGGTGCATTGTCCTCACATTATGAGGAATTTTTTTTGGATTCACCATATTTACACAAAAGATTTTAGCATGTAGCCAACATGTAGCATGGTTCCTAGACTTTCTACTTCTCAACCTGTGACCAAATTTGACTATGTCCTCTTTTGGATGATAGCAAATAAAATACTCGGATCTCAACTACTTTCCTACCATTTATGGTTATGATCATCTCCCAGTCAAACACTTCATGGAGCAGGAACTGATGCTGCACAAGATCATTGCTCAACAGTCATATCCATGGTGAATTGTCACTCAAAAAACTGGTTGTTGTTAATAGCAGGAAGAGATGCTGCAGAGCTGCAGTCATGAGATGATTTTGAGATCACTTTTCAAACTTTCACTTTTCAAACTTCTTGTGGGTGTGCTTGACAGCAGACCAATTGTTCATGAGATCACTTAAAGAGATCATTTCTCAAGCTTGTTGATTGTGGTGTGCTTGTAAATGTGTAGCAGGCAGACAGCATATCAAATCTTCACTGAATCACTTTGAGGTCACTTCTCAAGCTTCTTGATTTTGTGCTTGTCAATGCACAACAAAGCACAATTCTAAAATCACTTTGAGATCACTTACCAAACTTCTTTATTATGTGCTTGTAAATGAGCAGCAGGCAGACAACAAAGCGATTCTTCATTGAATCTGAGGTGCTCCTTGACCTCATGACAAAGACAATGATGCATACGCTTTGCTGCAATCCAGTGGGGCGTAGAAGCACATTTGAGAGAGAATCAAGGAGCATGTGTCTGAATTGAGAATGTTACTTGATTATGTCTCAAATGAGTTTCCACGCTCCTCTGAATTGCAGCAAATTTCATGCTCAAAATCAATTCAGAGTCATAGCAGAATGCTACTTGATTGTGTCTTAAAATGTGCTTCAATAGTCCTCTGAATTGCTGCAAATGTTATGCTCAGAATCAGTTCAGAGACGTAGAATGCGAATTGATTATATCTCAAGTGTGCTTCTACGCACCTCTGGATTGCTCAGCAAAGCTCATTTTCAAGATGCTATTTCTGCTTTCTGCCTGTTACGCTCTGACAGAAAGTATCAAGTCAAAAGCTCCAGAGTGATGGTGAAGTGGACGGGCTGATGACTCTCATGTCCAACAGAACTCCCCGTTGTTCTTCAGCACGACTTGTACTTTTCTGTCTTCCGCAAAACTTTTGATCCGTGGCGGAAGTTTCCCCTCAGTTCGTCTAAAGCTCTGGCCTCTTTCTTTGATTTTATTAATAAAGTGCAAATCTGCAGCCAGGTATCGAAGCTTTTGTGTCTCTTTGTGTTGGCTGTTATGATGAATTTGAAGCTGTCTGTAAATCATGCGGCCCTTTGTGACGCCTCCTCTCTCTGTACACTACAATCCACGTATCCAGATTGCCGCACTCTGTTCTCTAGGTGAAGGTTTTCCCCTTGCGAGACGGTGGCCTGCTATAGATCTTGTCGCTGCATCTAGACTCACGCATGCTCATACTCATCATACTTGGTGCTCCGGAGACGGCAGTAGTGCTGCAATAATAATTATGTCTCTTCAGCCTGCGTCAGCTGCAGGGAGAGCGTGTGTGGCCGCGATTGCAACAACAACAATCGACGAGGAGGGTGCCAATGTGAAAGATCCTTCGATGCTCCTCTTCTCAGGTAAGGGTTTTTTGTTCTTTCCTTCAGGATTTCTTAGAATGGAAACTTTGCTATGTTTGTTTCCGAGGAATGTCTACGTTCTTGTTGCCCTTGAACCTGCAGTGCATAAGTTTGCTTGTTTTATCGTTTTCTAAGGAATTGTCAATTCAGGTGGGACGGCCTTTAACGGTGTTGTGGAGGAGCTTAAGAAGTTCACGACCCGCGTTGCGCACGTTCTTCCTGTATCAGACGACGGCGGAAGCACAGCAGAAATCGTCCGTGTTCTTGGTGCGTTCCCTTGCTTGTAAGAAGCATGACAAAGGAATCGCTGCCAAAGATGTCCAAGAATGCTGGTTGTTTGTGGGGCTGTAAGCTGCTGCTAGCTGTCTAGGGCATTGACTGCATTCACAAACTAAGTTCTGTAGCTCCTCTTCTTGAATTCCAATATGTATTCAGGGTTTGCAGGTGCATACATTTTGATCTCCTGATTAATTTGTTTGGCATTTGGCAGGCGGTCCTGCAGTGGGAGACATACGGTCACGCTGTTTACGCCTTTCAAGTGAAAGCTCAGTGGAAGCATTGGCAGTGAAACGGCTGCTTGGTCATCGGCTTTCTTTAGAGGAACACAAAGCTAAAACGGAGTGGTAGGCCAACACTACTTGCTTGTAGACCTCAATGGCATCTTGTCTCTGAGATCGCAGAAAAAAGAACATTTGTTTGATTTCAGTGCTTGCGAATAGCTTCTCCTTTGCATCCCACATTTCTTTGGATTGATTGGTTCTATTCAAGGCAGTTGATGAGGTTGGAAGTAAAGCTCCAGTTTGGTTTAATTTATTGTCTAGTTCTTCCTGCTAATCACCGACCCTGTCATCATAATCATATCTTAGGTTTTGATTCATTCTCTTCAAGGTAGTTGAAACAGATGAGGTTGGAGTTGAAGTTCTAGTTTTGTTGCTAGAAAGCAGTTCTGCACAAGTTTGAGAGTTTTTCTGCTATTTCCCAGGTATGAAATTGTGGAAGGTGACCACGAACTCTGGAGAAACGTGTCAGGACCTTACAGGGAAACTATTCGTGCATTCCTTGTTCATTTCCAAAGTCAGGTACAATTTTGCAGCTGAGTTGGTGATGGAGGATCCACCTGTTGTCATGGTTCCAGCTTACTTAAATTGCCATCTCATCCCTAATTAAGTCATCTGATCTTCTTTCTGTATGGAAAATGTCAAGCCCAAGTCAGACATAGTAATTTGAGTGAAGCAGTTGGCACGTGGGCACTCACTGCTTTTTGCTGTGCAATACAGATACTTCGGCACTCCAGAGCAAGATTCCGTTTTGCCAATGGGAGGTATAACTTATCTACTCCATTGTTCAAGCTGACATAGATCAGCATGACTAATCATGAGAAGTTGGGAAAGCTGAAAACTGGTTACTCTTGTGTGTTCTTGATGGACTTTTCCATACCCTGTCAGCTTGTGAGACTTGTTTGTTGAGTGTGGGTGACTTACTCTGCAGTATTGGGAATTTCTTTTTTGCTGGAGCACGAATATTTTTCCAGTCATTGGATGCAGCCATCTTCCTGTACTCACGGGTGTCACACATTCCAATAGATAGCCTGGTGCTGCCTGCCATCTGCACAAATGATCGCCTCACACTTGGCTGTGAGTTGAAGGTATGTCACTCCTATACCAGTAGTGGCTGTCAAGGATGTCCTTGGATTAATCTGCTTCGGCACAATTAAACTGCAGTGCTGATGATCCCATCTTCACTAATTCCCTTCAGTACATAGGCTAGAAAGCTTCTACATAGTAACAGGTCTTGTGCAGTATATGCAAATAATAGATTTGGAGGGGTCGCAAGCTTATCATTGAGAAACTGTTTTACTGTTTGTCGCAGAATGGGATGGTCATCAGAGGGCAAAATGAAATCTCTCATCCTATGCCCAAAGATGCAGCTCTAGGACAGACTGAGGCAGTAAACAAGGTAGGTGTGTGTTACACAGTGGAATGCACTGGTGGCTTCTAAAACTATGATTTCACACATCAACAATCTGTGAGGATTTTACTTACACCAAAGTAAGGAAAATGCAGGTGATGCAGGCATCACCACCACTACCATCACCTATAAAACACATATTCTACATGTCAAGTGAAGGAACCAACCTGCTGCATGAGGTACATATACAAATACTGCTCTGCAGATTTTTTCACAAGGAGTCTCATTGACATCCTGTGCTGTGGATTCCATTTCTAAATATTGAATGGCAATGATGACAGGTCTTTCCAGTAGTAAATTCTACAGTGTTGGAGCAGCTAATCCAGGTTGATGCAGTTGTGTATGGCATCGGCTCCCTCTATACTTCCATATGCCCATCATTGGTATTGTATGCTGGCTCTCTTTGTTTCATCACATACAGTTGATAGTGAAAGCATGTCAGCTAAGCTTGAACTCCACTTGTAAGCTGCTATGTCCAGGATGACAAGGAATTACAACTCCTTCCATTTGTTCTGGTGCAGTTTGAGTCATGCATTATATTTCAGATTCCAGAATGTAATTATGGATAGAGAGCTGTTAGAGCTGTCAGTCAGCAATGCAAGTAGATCATAGTCTTACAAATGGTGCACTGGTAAACTCCAGTCTGATCTAACCTGCAAGAACCTGGTCTCCTATTTTTGGACCAGCTGCTTAGTGACAGCAATGTATTGGCTCATATTGGACCTTACTGATGTGCATCAGGTGCCATGTGGTGTTGGAGAAGCAATAGCAGTTCGCTCTTGTCCCAAGGTTAGTTTTGTCATAGGTGTGTCATTTGAAACTCTCACTTCTCTGTTTGCAAGGTGAATTTTTTTTAGGGTCTTGCTGCTTTCATTATGTGTTGTTGCAGAGCCAAAATGAACCTGTTGCAGATTGAAGTTGTGCAGATTCTCATATTGAATACTACACATGATCGTGAGACAGCAGGGATGACTGCTTCAGGATTTGTGGTCTCTATTTGTGATGCTCTCAACCGCAAGTATTGTAATGATCCTTGTCTCTCCTTACAGCACAAGGTGAGTTTTGCAAAGGAGGCAATTGTGGACATGCTTGTGACCAATGTTAGAGTTTAGTCATCAACATTCGTTAAATTGGAGTCTGAAGTTCATTGTGTGTTGTTGAACTAGGTCTGTTCCCCAGGAGGTAGATTAGATCACCAGGTCAGTGTTCTGGAGTGATTAGGTGTGGATTTCCAGAATACAATTTTTTTGTCAATATTTTTCTGATCACTGTGATTTTTCCATTATTGGTGGTGGGTGCAGCCTAGTGCATATGTCAGTGTTATGCTGGTTCCAGCTGGGGGTGAGATACCAGTCGACATGGAGACATTAACTGGCATGGGCATCAATCATGTGGTATGGATGCAGCACAAATTATGGGAATTCATTGTTGTATGTGGTTGTACCAGTACTGTCATGTCATTAAAGACTGTTAGTAGTCCACATAAGAAAGTTGGGCCCATATACCACCCATACCCTGTACTGCAATACATCAGGGTCTAGCATGTAGAATAATAATCAGTATTATATTTTTTGGAGACATTCTGCATGGTGAACAGCATTGTGCTTAGCAAGAGAAATGTGCACAGATTAGAGTGGCTTGGAGACCCCTTTAGGTTTGTTCCCCTCTAACCACATGATTAATGTGCAACAGAAAGTAATTTCTTCTATAGATCAGAGTTCCATGTGTAATATTGTGAAACCTTTATGTGTGTGGTCAGGAGTTTTTGTCAAGGTTTTTGACATGACCATTTGGGTGTATGGAAAGCAGGTCACTGTAGGCACAGTGGAAGAAGAGAGACTGGGCCGCATTTATAAACCAAAGGCTCTAATTGCTGCTCTTCAATGTGTTACCACCAACTACCATTCCCATGATGTATGGATTGACCTAGATAATGGTTATGGTGTATCCAAGAAATCAAGACAAACCCCTTTGTAGTTGAGAACACAGTTTCAGAAAGTTGAGTTTCATCTACACTTTGCTATACTTGCTTCCTAGAGAAAGTTTGCTTGCAGCCTTCTAATGGCTTTTTCTTGTGTATGGTGTACTTCTGATTCAGCTAGATGACAATGGACTGACATGCTGAGATCCTCACAAGCATTACCTGAGGATTGAATGACAAAAGTGTGAAGGTACAAGGGACTTAACCAGCACAACCTTCATACTGTACAAAATAAAATCAAAACTTGATACTTCCAAGTAAGAGGCAGATCACTCAAATGATTGTCAATTTTTGGGTCAGTACTACTCCAGGTGCTAATAGTCCTAGACCATTTGAACAAAGCAGGGTCTGTACAGGAATTTATATTGTGAAAAGTTGCCTCTTGGCCAGCATCTTGATTCAAAATGGAAATGTTTCTTGTTTATTTAGTTATTTTATGTGGTTCCAAACTAAATCTCATTAAAAGTCAATAAGTATTGCTCAATATGAGTACATGCCATGATGATGCTCACAGTCTCCAACACAGGTTAGGGCGTTCATCAATATGTGTCAGGGATGCCCTTATAACCTCCATTGGTGTGTCCATTAATATACAAGGTACGTCATCAAGAGCCTTACCACCTTGACAGTTTCAGCCCACACTTCAGCCTCTTTTAAGTTAGACATTTGAAAGAGGACCTCTTACACTCTTTGCCTTCTGATGACATAATTTTTCTTTTAAAGAGTGTCCACTATAAACACTTTGTGAAGTCTGTACATCACATATTTTGCTTTCTATACTGAAATCCAGGACCTTTCTTGCACTTGTTGTAATTAGAACATGTCTCCTGCTTTATCCATTGATAGACTGGAGTCTATTAACGTCCACGCCACCATTGTGTTAAGGCATTGTTGGATTTTGCAGTGAATGTGGTCTCAGGTGATCAAAGAGTGGAAGGTAATCAGCCAAGACAATCCAACTGTCTTCTGCATTTACCCCAGTTTAAACTTCTATCACTTTCTGGATTTAGTGATAGACTGGGTAAAACCTCGAACGTTGTATTGTCCATAAGCCAGCAACAACCAAGCAGAGATTCGGGGTGGCAAGAGTGTAGCCTGCTCTAACTAAAATGTGACAGGTGGACTACTAGTTCTCACCAAGCCCATTGTCCCACAGTGACCAACAAATGTGGACTGGATGCTGATGATGAGCGGAGCCATGATCTGGTTGAAATTGCCTGCTAAATAAAAGCCCAACACTGTTGAAACTACACAGAAAAAATTTTACGCAAATTTGACATCAATGTATGTGTTCTTCATTTTGTGTTTTGGGTTGGATGTTTGTAGTTGCAGCTGAGTTCGTTTTGTAACACCAGAGATGAGACTCAAGACAGTCTTTCGAGCTAAACTCCCACACACAAAAAAGTTGTGTTTGGGTTTTGATTATTGTCATTGCAGATGAGTCGCATATGAGTTCATATTGTGAGGACATTCCCAAATTGCAGGACTAAGCTCTGCTGCCACCTCATCCTAGGCCCCTTTGTTTTGGGGATGCTCCCATTGTGGGGCTTTACCATACACATACTCCCAAAACCTTCTTACTTCACTCAATTGCTTTTGAAAACCATTGCCCATTTAAACTACTCCAAGAACACATGGCAAACTCAGTACTTTCATGCATCTGCCTCTATCCATCATTGGGCACCACCAAAGCCCAAGCACTTGTTTGTTCCTGTGGAGTATAGGACTGAAAGCTTGCTTGCTTATTGGAGCCACTATGTTCACTTACCTCAAGAACAAAAGGGTCGCAGGCCAACTGTAAAGTTGCACTAAGCAGTTGTCCATTCTTGTGACATGGAACATTAAGGTTGTGTGGCAGTTGAAAAAGCGTGAGCCTTACCCACTGTAGAGCACAAGGCGAATGTACCCACTGTAGAGGTACTTGACCTTCAGGGAGAGGACAATACTTTTTTCTTTTTTCTTTTTTCTTTTGGTCAATAGTACAATGCATTTTGTCACAAATTAGAAACAACAGGTGTTCTTTTTGGTGACAAATTTTGGCAGCACAGTGACAAAAGAAAAACAAAACTGAAATATTGTCAGAGATGCCTGGTTCTTTGACAAAAATATTTCCCAAAAAACTAGGGGAATTTTTATTTTTGAAAAATTACTACCACTTTTTGACTGCCCCCAAAAGTATGTCACCACCTTGTTACAGTTTGGAGAAAACTTTGGATGGTCTTCTAAAAACTGTTGCATCACCTTTTCTTTCAGAAAATTGGAAAAACGAACACTGAAAACATCTCTATCACGGAAACAATACTTTTGGTTTAGGGTTAAATCCCCTAGGGTGGGAGCATTTCCTAAAATATGGAGTCTAGGACAAGTTGGTAGTCCAGTCTGCCCCCACATTGTAAAGTGCACCACAAAGGTTATAAAGACCTAGACACAAATAGATCACAAGGTGTAGGAAAGGGAGGGGGGATTCTTCTGCCTTCTTTAAAGTCTGGGAGGAACTGTGAGATCTCTAGATTTTAGATCTCTCACTCCAAAGGAGTAGGTGTAATAACCCTCCTCTTTTCTAGGAGGGATATTCATGGATATAATGTGCCCTCCAACTACAATAGGAAATTTCTCTGTGTGCTTTCCATTACAAATAAAATAATTGTCATCTGTACAAAAGTTCACTTACAAATGGAAATGAATTGCAAAACCCATTTCTGGTTTCTGTTACTATATGGAACCTAGAATCGCCTAGAATCACCATTCAGTTCCTATCCAAACTGAACATGAATCACCACCCACAAAAGGGAAGTGAATAGTAGAATTTGGATGAATGTAACAGAAAAACAGGTGAAGTACTCAAGCCATGAAGGGGGGGTAAAATATAGAGAAACTCTCCCATTCTGTTGCTAGGTGCTGTATGATAGAACCTGTGGAACCCCAAGAGGAGAAAGATATGTGTCTGATGGACAAGCTAAGTTCACAGACGGCTCAGTTCCATATCCCAGTAGCAGGAAGAATGGCAGACCTTGTTTGTTTGTTAAGATGTTGAATGACTTTTGATTACTCCACCAGTTGCATGAAATACTTTGACTTGGTCACAGGGCAGAATTTTTTACAGCAGTATGATTGAGCATGAAGTGGATTTTCTTATCCTCCCTTCCTGGGTGGAGATAACTCTTGATTCCTTCTCAATGACATAATATGCTTTTCTAGCCAGACTGTTTCATGTACCTTTAGAGTAAGATAACATCATTTCCTCCCCCACTGAAATTATGGCTTTTGTCAGCTTACATACCCTGAGAAAGGCTTTGCCAGGTAAGCACCATTGCCAGAGCTTGGAACTTCAACTGTGTCGTTCAAAGTTGAGAACTGCTCCTCCAGTGTTGGTGGTGGTGAACATAGCAGCTTTTCCATCTGTTTCATTTCAAGTTTGAGAGTATTGTCAATTCCAGGGCTTTTTTTGGTTGACCTGAAAGGACACAATGAAGAGAACACCAGAAGGAATGGCAACTTTTGCCACAAAGTAAAGTGTCAGGAAATGTAGAGAGAGACAAACCCGCATAACAAGTTCTTGTTGGTGCACAGAGAATTCCCGTTCATGTGAAATAGATGCCTCTAGGGATGCCAACTGAGCCTCCATTGCTAATACAGCTTCTGAAAGCCCTGTCTTCAATCTCTGAGTGCCTGGCTGTCTTTGCCTTGTCGCAAGAATCTCTTGTACCCGGGTGTCCAGTGAAGAGGCTCCTATGTCAAAACCAGTGAATGCTAGCTGATCTGCCTCCGTACTTAAATGTGAACTCCGCTTATTGATCCTGCTTGCTACGTCTTGCTGTTCAAGCCATGGCCTGTCCCACGAGGAGTGTTCAGGTAAGGTAAATTGACCCAATGCTTCAAGACACTTGCTTGCTTGCTCGTTCTAACTAAAGAAAAAAGACCATCCAACTTGAAAAGCTCCTATTTCTGTATTGCATGACTGATTCTCCATGCCAGTTAGTGACCCACAAATAAGGGCACTTGCTTCTATGGCAATAGAGGCAGCACCTTCTGTCTTGTAGCAACATACTCTAAGCAGCATTTGGGAGATACTAATGTATATGCAAACTTGAGGGAGATAATGGCAAGGACCCACACATTTTACATGTACTGTATCAATGAAA
>Ga0116230_10002605_pt1 | contig 17376 bp, 22 predicted proteins | sample S1TSphfallax_3_FD_88678 | JGI IMG/M metagenome (GOLD analysis project Ga0116230, IMG submission 88678) | Host-associated microbial communities from peat moss isolated from Minnesota, USA - S1T2_Fd - Sphagnum fallax MG | ecosystem: Host-associated > Plants > Peat moss > Unclassified | place...
AACCGAGTCCAAAGCCTGGAAATATTCAGCCTCAGGATAGCGGAAAATAGTTCCCGTGCCAGCAGCAGCAGAATTTTGTCCGCCACTGATGATTGTCTCGGTGTGGTCGAAGAAACTGAAATAGTTATTGATGCCATAGCTGTTACCAGCCGAGCCAGCCGTTCCACCCACTGTGATATTGTAGGTCAGGTAACAGCGCTGCACAAAGCTCAGCCCAAGGGCATTCAGACGGAAAGTCCAACTTGAAGGACCCTGCTGGCCGCTAGTGATGGAGCCGTATGATGTGGGAGACAGGAACAAAGTTGTGGCGTTATTGCCGCTAGCCAACCTATGCTTGAGAGCTCGAGCAGGAACCATGACGGGCGTGCCGTTAAGAGTTCCGGAGACTACCACTTGTGCATCAGACTGAGCATCAAGTCCACCTGACATTTTTGACGTCGTCAAAAAATTAGTAAACTTCACGCATTTGGCTTAGGAAAGACTATACTCTCAACAACGGGGTTGTACGCGTCGTGAGAATCAAAAAGAAAAGCCTTTCCTGCGTGCCCCTGCTCGAGGATCTCCTCTAATCTAGTCTGAGTAAGACCAGGGCATAGTCTGCAGAATGCCTGGGCGTCCTCTCCCTCGATGGTTGTGAGCAAAACCGTTGTCGCCTGCAGCCGGACAGTCTTGCTCACGGTGCACACCGTCTGCTGAAGGATAATCATGCTGATATTGAGTTTGCGGATGGTGATCGACATCTTGTTGAAAAATACGGATTTGGCAGAATTTGATCCAATCTCCCCCATCAAATCATCCAGCACGATCAAAATTGGCTGCTTTTTCTCTCCCATCCGCTCCTGGCTGTCTATTAACAAGGCAATCATCTCGATGTCGAACCCTGGATAGCATTTAGTTCTTGGCAGGTGTACATACTCGTTAGCCGAATAGGTGCCAGTGAAGACGAATACGGCAGAGAAGGGGTGATTAGTGCCCAGCAGCCATTTGGTAAAACTTGTTTTACAAGAACCGCTTTTTCCAACAAGCATGACTCTGGACCCCTGAGGGTAGACGTCAAAGATACGCTTTTGGCTTTGCTCAAGAGATAGGGGGTATTGGCCCAGCTGCCACGTTGGCTTTTTCCGTAATCGCGTCGACATGCTTTCTAGCGGTTACTAAATCCAGTTTCTTAACTGGACGAGACAGGGCTTCATTTGCTCGTTTTTCCATTTTATTTGAAGCGTCGCATGCACCAGCCACTGCAATGGTAAGAGCTGGCAACGTCAGCCACCACGGAATTCCGCTGGTGACTCTCGCCCTCATCTCGCATGTAAGAGCTCGGAGCGCATCATTGATGGATTCGTTGTTTGACAGCCTTGCTTTGAATCCGGTAAGATCCATGCCAATGGCTGGAGACGTCAATTCGGCCAAGTAAGCTAGTTGCAAGTAAGCTTCCTTGACCGATTCATAAGAAATAATCTTACTGGAACCACACCTGACACGTTCCAATTCGGCAATGATATCTTCATCTGACTTCAACTGTAGGTCGTTCTCATTGGGAATTTTGAACTTAGGGAACTCGACTCGATATTCCCGCAAAGCTCGCAACGCAAACTTGACTTCGTCACTTCTCTCTGTACTAACGGGGGGAGCATTAGGATCGGTCTTAGGAACACCCATTAAATACTCATATGTTGAGCTGGGAGCCGGTGGTTCTTGTTTCTCAGCGGGTAGCTGGGACAGAAGAGACGAAGCATAGTCGTTGGAAATCATCTGGTCTATTATGGAAGGACCGCCAGAATCAACAATTGGAGCAATCTCGGCTGGCGGTTCAGATGGTGGGATTTGGGTCTCAGCAGGAGAAGAAACTGGTTCTACCACGGGAACATTAGTGACAGTGAGGTTAGTAACGTTCTTTTTAGCTAGGGACACCTTCCTTGGCATTTACTGACCACAGAAAGCTTACTCGGAATTTGCAGCTTCAACGACCGCATGAAGGCGTTCAAGGCTATTGTGAAAAAACTCAATATCCTCATCGTTCAAGTCAGGGCAGCCAAAAATGGAAGTCATCTCTTTAAGTGACTTAGTAACAGGTATTCCCTGACCTTGCTTGTTCTTCAGAACAGTAGATAAATGAGTAACGAATTGCATAAGTAGACCTAAGGTAGCTTCTTGCAGCATCTTGAACAAGACGCTTTCCTGATTCACCCTAGGATTTTCCTTGAGCTGTTCCATTAAACATAGCCACTCTGCAGACAGGAGATCCATATACGAATATTCATCAGCTTCGCTTGTCATCACTTTTTCTTGCTAAGAAAAATGTCAGCAAATGCATTGGGCTTCTCTTTGCTAAATAATGATTTCGGTGATCTTGGCCAAAACGCCCTGGGTTATTCGATTCTAAATTTGGTAGGCCCTCAAGGAGCTCAGGGATCAGGAGCAACCGGGATGGCAGGAGTACAAGGTCCTCAAGGATCTCAGGGGCCTCAAGGGGCTAATGGCACAATCGGACCAACCGGCCCTGTCCTTCCTGCAACTAGTATTAGCGCTTCCCAAACAGGGTCATTCAGTCTAGCTTTTGGAGGTGTGGGTACAAGCTATGCTGTTCCATTCGGAACCACGATCAACTCATGGAATTACAATTCTAACCCTAGCGTTCTTACCATGCCGGATACTTATACATTTAATATTGGTGCGTCTGGCGGGTATTACGCCGTAAACTTCACTGCCGAGCTGAGTTTCGGATCAACAATGGGGGGAGCTGGATCTACAGGAAACACGGCCTACTTCGTTGCAGCCATCTGTAATTGGACAGGAACTACAGCAACTCTAATAGATCAGCAGTATGCGTCTGTGGCTTTGGGGCCGACATTCGCCCAAGTCCAAAGCTTGAATATAGGAGGAAACTATTATCTGTCTCCCAACCAAGAACTCAGAGCTTATGTGTCATGTGTACCTACTGCGGCAATGAGCGCTGGAACCAACGCGGTTTGCAACGCAGGTCAATTCAACTTGACCAAGATAGCCGGAACTCAAGCAGGTGCCACAGGACCTCAAGGAGTGGCAGGCCCTACCGGATCAGCAGGCCCTCAGGGTATTCAAGGGGCAGCTGGACCACAGGGAAATCAAGGATCTGCCGGTGTTCAGGGCAACCAGGGATCACAAGGAGCTCAGGGTGCTCAAGGGTCTCAAGGTTCACAAGGTACTCAGGGCTCTCAAGGTACTCAAGGTACTCAAGGAGCTCAAGGTACTGGAGTGACAGGTCCACAGGGTTCTCAGGGACCTGTAACGCCAACTAGTTCTATAGTTTTGCAAGCCACCGCATCATTGCCTCGTGCATCCTCCGGCAACACCGGCGTCACGGTGAGTTCCTGGTCTGTTATTTCCAGCAGCGGAGGCCTCAGCTTAGCTAGCAACGTTATTTCAGGGTTCGGGGCTACCATCCCTTATCAGGTCTCCGTCAGCATGATCAACGGCGACCAGCCCAGCCCCACTTCTAGTTTGCAAATCTCTGGTGTAATTCTCAGCGGAAGCCCACCCCTTAATATTGGTCTTGCCAGTGGGACTCCCTATGTAAACTATGGACCCTATCTGTCATCAAACAGCATCCTGCAAGCTACGTCGGGTTTTTTCGCTTACCAGAGCGGACTGACTATGGGGGTAACCAACGCTTACATCGTTTACAACTCTGGCAGCACAGGCGCTCTATCACCGTCAATAATCACTCTAACGGTTAATGCGATCCCTCCGTCAGGTGGACCGACAGGTGCGACCGGAGCCACGGGTGCCGGCATACAGGGTTCTCAAGGACCTCAAGGTATACAAGGAGCTCAGGGTTCAGTAGGATCACAAGGAACTCAAGGGGCAATAGGATCACAAGGAAGTCAAGGAGCTCAGGGGTCTCAAGGATCTGGAGTACAGGGAGCGCAGGGACCAATTGGAGCCACAGGTCCAAGTGGGGGGCCAACCGGGCCGACGGGCCCGACGGGAACCGGATCTACGTTATGGAACGCTCAGTCTGAGGCTGCGGCTTATGTATCATTGGGTGGTTCCAGTCACAACAGTGGCGGGCCTCAGGACCCCTGGCCCTCTCTCGCCTACGCTCAGAGTCAAATTCAAGGTTACGGAGACGCTAGTTCGAGTAAGTTATACAACATATTTTTGAACAGCGGATTGACAGAAAATATCCTCGTTTATCCGTGGATGCAGTACGTGGGTCTAGGAGCTAATCCAGAGTCACTGGCAACACTGTCAGGAGTAACTATGACTTTCTCAGGCGGCTTTACCTCCGCCAACGATCCCGAAGCGTATTTTAGCAATTTCCAATTTACTGGTCTAACTGCGATTTGGTATCAGCCAGATTCAGTATGGCCAGGGGTATATATAACGTATTACGGATGCTATTTTCCATCTTTAGCAGCTTTCGGGGTCCTAGGAGGGACCGGTTCTACCGGTTCTGAGAGCAGCGTATATTTCTACGATTGCAGTTTTGGTACTAATCTTACGGTATTTGGAGAGAGCGTACAATTTATAGGAGCTCTTAGCCAAATTCCTGATCTCACTGTGAGCACAGACAAAAGCCAGGCATATGCATATTTTCAGTCAGTCGGTTTTCTTGGCTCTTTAAGTACGCTGGGGGTGTCTGGTTCTACTGCATACATTACTATGGAATCATCAAATTGGCAGGCTGGAGGTGGCGGGGACAATATTTTCGGTGCTACCGTCACGACTTCCCTCCAGTTGATCGGCCAAGCACTCCCATACAGATATAGTGGATCAAAGCCACAGATTGATAACTGGGAGCAAGGAGAACTTTTTTATGATATTAACGGCAGTAGTGGGGCAAGTTCAAATTGGACGGGGGTGGCACCTACCACGATTCAACAGGCTTTAAACCGTATTGCCGCCAAAATCGGGCCGGTATAAATGCCCAAAAAGTCAACGCTTCAATCAGTCCGTTTTAGCCGTAAGCAATGGTCTCTGGGGGAAGCGAGACGCTGGCTGGAGAAGCATGGATATAATGGCGGGAAGGTTGACACTACGGAGAATCAGTACCGATTCAGACAGAGGGAACCTCCTAGCGGCGACAAGCATTTTGTAACAAAGAAATTGACAAATGGAGTAGAGCTAGTGTTGTTCCTCTAGTCCCATGACTATTATCTTATCATCAATCGATGATAATTAAACAACTTGCAAATGGGAGAAGTTGAAAGATGCCCAGGCGACGTCCGCGGCATGACACACGATCCTGCCCAGGCATGGTCTCGCGATATCCAAAGCTCTCCTTGAATCTAATCCTTCAGGATACAACACCCCCCGCCGAGGATTCGATGAGCAGAAGTCGACAGCAGATAAGACTCCGCCGGCGACTTGCAGACATGTAGCATTAATCTCCGGAGAAATTTCTTTGGCTGTTTCGTTGTCTACGATCGTCCCGTGCCACACTACCCGCCTAACATCTCCCTCGAGTTCCCCGAACATCATCAAGGCCCCGACCGCATCATAGCCGCCAGCTATATCCCTGCACTTGTAGACGTAGTTGTTAGCCAGCATAGTATAGTCGTTCTGCCTTACCTCGTTCAAGCTATCGATAGCCGCCTGGCACGGCAAATATACATAGTAAACGCTAGGGCGATAAGTTCCATTAGTTAAATATCGACTCAGAGACGCAGCCTCCCCGTGACTGATAGCGTAGCCCTCGAACTCTCCAGAGATTGGCTCCCAAGATTTGATCTTAACATCCATGCCTTGCCTAGGCAAAAATATTTGGTCGTTACCTCTTTTAGTAGTCACCCTGACTCGCCCGTCGTTACCTTCCAACTGAAGTGGAGGTTTGAAGAAATCCTCTTCCAACTTTAATTCGTGAGAACCCCAACCCAGCTGAACTGGATCAGTAGCTTCTTCGAAGAAACCTATCGGGCACCAGGTGTTATAAAATGTATGAAGCTCCCTGTTCATCATCGAAACTTGAGTGTCTCTCTCGCTGCAATGTATTGCTTGCAAGTTTAGATGCTTTGCCAAGTACGAGTGATGCTTTCCCACTGGTTTCAACCCCTCATCCTTAGCGCACTCTTCTAGTGCAACCTTGGCGAAATGGGAGATGAGACCTGGGTTCATACCCGAGTCCAAAATAGCGGTGGGACCGTTATCTTTGAACTTCTCCCTAGCTATAGCCCGTTGGCAGCTGTGCAGAGTTCTTTCATAAAGGTTTTCCTTGGGCAACTTCCCGTGGTGGATCTTCCAAGACTCTTGTGCTGTGTCGATGTACATCATATTGTGCCCCTGGGCCCACTTAAGTAAATCGAAAGAATCAGTGCAAATGGACAAGTTGAGTAGGAGGTCACTGCCTACGTATTTTTCCAAGATCCGCTCGTAGTTGAATTTGTTTAAAGAAACTTTATCGTGGACGAAGTTTCTTCGAAGTTTTGCTTTGTATCGACTGATTATAGCGCAGCAACTCAAATCGCGAGGTTCTATAACAACCAGATATGTTATTGGTACGTGTTGTAGGCAGGTTTCCCACATCGTCAACGTTGCAGTGGCCACTGAGCCGAACCCGACCATAAGAAGTAGCATTTTACATTCTGTAAAATATATGCAGCACGTGTCTCAGGAGATGATCTTCAATATGATCACCAAAGCCAGTAGACCTCCACCAAGAATAGAGACAAATATCAAAATACCGTCCCAACTGCCCAAAAAATCGAACAGTTTACTCACCTTGTCCTTGGCGTCTCTTGCTGATCTTTCGGCATCTCGCTTTGCTTGGTCTAGGGCGAATTCAGCAAATGGCAGCCTAGCTCGGTCATAATAATACGTTCCATAGTTCTTTCCTTTGTGTGTGTTCTCATCTTCAGTCGCCAAGATGAAGCCCTTGTTCTGAGAACCTCCTCTAACCTGCACAAAATGGTAAGGGATAGGTATCCTGGTGTTATTGGCATGTTGAAAGTCATCATTCTCTGGATCGTATTTCTTTTCCACATTGTGTGCATCTTTGTCATCAGACTGAGCATAAAGTACTTGGAAAATACCGCTATCTTCTTGGGCTTCTATTGTCCGTTTGACCTCGTCTAGGTAATCCTGTTTCTCGTAAATGTAAATGTCTAAACCTTTGCTGAAAAGTTGTTTGTAACTAAGGAACGTTATTTGCCAAAATGGACCATGACCAGGAGGTGCTCCAGTTTGTGGCTTTTCTGTAAAAACTGGCTGTCGGTTCTCTAATGCCGCTTCCCTAGTTGAACCCCAAAATCCATATTGGAATTCAAGACCGCTCGGCGAATTAGCATTCTCCTCCGTTGCGTCAACTACGGACTCTTCTGCTGACTTTGTCTTTCTAGTGAAGTACCGATGACTAACTGGTACTAAATCGAACAAAGTTTGCCAACCCTCCTGATTCTTAGCTGGAAATCCATTATCAGTAACCGGGTAAAAAACAATAAATGTCCCTTCTTCCCTTACATTACCGGCTGCTCTTTCTGAATCCCGACGTCTAACCCAAAGACTCTTCTGAATTATTTGGACTGTAGCAGGGTAGTCATATGGAGAGTTGAAGATTTTGTTGTTTAAAAGAACCTCCAATGTTTCCTTTTTAGGAGGCTTAGTTGGAGGATTTGTGGGCGGAGGCTGAGGAGGAGGCGGAAGGTAATCTTCACCAGGAGGCTTTGGTTGAGGATTAGATGTTGGAGGATTTGACGGGGGAGGTTGCTCTTCGGCTAGATTCTGAAACAAGGCATTGAATCCCATCTTTTCAAACAAGACTAAATGTCAGTAGAGTCTCAGCGTCTTGTGAAACTGGAAAAGATGAGCCATCACCGGTTCAAGGATATGTCCATGTCAAAATTAGCTGATTATGCAGACGAGGAGATCAAATCACAAAGAGGCAAATATGACCAAATTTACGCTGCAGTAACTCATCCAGACTTTGCAGAGGAGGCCAGGCCTGCTAGAGACTACACTAGGGCCGAAGTTGCGAATCTTGCTTATCTTGTGTGCGAACTGGCAGACGGTCCTGAAGCTGAATATCGCCAAGCTGGAATTTTACTCGGCGATATGGTAGAAGCCATTCAGCGGGAGATCGCATAATTTTTCCACCTTTGAAACATGGACGCTTCAGTGATTAGGCTAGGTCTGACAGCAGCTGTAATCTCCCTCGTGGCAGGCGGACTTTTGGGCAAGCACAAGTGGTTTTCAGCAGAAAATCTTTGGGAAGCAGGATTGCTGGGCGTGTCAGCTTCAGTCGGTCAAGGTTTCAACAGTGTGGTCACCCCGAGTGTCACGCTGATTGGCGATACTCGTCTGATGCCTTCGATTTGGGCTGGTGTCGCTTTCACAATCGGAGCCCACTTTGTAGACGGCAAGGAATGGGGACATATGGGAATGTTAAAGGAGTTCGGCATGGGCTTTGGCATTAGCTACTTGGCGGAGATCTGTACCTACGCCAACGGAGGCGACGGCATTATCGTGACCTTGAAGAATGCTGTATCTAACGCTGGATATGCCAACAAAGTGGAACAGCCAGCTGACTTATCTGGAACTACCCCGTCCACTTCAGGTATGCCACCTCTCAAATAACTTCCCTCTCCTAAATGCTGAACTCGCTGCTAGACCGAAATAACTCCTCGGCCAAGTTTTCTCTCTTTCTGACTGGAGCTGGATTAGCTCTTGTCGCCGGTTCATTGAAAGGTCACCAGATTCTAGGTAAGGAAAATCTCGTCAATGCCCTGTTGCTAGGCTCCAGCGCGTACGTGGCCAGATGGTCATCCGAGTATGTTGGATTCAGTGCAAACGATGTCAATCGATTCAGCTATGTTACGTCGGTCGGCCAGATTTCTTATCTAGTCTCTCATTGGTTCCTTGTGAAACAAGAGACTAGCTTCTGGGAGTTCTTCAAGGACTATCTATATGCTGGAATCATGATTGGTGCATCTGAACTTATCAATTACAATTACACCACAGGAATGAGGCTTGATAAGATTAGTCAGAACTTCCCTGGCGGTGCAGGGGTTGGGGTACAAAGCACAGATTTTGATTTGGGAAATCCGAGTACTCCAGTCGTTTGAATCTCTCCAAATTTATTTCGCAACTTGCGAAATGCTTGAGTACTATCGAGAGTTGGCAGAAGCTATCCAGCTTGAAAAGGAAAATTACCTTGATTCTCACCCATGTTGTAATAGGTGCAAACGTACCAAGATGGCAAAAGTTGTCCGGTTTACGCTTGGTGGGTTATCCGGTTTAATTATGCAACATCACAACGAGTTCCTAATTAGGGAATGGCACAGACATCCGGCATATCAACCGATAAATCCAGATGCTACACCTGATAACGAAAAATATATTCAAAGCTGGATCCAATTCATGGACCGTAGATTCCATGATCTAGAATATAAACATCTAGTTGAATCATTGTGTTACTCATGCGATGAGCGTCTGTTGGAAGAACAAGCAAGATCGTTAACTAAAGATGGAGAATTTTCTGGCAGTATCGAAAAGATTGCTGAATTCAGGACTTTATATAAACAAGCTCTTGCAGAATACAATGAACCAATTACTAGGGTAAAAGAAGGACTTTATCCTTCGCTATTAGAGAGGAAAATGTATCCTCTACCCCGTCTTGAGATTAAAGACGCCCCGCCCTCCGATATTCAGATTATCTGATCTGACAAACCATTGCGTCAAGACCTGAGTTTTCCTTAATTTGGCGAGCTAGCCAGCACAACTTGCAATTACTTCTATTCGCCCCATGCTCACAGTCGTGTTTCTTGCATGTGGACAGATGTCCATTATTGTCTTTCCTTAGCCTGAATTGTTCTATTGGTTTCACTCGGTAGCATTTCGGGCAATACTTAGTGTTTGCCGGTAATTCACATGGACTCCTGAAATATGGTACTTCTAGTTTAACTTCTTCTGCATTATCAGGAGGTGTGATTTTTCTTACATGCGCCGCTACTGGGTTGATTTGAATCACAACATGCTGAGGCTTACCTAGCGGATTTTGCATCTTCTTGTAATCAGGATTGGTCATCATATCGGGAGTTAGTCTTGGTAAAGGTTTCGCCATTTTGTTGTTAACAAAATAATGACTGTGGACACTCAGTTGGGCCTTCGAATCAGGAACGACAGCTTCCAGTCGTTGAGGGTGTTTAAAGGGTAAGGTGGGTAATTTTCCGCGATGTGAATCCTGATGCCTAGAGTACTTATTCTCCCGATGTTTGACGACAAGCCAGTTTTGAGTCGCCCCGAATAGGGAGCTACATTGTACCAGAAGCTGCTTAGTAGTTGTGAGGAGTTCACTGGGATTGACCAAGTTCCCGGCTGCTGATCGCTGGTATATGGCACTCCAGTGGGCAAGGTAGCTGGGTTGGTTATATTAAGAATGAATCCACTCGGACCGCTCGTGTTCTGGATCGACGGGCTAGTTTGTGTTGCTCCATATGCAGTGTCACTACTAGTCCAGGGTACACCATATCCCATAGCATAGCTAATGAAACTGAAGGGATTCAAGCTCATCGACGTTGCCCCCGAGTTCCACAAAAATTTAAAAGTACCACTAGACGTTCCGACGACAGATTGTTGCAATAGGTTTGTGCTGTAAGTGTACGTCTGACCATTGGGGCTAGCAGCGTTTAGGGCGGCCGTAACTCCTGAGCCAATGTACAAAGATGGTGTGCTGGACGAGTAGTTTGTGATATAATTAAGCGGAGCTACAACAGCATAAGTGGGCCCACCTCCCGCGCTTTCCTGGAAAGGGATTATGTCGTACTGAGCATTGATGACTCCCGATGCTCCTGTGGCAATCCAAGCAAAGGACTGGAAAATAACTTCCAATGAGTCTCGTTGTATCTCAATGGTCGGGTTGACCGGGACGATACAATCGTTGGGAGTTCCTGAGATTCTATTAGCAGAAGTGAGCCAAACGGTTTCAAAGTGGTCAGTAGAAGCGTACCCTTGCATTTTCGTTACAGTATTAAATGCTGAACTACTTATCTTCATGGTGGACAACAGTACCCAAGGAGACCAAAACTCAGTATTACGGTCCAGCCAGAAACTATCCAATGGTCAAACCCGATAATCACAATTTTGTGATTGTCACCGAACAGGATATACAAAGTGCAATAAATGGGTTGCGTCACGTCGAGACAAAAGTCTGGGTGCCAGAGCAACGGGCTGGGGTGTTGGGCGAGCTCGATCGTGTCTTCGAAATGGGAATTGGGAATTTCTTCAAAGCCAAAGCCCGAAAATCCCTCGACGATCGATGTTTCCTCTGAGGACGTTTCTCGGACGTTACGATCTAGAGACTGACTGCTGCTATTCCAATCTATCCATTTGAAATCATGGTATACTATGTTAGGTAGTTTCTTTTAATTGCTTAATGACTTGAGTCATTGCATGTAGTATTATCATAACGTCCTCATCTTCATGATTTGCTAGATTGGTAGTTACCGAGTTCAAGAAATTATTGCAAGTTTGCAATGAGAAACCGTTCTGGTACAAATACTCATATATGTCCATTGCCTGACGTATATATTATCCATATCCTGATTCAACTAATGATTGTATCTGCTTCAGGTTTTGCATTTTAAACCGGTAGAACTGAGAATATCATTTAGTCATGGACTTGTATTCATTCAAGAGTTCATGATCAGCAAGTCCCTCGCTCCTCAAAACATAAGCCGTGTTACATAATGCTGTCCTGTTAATTTGATGGTCTGGCCTACCAATGTAACCAAGACTCCAAATACCCATCATACCCTTGTCGACTCTATAAACTGTAACTGGGTCAGCATATTCCGTCAATTCATCTGGAGTCATTTCATCAATTTCATTTTTAGAGAAAGACAGCAAAGTGTTCAATCGAGATAAGTACTCTTTAGCATCTTTTTGATTGAACACAATGCCGGGAGCGGTACGTCTAACGAAATTGACAAGAGACATTTGGGTTGAGAGTTAAAACTTATTGATTGACTCTCCCTCACGTACGCGCGTGCGCGCGCGCGCGTATAATCTTAAATTTAAGATGAAATGGTCAAGGGGTGGGTTCCGTTAAGCTCGGCAAGTAACAAGTGGAGGACGCCGCCTGATTTTTATGCCATGCTGGATCAGGAGTTCCACTTCGATCCCTGCCCCATCGACTGGGACCCCGCTACTCATCCTGATGGTTTGACGATTCCTTGGGCCCAGACTACCTTTTGCAACCCACCTTACCGCGGGATTGGCCCGTGGATCAAGAAAGCCCACGATGAATGGCTGTTAGGCAAGACCGTAGTCCTGCTCGTTAATGCCTGGACTGATTCTGCCTGGTTCCACGACTACATCTACGGGCGCGCCGAGATTCGCTTCATCCGCGGCCGGCTAAAGTTTCTTGATGCCGATGGGACGAAGATGCCCTGTGGCTTCCGTCCTTCCATGGTGGTAGTCTTTCGGTCGCCGCCTGGTTGCTAGCTCAACGGAACCAATCCCTGATCTTGAGGGGTATCCAGCTGCGGCGCGGTTCCAGTACCTGCTGATCCAGGGCCTGCTGCTCCAGCTCCGCCTGCCAGATTTTGTCGAACAGCACGTCAAAGTGACGATCACAGTCGGCCGCCAGTTCCATTATCGTGTGCAGCTCCTCGCGCGCTGCATCGCGGTATTCTTCCCTGGACGTGTCCAGGGCCGGTTCTTCCAGGTCGCACAGGACCACTGCGCAGAAGAAGTCGAGAGTGAGCAAAGACGGTTCACTGCTGGTTTCCATTTTCATACTCTCTGAGTATAAATCATACGTTGTCTGATTAGGGTGAGCCGAGCACAGAATCGTTAAGAAATAATAGCCATTCAAAGAGACTTGTGACGAGCTAAGATTAAGTTGGTGGTTCTTAATCTGATTCTTCCCAGTCTTCGATATCTTCAATTAGATGATTCATTGTCCAGATTTCTAGGCCTATACGATCCCATGTTCTCTTCATATGATTTATGTCACCAATTTTATCGCAATCGCCTTTGTACTTTTCCAACAATTCATTTAGAAGGGCACTAACATCGTGATGAGGGCTGTAGATCTGAGTAATTTGATATTGTATTTTTCGGCTAAGTTTTTCGTTGTGATTGTCATCGTCATCTGCCATTTAATAGGCATCGACTATTTTTTTTATTCTTGTAGTGGAGGGGTATCTTGTTGTCGCATCAGATAATGCTGCTTGCAATAATCTCCCTCTGTTGCCTTACGCTTGCAGTAACGTAGTTCTCTGCGATAATATTCGAAAGGCCCTTCTACTACCAGTATCCTTTCGCTGTTAACACGAGCCAAACATTTTCCAGCATCTCTCTGAATTAATATTGCGGTCTGTTCTTCTGCTTGTCTTTCTGCATGATGACGTTCTATTTCCGCTTCTCGCTGTCTGCCTCTATCCCTCAAAGTAATTGCCATCTCCTTTAATTCCCGTCTGAATCTATCTAGTTTAGATGCTTCTTCCATCAGGTTATCGATCGAGTAATCCACAGCTTTGAAAAATTCATCATCTGTAGCTGTCAGAAACCAAGCTTCTCCTTTTTGAACAATTAGCATCAATTCTATCAAGGTCTCCACTACGAAAGGAATCTCTACAAGATTTCGATATAAAGCCACCTGATCGCAGAAAGCTCTGAATTCAGAGTCTGGATGGTTGTTTGCGGCTTCTTTTTTAGCTTGATGGAAGGATTGCATGATTTCATACATTAGATTATATGATAGCCTACGGTTGTCTATTAGTTGGCCAAATTCTACATCAGAATCAGAATCTGAATCCATTTTCATGGCATTGAAAACATGTTTGTGATTGCAAACAAGAACATTGCAAATGTTTACTTAGGATATTGCTCTGTGGGAGAAATATGGGCTTCTCATAAAGATAACACCTTGGTTCCTATTTGCGGTTACATTTGGGTGAGCCCTTTGAAGAAAGCAAAGAAGTGGGACAGTTACGAGGATGCTCTACCATTTCTAAAATCAAGCTGCGTTGGCAACGACGGTGTTATTCGGAAGATTTGACTACAGAGATTCAAAGTTATCCTTGTCCACTAAAAAAACTTCTGGTAGGGGACCTTCGGCACCCGACTCCCTCGGAGGGGTCCAACGACAGAGCGAGAGAATTTGGCTGAAGTTCCTGTCGTAATCGGCCGCCAGTGATTTGAGCTCGAAGATGAAGGACTCCCTGTTCTCACATCTGCTCGCTAGAGGAGCCAGCGAAGCGAGATCGACATGATCAATATGGTCATTTAGTCCCCTCAAATCTTGCCACAGTGCACTTCTTTCATCGAAACTCCTTGTGCTCCATGATCCGGGAGAATGGTTCCAGGTAATTTCATCCTGATACTCTTCTACCTTGGCAGCAGTTTCTTGTAACCTTTCAACTAGGTTTTTGACGATTTTCTCCCCCCAGTCTTCGGACGGCATTGCAGTGAGCATAGCCGGCATGCCAGTCTCAAACCTACATAACCCCTTGTGGACCTCTAAATCGCTATCGTCGAATAAGGCGGCAAGCAACGCCATCTTCTTGTTGAACAGATCGAATGGCCAGCCGCGCCGCATCCAGGGCTCTGCAAACTGCTCGTACGAGAGCAGCGGTCCGGGCATTTTCGGCATCGGCCTCCCTTTCAGGCATCCCAGAAAAAACTTCTTATTTGTCAATATCCAATACCATTTCGATATCATCGAAATTATTTATCACTAACAAATTCTCGTTTTGTGAAATGCCGCCCCGCAAACAACCTGTTGCTGACGCTGCTGCCCCAGCCGCCGAGCCTGCACCTGCCAGTAATTCAACCAAGAAGAAATTCATTGAGATGACCGGCGCCGAACGAAAAGCTTACCGTGAAGCCCGACTGAAGGACCCTAGCTACCACGAGAAGCTGAAGAAGACTTTGACTTCCGCTGAAGAGAAGGCAGCCAAGATTGAGAGGTCAAAAGCTTCTGCGATGGCTGCATATGAACGTGCTGAAGCAAGGCTTGCCAGAACTAACGAGAAAGCTGAGAGCGCTACAAGGAGAGTGGAACGCCTCAAGGGTCACTGCTCAACCGTGGACAAAGCTAAAGCGGCCCCGCTTCCAGCATGAGAGACATTCCTTCTTCCAGAACGGAGCCTCTTCGTCGATGCAGTGACGCTTACATGAAGCGCATTGCCTCTTCTTCCCCCCCTTGGCGACGTACTGCAAATGCTTCAGCTGATCGCTGATAACCTTGTCTCCGAACATCTCGATGCAAACGCTTCCCATGATGAGCTGGTGGTGATTGATTCGGTTGCCGATGATGTAGCAGAAGTCGATGTCGTGAGAACAGACGCAATTGTCTTCGTCGGCGCCTCCTGCTTTGAGAGGTATGATCTGACCGCGCCATTCGTCGAAGTCCAGGCGCCCGCTGTTAGAGAAAGCAATGAGGACTGCTGCCCTACGAACCGGCATGAGCTTCCCGGCACCCGGCAGTAGCATCTCAGTGTCACGCCAGATGGCCTGAATGACTGGATCTCTCCCACTGCGAGGCATCACGGGTAAATCATTGCGGCTTGCTATGCCTTCTTCCAGTATCTCAACAATGCGCAGATCGACCTTCTGGAGCTTGCCCGCCATTTTGTGTCGGAGAGATTTCTTAATGGGGAAAAAAAACTCGCTGCCTTAAAGATTTCTCTTTCACCTGAATGGAAGGCCGCCGAGAAAATTTTCCTCCAAAAACTGAAAATAACTCATAGTCATTGACTATGATCAAACCATCATGACGCTGCTTGCTAGCAGTCCAACGTCGACAACCTTGGAAGCTGTTGCTAACTTCTCCATGTCAACATCTACATCGACAACTTGAACATGGTAGTGGCAATGAGTCACCCCTGATTTAACTTTTCTACCGCATTTCTTGCCCTTGCGATTCTTCCCGGCGCACTTCATTTTCCTTACTAGGTAGTAATTTCCAGACGTATGCCCCGCCAACCAGTTACTCCCGGGTTGCTTTCGGTAGAAAAAATGCTACTTTTCTTGGAAATTACTTACTTTCCATACTTAACACCTGATTTTACACTCTATCACCATTCAAACCCTTCTATAGGCCGCAGCAGCGTGATAGAGTGTAAAATCAGGTTTTAAGTATGGAAAGTAAGTAATTTCCAAGAAAAGTAGCAGTTTTTTCTACCGAAAAGAACCTAGAGGAGATGAAGTGTAGAATTCCAGATAATTACCTAGAAAGTCGCAGAAACTTGAAGCTCTATGGAATCTCCATGGCGGGGCTTAGCTCCAAATATGTCTAAGCAGGTTTTAGTGAAACTGTTCCAAAAGAAATACTGCATAACCAAAAGAATGATTGAGCCGTGCCCTCACGGAAAGAAGTATCCTAGTCAATGCTGGTGGTGCAATGATAATTTGCGGTGCCCTTGCGGGAAGAATAAGAAAAAATGTCGCACTTGCAATCCTCAGTTGAAATCAAATCGCCCCCGTGGTAGGCCGCAAAAAGTCTTTGCTAAAGTAGTACCAGTTGAGATTGATCACTAATAATCTGTCCAGACAACCAGGCCGACAAAAACGCTACCATAAAGTTTTCAGTTTGCACTCAAAGAGTGCAATGAGCGCCTCCGCCAAGGTGACCATTGCAGCCGCTGATAAAGCTCCAGTTGCTAATAAGCTTAACAAGACGGTTCTCCCTTTTAAGCATTCAATCACTCCCAGTCTAATGTCTGCTCTTACCACTGAGACTGGAGGAGACATCCGATTTGAAGAAAAGACGAGGCTTGACGAGACGGCCTTTCGTTACTACCTAAATCTCACTGAGGAAGAGTTAGACCGCTCTGCCCTCACGGCAAGGTCCAAGGCGGTGGGCAACTTCGATAGCATGTGGCAAGCAATCAACAAAGCCAGGCCTCTGTCCTCAGTCGACGAGCAGGGACGCTTCCTCGTCACTAACCTCTGGGCCATTGGCAAGCAAGACAACAGCATGAACTGGATAGGTCGTTACAAGCCTGTCAAGAACGCCAAAGGTCAGAAGCAGTCGCCACCTGTCACTTGGGTCAAGGACGTCCGGGGCAACCTGATGGGCCTCTACTACTACGATTTCGACATGACCAGGGCTCACGTGACGCTGCTATGCCAGCTTTTCAAGGAGCACACCCCGACGTTCCAACAATACCTTGCCAATCGATCGGACTATCATCGTCAGATCATGGAGACGCCGGCCAACCCACCGCTTGACGAAGACGAAGCCAAGCGAATCGCAACAGGGAAGCTCTACATGGAAGGCCCGGCCAGCGTTCTGAAGAAGTGGCAGGAGAAGCATCCCGGGGCAACTATCGATTTAGACAAACTTCCGGCCTTCCTAGCCTCAATGAAGCAAGAATCCGTCTACGTGGCCAACCAACTTTGGGAAATGTTTCCAATCCACCGCAGGCAGACGATGCACAACATCCAAGTCGA